>JAESFG010000099.1_pt1 | contig 307938 bp, 236 predicted proteins | sample 9269371 | NCBI WGS metagenome assembly JAESFG01 (sample SAMN14506227, study PRJNA617093) | algae metagenome | isolation source: Aetokthonos hydrillicola CCALA 1050 (B3-Florida) and co-occurring... | place: USA: South Carolina | collected 2013-01-01
AAGGCCAAGCAGTTCCGCCGGATCGCGACCCGGTACGAGAAGCTCAAGGCCACCTACCTCGGGCTGCTGCATCTGGTCCTCGGCTTCATCCGGTTACGCAAGCAGACCAACGTCAACACGGCCTAAGCCTCTGCGCTGCCTGCCTGACCGCTGATTCCATCCTGCAAGCGTCCCCAAAGTTATCACGGCGCATTCGCGATGAAATCCACAGGTTTCCCGAAATAAGTCGCCTGACTGAGGTGATTCTGGCCACCGTTGCTCGCTACGACATGAATTCCCCCGATCAATTCCGTGTGGCGTGCGTGGAGGTTTGTGAGGCCCTGGAAATCAAGCGATTTAGCGAGTTTCGCGAGTATGATCATATGGCGTATTTGAAGGGAAAGATGACTTGACTCTTGGCTTGAGGCACCAAGGACGCTCTGCCGCACTTTGCAGTTCTGGTTTCATCGGCCGGACTGGAGCGGATGTTCTTCGAGGTCGGCGTGCTGCTGTCGGAAGGAGCGACGACCGCCGCACCGCCCACGAAGGACGAGATCGAGAAGCTGCTGGCGTTAGCGCCGAACTACGGCATCGAGATCCGGCGACCAGGGCACTGAACGAGGGGCGGTGGCGAACGCGAGGAAGCCCGCCGGCATCGACGGATCAATCGTGCGGCTCTCCTCGGACGTGCGAGTCGGCTTCCGGGAGGCGGGGAGGCCGATTCGGCGAAAAGGACGCCGATGGCGAGTATGGTAAGGCTTGGTGATTTGTTCCGACCGACCAGACGAACCGGAGATCACCGTGAGCCTTCAGGACGACCTCCAGGCACGCGTCGCCGCCGCCATGAAGGGCGGGGACGGTGCCACCCGCGACACCCTTCGGACGGTCCTGGGCGAGGCCAAGATGGAGGCCGTCCGCCGCAAGGGGGAGGTGTCCGACGAGGTCGTCCTGGCGGTCGTGCGGAAGGCGGTCGCCGGGCTCAAGGAGACGATCCCCCTGGCCCGGAGCGGCGGGCGGGACACGGCCGCGCAGGAGGCGGAGTTGGCCCTCCTGGAGTCGATCCTGCCGAAGGCGTGGGACCGGGAGGCGATCGCCGCCGCCCTGGCCGCGCACCGGGACGAGATCCGGGCGGCGAAGGGCGACGGCCAGGCGATGGGGGTCGCCATGAAGGTGCTCAAGGCGCACGGGGCGACGGCGAGCCCGGACGACGTCAAGGCGGTCGTCGCCGCCACGCGGGCCTGACCGGGGGCGTTCGCCGGTGGGCCGACCGGCCCCGCCGGAAAAATTCGTGCCCTCCTCACCGCAGCACGAGCACGGCCTCCTCGCACGCCGGGTAGCGGTCGGTGGCGGGCGCGTGGCGCACGCGTTCGATGACGAACCCGCATTTCTGGAGCACCCGCAGGGATGCGCCGTTGCTCGTGGCCGCAGAGGCGACCAGCGGGCGCTTCGTGACTTCCCGCAATAGCAGGTGTAGCGCCCGGCTGGCGACGCCCATTCCCCAGTACGCCCGGTCGATCCAGTACCCGACGTGATCCTCGCCGTCCATCGGGAAGCACGAGATGTACCCGGCCAGCACCCCGTCGTGGAGAATGGCTCTGGTGGTATTCGCCGGGTCGTTGAGCGCCTTCGCCCAATGAGCGTCGAACGCCTCCTTCGTGCGTGGGTTCGTGACCGCCACGCGGTTCGAGTCCGGGTCCAGTTGCATCTCGAACATCCGCGACAGGTCGCCCCGCTCGACCGGACGGAGCCGAACGCGGTCGCCCGCCGTCAGGTCGCAGCGTTCCCGATTCTCCTCCGGCCGCGGAGAGCCCGCGACGGCGACGAAGCCGCCGCCGGCCCGGATGACGAGTGCTTCGGACAGGTCGACCCATCCGCCGTCACCGACCACCGCCTCGGCAATCAATTCGCGGCACCCACCGGTGGCCGGGTCGAGGCCGAACACGGACACCGGCGTGCCGGCGGTGACCCCGTCGAGGTGGAAGCGGCCGACGAGCCGGTCCTCGGCGAACCGGAAGGTGAAGTGCGGATCTCGGTACAGCGGAAGCACGTCACACCTCTTCGCCCGGTGCGGACGAACCGCCAGTCGATAGATTGCACGCTGACACGACCGAGGTGTCGAAGCGGTACGGGACGAGCAGCGGGCGGTTGCGGAGCGACAACTGGATGCCCCACTCCGGCTTGCTCTTGAGCCCCTCGTAGTCCCGCCCGACCAACAGAGCGTTCGGTGCGAGCCAAGCGGTCGCGGGGATCAGGTACAGGTCGGGCGGCTGATCCTCCTCCAAGAGGACCAGCGCCAGCAGCCGGTCGGGGCTGAGCGGGAACTTGTCCTTCTGCATGAACACGTAGCTGGTCTCGCGGACCGACTTCACCTGTACCTCGAAGAAGCCGCCTGGGGCGTGGCGTGCGACGAAGTCGATGCCGCGGTCGTCCACCTCGGCGGTGTACACCTCGAACCCGTACAGGGCGAACTCCATCTTGACGAAGTATTCGGCGAACCGTGCCACCTGCAAGTGGTTCAGCCGGCTCCACGTGTACCGCCCCATCGGCTTGCTCTCCCGCTCGTTGTGCGCCCGCATTGCCGCGTCTTCGGCGCGCTCGTCCGGTGTCACAGGTTGCTCGAAACGGGCACTTGTGCGGTATGATGCAATACGGGGACGTACCCGCCGCGGATCGCTCGAACTGTCAGTTCGGGTGTCAATACCTCGACGGTAGCCCCGCGTGGTCGCCGAACCCGGTCGATGTACCCGCTTGCGGTCCAGGTCAGCAGCGAGTCGCCCAGAACCAGATAGGGTATTCGGCCCTCGTGCGGCAACAGGACGAACACGCCGTCCGGCAGTTCGTCCAGGCTCGCCGTGTGGGTCCGCTTCGAGCGGTCCGGGGCGACCCGCTGGGCGTGCAGCCGGCGGTCGATCTCGGTGGCGGTCGGTAGCCGCTGATCCTCGGTGCCAGCCACGATCGCCCGGCGGAAGGTGTTGAACCGCTCGCGTCGGCACTCGGCGCAGGGGCGGTGCCCGGCGGCGAGCGCCGTGGCCTCGTCGAGGAAGAACAGTTCGGTGTAGCGGCCCGGCGTCATCACCTCCCGCTTGCGGCCCTTGAACTCCAACCGGCACACGATCCACCGCTTCAGTTGCCACGGGCGGCGGACCTTCCCCTCGGCGTCGTGCAGGCACCCGCGGTTGCCCATGAACAGCCCGCGGTCGCTCACAGCGACAATCTCGCCCAGCGGGTTCACTCGGTTCTGTCGCGGCACGGTTTTGTCCGTCGAGAACGGCCGAAAACGGCCTCTGGCGATGAATCTTCGAGCTACGCGTCGTGGCTCGCGTTCGTGCCCGCGCCCATAGGCTAACTAATTAGCCCTATAATCAATAGATATGTAGACGTGAGCAGCGCTTCGCTTGCTCACTCGAAGGCAATTGCGCAGCCGTCGTGCGCGCAGCGCACGGAGTCCAATAACCACTTTTAGAGCGGCGAACCGGGCACGTCCGACCGCCATTCCCCGATCACAATCATTACTCGCGGCGTCGAACCACCCGCTCCGGGCGATCTCAATTCCACTTTTTGAGTCCGGCGAGGACACGCACTTCGACGGCGAAGACGTCCGGTCGGACGCGCTTCTCCGCAGCGCCCGGCCTTGTCGTGGGCGACTTGTTCCGTTCGCGGCAAAGCGACCACCGATCGCGACCCCAAACGGCCGATCCCCGCGGGCGGTGCGGCACCGGCGGGCGGCGGGTGGGCACCGCCCGAACGCGGGCGAGCCCTTGCAGTCTGTGCCGACATGAATCCACGCCTCGCCCAGCGTATTCCGCTGGAGCGGCTCGTAGCTCACCTCCCAGCACGGCGTCCGGGTCATGTTCGCCACTTTCTGGCCTCGGGTCCGCACCCGGCCGCGACTCGCTCACCGGCGACACGCGGGCCGCACGCACGGCGCGGCCTCGTGCGGCGTTCCAACCCGATGAGAGCCGGAAGCTCGTCGCGCCCTCGCCCGCTCGCCGTGCCCAAAAACGCATTCCGTTTCGTTCCCCGCGGTTATTGTTCTCCGTCCGCTTCGAGGTGGAAGCGGTGAACCATGCGGTGGACGATGGGGGCCAGCACGACCCCCGACGCGAGCACCAGCACCAGCCCGCTGTAGAGGGCGTACGCCCCCGCGAACACCTTCCCGCCCGGCGTCCTGAGGGGCTCTAGCGGCCCCATCCCGGACAGCATCATCGCCGCGTTGGCGAACGCGTCCACCCCGCCCATGCCCTCGATCAGGTGGTAGCCGAGCATCCCGCCCAGCAGCGAGACGCCCACCAGGGCCGACGCCGCCGCGAAGTTCCGGGCCACCCGCCGGGCGAACGCCGGCCGGGGCAGCAGCGCCTCCCGCTTCGACTCGAACCGCAGGATGTGCTTCTTGCTCATGCCGCCCCCGTGGAAGGAACTCGATCGGACGCCCGCGTCCCTTCGGTCGGACCCGGTCTGGCCTCACACGCCGACGTACACGGCCGGTCGCCGCTTCGGGTCCGGTTCGGCCCGGCGGATGATCTCGCGGGTCAGGGGCGGCACGTCCCCGTGCCCGGACAGCACGTACCGCAGCAGGTGCACCAGCGGGTTCCCCTCGCCCCAGTCGAAGTACACGCTCGGACGCTTCCCGGTCGCGTCCCGCAGGTGGAACAGGAACGCCGCGATCGCGTTCGGGACCGCCGTCCCCTCGGCCCGCAGCACCCGGTACCCGCCCACCTCGACCCCGCGCACCCGCAGCACGTCGGTGAACTCCGACGCGTCCCGCACCGACACCTCCAGGAACAGCACCGGCTCGCCGGCCGGGATGTGGAAGTCGGCCCGCTGGTCGGCCTCGTTGGCCGCGTAGTCCGCCGGCAGCGGGAGCGTCGGGTCGTGGGCCAGGATGTGGATCGGCCGGCTCCCGACGTCGGCCAGGAACGCCCGCGCCGCGTCGTCCAGTTCCACGCCCGCCACCCGCAACTCCAGGGTCCGCCACACTCTTGAAGCCAGCGACGCCGCGACGATCCCGGCGATGAACAGCCCGGCGATCTTCACCCCGTCCGGCCGCTCGACCACGTTCGCCCCCAGGGTGTAGAGGAACACCAGGGCGACCACTCCGAACCCCCACATCCCGGCCCGCGACCCGTCCGTCCGCGAGGCGATCGCGGCCGCGGTCGCCCCGGACGTCATGAGCACCAGCACCCCGGTCGCGTACGCCCCCGCCTGGGCGTCCACGTCGGCCCGGAAGATGACCGTGATGAGGGCCGAGACGCCGGTGAACAGTAGGACCAGCGGGCGGGCCGCACGGGTCCACTCGGGGGCCATCCCGTACCGCGGCAGGTAGCGGGGCACCACGTTGATCAGCCCGGCCATGGCGCTGGCCCCGGCGAACCACAGGATCAGGATGGTCGAGACGTCGTAGGCGGTGCCGAACCACTCGCCGAGCAGCCCGTGGGCCAGGAACGCCAGCGCCCGGCCGTTGGCCTTCCCGCCCGGCTGGAACTCGTCGGCCGGGATCAGCAGGGTCGTGACCCAGCTACTGGCGATCAGGAAGAGGCTCATCGTGACGGCCGCGGTGACCAGCAGCTTACGGGCGTTCCGCACCCGGCCGGTCGGCCCGGCCTCGGTGTCGGCCGGGTCGCCCTTCACCAGGGGCATGACCGCGACCCCGGTCTCAAACCCGGACAGGCCGAGGGCCAGTTTCGGGAACACCAAGAGGGCGACCGCGGCCATCGCCAGCGGGCTCCCGTGCGCGACCCACAAGTCGCGTTGCCAGTCGGTGAAGGCGTGCGGGTGCCGGGCCAATTCGTACAGCCCGACCCCGACCACCACGGCGTTCAGAATCAGGTACGCGGCCACGAGCACGACCGCCACCCCGACCGCCTCCTTGAACCCCTTGAGGAACACCGCGCCGAGCAGCCCGACGAGGGCCAGGGTGAGCCACAGTTGCCCGCCCTTGAGGGCGTCCGGGCAGAACGGGTTCTCCAGGAGGTGGGCTGTGGCGTCCGCGGCCGACAGAGTGATGGTGATGGTGAAGTCGGTGGCGACGAACCCCAGGAGGGCCAGGACGAACAGCTTGCCCGACCACACGGGGAGCAGGTGCTCCATCATGGCGATCGAGCCCTCGCCGTGCGGGCTCTTCCTCGCCACGTACCAGTACACCGGCAGCGCCCCGAGCAGGGTCAGGGCGACGAGCACCAGGGTGGCCACGGGCGAGAGCAGGCCGGCGGCGAGGGCGGCGATGCCGGGCTGGTAGCCGAGGGTGCTGAAGTAGTCGACGCCGGTCAGGCACATGACCCGGTACCACGGCTGCTGCTGGTGGTGCTCGGCCCGCGCGTTGGGGCCGGCGATGCCGCGGGTGTCGGCCCCCTCCAGCAGCCAGCGGAACAGCCGGCGGCGGGCCGGCCGGGGGGCGGGGATCGGGGGTGGGGTCCACGGGCGGTCGCTCCCGGCGTCGGACGGGCCGCGGCCACGCAACCCCTGGCGGGTGCGACCGAGGTGCCGGCTTTCTACGAACCGCCCGCGAAACTCCAACGGCCCGGTGCGGCCCGCCGGGCGCGGGCGGCGGTCTCGCCCCCCGGTCACCGTTTCAGTTCCCAGACCAGCGCCTCGGCGTGGACCGTGCCGATCGCCAGCCGCTTGCCGTCCGGCGAGAACGCCAGGCACGTGTACCGCTCCCGCGGCAGGCGCAGGACGTCCGCCTCCGTCCAGGTCTTCGTGTCCCGGACGTGCAGGCTGTACTCCTCCCCGCCCCACAGCCCGTCGCCGACCGACGCCAGCAGCGTCCCGTCCGGCGAGAACGCGACGCCCCCGATCCAGTTGTGCTGCCCCGCGAACGTCGCCACAACTTTACCGGAGCCGAGGTCCCACACCTGCGTCTTCTTGCCCCCGGCGGCGACCGCGAGCCTCCCGTCCGGCGAGACCGCCAGCGACCGCACGTCGCGGGCCTCGCAGGGTAACGCCCTCACGACCCGCGCGGCCTTCAGATCCCACACCCGCACCGACTCCGACCCGCCGACGGCCAGGTGCTTCCCGTCCGGCAGGAACGCGAGCGCCGTCGTGACGAGCCGGTCCTCCCGGAGCGTCTGCCGCGGCTCGCCGGTCGTGGCGCTGCGGAGGACGGTCTCGAAGTTGCGCCCGCCCGCGGCGACGGCCTGCCCGTCCGGGGAGAACGCGACCGCCGTGACGCTGTTCCCGTAGCCGCCCTTCATCCACTTCGGCTTCCCCGCGGCGACGCCCCCCGCCGGCTTCGCCGGCGGAACCTCCCAGACCGCGGTCGCGTGGTCCCGCCCGCCCGACGCGAGCCACTTCCCGTCCGGCGAGAACGCAACGGCGTACACGTGGTCCTTGTGCCCGCGGAGTGCCCCGACCGGTTCGCCCGTGTCCGGGTTCCACACCCGTACGGTGCCGTCCTCGCTCCCGGTGGCGATCAGCTTGCCGTCCGGCGAGTAGGCCAGCGCCGTGACCGGCCCGGTGTGTGCGTCATAGGAATGAATGTGCTTGCCGGTGGTGGCGTCGATGAACCCGACCGCGGTGCCCGACTCCCACGCCAGCAGCTTGCCGTCCGGTGAGAAGCGGACCCCACACACCTCTGGTGCCGGCACGCGGGTTACGACCTCTTCGGCCTCGACGTTCCACAGGACGACCTGCTGGAGGCCGGTCGCGGTGGAACTGATGCCGCCGTTGGCGACCGCGGCCAGGAGCGACCCGTCCGGCGAGAACGCCAGCGCCACCGTGCGGTCGCCGGTCCCCTTGAGCGTGCGGAGCCTCTTCCCCGCGGACGCGTCCCACACCTCGACCGCCTCGTCCCGGTTCGCGACCGCGAGCACGCCACCCTCGGGCGAGAACACGGCGCACTCGATCCCGCCGCCGTCCCCCTTGAGTTCGTGGAGCATCTTCCCGGTGGCGGCGTCCCACACGCGAACCGCCCTGGTGCTCTGCGTCCCGGTCGCCAGGAGCTTGCCGTCCGGCGAGAACGCGACGATCCAGACGCCCTTTTCCTTGTCGTCGGCGGGGTGCGGGAACGACGACACCGCCTTCCCGGCGGTCAGATCCCACACGTGCCCGCGCTCGTCGTCGCTGGTGTGGAGCCGCGTCCCGTCGGCCGAGAACGCGAGCGAGTGGCACTTGGGCCAGCGGTATGAGATCTCCTCCCGCGTCTGGAAGTGGTGAACGGTCTTGCCGGTGCCGAGGTCCACGACGTCGACGACAACCCCGCCCTCCCGCGACAGGGCGGCGAGTTTGCCGTCCGGCGAGACCGCGAGGGCGGCGCACCCGCCCTTCGAGGGGAAGCGCTTCAGTTCCTTACCGGTGCCGAGTTCCCAGACCCGCAACTCGTCGTACCCGTGGGTGACGACCGCCTTGCCGTCGGGGGTGAAGGCGCTGGCCGAACTGCGGCGCAGCCGGAGCGTGCCCAGCCGGGCGACCGCCCCTTGCGGGAGCGGGTCGCCGTACCGGTCCAGGCGCTTCGCGGCCGGGTCGGGCCGCGGCTCGTCACCGAGGGCGACCCCGTCGGCGAGGAGAACCGCTCCCGCGAGGGCGCTGAGCGCCCACACGATCGCAGATCGGCTGCACGTGGCAGTTCGGGCCATCACGACCTCGTGGCGTTGCCGGAGGGGCTGAGTTCGATCCCGATCGCGAGACTACAGCCCCCTGCGGCGGTTCGCAAGCGCGTCGCGGGCGGACTTGAGTCGGGCCGGAGAAGCGGCGAGCCGAGGTGCCGCCGGCGCGGCCGCTTCACGAACGCCGTCCGGTCACCCTCGCCGCCGCGGCCTGCACGAACAGGTTGTCCACCGCATCCAAATGCGAGACGTTGCCGGCGGGGAGGTCGAGGTCGGCGCACGCCTCCAGAACGGCGAGGTGGAGCGCCCAGGTGACCGCCGGCGGCTCGGCCAGCAGCCCGGTCAGCCGGCCGACCTCGGCGGCGGCTCCGTGCCCGACGAGGTCGTCGACCGCCGCCCGGCGAAGGTACTCCGGCCGGGCCGGGTCGGCGGCGATCGCGAACAGCTTCGAGACGGCCTCGTCCCGCCCCGCGTGGGCGACGAAGGTGCCGAGGGCCTCGCTCGCGTGCACCCCGAACACGCGCGGCCGGTTCAGGTGGTTCCACGCGACCGTTGCGATGCGGCCGTCCGCCGGCAACAGGCCGAGCCGGTACATCGCCGACTTGCGCACCCCGAAGTCCGGGTCTTCGACCAGCGCCAGGAGCGCGTCCGCGTCGGCCCATACCAGGAGCGGCACCGCTCCCCGCTCGCGGACCAGCGGGTCGGGGTGGTGCAGCAGCACCGGGCGTACCCGCCGACGGTCCGCGGCCGGGAACCCGTCCCACGCCGACGCCCACAGCACCTCGCCCAACACCTTCGGCGACGCGTCCGGGTCGGCGAGCATCCGAAGCAGGTCGGAGAGGACCGGCGGCTGCGGCTTCGGTGCCGCGGGCGACGGGGTGTACGGCCCTTCGGGCGGGTCCAGTTCTTCGGGGGTGTACGCCAGCAGCCCCCAGACGGGATCGAGCCAGCGGCGGACGCGAGCGGCCACCCGCGGGTCGCCGTCGCGGAGGCGGTAGAGGCACTCGTGGCGGATGTCCGCGAGGCTATCGCGGGCGTCGTGACGGAGGCGTTCGGCGGGGTGGTCGAGCAGCCCGTGCAGGCGGCGGATCACCCGCACCGTGGGGTAATACTGCAACGTCCTGACCGCCTCCACGGCCACCTTCTCGACCGGGTCGGCTGCTGCGGCCACCAGCGCCCCTTCGGCCGCGACCGGCTCGTCCCAGAACAGGATCGCCGCGGCGGTCGCCCGCACCGCCGGGTCCGGGTCGGCCAGGGCCGCGACCTTCCGCCGCAGGTCGGCCGGGGCGTCGAAGAAGAAGGTCATCCGGCCGAGAGCGGTCGTGCGGAGCGGGTGCGCCGGGTCGGCGGCGACCGCCCGCACGACGTCCGGGCAGTGGCGCGAGCCCATAGACAGCAGGGCGTGCCGGCGCAGGACCGGGTCGGGGGCGTGCCACCAGCCGCGCAAGGTGTCCTCCGACCAGTCGATGTCGAGGTCGTGCATGTCCCGCAGGACGATGCCTGCGGCCTCGCGGATCGCATCCTTCTGAGAGCGGTCGGTGAGCAGGCGTTCCAGGATCGGGACGGCCCGCCGGTCGGACACGGCCGTGAGCGCCTCAACGAGGTCGGGTCGCTCCTCCTCCGACAGGTCGGGGGCGGTCAGCCGGTCGAGCAGCCGGAAGGTCCACCGGCGGTCGGCGGATTCGGCGATCGTCGCGTACGGGAGCACGGTAGTCCCTCCGTTGACGGCTCCGGCGAGTACAGTTCAACCGTTTGGGATGTGGGGCGTACGCTCGGCTTCTGATTCAGGAACCGTCGTCCCCGCACCTCCAAACGGCTGGCGTCGAACCGGACACCGACCGAGGTTCGCCGGTTCAGCCCGTTCGTAGCTACCCGACGCTCACACGGTAGCACCTCGCCCGGACCGGCGGCGACCGCGTTCTGGCGGTTGGCCTCTCGACTGCGGACCGCCGCCGTGAGATGATGCGCCAGTGAGAATGTGATCGTGAGACGCGGCTACGCCCCGCCGGTCCCGGCCGAGTTTTTGGCCGACCTCGAACTCGCCCGCCCGGCGCGTGCCGACTCCCCGGCCGACACGCCCCTCGCAGACCCGGACCTCGTCCGCGCGGACGCCCACGTATCGACTTCAGTGGCAGCGGGGGCGGTCGCGGCAACCTCCGCGGCGGGAGGAGCGTAATGGCCGAACCGGGATGCGGGCACACGGGTTCCGCCGCCGGCCGGGTCTGCCCGCACCTCGCGGCCGAACTCACGGGCGAGCACGTCCGGCGGTTCACCGGGACCGGGGTCGTGTTCGACCTGCTCTGCCCGGCCTGCGCCCGCGACGGCGAGCACGGGCCGCTCCGGTCGGTCTGTGCGGCGTGCTTTCAGACCGCCCTCGACGAGGGTTCTTGGAACGGCGTGGCCGGTACGCCGCAGGTGCGCGAGCGGCCGACCGGCCTGTCCTTCGTGCACGAGACGGTCGGTCCGCTTCACCTGGACGAGCCGTTCCTCGACATCCGGCCCGTGCGGTGCCTCGACCGGCAGTTGTGGGTGGTCGTGGACCGGATCGGGCGGCTGCTGCGGCTCGATCTCGACGAGATGTCGGGAACCGCGCTCGCCCGGCTCGGCGACGCCCCGATCGACCTGGACGAGCCGGTCGCCCTGCACCTGTCGGCGGACGGGCGGTTCGCGGCCGTCGTGAACGCCCGCGGCCGGCACGGGGCCGTCGTTGATCTGGAGGCCGGGGCCACGACGATGTCGCTCGACCGCGGGGACTACCGGGTCGAGCACAGCAACTTCCCGGCCGCGTTCGCCGCGGTCGACGGCCGCACGGTGCTGGTCCACGGGACCGACTGGAACCGGCTGGACGTGTCCGACCCGCGCACCGGCGAACTCCTCACCGCGCGCACGTTCGCCCCGTACGAGCGGGGCGGGCCGCGGCCGGACCACTACCTGGACTACTTCTACGGCGGACTGGCGGTCTCCCCGGACGGGCGGTTCGTGGCCGAGGACGGGTGGGTGTGGTCGCCGACCGGGGCGGTGATCGTGTGGGATCTCCACCGCTGGCTGCGCGAGAACCCGTGGGAATCCGAGGACGGGCCGTCCCGCCGGTCGCTGTGTTGGCGGGATTACTTCTGGGACGGCCCGCTCTGCTGGGTCGGCAACGACCGGCTGGCGGTGTGGGGGTACGGGACCGACGACGAGTGGCTGGTCCCGGCGGTGCGGGTGTTCGACGCCGCGAGCGGGCGGGAGGCGCACTGGTTCGCCGGCCCGCGGGGCGAGATGGCGTTCGACGGTGTGCTGTTCTCTACCGATGTCGTCGAGGCCACGTCGGTGTGGGACGTGGACACCGGCGAGCGGCTGCTGCGCGACGCCGCGTTCTGTCCGCACCGGTATCACCCCGGCGCGAAGACCTTTCTGACCCCACTGCCGGGCGGGCACTTCCGCATCACCCGGCTGCGGCGACCGAAGGGGCTCGCCGGCCGAGGCTTCGACGACGGGACGGTGATCCAGTTGGCCCGCGGGATTCGAGCCGCCAATGCGTTCGACGGGCTACCTGTGCTGGCCGACGCACTGGAGGAGGCGGGGTGCACGGACGCGGCCGTGCTCGCTCACTGCCGTGCGGGTGGGCCGCACGCCGGCCGGTGCTGGGTGGTCGATCTGATTCTGGGAGCAAGCGAACCGTGACCGAAGCGGAGTGGTTGTGCGGCACCAGACCGAACCCGATGCTCCGCTTCTTGATCGGGACGGAGGGGCGAGTTCAGGACGTGGAGGAGTTCCCCGCCTGAAAGGGCAGCGACCGGAGTTCCGTCTCTTCGCCTGCCACCACCGGATCAGCACAGTCGCGAAAACTGCTCGAATGGTGAGCCCACCAGACGCAGGCGCGGGAGTAAAATCAGCAGGAATGCATTTGGGAGGAGAGTCATGCCGCGCACGCGCCGTGTCCTGTTCGTCCTCCTCGCTCTGGCGGCTCCCGCCGGGGCGCAGGGGCCGAACGCCTCGAAGGACGACCGCATCACCGCCGAGCGGCTCGGGCTTCCGAAGGGAAACACCCGCACCTCCGAGCCGTTCGTGACGAGGATCTACAAGGCCGACGAAAGCGGCGACGTCCTCAAGAAGCAGCCCGCGGGCTACCCGTTCACGATCACCGCCGACTACACACTGAAAGACGGCGAAACGCCCCGCGCCCACGAAGGCGTCGACCTCTCCTCCCGGCCGGAGCCGGGCCAGCCGCCGAAGCCGCTCGACTTCAACGCGGGCGTTTACGGGACGGTGGTGAAGGCCGGGGACGGCCCGTGGGGGACGGTCACGGTGCAGGTCCGCGACGGGAGCCTGCTCCAGTTCCTCCACACGTCGGCCTCGCACGTGAAGGTCGGCGACGTCGTGGCCCCGGACACGAAGCTCGGCGTCACGGGCCGAACGGGTGCCGGCGTCATCCACCTCCACATTCAGGCGAGGGACAAGTACGGGAACGCGGTGTCGCCCGATCTGACGTTCAAGGCCGGTCAGAAGAAGCTCGAATCGAAGGTGAAACTGGACAAGCCCGGTGCCGCCGACGTGGAGTTCGACCCGGACGCGTACTCGCCGGTCAAGCCGAAGGTGAAGGACAAGAAGGTGAGCGCCCCGGTCGAGCCGGAGGTGAAGTGGGTCGTCGAGGTGATCGGCATGGGCGGGCGGATCGACCAGAAGCTCGGTGAGTTCTACACGTACAAGAGCGCGTCGTACTGCGAGCAGCAGTGGAGCGAGGCAAACCCGAACGACCTGCGGCTGACCCGCTCGCGGGAGGTGGCGCTGACCGGCGGGAAGAAGTGAAGTAGGCGGGGCAAGCCGCCCCCGCCTTGCGGTCACGTCCTGGCGGCTTCTTCCGATTCGTCTTGCTGCCGGCACGAGAACCCGCAGGTACTGCACCACTGCCGTCAGCCGGGGGAGCGCTGCCGGGGCGTTGGGTGGTGGACACGCTCACTGCCGCGGCGAAGGCCCGCACGTCAGATGTTGTTGGGTGGTGGACGTGGTGCTGGGCAAGGGGCAGTCGTGGCAACGGTTGTCACTCGCGCCGGAAGCGCGCCCGCCGTGGGCCGAAAGCGGGGAAGAGGTCTCCATCGCGTTCCCACTCAATCGGGTGGACCTCCGGCCGCGGCGGCATCCCTGCGCTCCCAACTCTCGACGCCTTCGCAGCGGGCCGAGCGATGACGGGGGCGCGGTGGCCGGCGGCGAAGCCTCCCGCTTCCCTCTTCCGGCGTGCGGGGAAATGCCGCGTGCTACTTCATCTCCCCGCCCGCGGGGACCAGCTTCAACTCCCCCAGCCACGCCAGCGACTGGGTCTGCCAGGCGTCCCACATCGGCCCCTTGTACCCGCTGAGGCCGTGGCCGCCGGACGCCAACTCCAGGTACTTCGACGGCACCTTCTGGGCCTGCAACGCGTCGTGGAACATCTTGCTGTTCTCCGGTACCACCACCTTGTCGTCCTTGGCGTGGGCCAGGAACGCGGGCGGCGTTTTCGCCGTCACTTGCAACTCGTTCGAGAACAGCTTCACCAGCTTGTCGTCCGGCTGCTTGCCTATCAGGTTGGTCCGGGAGCCGCCGTGCCCCTTCTCGCCCATCGAGATGACCGGGTACACCAGGATCATGAAGTCGGGCCGGCTGCTCTGCCTCCCGACGGCATCTTCGGCCTTCGGGTCGCCGTCGTCGAAGTGGGTGCCGGCGGTCGAGGCCAGGTGCCCGCCGGCCGAGAACCCGACGATCCCGACCCTCGCCGGGTCGACGCCCCACGCCTTGGCGTTGGCCCGCACCGTGCGGAGCGCCCGCTGGGCGTCGAGCAGCGGCACGTACGGTCGGCCCTTCGGGAGGCGGTACTCCAGCACCACCCCGGTGATCCCGTGCCCGTTCAGCCACGCCGCGATCCCGTGCCCCTCGGCCCCGGTCACAAGGCCGCCGTACCCGCCGCCGGGGCAGATCACCGCCGCGGTCCCGTTGGGCTTCTCCGGCCGGTGGACGGTGACGAACGCGTCGGCCTTCTCGAACGTGCCGTCGCCCTGCGGGGCCTTGCCGTCCCACAATTTCAGGCGTTCCGGCTCGGCCTTCTTGGGCTCGTCGGCCCGTACCGCCGCTCCGGTGGTGAACAACGCGACGGCTGTGAGGAGCAGACGAGTTCGGCACATGAGTTCAATCCAGTGCGCGTTTGATGTCTCGACGTCGGGCCAGTTTCGACCCGCCTGCGGCCCCGGTCAAGCGCGATTCACAGTCGGTCACGAAGCCTCGTTCGCGTCGGCTGTGCTCGGCCTGGCGTCGAACGGGGCCAGCCGCTCCAGCCACCTCGCGTGGTCGGCGTGCGGCCCCGGCTCGTCGGTGACGGCCGCGACCACCGGAGCCGATCCGGTCGATCATCCTGACGCGGATGCGGGCAACTGGCGTATGAACCTCGACGATCCGCGCCCGGTCGTGACGCCCCGCTCGCGGGTGGAAATCGGGCCGATAGAAGGTATTCTCACCATTACCCCTCTCCGTCGTTTTCGTCACCGCCCCGAGCCCGGCATGTCCGAGCCGTCCACCCCGCCGTCGCTCCTCGACCGCCTCAAGGAGCCGGACGCCGCCCGCGCCTGGGAGCGGTTCTGCGCGCTCTACAAGCCGCTCATCGAGACGTGGGTGACGCGGTTCGGCGTGCCCGCGTCCGACCGCGACGACGTCGTGCAGGACGTGTTCGTCACCCTCAAGCCGAAGATGGACGCGTTCGAGTACGACCCGCAGAAGCGGTTCCGCGGCTATCTGTACGAGGTCACCCGCAGCCGCGCGCACGACTGGCACCGCCGCGCCCCGGTCACCGCGCAACTCCCGGCCGAAGTCACTTCGCCTTACGATCCCGTCGGCGACCACATCGAGGCCGAGTACCGCGGCGTGCTGGTGCGGCGGGCGGTCGAGATCATGCGCGCCGAGTTCGAGGAGGCGACGTGGCGGGCGTTCTGGCAGTACGTGGTGGAAGAGGTTCCGGCGGGAGAAGTTGCGGCCGAACTCAACCTGTCGCTTGAATCCGTTTACCAGGCCAAGACGCGGGTGCTGCGGACGCTCCGCCGGGAACTCGACGGCCTGCTCGACTGAAATTTTTCGCAACTCGTGTCAGGAACCGGCCCCGCCCGCGTAGGACGTGTGCCGCGAGGGGTTCCGCCCGTACGAAAGGCCGCCCGTGTCGCTCACCTGCCCGCCGCCCGACATCCTGCGGAAGCTGGCGTTCGGCCGCGTCCCGGCGGACCGCGAGCGGGAACTCGACCGCCACCTGAGCGCGTGCGCCCGCTGCCGGCAGCAGCACGACGACCACTTCCGGCCGATCGTGGACGCGGTCCGGGTGCTGTCGGTCAACCGCAGCGCCCGCGGGCCGGCGGTCACGGTAGTCGCGGGCGCGCCGCCGGCCCTGCCCGACGTCGAGCCGGTGTCGTCGGACCTCGGCTCGCTGGGCAAGTTCCGGCTGCTGGAGGTGCTGGGCGAGGGCGGGATGGGCCGCGTGTACCGCGCGTTCGACACGACGCTGAAGTGCGAGCGGGCGCTGAAGGTGATCCTGCTGCGGGACCGCGACCGGGCGACGGCGGACGAGCGCCGCGGACTGTTCGCGGAGGCGCAGGCGGCGGCCAGGCTGGACGACGCCAACATCGTGTCGGTGCTGGAGGCCGGGGAGATCGCCGACACCCCGTACCTCGTCATGCCGCTGCTGAAGGGGGAGACGCTGGGCGGGCGGTTGCGGCGCGGGGCGGTGCCGCTGTTCGACCTGTGCCGGATCGGCAGCCAGATCGCCCGCGGGCTGGCGGCCGCGCACGCGGCGGGCCTGGTCCACCGCGACATCAAGCCGGGGAACATCTGGCTGGAGCCGCGGCCGGGCGGTGCGGCGGTGCGGCTCCTCGACTTCGGCCTGGCTCGGCCGCTGACGGAGGTGACGGAGGGCATGGCCGGGACGCCGGCGTACATGGCCCCGGAGCAGGCCGCCGGCCGCGCCGTGGACGCCCGCGCCGACCTGTTCAGCGTGGGCGCGGTGCTGTACGAGATGGCGAGCGGCAAGCGGCTGTTCCCCGGGGCGGCTACGACCCTGCCGAACCTGCTCGCGGCGGTGAAGGCGTTCGACGCGCCGTCCGGCGCGAAGCTGCTGCCGACGGTCCCGCCGCGGCTGTCGGGGCTGATCGCCGGGTTGCTGCGGAACGACCCGCAGCGCCGCACCCCGGACGACGCCGAGGAGTTGGCCGACGCGCTGGCCGCGCTGGCGGCCGAGTTCGACCCCGGGCGTCGGCGGAAGCAGGTGTTGGGCCTTCTGCGGACCGCGGCGGTGGTCGCGGCGAGCGTGCTGGTGGTGCTGGGCGGCTTGCAGATCAAAAAGAACATGTTGGACGCGCCGGTAGACTTGGCCCGCTTGCCGGCGAAGTCGATTGGCGCTGATACGAACGAGGTGCCCCCGGTTCTGAGGCCGAAAACGCAGTCCGAGTCGCCGAAACAACCGGCGATTACCGCGGGTCTGGGGCTTACAAACCTCGATCACCTCGAGCGCGAGCAGATTCCGCCGGGCATCATTCAACGCCTGGGCGACCTCGCGCCGCAAGTGGTCGGGGTGCTACCCGCGGCCGAACCGGGAGTCGAAGGACACGCGGGAGCGGTGCTGACGGTTGCCCTTCACCCGAACGGGCGGCTGCTGGCCACCGGCGGGAGGGACGGTCCGGTTCGTCTGTGGGATTTGGCCCACTCGCCACCGAAACACGCGCAGGTTCTGCACGGCCACGAATCGGAGGTCAAGGCGCTGGTATTCACGACCGACGGCAAGCGGCTCACCACCGGGTTGGACAGCGGCGAAATCGTGGTGCGGTCGGTCGATACGCTGAATCCCGATCGCAGATATCACACCGGCTCGCCGGTCCGTAGCCTCGCGGCCAGCCAGCGGGGGAGCCGGCTCGCGATCGGGCACGCCGACGAGACGGCCCGCGTCCTCGACCTCGACGCAGACGGTGACGGAACGGTGATCCGCGGCCAGCGCGGTTTCGTTGACGGGCTTGCATTCACACACGACGACGAGCGGTTGGCTGTCGGCTCGCAAGGGCGCTGCCGGCTCATCAACCTTGCAGGTGCCAACAAAGAGATCCGCGACCTGTCAGACCTTTCGGAATCGAAAGTGTATTTCGATGCGGTGGCCGTCAGCCCGGACGGGACCAAGCTGCTCGCCAACGGCATCGGTAACGTCACCGGTCAGGGCATCGATAAATTGTTCGCCGGGTTCGGCAACAACCGCGATTCGGTGCGGCTCAACGCGCTGTCGGTACGGGCGCTGACCGGTGAACCCGTGACGTTGAAGGTGCTGAAGCACGACGCGAAGGTGCGGCGGGCGGCATTCACATCCGACGGCCTTCGCGTGGTTTCGATCACCTACGACGGCCGCGTCTACCGCTGGAACTGGTCGTCGGAGACGAGGCTGGAGAAAGTCGAACTTTCGCCCGACGCCAAAGGGCTGTGCCCGCTCAACGGCTTGGTGGTTCACCCCGACGGGCGGCACGCGATCGTCGGGGACAAGAGTGGCAGTGTGTTCGTGATACGGTTCAGCGAAGGCAAGTAACGTATTACCTCGAAGGGGTCGCCCATGCGACGTGCCCGAAACGGCTTCACGCTCATCGAGCTGTTGGTTGTTATCGCCATCATCGCGGTGCTGATCGGCCTGCTGCTGCCGGCGGTGCAGAAGGTGCGTGAGGCCGCCAATCGGTTAAAGTGCCAGAACAACCTCAAGCAGATCGGCATCGCGCTCCACAACTACCACGACACCGAGAGCCGGTTTCCCATCGGCGTCGATGGCTATTTCCCCCCGGCTCCCTTCGTCGGCAACCCGCGCACGTCGTGGATGATCCCGCTGCTTCCCTGGGTGGAGCAGAATAATGCGTATGCCATGTATCAACCCGCGTTCGGGTTCTGCGCACGGCCGACTACAGTCGTCAACGAGCCGGTTTACCAGACGAAGGTTGAGGTGTATCAGTGCCCCTCGCACCCGCGGCTGACGATCCATCACCCGCGGCCACCTGTTGTAACGGGTACGGATTCGAACTACGCCGGGTGTTTCAACCCGTACGGCTCGGTCGTTCAACCGGGTGCGCCTGTTTACATTGATGGGGCGAACGACGATCCCGCACAGAACCCAGCGGCGACGCCGCAGCGTAAGGGAGTGCAATCCATCTTCAACTTCAACATCCGCCACAAGCTGGCTGATGTGGCAGATGGTACATCGCAGTCGATGTTGGCGGCGGAGGTCTTGAACGGCTGCTGGTGGGAAGATTGGGGGTACATGTACACACACGCGCTAAGGCCGAACGATCCCAGCGGCTTCGGCAACACTCTACAGCCCAGCAACCCTTTTGATATGGGGGGACAGCCAAGTGCATGGTCTGCGACGGTCCGCTCGGCCGGCAGTCGTCACCCCGGCGGAGTGAGCACCGTACTCTGCGACGGGTCGGTTCGGTTCGTGCGGAACGAGATCGACATGCCGACGTGGCAATCGCTCGCCAGCATCAACGGCGGCGAAATCATCAACGGCGACTGGTAAGCCTTCCCTTCACATCCAGACCGGAGTTCACCATGATTCGTCGCGCGTTTACGCTCATCGAGCTGTTGGTCGTCATCGCGATCGTCGCCGTGCTGATTGGTCTGCTGCTGCCGGCGGTGCAGAAGGTGCGTGAGGCCGCCAATCGGTTAAAGTGCCAGAACAACCTCAAGCAGATCGGCATCGCGCTCCACAACTACCACGAGGTGAACAATGTTTTCCCGTTTGGCTGTGAAGGTAGTACACCATTACTCGACTATCCAAGGACAAGTTGGCTGATTGCACTGCTCTCGTGGGTTGAACAAGATAATCTCAGTAACACATACAAGAAGGAATTTGGGTTCTACGGTAATCCCAAAGTGCTCAATAATCAAGATTTTTACTCTGTGACAATTAAGCTATATCAGTGCCCTTCTTCGCCAAGGCATCTCATAGGCTCGCCCCCGAACCCCAATGTGACCGGAACAGATTCGAACTATGCGGCATGTTTTAGTCCTTACGGGTCTCTATCAGAGCCGCGGCCGGAGCTAATTATTGACTTCACAAACAATACACCGCAGAACCCATCGTACTCTAAAAAAGGAACTTGGGCGATGTTCAATTTCAATATTCGACGGGGTATTAAGGATGTAACTGATGGTGTGTCGAATACTGTTATTGCGTCAGAAATGTTAAATGGAGGCTGGTGGAATGATTGGGGGTATATGTACTCCCATCAGTATCGTCCGAACGACTTGGCGGCCTATGCGAACACCGCCAGTGGCGATCCATTCATATATCCGATTCACCCGCTCCCCTGGGGATGTAATAGTCGATCGGCTGGAAGCAAGCATTCCGGTGGCGTCAACATTCTCGTCGGTGATGGTGCTGTCCGATTCATCCGCGATGAGATCGACATGCCGACGTGGCAATCGCTCGCCAGCATCAACGGCGGTGAGGTGCTCGGGTCCGACTGGTAAGCCCGCTGCGTCGGGCGCTCGCGAGCGCCCGACGCCTTCTCGCGTCACTTCTTGAACGACTCGTACGCCTCCGCCACCTTCCCGGCCTTGATGTCGCCGTCGTGGGCGTCCACCGCGTACTTCAACTTCAGCTCGCCGCCCTTGTCCAGCTTGATGAGGTCGGTCTCATTCTTCCGGCTGGACCGCCGCCGCCAGCAGGTCGGGGAGGTCGATGGTGATGCGATCCAGCCGTCTCGACGGCGGCAGGCGATAGGCGTACCGATAGTTGAAGGCCGTGCCCTCGTCGGGAAGTCTGGCCCGGATAACGAAGCCGTCGGGTCCGGCCCGGACCTCCAGATAGACTTCACCGGGCTCGTCCACCGGATAGCCGTCCGGCCGCTCCTCCGGCCCCCAGCCGCCCCGGACGTGCGAGTTCAGCACCAGCACGCCCAGCTTCGGCCGCGGGTTGACGTGCAGCGCGATGTCCTCGCCCGAGTAGATGTTGAGCGCCCCGCCGCCGAGCCGGGCGTCGGCACCGCCGCCCCGGTAGCGCACCCGGACGACCGACCCCGGCGCGAACGGTACGAACAACTCGGAGCGGGGCGGTTGGTACGTCGGCCCGCCGTTGCGCGTTCGCCGCGGCAACCGTTCCACGTCGGCACTCCTTTCTCCCGGCTCTTGCCCGAGGACGGTCTGGACGATTTGCAGTCCGAACACGTTGTTGCTCAGCACGCAGTCGCGGGAGCCGCCGGTGGTCAGCGTCACGGCCGGGCCGGTGCGGCCGGCGAACACCTGGTATTGGGCGGGACCCGGGGTCGGCTCGGTGGCGTCCTCGCTCCGCGTCCGCAGCAGCCGGGGCGTGCGGGCGTTGGTGCCGCCGGCACTGCGGTAGTAGAAGGTCGTCCGCCCGTCCGTCAGCGACAAGGTCGAACGGTCGGTCGTGTCCGCCGAGGCGAAGACGAATACGTCGTAGCGGGGGTAGGGGACGCCCGTCAGGCGGACGGTCACCTCCCGCACCGTGTCGTTGCCGACCAGGCCGCCGCGGTAGAGGCGGTTGACGGCCCGGTTGAGCGTCCCGGGCGCGGCGAACTCGGCGTAGGCGCTGGCCGCCTCGAAGCTCAGCCGGGCCGCCGTCACCGCGCCCGTGCTGTCGCGGAGCGGCAGGTCGGTTCCGGCGGCCCCGTCGGCGTTGTTCCAGAAGGCGCGCCCCGCGGCCGCGCGGAGCGGCCACCGCCCGGCGGCGAAGTTCACCCCTATGACCCCGGGGGAGATGACCTCGCCGGTGACGGCGGCCCCGACGCTCGTTGACAGATCGTGGTCGGCTTGCATCCGTACTCTGTCCCCCGCTGTACGAATCCCCGGCCGGTCAGGCGGACGGCGGCTGCTTTCGTTGGTGCCTGACCGATCCCGCGTCCGACGGTCCGGTTCACCCCGGATCGCCGGCCCGCTGCCGAGGACGCCCCGCCATCTGAAATGTTCTCTCCGCCCCTGTCAAGCAGTGCGGGCGTTGTCGGCCCACAGCCCCAGGCGTTCCGGCCCGGACCGCCGCACCCGCGGCGAAGAGCGTGAGGGCCGCGAGGAGTAGACGCGTTCCGTACATGGGGTCGGTCCGGTGGTGCGTTCGAGGTCTCGACGTCGGGCCAGTTTCGATCCGCCCTCGGCCCCGGTCAAGCACGATCACGCCCCGCCGCCGTGGTTGCCGCGAGCAGACGGAATTGCGTTGCCGCGTACCCGGCCGGTGCGAAAGATGTCGGGGACGCTTTTCGACCTTCCTGCCCGGAGCGAGCCGCGTGCGACTGCTGTTCGTGTGCGCCCGCAACCGGCTGCGGAGCCCGACCGCCGAGCGGGTGTTCGCGGCCGTCCCCGGCGTCGAGGCCGAGTCCGCGGGCGTGGCCCCGGACGCCGACACCCCCGTCACCCCCGAACTGCTCGCCTGGGCCGACGTCGTCCTGGTCATGGAGGCCACCCACCGGGCGAAGCTCAACCGGCTGTTCCCGGCCGCGCTTCGGGGCAAGCGGGTGGTGTGCCTCGGGGTGCCGGACGACTACGGGTACATGGACCCGGAACTCGTGCACATCCTTCGGGAGCGCGTCGGCCGGGCCATCCCCGCACTGTCAACTGACGGGGCGAGGTGACCGGCGACGCCTCAGCCCTCGACGGACCGTTGCGCACGTGGGATGATGCCGTCACCCGCCGCCCGAACCTCTTCGCGCACGTCGGCGTCATCTCACGCTGGTAGCCGGGAAAGTCGGGGCACGCCGGGCGAGGGATTCGACCCCGGTCTTCGTCCGTGGCCGCGTCCTCACGTACGCCAAGAGCGACGCGTACGAGACCGCCCCCGCCTTGCGGGTGCCACCGGGTACGTCCGGGGCCACACCCGGACGCGGATCGCTCACGCCGAGGGCGGTTCCACGGAGCGACCGATGACCGAAGCGGAGTGGTGGTGGAACGACAAGCAGTTCCACATGCTCGACCACCTTCGGGGCCGGGCGACCGGCCGCAAGCTCCGACTCTTCGCCCTCGCGTGCTGCCAGCGAACGCGGCCGACGCCCGGCTCGCTCACGGGCAGAGCGATCGGGCTGTTGGAACGCGCCGCCGAGGGGGCCGTCGCGCACGACGAGGTCGCCGCACTGCGCCGGGAGGTGAGGGCGGGAGGGGACGACGTTTGGGACATCCTCGCCGTCGCGGACGCCGCCGCCGACACCCACTATTACCTGTCGGGCGTCGCGGACTGGTGCATCCGCCACGCGGGGGTAGAGCGGGACGGGCGAAGGAGGAAGCACGCCCGCAAAGGCGAGCAGCGGCACCAGACCCGGCTGCTCCGGGACGTCTTCGGCCCGCTCCCCTTCCGTGCCGTCGCCGTCGATCCGGCGTGGCTGACGTCGGACGTTCTCGCCCTCGCCGCCGGTATTTACGCCGACCGCGCTTTCGACCGCATGCCGATCCTTGCGGACGCGCTCGAAGACGCCGGATGCAACAACGACGACATCCTGAACCACTGCCGCTTCGGTGATGCCCACGTTCGGGGGTGCTGGGTGGTCGATCTCGTACTCGGCAAGGGGTGACCCGTGAGGCGGTCGTTTCCCGAACGCTTGCACCCGGCCGCGGATCGGTCATGCTGAGGACAGTCCGGGCCACCCACACCGCAGAGAGGAACAATGGAGACGCTCGCGTTCGGCCTTCTCGGCTCTGTCGTGGTGGTGGGCTGCATGGTGGCTTTGGACGCCGCGGCCGGGCGGGACCGGCCGACCGCCGACCCGGAGTCTGGCACCCCGGTGCTCCGCAACACGCCCTTCCACCGCTGGGGGCTGTCGGAGCGGTGCTCGCCGCCGTCGCCGGCGTCACCGCGGTGGCCGTCGTCCACCCGCCCAAGGATGCGGAGGATGTCGTCTCCATCGCCCTCTTCTACGCGACGTTCGTGGGCCTGACCGGGGTTCTGGTGTGGGACGCGTTCCGCTTGCGGCTGGCGGTCGGGCCGGACGGGTTCGACTGCCGCTCGCCGCTGCGTCGGCGGGCTGCAGTCCGGTGGGAGGAGGTGGCCGACGTGCCGTTCACCGGCCCGCTCGCGTGGCTCGAGGTGCGTACGCCGGACGGACGGCGGGTCCGCGTGCCGACGCACCTGGGCGGCTTGGGTGCGTTCCTGGAGGCGTGCGAGCGGCACCTGACTCCAGAACAACTGGAGCCCGCCCTGGGGGCGTATGTGTACTTGGGACGCCCGTTTCCGGGGGGCGACCGATGACCGAAGCGGAGTGGCTGACCTGCACCGACCCGCAGAGGGTACAGCAGTTCCTCCGGGGCAAAGTGGGCGAGCGGACGTGGCGGCTGCTGGCCTGTGCGTGCTGCCGAAGGGCGTGGCACCTGCTCGCGGACGGGCGGAGCCGGCTGGGGGTCGAGGCCGCGGAGCGGTTCGCAGACGGTCAGATCAGTCGCGAGGAACTCCGTGCGGCCGGGTGGGCGGCGTACCGGGCCTGGGAGGAGACCGATCCCCGCGACGACGACCACGAGGACGGCCCCCGGTACGACCCACACCACGGGCAGGCGTGCTTCCACGCCGCCAACGCGATCGTCCGGCTGACCGGAACCGGGGAGGGATGGGCACACGGGTTCGATGACGACGCCCCCTCGGAGATCCGCCGGTCGGTGTGGTTCGCCCCGGCATCGGGAACGGACCAGCGGACTGCCGAGGCGGAGGAACGAAAGGCTCAGTGCGATCTGGCCAGAGAGTTGGTCGGGAACCCCTTTCGGCCCGTGACCACCGACCCGGCTTGGCAGTCGGTCACTGTCCTCTCGCTCGCACGGCAGATGTACGAGGCCCGCGACTTCTCCGCGATGCCGATCCTGGCCGACGCACTCCAAGACGCGGGCTGTGCGAGCGACGACATCCTCACCCACTGCCGCAGCGCTGGTCCGCACGTTCGCGGGTGCTGGGTCGTTGATTTGGTCCTCGGCAACGGGTGATGCCGCGTGCGCTACCGGCGGGTTGTACGAGCGCCGCGATTGCGATGTCATGCCGATCCTCGCCGACGCGCTACAGGACGCCGGGTGCGACAGCGACGACGTCCTGAACCACTGCCGCTCCGCGGGCGTCCATGTCCGGGGGTGCTGGGTCGTCGACTCGGTGCTGGACGGGACGTAACGCCGGCCGGTCGCGGGAGAGGGGAAACTTCGCGTGGGTGAGACGGAAACCAGCCACTTCTGGGTGGGCCGCGTGCCGGAGCACGTCGCGGCCTCGTACTTCGCCGAGACGTGCGGCCGCGGCGGCGACGAGCCGGTGTCGGCGTTCGCCCGCGACCAGGGGGCGACGTGGTACGACCACGACCGACCGGAGTACGGGTGGGGCACGGCCGGGGCGGTCCGGGAGTTGGTGGCCGGGTACTCGTACAGCGACCAGTGGGCGGGCGAACTCGACCGCCGGGCCGCGGCCGCGGGCCTCGCGGGGGTCAACTTCTTCGTGTTCATCAGCCGGGACGAGGTCGAGCGGCCGCGGTCGGTGCGGGGCGACGGGTACTGGCTGCACTACCTCGGCACGATCGGGTACCGCGTCTGAGCGACCGTGACAGGTCGTTACGCCCCGGCCCGCCGAACGGAAGAAGGCGGCGGGGGCGACGGTCGAACGCTCTTGGTCGGGACCGGCCTCGATTTCGCCCGGCGGGTTCGTGACGCCCGGTCGCGGTACGCCGGCATCGTTCGGTCGAATAACGGAGGGAGCGGCTTCGGAATGGTCGAAAAACGGCCTCCGGCGTCAATTTTCGAGCTACGCGTCGTGGCTCGCGTTCGTGCCCACGCTCATAGGCTAATTAATTAGCCCTATAATCAATAGATATGTAGACGGGACAGCGCCTTCGGCTTGTCCCTCGAAGGCAATTGCGCGGCCGTCGCGCGCGCAGCGCACGGAGTCCAATAACCACTTTTAGGGCGGCGAACCGGGCACATCCTACCGCGGCCCTCGAACGCAATCATTACTCGCGACGCCGATTTACGTGCGCCGGGCGATCTCAATTCCACTTTTTGATTCGGCGTGCGCCGTGCGCCGATGACGGGAACGTCGCTCCACGGCGACCGGATTTCGGTACGGACTGCTCTCCCACGCCGGGCGGCGTATGGTGAGCCGAAGGCCCCGTGCCCCCGGAGGTTCGACATGTTCCGCTGTGCCGCCGCGACCGCCGCGCTTCTGCTCGCCACCGCCCCGACGTCCGCCGCCGACCCGCCGCGGGTGGTGCGGGAGAACATCGAGTGGCTCGACGTGTGGGTGCCCGGCAACGGGGTGAAGGATCAACCCCGCGTCCTGCTGATCGGCGACTCGATCACCCGCGGCTACTACAAGACCGTCGAGGACGCGCTCAAGGGGAAGGCGGTGGTGTGCCGGCTGGCGACGAGCAAGAGCCTGGGCGACCCCGGCCTGCTCGACGAGGTGCGGCTGGTGCTCGGGCAGGCGACGTTCGACGTCGTCCACTTCAACAACGGGATGCACGGGTGGGGCTACACCGAAGAGGAGTACGCCAAAGCCATTCCCGACTTGGTCGCCGCGATCCGCAAGGGCGCGCCCGGCGCGAGGCTCGTGTGGGCCAGCACGACGCCCGTTCGGGTGGCCGGTAAAGTGGAGCAACTCGACCCGAAGACCGACAGGGTGAAGGCCCGGAATAAGGCCGCGGCCGAGGTGATGGCGAAGGAGAAGATCCCTACCAACGACCTGTTCGCCTTGGTCACTGACAAGGCCGAACTGTTCTCCAACGACGGCGTCCACCTCAACGCCAAGGGGTCGGCCGCGCTGGGCGAGCAGGTGGCAGCGCAGGTGTCGAAGCTCTTCGGCGGGGCGAAGTAGCACAGCGAGTCACATTCCGCCGTCCCACCCCTGACCCACGAGCGAGCCATGCCCCGCGTCCTCACCTCCACCTTCCTCGGCACGCTGCTGGCGGTCGCGGGCGTATCTCGTGCCGCCGACCGCCCCGCGGACGCGCTCCCCGACTACCGCCCGGTCGCCGGGTGGCCGCAACTGCCGCCCGACGTCAAACTCGGCCCGGTGTCGGCGGTGGCGACCGACGCGAAGGACCGGGTGTACGTCGCACACCGCGGGCCGATGCCGGTGCTCGTGTTCGACCGCGACGGCACCTTCCTCCGCTCCTGGGGCGACGACCACCTCAAGACCCCGCACGGGCTGCGGGTCGACCCCGAGGGGAACGTGTGGCTGACCGACGTCGGCCACCACCTGGTCCTGAAGTTCGACCCCGATGGGAAGCTGCTGCTGTCGCTCGGCACGAAGGGGCGGGCCGGCAACAAGCCCGACCAGTTCGACCGCCCCACGGATGTGGCGGTCACGCCGGCCGGCGAGGTCTACGTCGCCGACGGGTACGGCAACGCCCGCGTGCTCAAGTTCGACCGCACCGGCAAGTTGCTCGGGCGGTGGGGCACGAAGGGGAAAGGCGACGGGCAATTCGACCTGCCGCACGCGGTCTGCCTGGACGCGAAGGGCCGGGTGTACGTCGGCGACCGAGAGAACAACCGGGTGCAGGTGTTCGACGCCGACGGCCAGTTCCTCCACCAGTGGAAGGAGAGTGGTGCGCCCTACGGACTGTTCCTCGCGGGTGAACGGCTGTTCGTGACGGACGGGCGTGCGGGCTGGGTGCGCGTGCTCGGCCCGGACGGGAAGTCCGTGGGCCGGTTCGGCGAAAAGGGGACCGCCGCCGGGCAGTTCCAGATGCCCCACATGCTGTGCCTCGACTCCCGCGGGGACGTGTACGTCGCCGAGGTGAACAACAAGCGCGTCCAGAAGTTCACCGCCCCCTGGCGCGGCCAGAAGGCGCTGACCCGGAAGGCCGGAACAACGCTGACCGACACCGGCAGGGATGGCAAGCCGGTCGCGCTGCCCGTCCGGCATCTGGTCTACACCGTCGTCGGTGAAGAGGGGGATCGCATCCGCGTCAACTACCCCGGTCAGGAGGGGTGGGCACCGAAGGCCGAGTGGGTGCGGCTGTCGGACGCAATGGACCACTTCACCGCCCGCATCAAAGACGACCCGAAGGACGCGTTCGCGTGGAGCCGCCGCGGGGTCGCCAACCGCTACGCCGGCAAGCCGGACCTTGCCCTGAAGGACTCAGAAGAGGCGGTCCGGCTGTCCCCGAAGGACGCCGACTTCGTCGGCATCCGGGGGATGATGCACTGGGCGAGCAAGGACACAGACAAGGCGGTCGCGGACTACACGGCGGCGGTCACGCTCGATCCGACGTACGCGGTCGGGTTCCGCAACCGCGGGCTGGCGTGGCACGCCAAGGGGGAGTTCGACAAGGCACTCGCGGACTACACCGAGTCGGCCCGCGTGGCCCCGCACTACGCCCCGGCGCTGCACGACCGCGCGGCCACCTGGCGGGCCAAGGGCGAGCCACGCAAGGCGGTGGCCGACCTGACCGAAGCCGTTCAACTCGACGGGCGGTACGCGGCGGCGATGGCCGACCTCGCCCGCTTACTGGCGACATGCCCGGACGAGGCGGTGCGCGACGGCAAGCGGGCGGTGGAACTGGCGGCGAAGGCGAACGAGTTGACCGGCGGGAGGGACGCGGCGGTGCTGGACGCCCTCGCGGCGGCACACGCCGAGGCCGGGGATTTCGACCGGGCCGTCGCGTACCAGAAGAAGGCGCTGGCCGACCCGGCGTTCGAGGCGGCGTCGGGCACGCCGGCCCGCGAGCGGCTCAAGCTGTACGAGCGAAAGAAGCCGTGGCGGGAGTGACGCGCCGCGTCAGCCCCGCGACCCCGGGGCCAGTTCGGTGGCCGCGCTCACCCCGGCCGCGGCCTCCGGCAGGATGCCGAGCCGGGCGTACACGGGTCGGGCGTGCCGCCGCAGCCGCGGCAGTTGGGTGGCGAACGCCAGCCCGCCGAGCAGCACCAGTACCCCGGACCCGGTGACCACCGCCCGCACCCCGACGTGCCCGGCCAGCCACCCGGCGAGCAGGCTCCCGAACGGGGCCGCCCCCTGGAACGCCATCCCGAAGAAGCTCATCACCCGCCCCCGCTTGTCCTCGTCCACCATCGTCTGGATGAGCGTGTTCGACGCCGCCATCTGCACCATCATCCCCGCCCCGGTCAGCACCAGCAGCCCGGCCGACAGCCACAGCGAGCCCGAGTGCGAGAACCCGACCAGCGCCAACCCCAGCGCCAGGGTGGCGAGGACGATCACCCGGCCGAGGCCGAGCACCGACGACCGCGACGCCAGGTACAGCGCCCCCGCGAGGGCACCCACCCCGGACGCGGCGGACAGCAGGCCGAGGGTGTGCGGCCCGCCGCCGAGCACGTCGGCCGCGAACACCGGCAGCAGCACGCCGTACGGCATCGCCGCGAAGCTCACCAGCGCCAGCAGCAGGAGCAGCGCCCGGACCGGGGCGAACCCGAACGCGTACCGCACGCCCTCGACCACGTGCCGGCCGATCGACGCCGCGGGGCGCGCCCGCTCCTTCTTCGGGAGCCGCATGGCCAACAGGGCGGCGACCACCGCGAGGTAGCTGACGGCGTCGACGACGAAGCACCACGCCTCGCCCGCCGCGGCGATCACCGCCCCGGCCGCCGCCGGCCCGACCAGCCGGGAGCCGTTCACCAGCGACGAGTTCAGCGCGATCGCGTTGGGCAGGTCTTCCCGCCGGGACACCATCTCGACCAGCAGCGCCTGCCGGGCGGGCATGTCGAACGCGTTCACCACCCCCTGGAGCACGCTCAGCCCGGCGATCAGCCAGACGGTGCCGACGCCCGGCCCGGCGGCGAAGGCCACCCACGCCAGCGCCGCCGACTGGACGAGCGAGAGCACCTGCGTGACGACCAGGACGGTGTGCCGGTTCCAGCGGTCCACGAGCGCCCCGGCCAGCGGGGCGACGAAGAACGTCGGGGCCAGCCCGGCGAAGCTGACCACGCCGAGCAGCCACGCCGCGTCCGCCCCGCCGAGCCGGAACACCAGCCACCCGGTCGCCAGCCGGCTCATCCAGGTGCCGACCAGCGAGACGCCCTGACCGGCGAAGAACAGCCGGTAGTTGCGGTCGGCGAACGCCCGCCCCATCGCCCGCAGCCGGGACGCGGGCGCAGAACCGCTCGATGTCGCCATACGCTCGCCTCGCTCCGGCCCGGTGCGTGCGGCCGTACAATACCGATCACGGGACCGCCGGTCGGGGCCGCACGGAGCATCCCCCATGCCGCACTCCGAAACCCGCCGCACCTTCCTCACGCACTCGACCGCCGCCGGCGTCGCCCTCGGGCTGGCCGGTTCGTCGTCCGCCGGAGCCGCCGCCATGACGCACTTCATCTGTGTGACCTGCGGGACGCAGTTCGCCGCGAGCGCGAAGGAGCCGGAGGCGTGCCCGATCTGCCGGGACGAGCGGCAGTACGTCGGCCACGGCGGGCAGACGTGGACCACCCTCGACGCGTACCGGAAGACGCACACGAACGTGTTCGCCGAGGAGGAAGCCGACCTGCACTCGATTCTGCCGCAGCCGAAGGCCGGGATCGGGCAGCGGGCGTTCGTCGTCCGCACCAGGGACGGGAACGTGCTGTGGGACTGCGTCCCGCCGCTCGACGCCGCGACCGTCGCGGCGGTGAAGAAACTCGGCGGGCTGGCGGCGGTCGCGGTCAGCCACCCGCACTACTACACGACGATGGTCGAGTGGACCCACGCGTTCGGGAAGGTGCCGGTCCACATCCACAAGAACGACGCGCAGTGGGTGATGCGGCCGGACGATTCGGTGCAGTTCTGGGACGGGGAGACGAAGTCACTGTTCGGCGGGCTGACGCTGGTCAAGACGGGCGGGCACTTCGACGGGTTCCAGGTGCTCCACTGGCCCGCCGGAGCCGCGGGCAAGGGCGTGCTCCTATCCGGCGACCAGCCGTACGTGTGCCAGGACCGCGGGTGGGTCAGTTTCATGTACTCGTACCCGAACCTGATCCCGTTGGGGCCGGCGGCCATCAAACGGGTGGTGAAGAGCCTGAAGCCGTTCGCGTTCGACCGCCTGTACGGGGCATTCCCGGGGCAGGTGGTGAAGGCCGACGCGAAGGGCGTGGTGGAGCGGTCCGCGGACCGCTACCTGCGGATGATCGGAGGTGGGTGATGCTGCTCGAAGAGTTTAACTTCAAGCGGGCCGTGCTGGACGCGCCGGGGCCGGTGCTGGTCGACTTCTGGGCGGCGTGGTGCGGGCCGTGCCGGGCCATGAACCCGACCCTGCACGCCCTCGCCCGCGACTTTACCGTGTGCAAGGTCAACACCGAGACGAACCCGCAACTGGCCGCGAGGTTCGACGTGTCGGCCATCCCGCTGCTACTCGTCTTCCAGAACGGGAAAGTGGTGCGGCGGTACGAGGGCGTGACCGGCGAGGCCGTCCTCCGGGCCGACCTGAGCGCCCTGAGCGGCAAGTAACGGCCTCTTCGCCGCGGGCGCAACCGAACCGACGCGGCGCTCGCGCCGTCACTTCCGCTGTACCGTCCACTCGTAGCCCTTCTGCTTGCGGAACCCGGTCACGGTGCCGACAACGTGTTCGGTCGAAGTCGGGAACACGACGACATTGGGCTAGGTCTTGGCGATGGTGAACCTGTCGCACTCGTACGCGACCATGTCCGCGTGGTCGCGCGTGGGAAGAGCGGTCGCCTTCGCGACGACAGGAGCGGTGAGTGTGTTCACGGGCGTAATGTATCAGAGAGCGAGCCGGAAGCGTAAGCGACGGACGCGCTCACTTCGCCCGCGGCATTGGCGCAACCGGCCGCAGTGGAATCAGTTCCGCGAGCCACTCAGCGCCGGTACGAGCATCCCATACCTTCGCCGTGTCATAGCTGCCGGTGACGATCCGCGCGCCGTCCGGGCTAAACGACGCCGAGAGCACGGCACCCTTGTGCCCCTTGAGAGTCAGAACCTCGGCCCCGGTCTTCGCGTCCCACACCTTCGCGGTTCGGTCGTCACTGCCGGTGACGACCCGCGCCCCGTCCGGGCTGAACGAAGCCGACCATACGATGCTGGTGTGTCCCTTGAGAGTCAGGACCTCAGCCCCGGTCCTGGCGTCCCACACCCGCGCCGTATTGTCGCCGCTGCCGGTGACGAGGCGGGTGCCGTCCCGGCTAAACGACGCTGAGTTCACCGGGTTCGCATGCCCCTTGAGGGTCAGAACCTCGGCCCCGGTTCGTGCGTCCCATATCTTCGCCGTCTTGCCGCCGGTGACGACTCGCGCCCCATCCGGGCTGAACGCCGCGGAGAACACCCAGCCCGCATGCCCCTTGAGGGCGAGTAGCTCGGCCCCGGTCCTCGCGTCCCACACCCGCGCCGTGTTGTCGCCGCTGCCGGTGACGAGGCGGGTGCCGTCCCGGCTGAACGACGCCGAGAGCACGACGTCCGCGTGCCCCTTGAGGGTCAGGACCTCGGTTCCGGTCTTCGCGTCCCACACCTTCGCGGTTCGGTCGCCGCCGCCGGTGACGACCCGCGCCCCGTCCGCGCTGAACGAAGCCGAGTTTACGGTGCCCGTGTGCCCCTTGAGAGTCAGGACCTCGGCCCCGGTCCTGGCGTCCCACACCCGCGCCGTGTTGCCGCCGCCGCTGCCGGTGACGAGGCGGGTGCCGTCCGCGCTGAACGCGGCCGAGTCTCCGGTGAACCCGCGCCCCGTGAGGGCGACTGCCTCAGCCCCGGTCTTCGCGTCCCATATCTTCGCCGTACCATCCCAACTGCTAGTGACGACTCGCGCCCCGTCCGGGCTGAACGCGGCCGAAAGAACACCGTTGGTATGTCCCTTGAGAGTCAGGACCTCGGCCCCGGTCCTGGCGTCCCACACCCGCGCCGTGTTGCCGCCGCCGCTGCCGGTGACGAGGCGGGTGCCGTCCCGGCTGAACGACGCCGAGAGCACGACGTCCGCGTGCCCCTTGAGGGTCAGGACCTCGGCCCCAGTCCTGGCGTCCCACACCTTCGCAGTTCGGTCGCCACCGCCGGTGACGACCCGCGCCCCGTCCGCGCTGAATGCGGCCGAGCACACGCGGTCCGCGTGCCCCTTGAGGGTCAGCAGTTCGGCCCCGGTCCTGGAGTCCCACACCCGCGCCGTGTTGTCCCAACCGCCGGTGACGACCCGCGCCCCGTCCGGGCTGAACGACGCCGCCTGCACGACTGCCGCGTGCCCCTTGAGGGTCAGGACCTCGGTTCCAGTCTTCGCGTCCCACACCCGTGCCGTCCTGTCGCCGCTGCTAGTGACGACTCGCGCCCCGTCCGGGCTGAACGCGGCCGAAAGAACACCGTTGGTATGCCCCTTGAGAGTCAGTACCTCGGCCCCGGTCCTGGCGTCCCACACCCGCGCCGTGTTGCCGCCGCCGCTGCCGGTGACGAGGCGGGTGCCGTCCGCGCTGAACGCGGCCGAGCCCACGACGTCCGCGTGCCCCTTGAGGGTCAGGACCTCGGCCCCAGTCCTGGCGTCCCACACCCGCGCCGCCCCGTCGTCGCTGCCGGTGACGATCCGCGCGCCGTCCGGGCTAAACACCGCGGAGAACACTCCGCGGTTGTGACTGAGGGTCAGGAGTGAGCCTTGACAGAGCCTGTCGAGGTGGTGCCATTCCCACCCACGCAGCTTGGGGTTTGTCCTGTCCAACAGGGCGCGCATGGCAACGATGTCGTTGTCACGCCATGCCTGGTGAGCAACTTGCATCGTGCGGCCGTACTCGAACACTGCGAGCTTTTCCCGCTCGTGCTCCACCGCCTTGCGAAGTTGCTCCTCGTTCGCCTTCGCTCGCTCCGCATTGCCCTTCTGCGTGAGCGCCTCGTCCTTCGCTTGGTCCGCCACGCCCTTCAACTCAACTGCCTTGTCCTTCGCCACATCCGCCAGCAATTTCTGCGTGAGTGCATCGTCCTTCGCCGTGTCGGCAGCGTCGCGCTGAGTCACCGCGTCCGCGCGGTTGGCTTCGGCCGTGCGCCACAGCGACGCGATCACCACCCCGGACGTGCCCGCAACCGCCAGCAGCAGCACCGAAACAGCCAGCGCCCACTGCACGCGGCGGCGCTTCCGCTGCTCCCCCGCCTTTGCCTCAGTTGCGGCCCGCTCGCGCTCGGCGCGACGCAAGCGTTCCTCCACTTCCGCGCGGTACGCGGCCACTTGTTCCGCCAGTTGCGCGCCGGTAGACGGGCGATCGTCGGCCCGCGCCGCGAGACAACGCTTTGCCAGCGCCAGCAGTTCTGCGTCCGCGCCGCTCGCGTCCAGTCGCGCGAAGGTTTCGCCCAACTCGGCTTGGGACGCACGAACGATCGTGTCCAACACGCCGTTGCCCACGAACGGCGGATAGCCCGTAAGAACCGCGACGAGGATGCCGCCGAGGGCGAACACGTCGGCGCGGGCGTCGACCTGCTCGCCGCGGGCCTGCTCGGGGGCCATGTACGCCGGCGTCCCCTTGATCTGCCCGGCCACCGTCGCCACGCCTTCCGAGAACGCCCCGCCCGTACCCGGAACGGTCGCCCCCGACTCGGCCGCGCCGACCGCCTTTGCCAGGCCCCAGTCCATCACCTGCACCTCGCCGAACGCCCCGACCATGACGTTCGACGGCTTGAGGTCGCGGTGGATGATGCCCTGCGAGTGCGCGAATCCGACCGCCTGGCACATCTGCTCGAACGCCGCCAACAGCTTGCCGCGGTCGGCGGTCAGGTCGGTCCGGCACTTGAGCACCGTGTCGAGGGTGTTGCCGCGGATCAGCTTCATCGCCAGGAACGGGCGACCGTCGGGCAACTCGCCCAGCGCGTGGACCGGCGGGATGCCGGGGTGCGGGAGCCGGCCGGTGATGCGGGCCTCCCGGACGAACGCCCCGGCGTCCATGCCCGGCAGCATCACCTTGACGGCCACCTCGCGGTCGAACGCGAGGTCGCGGGCGCGGTACACCACACCCATGCCGCCGCGCGCGATTTCCGGCAGCAGATCGTAACCGGGGATGACCGGCAAGCCCGTGGCAGTCGGGGCGGGTTTCACAAGCGTAGCGTTGGGATCGAGGGGCGCAGCGGCGTGAGCCGGGGCCGGGCGGGTCGCGTCGGGATCAGCGGGCGAAGCGTGCGTGACCGTCTCCCCGGAAGATGTCGCGGCGGGCGCGGGGGACGGCTGGGTGCTATCGTTCTCGTTCACGGGCGACTCCGGGTTACGGTTCCAGGCCGATTGTAGTCGCACCGACCCCCATTACAACTAGGCCGGATGCGGCATTTCGTGTCGCGGCTCACCCGGTTTGTTTACCTTCGCTCGTTCGAGTTCGCTGACCGCCAAGCCCAGTCATGCCGCCGCGCCGCCGGCTGAGACCGCCCCGAGCGCCCTCACCGTCCTAGCGTCGGTGCTGGCGAACGTGGCCCTGGTGAACGCGGTGGTCGGAGCGTACGGGGGCGCGGAGAGCGCCCGCCGGGTGGCCGAGGCGGTGCGGGCGTGCGGCGGGGTGGACCCGTTCCTCCAGCACCTCGACCTGGTCGCCGGCATCCGCGGCCCCGACGCCGCCGGCTGACGATTCCTGGGGTGCCGGGTGCGCCGCTTCTGCCCGTCGCCCGGCCGATTTTCACGCCCGCTTCCGGTCGCGTACCCGACGGCCGCTTGCGGCCGTCCGCGCCGGCGGGCACCATAACCCTTCGTGACCCGGAGGGATGTCGTGATGGTCGGGCTGATCCACCTGAACGGGGTGGCGCTTTACGCCTTCGCCGTGACCGAAGGGGACGTCGTCCGGGTGCGGGTGTCGGCCGACGAGTGGGCGCGGCTGGATCTGGCGGCGGGCCAGCGGGTGCAACTCGACGTGCCCGGCGGTGCGGCGGCGTGTCGGCTCCTGACGGCCGTCGAGCACGACCCGCCGGTGGTGTGGCTGCGCCTCGTTCCCCTGAGCACCCGCCGGGCGTCCTGATGACCGGGCTGATCGCGATGGGCGATCGGGTGTGGCTGGTTCCGCGGGACCGGTTCGTCGCGGCGTGGAACGAGTCGCCGAAGCTCGACGCAGCGGCGGCGCGGGTGCGCGAGTTGGCCAGCGGTGGGCGGTTCTGGCGCGGGGGCTGGAACTGTGCCGGGACGGCGTCGCGTTGAAGCCGCTGCCGACGAACTGTGGTGGCTCGTAAACGGCCCGACGCGGAGCCTCGGCTCGCGTTCGTGCCCGCGCCCATAGGCTAAATAGTTAGCACTATAACCATAGGTATGTAGACGGCACAGCGCCTTCGGCTTGTGCCTCAAAGCGATTGCGCGGCCGTCGTGCGCGCCGCGCACGACGGCCAATAACCACTTTTCGGGCGGCGAACCGTGCGCGTCCGGCCGCGGTTCTCGACCGTACCCGCCATCCGCGATGTCGAATTCCGTCCGGCGCGATCTCAATTCCACTTTTTAATTTCGACGATGACGCACGCTCCGGTCGGCGAAGGCGTAACGCGACGCTTCACGGCGATCGGGGCTCGGAGCGGTGCCCTTCCGCGTCGATCTGGCGTGTGGCGAGGCGAGGACTGGCGCTCACGTGGGACCGAGCCCCGTGTCGCAGCGACAGGGTGCGCTCATCGCGGTCTGTATGTGGCACGAAAACCGGCGGCGTGGTAGCATCGATGCACCCTGATGGAGCACTCGCCCGTGGCGACCCACGACAGCATCCGCGACCCGTACGACCCGCCGCCGACCGCGAGTCACCGGCCCGACGCGCCGAATGGCACCGTCCCGCAGACGCCCGACCAGGCGGCGAAAGCGGCCGAGGCCAGTGACGACGGGTTCCTGGTGATCCCCGGCTACGAGGTCCGCCGCAAGCTGGGCGAAGGCGGGATGGGCGTCGTCTACCTGGCCAAGCAACTTGGCCTCAACCGCGATGTTGCCATCAAGACCCTGACCGGCCCGACCGTCCTGCGCGCCGCACTGGCGCGGTTTTGGGCCGAGGCCGAGGTGATGGCCGCGGTCAAGCACCCCAACGTAGTGCAGGTGATCGAACTGGGCGAGTCCGCCGGCAGGCCGTTCATGGCGATGGAGTTCGTCAGGGGCGGGTCGCTGGCGGGCGAACTTCGGGATGGGGGGCAGTTCCCTCCGCTCGAAGCCGCGGCACTGATGGAGCAGGTGGCCCGCGGCGTAGGGGCGGCGCACGACCTGGGCATCATCCACCGCGACCTTAAGCCGGACAACGTGCTGCTCGACGGCGACACGCCCAAGGTGGCCGACTTCGGCATCGCCAAGCGCAAGGCCCACGAGTTGACCCACACGAACGCGATGATGGGCACCCCGGCGTACATGTCCCCGGAGCAGGCGGCGGCGCAGTCGCGGCACGTCGGCCCGGCGGCGGACGTGTGGTCGCTCGGGGTGATGCTGTACGAGTGCTTGTCGGGGAAGCGCCCGTTCGTTGGCGAGTCCGTATTCGACATCCTCGCCAAGATCGCCACCGAGGAGCCGCCGGCGCTGCGCACGCTGACGGCCGGCATCCCTCGCGACCTGCAAACGATCGTAGCGAAGTGCATGACGAAAGAACCCGAATTGCGGTATGCGACCGCGAAGGAACTGGCCGACGACTTGGGACGTTTCGTTCGTGGCGAGCCGATCGAGGCCCGCCCAGTGGGAACGGTCGAGCGGGTGGCACGGTGGGTACGCCGCAAGCCAACCGCGGCGGCGGCATATGGACTTTCATCGCTGGCGGTCCTGCTGGCGCTGGTCGTGTTCGTGGTTTTCGGCTTCTGGCGTGAGGCCGAGGGAGCGAAGGGACAACTCGAAACGGCCAACGGTCAACTCACAGTCGAAAAGAAGCAAACCGAAGAAGCCCGTGACGAGGCCGTTGTTTTGCGGCTCCGTGCCGAGGGACTCTTCAAGGAAGCCGACGAGGCTCGTGGTGAGGCGCTCCTCCAGAAAACGAAAGCGGACAAGGCACGTGACGACGCCCTTCAGCAGAAGCTCGCTGCGGACAAAGCTCGTGCCGAGGCCGAGAGCCTCGAAGAGCTTGCCAAGAAGGCTCGTGCAACCGAGGCAGAGCAGCGCAAACAGGCCGACGCCGCACGTGATGAGGCACTGAAACAGAAAGGGGCAGCGGAAAAGGCCCAAGCAAACGAAGCCGGCCTTCGCAAACAAGTCGAACTCGAACGCGAAAAGCTCGCGGTGTTCGAGTACGGCAACGCTGTCCGAGCCGCGCATCTGGAAGGTCGAGACAACAACGTCTTCGCGGCGCGGTTGCTCCTCGAAGCCACGGACCCCAAACTGCGTGGGTGGGAATGGCACCACGTCCACCTTCTCTGCAACGGCTCGCTCCTCACCTTCAAGGGGCACACGGGCCACGACGTGTATTCGGTGTCGTTCAGCCCGGACGGTACGCGTGTCGTGTCGGGCAGCGATGACGGGACGGCGAAGGTGTGGGACGCCAAAACCGGAGCCGAACTGCTCTCGCTCAACGAGCGGGCAAACCTCGTGAATTCGGCGTCGTTCAGCCTAGATGGCACGCGAGTGGTGACGGCTCACTTCGACAAGACGGTAAAGGTGTGGGACGCGAAGACCGGAGCCGTGATGTTCACGCTCAAGGGTCATACTGACATCATGCGCTCGGCGTCGTTCAGCGCCGACGGCACGCGAGTGGTGTCGGGCAGCGATGACGGGACGGCGAAGGTGTGGGACGCGAAGACCGGAGCCGAGGTGCTTGCACTCAAAGGGCACACGGGCTCCGTGAGGTCGGCCTCGTTCAGTGCAGACGGCTCACGAATCGTTACCGGGAGTATCGACGGGACGGCGAAGGTGTGGGACGCGAAGACCGGGACCGAGGTGCTCACACTCAAGGGACATACGGGGTGCGTAAATTCGGCGTCGTTTAACACGGATGGCACGCGCATCGTCACCGGGAGTTGGGATTGTTCGGCGAAGGTGTGGGACGCGAAAACCGGGGCCGTGGCGCTCACCCTCAAGGAACGCACATTCAGCGTGTATTCGGCGTCGTTCAGCCCTGACGGGGGACGCATCGTGACGGGCGGCGGGGATCTGGTAGCGAAGGTGTGGGACGCGAAAACCGGGGCCGTGATGCTCACCCTCAGGGGGCACACGAGGGGAATTTATTCGACGGCGTTCAACGCGGACGGTACTCGGGTGGTGACGGGTGGTTCTGACAACACCGCAAAGGTGTGGGACGCGAAAACCGGGGCTGAGGTGCTCACACTCGGAGAGAGCACGCCGTTCGGGTTCCCTACGGCGTTCAGCGCGGACGAAACGCGCGCGGTGACCGGTGGTCCAGACAAGACGGCGAAGGTATGGAACGCCAAGACCGGGGCCGAAGTGTGTACTCTCAAAGGGCACGCAGGTGAGGTGCATTCGGCGTCGTTCAGCGCCGACGGTACGCGAGTCGTGACGGGCAGTGATGACGGGACGGCGAAGGTGTGGGACGCCAGGACCGGGGCCGAGGTGCTCACACTCAAAGGGCACACGAAGGGCGTGTCCTCGGCAGCTTTCTGCCCGGATGGGTCGCGTGTCGTCACCATCAGCCACGACAAGACGGCGAAGGTGTGGAACGCCAAGACCGGAGCCGAAATGTACACTCTCGCGGGAATGCCGTACGGCTTCGGGCTAGAGAGACCGTCAGTGCCGTTCAGCCCGGACGGGTCGCGTATCGTCACTGCCAGCCATGACGAGACGGCGAAGGTGTGGGACGCCAGGACCGGGGCCGAGGTGCTCACACTCAAAGGGCACACGAAGGGCGTGTCCTCAGCGTCGTTCAGCCCGGACGGGTCGCGTATCGTCACTGCCAGCCATGACGAGACGGCGAAGGTGTGGGACGCCAAGACCGGGGCCGAGGTGCTCACACTCAAAGGGCACACGGGCTCCGTGAGGTGGGCAGCGTTCAACACGACCGGAACGCTGGTAGTGACGTATGACGAAAATGTGGCGAAGGTGTGGGACACGATGTCTGGTGTCGTCTTGTCTACGCTCAAGGGACACTCGCTAGGTGTGATTTCGGCGTCGTTCAGTGCGGACGGAACGCGGGTGGTAACGGGCGGTTGGGACAGCATGGCAAAGGTATGGGACGCCAGGACTGGGGCCGAGGTGCTCACACTCAAAGGGCACACCAGTGGTATACATTCGGCGGTGTTTAGTGCGGACGGCTCACGCGTTTTGACGGCAAGTGGCGACGGCACGGCGAGGGTGTGGAACGCCACGCCTCTGGACCGCGAATTCCTGCCCCGCCCACTTGCTCCGCACCCGCGAGCCGTCAACCGCTGACCCTCGCCCCGCGGCCTGCCAATTGAGTACACGGGAAGCAATTTCTTCTCGGAAATCTTGGTTTTGGTGAATGGCAAGTTCGTCTATGTTGGCACGACACCATCGGGATATTCTCGGTCGGTCAGAGTGGCGATCCGACGTGGGTGGCCGACGAGTGGACGCGGGGCAACTACCCGCGGAGCTTCGCGTTCGACCCCACCGGCGCGTTCCTGTACTGCTGCAACCAGCGGGCGGGCCACGTGACCGTGTTCAAGGTCGATCGCAAGACCGGGTTGCTGGCGTTCACCGGGCAGTACGTGCCCGCGGGCAACCCGTCGTGCGTCGCGTTCCTCGACCTGAGGAAGGGCCAGGGCGAACGCATCTAATCCTCAATGAATCCCTGCAAGGCTTGTAACAGATACCCTTCATCGAGAGCAGCCTTTAGCCGCTTCGCCTTGATGCTCCCTTTGCCCGTGTCCTGCTTGAGGAGTGATGCCGCCACCCGCCGGACCAAGCCCAAGTTGGCCCCGGCGTGCCCGGCCGCCGTCTTGTTGGCGTCTTCCCGGAACGCCACGTCCAGGCACCAGCGTAACTCGTTCTCGACCGACCAATGCCGTCGTACCAGGCCCGCCAGCTCGGCGGCCGTCCCCCGCAGGCTGGTGATGTAGTAGTGGGCCGAGTCGGTGCGGACGCCCTTCACCTCCCGCTCCCGCCCGACCAGGACGACCGCCGCCATGTCCGGCCACTCTGGGGGCAGCCCCTTCGGATCGTAGACGACGGTCGTGTACCGCTCCTCGTGCCGCCCGTGGGCGTCGTCCACCGCCTCGGCCCCGTCGTGCGGCACCCCGGCGAACTCGGCCTCGATCAGCCGGTCGAACTCGGCGTGGACGGCCGCCTGGAGGGTCGGCTGGTTGCCCTTCACGGCCAGCAGGTAGTCCCCGCCCTGGTCCCGGATCTGCTTGGCGATCTCCCTTTGGCACCCGGCCGCGTCGATCGTCACCAGCGCCCCCTTGAGGTCCAGCGCCCGCAGCAACTCCGGGATGGCGGCGATCTCGTGCGACCCGTCCGCCACCGCCTGCTGGCCAAGGATCAAGCGGTTCTCGGCGGCCCACGCGCTGACCAGGTGCAGACACCCGCTGAAGGTCCGCTTCGGTGCCGCCCGAACCGCCTTGCCGTCGACGGCGATGTGCTTCAGCCCGGCCGCCTCGCACGCCCCGGCCATCCACCCGGCCACGCACTTCCCGAACGCCTCCGGGTCGAGGCGGGCGAACACCCGACCGAAGGTGTCGTGGCTCGGGACACCGTTGGGCAGGGCCAGAAACCCTTTGAGCCAGCCCTCCTTTGCCTCTCCGAACGCCTCGACTTCCTCCCACGAGTCGGCACCGCACACGACCGCACAGATGGCGATCACCAGGATGTCCCCGAGCGCGTGCTTCTTCGTCCGATCCACCCGCGGGTCGGGCAGGTCGGCGAAGTACCGGGTGATCGACACGTCCTGCTTCGGCATTGCGGCCACTCCGTGAGTCCCGCCAGTCTATGCCGCCGTGCCCGGCCCTCTTATCATCGGGCAGGAAAGCGGTTCCGAGGAGAGTTCGATGACCGAGGCGGAATGGCTGAAGTGCGCGGAACTGGAAGCCATGTTGCGGTTCGTCAGCCGCTACACGAGCCGGCGGAAGGAGCGGCTCTTCGCGGTGGCGTGTTGTCGGCGCGTCGACCACTTGCTGGACGACCGGTCGCGCGACACGCTGTCTCGATTGGAGCGGGCCGTGGACGCGGCGTTGCCGGTTGCCGCGGCGGAAGAGCTTGTGGCCGACGCAATGGCCTACGCGGATGGCCTCTCGTATCACGGGGGGCCAGCGGGGGTTGCCCGCTGGGAGGCGGCAAACGCGGTATGGGCCGCCGCCGAGTCGAATCCGTTTGGCGCGGCCGACCACGCGTCGGACGCCGTTTACATATCCAAGATTGAGCCCGATGCGTTCCATCTCGGACCTGCTCCCCCGTGTCCCGGCGATGCGGCTGAGGCTGCGGCTCAGGCCGAGTTGCTGCGGCACATCGTCGGCAATCCTTTCCGACCGGTTGCCCTCTCCCCGGCGTGGCGTACCGACACGGTGGTAGCGCTGGCCCGTCAGATGTACGACAGCCGGGACTTCTCAGCGATGCCCATTCTCGCCGACGCTCTTCAGGACGCGGGCTGTGACAACCCCAATGTGCTCGACCACTGCCGAGAACTTGGGCCGCACGCCCGCGGCTGTTGGGTGATCGACGCGATGCTGGATAAGGCATAGACCGCCAGACACAAGTCGCTGACTGATTTGGAGTTCGAGATGCGTTAACCCTGGAGGAAGGGCTGACGCCGCGCCTTTCGCCCGGAACCACGGAGAGCGTCATGGACGCGCCCGGCCCGTCCCCGGCCCTGTTCTTCGACACGGTCAACGCCTTCCAGCGGACGGAGGCGCTGAAGGCGGCGATCGAACTCGACCTGTTCACCCACATCGCCGCCGGCCACCACACCGCCGACGAACTGGCCGCGGCGTGCGGCGCGTCCGCCCGCGGGGTCCGCATCCTGGCGGACTACCTGGTGATTCTGGGCTTCCTCCGCAAGGTCGAGGAGCGGTACGAACTCACCGCAGACACGCAGACGTTCCTCACCCGCTCGTCGCCGGCGTACCTGGGTGGGACGGCCGACTTCTTGCTCACCCCGCAGATCCGAGAGTGCTTCGGCGCGCTGACGGCCGCGGTGCGGAAGGGCGGGACGGCGTCATCGGCCGAGGGGACGGTGTCGCCCGACAACCCGGTGTGGGTGGCGTTCGCCCGCGCCATGGGGCCGATGATGGCACCCCAGGCCGAACTGCTCGTCGGGCTGGTCGGCGGCGACCGGCAACTGCCGCTGAAGGTGCTCGACGTCGCGGCCGGGCACGGGCTGTTCGGGATCGCGTTCGCCCGGCACTACCCGAGCGCACAGGTCACCGCCCTGGACTGGGCGAACGTCCTGGCGGTGGCCGCGGACAACGCCCGCGCCGCCGGGGTCGCCGACCGCCACGCCCTCCTTCCGGGGAGCGCGTTCGAGGTGGACTGGGGCGGGCCGTACGACGTGGTGCTCCTGACCAACTTCCTGCACCACTTCGACCTTCCCACCTGCGAGCGGCTGGCGGCGAAGGCATTGGCGGCGCTGGCCCCCGGAGGGCGGTGCATCACGCTGGAGTTCGTCCCCGACCCGAGCCGCGTCACCCCGCCGCCGACCGCCGGGTTCGCGCTCACCATGCTGGCCACCACCGCCGCCGGGGACGCGTACACGTTCGCCGAGTACGAGCGGATGTTCGCCGCCGCCGGGTTCGCCCGGAGTGAGTTCCACCCGCTCCCGCCGACCGCCCAGCAGGCCGTCGTGTCGCACAAGGCGTGAGCGGTAGGCCGTTGAGTGGCGGGGCGTGCGACCGCACAGAAACGCATTTCGTTTCGCTTTTCGCTCCGCGGCCCCGCCGCGTGTTCGCCGCCCGCGCCGTCATTGACCGGCCGTCGTACCGGCCTCGGCCAGCAGTTCGGCCGGCGTGACTCGCAACGCGGTCGCGATCTTCCGCAGGCTCAGCAGCGCCACGTTCCGCTCGCCCCGCTCGACCGAGCCGATGAACGTGCGGTGCAGCCCGCAGTTCTCCCCAAGCTGGGCCTGCGTCAGCTTCATCGCCGCCCGCCGCTCGCGGACGCGGAACCCGACCCGCTCCAGGAACTGCCGCTCGTCCTTGTTCATGGTTGACGGCCAGCGTCCCGTCAGCCATGATGCGTTTGAGTAGCTTTCTGCCGCGTTTGAGTAGCACGCCGTCACCGGAGCCGATCGCCATGCCCGCACGACTCGCCCTCATCGGCGTCCTGGCCTTCGCCGCCGGGTGCGGCGGCACGAGTTCGTCGTCGGGCGGGGGCTCCGCGCCGGCTCCGGGGGCGTTGCCCGCGGTCGCCCCGGTCGCCCCGGCCGGTCCGCCCGCCCCGCCGCAGACGACTGCCGCGGACGCGACGCTGGCGTACTGGGACGGGCTGAACAGCGTGCCGGGCCGGCTCGCGCCGGAACTGAAGCGGGAGCCGGCGGTCCAGGTGCGGGCGCTCCGCCAAGCGGCGGCGGTGATCCGCGGCGAGCCGACGCTGGGGATTGACGCCGACCTCGTCGCGTGGGCGCTGCGGATGGCCGACCTGCTGGAGGAGCGGGCCGCCCTGATCGAGCAGTCGCGGAGCCCGGCGCTGCTGGCCGAGGCGTTCGCGCGGGGGCTGGCCGGCGACCCGTTCGGCGTCGGGATCGAACTGAACCAGGCCCAGCGCCAGTGGGTCGCCGCCGCCCGCGCCCACTACCAGGCGCTGCACCGGCTGCGGGCGACGCTCACCGCCCGGTACGGCGTGCAGTTCTGAGGTCCGAGCGCCCGAGCGGGCGCGCCGCTGCCGAGCCCGTCGTGTCGTCGTCGCGAATCACGTGAAGGGCCGCATGCCGCGGGCGTGTCGGAACGCACCGACCACCCGCACGCACAACCGAGGTACGAAAATGACAGCCCGGCCAGCCCCCACCGATCGACGCGGCTACCCGCCCGCCTACCCTTCGCGGACGAGCGCGGCGTTCCGGGCCGCGTTGTGCGCGGCCGTCACGTGGCTGACGCTGCTCGTGCCTGCCCCCGTCCGGGCCGACGACGCCGAGGGCAAGGCGGTCGCGCTGGTGGAGCGGTTGGGCGGCAGGGTCGGGCGCGACGAGGCCCGGCCGGGCAAGCCCGTCACCCGCGTGATTCTGTACGAGGCCAAGCTGACCGACGCGGGCTTGAAGGAACTCGCCCCGCTCGCCCACCTCGCCGAACTCTACCTGGCCGAGACCGAGGTGACCGACGCCGGGGTCAAGGAACTCGCCGCCTTCAAGAGGCTCACCCACCTCAGCCTGTACGGCACGCGGGTCTCCGACGCGGGCCTGAGGGGACTCGCCCCGCTGAAGGGCCTCACCTCACTCGACCTGTCCTTCACCGGCACGAGGCGTTCGTCGAGCAACTCGGCCGCAGCGGGTCGGGCGGTTACGAGGTCCGCTGCCACTCGGCGAGGCACGCCCTGGCCGCGGCGTCGGGGGCCAGGGCCGCACCGAAGGCGGGCAAGGCCGACCCGTTCAGCCCGTTCGGGTGAGGGCCTTCCGGTGGTGGTTGTCCAGCCACCGCCGCACCGCCTGGTACACGTCGGCGTCGGTGTCGTGGACGGCCTTGGCGTCGGCGAGTGCCTTGTGGAACCCGGCCCGCTTGCTCTCGGCGTACTCGGCCTTAAACCACGCCCGCTCTTGCGCCGAGTCCCCGGCGTGGACCACGTCCGCGAGCGCTTTGAGGTGTTGGACGGGGCGACCGAGTTTGGCCAGGCGGTTCCAGACGAGCCACGCGGCACAGTATTGGTGCTGGTTCTCGAACGCCGGCGGCTTGTGGTCGAAGAACAGGTGCTTGGGGTCGTGCGCGTTGCCGACGCCCACGACGCAGTCGCCGACTCGCCACGCGCCCCACACCCGCTCGCGGGGCACGAACAGCACCTCGACCGGCTCGCCCGCGAACAGGAGCCGTTCGGCGAGCCACGCCGCCGCGACCGCGTCCCCGTCGGGCTTGTTGTGCGTGATCACACGGCGTGTCGGCGTCCGGTTCGGCCGCACCCGGCACGCGGCGTCGGCCCGCCCGAACGCACGCCGGCACGCATCCCACGCGGCGACCGCGACGGCTCGCGACTCGGCGGTCAGCCGTAACGCCAACTCCTTCTGCTCGCGCGTCGGGCGGTGGGCCGGCTGGAGGGCGGCGACGTTCCGCACGTTCTTGGCGATCAGCCCCAGCCCGCCGGCGGCGTAGATCTTGTCCGTCAACTCCGTATCCGACTTGCGCCCCTTCGATTTCTTCCCCAGGTGCCCGTCCACGGGTTCGACCGCGACGAGCAGCCCGCGGAGCCGGTCTGCCTGTTCGGCCGCGAGGTCGAGCGTCAGCAGGCGGTCGGCCAGGCGGTCCGGCGGCTGCTCCCGTTCGACGGCCCGCTCCAGAACCGCTGCCTCCTTGCGGATCATGCCCAAGCCCCGATGGAGACGGCTGGTCACCTCCCCGAACGCAACGGTGTCGTACACGAGGAGGGTGGCGGCGATCATACGGAACGGGTTGGTGTCGCCGGCGAGAGCCCGCCCGATGACGTGCCGCTGGTACTCCGGGGCGGTGTTCGCCAGCGAACGGACCTTCTTGGCGGTGAACATCTCCCGGTTCGAGGCGATGAGCGTTCGGGCCTTCGCCCCGCAGTTCGCGGTGATGGCGCGTAGGGCTTCGCGGTCCTTCTCGTCGTTGGCGGTGGTGCCCATACTGCTTCTCCCGGATGTCGGCTCAGGTGTGGGGCTGACGAATCGGCTCCCATCGTCCCCGAAACGTCCGAAGCCGCCAATGGCAACAGGCGGCGCGGCGTGATGAGACACGGGCAAAATCAAAAAGTGGATTTGAAATTGGGGGCGCAGTGCATCAAGACGCGGGCAATGCAGGGCGGTGGTCGGCGCTGGGGCCGGTGGAGGTGCCTGCCGCCTACGTGTACGCAAACGGCGTTTGGTACGCGATCCGGCGGGGCGTCCGCGGGCTGGTGGTGCGCACCCGAGCCGGCGAGCCGGTGGTGTACCTGATGTGCGAGCCGGCGACCCGGTACTACCACGTCATGACCCGCTCCGAGTGGATGCCCGCCCTCATCGGCGAGGTGATCTGAGCCGACCGCACGCGACCCAAATGGCTTGATCGTACCTGCGATCGCGGAAAGACCGGTCGAGGCCCCGCTGACAAAATCTCCGCACGCCACGCCACCGACGCCGAGTTGCCCCCATGACGACCGCCGCACTCGCCCTCGTCTTGATGCTTCCCGCCGCCGACACCCCCGACGCGCAGGTGGAGGCGCTGGCGAGGACCAGGGGCGGGACGGTGGTGCGCGACGAGAAGGCCCCCGGACGGCCGATCACCAACGTCATCCTGGTCGGGGCCAAGCTGAAGGACGCCGACCTCGCCCCGCTCGCCGGGATCACTACGCTGGAGGCCGTGAGCCTGGGGTACAACCCGGACCTGACCGACGCCGGGCTCAAGGAACTGACCGCCCTCAAGGGCGTCGAGAAGATCCTCCTGGAGAACGCCAAGGTGACCGACGCCGGCTGGCGCACCTGTCCGCGTTCGGGTCGCTGGCCGAACTCGGCCTGGGCGCGACCGCGGTGACCGACGCCGGGGTGCCGCACCTGCTCAAGCTGGGCAAGCTGCGGCAGTTGTCGCTGTTTAACACGGCGCTGACCGACGCCGGGCTAAATCAACTGGCCGGGCACACGTCGCTGAAGGGCCTGAACGCCGGGATGACGAAGGTGACCGCGGCCGGCGTCGAGGCGTTCCGGTCGGCGGCACCGGAATCACCCTGTCGGCGGACGCGAAGAAGAAATGACCGCGGCCGGCGCTACGGGCCGTCGCCCCGCGGGCCGAACCGCTCGAACCGGAGGGCGTCGAGCGCCGCCGGCAGCGGCAGCAGCCGCTCTTCTCGGTGGCACTCCCGCGCCCACGCGATCAGTGCTTCGTACACCTCGTTCCCGGCCAACCCGCCGAGCCACTCGTTGCCGTCCGGGGTGATGACGAGGGCGACGTTCGCGAGGTCGCACGGCCCCAGGCACCCGGAGATCGTGAGTTGCACCGAGCGGTTGAGCTTTTCTTCCTTCCACGCCGCTTTCAGCCGCCCGACCGGCACCTCCGGGTGCCCGCGGTCGGTGCGCCCGCAGCAGCACCCCTGGCAGAACACCAGTTGGGCTAGCGGCCGGCGTTTCGTGACGAGCGGATCGGTCACGGATCGTTCTCCGCGTGCGCGGGCGGCGGTGTGGAAAGGGTACGGCACCACCGGCACGAGCCAAACGCGATGCGCCGGCGCAGACGAGCCTCACGCCCCGACCGGCAACAGGTCCGCGAACCAGAACCCGTCCCGCTCGACCACGCCGCCGGCCCGCACCGGGATGGGCCGGTCGAACGCCGGCCCGGCGCGGCAGAACGTGTGGAACTCGCCGTTCTCCCCGCACGGGTCGACGCCCGGCGGCAGGTCCGCGAGCAGCGCCGCGTCGAACGCCCGGCCCGCGAACGCCGGCGGCAGGTGCCGCGGGTCGACGCACGTCAGCGTGGCCCGGAGGCCGGCGGCGAGCATGTCGCGGGCCAGCGCGGGCGTGTCGGCGGACGTCCCCCAGATTGGGAATAGCGGCTCCAACCCGGTGCCGGCCAGTTGCCGCTCGCGGTACGCCCGGATGTCGGCCAGGAACAGGTCGCCGAACGCGAACCCGGTGACGCCTTCGGACTTCGCCTTCTCGACCACGGCCCGCATCCGGGCCTCGTACTCGGCGTTGGAGCACGGCCACGGGAGCGGCACCGGCCACAGCGGCAGGCCCGCGGCGTCGGCCTGCGCCCGCACCAGTTCCGCCCGCACCCCGTGCACGGCGACCCGCCCGAACGCCTCGTTCAGCGCGGTCACCAGCCCCACGACCTCGACCTCCCCGCGCCGCCGCAGGATGTGCAGCGCCCAGGCCGAGTCCTTGCCCGAACTCCACGACAAAAGGACTTTCGGCTTCATGCGGTCACCGCCTCGCCGACGCTCAGTTCGTCCCGCGTCAGCCGCCGTGCCGCGGGCAAACCGGGCGGCAGCGGGTGCAGGTCGGGGCGCAGGGTGTGGGCGAGGATCTCCAGGCTGTCCACGAGCCGCGGGCCGGGCCGGCTGAAGTACGCGTTGCCGTCTGTGACATACACCCGTCCCGCCCGTACCGCGGGCAAATCCGCCCAGCCGGGCCGGGACCGGAGCGCCGGCAGGTCCGCGAGCGTCCGCTCCAGTGAGAACCCGCAGCACGCGATGAACAGCACGTCGGGCCGCGCGGCAACGACCTCATCCCAGGCCAGCGTCCGCGACGGCCGACCGGGTAATCCGATCACTTCGTCGCCGCCGGCCAGCCGGACCAGTTCCGGGGTCCAGTGGCCGCAACTGAACGGCAGGTCGAGCCATTCCAGGACCACCACGCGGGGGCGCTCCGCCACGCGCTCGGAGCGCGTGACGACCGCGTCGATGCGCCGCCGCAACTCCCCGACGACCTCCTCGGCTCGACTCGGCGGCACGTCCGCCGCCTTGGCGACCAGGTGGAGGGTGTCGAACACCTCGTCGAGCGACGTCGGTTCGAGGTTGACGACCCGCGGCCGACCCGGAAGTGCGCACGCGGCGGCGGTCACCTCGGCCTCGGCCACGGCGCACACGTCGCACAGCGCCTGGGTCACGATCAGGTCGGGCCGCAGCCGTTCGAGGGTCGGCAGGTCGAGCGTGTACAGCGCCCGCTGAGTTTTCAGCCGCTCCCGCACCAAGGCGTCGATCTCGCGGCTGGACGCGTCGTGCGGGATCAGCGTGCGGGTGACCTTCGGGAGCCCGGCCACCGACGGCGGGTAGTCGCACTCGTGGGTCACGCCCACCAGCGCATCCCGAAGGCCGAGCCGGCACACGATCTCGGTCGAACTGGGCAGCAGGGACACGATCCGCATGGTCGCCTCCGGTGATCAGCCCGCCACGGGAGTCGGTGCCGACTCGCGCAGTACAGGGGACACCCGCCCCGCGAGAGCCAGTCCGCCGAACAGGAGCGTCACGAACGCCGCGTCGCCGAGGAGCGTGTTCTGGAAGTAGGGGATCGCCGCGACATAGCACGCGAGTAACCCGCCCGCGGTGTGCGGGTAGAACGCGACCCAGCACGCGAAGTTCGTCACGACGAAGAACTGCAACGCCCCAACAAGGGTGACGGCCGCGGTCGCAGCGGCCGTCCGGTGAGTTCGCAGCCAGCGGGCGAGTAGCACGTTCAGGGCGAAGCTCCCGTAGACGACCGGGATCAGGACGTGCAACCCAATGGTCAGGTCGCCGAGGAAGAGAGCCGCGAGTGGAACCAAGAGAGCGGCGCGGCGGTCGGCGAAGCACGCCCCGCCGAAGATCGCCATCGCCCCGATCGGGGTGACGTTGAGCGGGTGCGGCACGAGGCGGGTGAGTGCGGCCGCGACGATCATGGCCGCGAGCACCGCGGCCCGCGGTCGCCAGGAACGGGGGGCGGGCGGCTGGGACGGTTCTTCGTGAGACACAGGCCGACTCCTCTTCGCCGGGACGGGCGAGAAGGTGCCTGCGGGGTCGGCGGGAGCGGACGGGCGGGGTGCGCAGGGACGCGCACGGGACGCCTGTCGGCCCGGTCGCCTGGTTCCGAGGCACCGAACGGTGAACGACAGGCAGGTCTTCTGGCTCTCGGCTCGTAGCGGGCGTCGGGTGGCCTTCCCGTGACGGGCGTCACAGTGGCAGATACCCGAAGCCCTGGCCGAACACAGCAGCGGCCCTGCGCCGGACTCGCACCGGCTTCCCTCTTCGTCGCGCCCGCACACGCGGGGCGAACCTGTCGAGACGCAACTGGCTTATCCGCCCGGCGGCGGATCGGCCACGCGAGACAGTCGACGCCCCCGAAGGACCCTCGTCACGGCGAGCGACCAGTGTGCGTTGCGCGGTCGGCAGAGGCGATAATCCAAAAAGTGGATTTGAGAAGTTCAGGGTCCCCACGCGACCGACGTCGCCCGGTGAAAGCCTCCCGACGTCGCGACGCCGGAGGTACGGCGGTACAAAACAAGCGGACGAAGCGGTGCCGTCATCCGCGGTGCCGTGTGGGCAGGGGTTTGGCCGTACGGGACGTCCGCCTCCTGTTGAACGCCCGCGCGCGGCAGAACGTCACCGGAGGCGGCGAGTACGAGATTGGGGTGGCCGATGTGGATCGTGAACAGCGTCCTCGGCTGGCGGGCGCGCCGCCGCACCCGTTCCCTCACCGTCGGCGGGCTGACGCGGACCTACGTCGTCCACGCCCCGCCCGCCCTGGACCCGCAGAAGCCCGCGCCGGTCGTGCTCGCCCTCCACGAGGCGACGATGACCGGCCCGCTCATGGCGTGGTTCTCCGGGCTCGACGCCACGGCCGACGCCGCGGGGTTCATCGCCGTGTACCCGAACGGCACCGGGGGCCGCTCCTCGTACTTCTGGAACGCCGGCCACTGCTGCGGCGATGCCGCCCGGAACAACGTCGATGACGTCGCCTTCGTCAGGGTGGTACTCGACGAACTCGCCACGGTCTACCGGATCGACCCCAGGCGGGTGTTCGCTACCGGCATGTCGAACGGGGCAATGATGGCGTACCGGCTCGCCGCGGAGTTGTCGGACCGCATCGCGGCCGTCGCCCCGGTGGCCGGGACGATGGCGTGCGGCGAGCCCCGCCCGTCGCGACCGGTGCCGGTCCTACACATCCACGGCACCGACGACGAGTTCGTCCCGTTCGGCGGCGGGAGGGGTCCGAAGAGCATTTCCGGCGTGCCCCACCGCTCGGTCGCGGGCACGGTCGCCGCCTGGGCGCGGGCCAACGGGTGTCGCGAGGACCCGGCGGCGGTCGAGGCGCTACCCGACCGAGCGGGCGACGGCACGAGGGTGACCCGGACGACGTACCGGGGCGAGGCGGCGGGTGCGGAGGTGGTGCTCGTCACCGTCGCGGGCGGCGGTCACACGTGGCCGGGCCGACCGGGATCGGCGACGCTGGGTCGCTCGACGCGGAACGTGTCGGCCAACGACCTCATCTGGGAGTTCTTCGACCGCCACCCAATGGGGTAAGAGCGAAGTTGCCGGGGTTGATCGCCGCGTCGGCCGAATTTGGTCTTCTTCGCCACACCCGAAGCAGGGGAAAAATTGTCGGGGTCGTTGTGGTGCTGGTCAGATCGAGGGGCAATTTCCTGGCACCTAACTGGCACCTAAAACCCCGGAAAGGGCGGAAATGGCGGAATCAGCGGATTGGCACTAACGACAAAACCCCTGGAAAACCAGGGGTTTTGAGTTGCGGCGGTAGGATTTGAACCTACGACCTCCAGGTTATGAGCCTGGCGAGCTGACCGGGCTGCTCCACGCCGCGTCGTGTTGTGAAGGTATCATATACGCCTCCCTCGCCGCCGGAAAGTCCACCTTCCGGCCTTTTGTCGATCCGGCCGAAAAACCGTTTGCGGCCGCACCCGCGCCCGGGTAAACTTCTGACACCTACCAGAACCGCCTCCCCCGCTCCTTCTGGAGTCCGCCAAATGCTCGTCATCCCCGGTGCCGCGGCCAAATCCGACTGCGACCGCGTCACACGCCGCGACCTCCTCCGCGTCGGCGGCAGCGGCGTCCTCGGCGTCACCCTCGGCGACCTGTTCTCGATGAACGCCTTCGCCAACAACAAAGAGGTCGGCGGCGGACCCGGCTTCGGCAAGGCCAAGAGCGTCATCTTCATCTACCTCCAAGGCGGCCCGTCACACCTCGACCTCTGGGACCCGAAGGACAACGTCCCGGACAAGGTCAAGAGCGTCTTCAAGCACCAGCAGACCAAGTTGAGTGGCACCCACGTCACGGAGTTGTTGCCCAAGATCGCTAACGTGCTCGACAAGACGACGCTCATGCGCGCCGTCAGCTACACCCCGTACGGGCTGTTCAACCACACCGCCGCCATCTACCAGATGCACACCGGCTACACCACCGACAAGGTGAGTGCGTCCGGGCAACTCGAGCCGCCCAGCCCGAAGGACTTCCCGACGCTCGGCTCCAACATCATCAAGATGAAGCCGCCTACGGTGCCGATGCTGCCGTTCGTCATGATGCCGCGGCCGCTGCAGGAGTCGAACGTGGTCGGCAAGGGCGGCACCGCCGGCTTCCTCGGCAAGGGGTACGACCCGTACACCCTGTACCCGGCCGGCGACGACCTCGACCAGACCAAGATGGACCGCATCCGCACCGACGACCTCAAACTCCGTGAGGAACTCACCCCGGTTCGGATGGAGCGCCGCGCCACCCTCCGCGACACCATCTCCAAGGGTATGCCGGAGATCGAAGAGGCCGTCGCCAAGCACGACCTCGACGAGTACTACGGCAAGGCGCTCGGGCTGGTCACCAGCGGCCGCGCCAAGAAGGCGTTCGAACTCACCGAAGAGAAGCCCGAAGTCCGCGAGCGCTACGGCAAGAACACCTTCGGCCAGTGCTGCCTGCTCGCCCGCCGCCTGGTGGAAGCGGGCACGCGGTTCGTCGAAGTCGTGTGGCCGAAGGTCGCCAACAGCGACCGGCACTCGTGGGACGTCCACTCCGGCCTCAGCGGCCGCATGAAGAACGAGGCCGCCCCGATGCTCGACGGCGGGCTGTCCGCGCTGATCGAAGACCTCGACCAGCGCGGGCTCCTGAAAGAGACCCTCGTGGTGTGCGTCGGCGAGTTCGGCCGCAGCCCGCAGCGCGGGGTGAGCACCAGCGGCAACCAGAACGCCGACGACGGCCGCGACCACTGGCCGTACTGCTACACCGGCGTCATCGCCGGGGCCGGGGTCAAGCGCGGGTACGTCCACGGCAAGAGCGACAAGACCGCCAGCGCCCCGGTCGAAGGCGCGATCCACCCGACCGAGCTGCTCGCCACCATCTACCACTCGGTCGGCATCAAGCCCGACACGATCGTCTACAACCACCTGAACCAGCCGCGCGAACTCGTCAAGGGCGAGGTCGTCAGCGGGCTGCTGAGCTGAGTTCGGGCGACAAAACCTCCACCCACGCCGCGCTCATTATGGGCGCGGCGTGTTCGTTTACTGTCACGAAATCGCACACCAAGCGGCGCGACTGCGGTCGCGCCGTGCGACACCCATCAGATAAGCGGCCGCGTCGTTGCAACGACGCCGCTTGGGAATATTTTGTGGCAATTAGTTCACAATGGACGAATTGCCACATAATTTCACTATGGGTGATGGCGAAGCCCGCGTCAAATCGGAAAATGGAATTTTGTTCAAAAATGTTCCGCGGGCCGCCGGCGGCGGGTTTCTTGCCACAGTTGAATTCACGTTCTAGATTTGGCGCGTTGCCCCGGCCCCGGTCCGCTTCGGCCCGTCGAGGTCGCCCGATGTCACCCGCGCTGCACACCCCGTCGCTCCTCCCGACCGGCCTGCCCGGCCCGTTCCCGTTCCTGCGCCCGGCCGACGGCGCGCTCGGCCGGTTCGGCGACTACCTCGTCCTCCGCGTCCTCGGGTCCGGCGGGATGGGCGTGGTGTTCCTCGCCCGCGACCTGACGCTCGACCGCGAGGTGGCGCTCAAGGTGATCGACCCGGCCGCCGCCCGCGACGACATTACCCGCCGCTACTTCCTCCGCGAGGCCCGCGTGATGGCCGCCCTGGAGCACGAGAACGTCGTCCCCGTGTACCGCGCGGGCGAGATCGACGGCGTGCTGTTCCTGGCCATGCCGGTGCTCCGCGGCCGCACCCTCGAGGCGTGGCTGGCCGCCTCCGACGCCCGCCCGCTCCGGGACGTGCTGCGGATCGGCCGCGAGGTGGCCGAGGGGCTGGCCGCGGTCCACGCCAAGGGGATCGTCCACCGCGACCTCAAGCCGGCCAACGTGTGGCTCGCGGAAGCGCGGAACGAAGAACCGACCGCCCCTTCCCCGCGCGCGTTCGACGGGGTGAAGCTGCTCGACTTCGGCCTCGCCCGGCCGCTCGCCGCCGACGGGCGGCTGACCGCCCGCGACTTCGTCGTCGGCACGCCCGGGTATCTGGCCCCGGAACTGATTCAGGGCGACACCCCGACGCCGGCGTGCGACCTGTTCGGGCTGGGCGCGCTGCTGTACCACTGCTTCGCGGGCGCGCCGCCGTTCGGCGGCGCGACGCCGGCGGTCGCCATGCTGGCGACGCTCGCCGCCCCGGCGGCCGAGCTGGCCGACCGCGTGCCCGGGCTGCCCGAGCCGGTGGCCGAACTGGTGATGTCGCTGCTGCACAAGGACCCGGCCCACCGGCCGCCGTCGGCGCGGGCGGTGGCCGACCGGCTGGCCGAACTGGAGCGCGACCCGCACTGCGCCGCGACCGCGGTCGTCGTCCCGGCGCGGCCCAAGCCCGAGGAACTGCCGCCGACGCGGCTGGACCGGCGCGGCCGGCCGCGGGCGAAGTTGGCCGCGGCGGTCGGCATTGCCGCCGCGGTCGCGCTCACCGGGCTGGCAATGGCGGTCGTGACACTCGTCGCCGCGCGCGTCGCGCCCGAACCACCCCCGTCCGAGCGGCGAGTCGTACCGCGCCCGCCGGCCGAATCGCCCCCGCCGGCCGTGTTCACCGGGCTGACCGCACCGGCGGTCGCGGCGGCGTTCGCCGACGACGGCCGGACGGTGGTGGCGATGGCCGAGGACGGCTGGGTGTTCGAGTGGGACGCCGCCACGCCCGGGCCGCCGCGCCGCCGCTGGCGGGCGCACCCGAAACGCGGGTACGGGCTGGCCGTGTGCCCCGGCGGCCGGATCATCACCGGCGGCAACGACGCGGACAGCCGCAGCGTGCTGGTCGGCTGGGACCGGGCGACGGCGCAACCGGTGTGGGCCGTCCTCGGCGCGAAGACGTGGACGAATAGCATCTCGGTCAACCGGGACGGCACCCGCGGGGTGGCGACCGGGCGCGGCTGGACGGCGATTGTGTTCGACCCGCGGACCGGCGATGAGCTGCCCGGGTTTCACAGCGACGAGTGGCTGACCGGGGTGGCGATCAGCCCGGACGGCACCCGCGCCGTGACCGGGTCGCATTGGGAGCAGGCGGCCCGGGTGTGGGACGTGACCGACGGACTGGTGCTCGACCGCCCCGGCCCGGTGCCGTCCGGGGCGAGTCACGCGGCCGCGTTCTCGCCGGACGGGCGGACGGTCGCGATTGGCGGGATTGACGGGCTGGTGCGGGTGTGGGATGCCGACACCGGGGCCGACGGGCCGGTACTGGACGGGCACGAGGAATCGGCGACGGCCGTCACGTTCAGCCCCGACGGCGCGCGGCTGGCGAGCGGCGGGGCCGACGGCACGGTCCGGGTGTGGGACACGAAGACCGGCGAACCGGTGGAGGTGTTCCACGGGCACACGGAGCCGGTGTGGGCGGTCGCGTTCGCCCCGGACGGCCGCGTCCTCTCCGCCGGCCGCGACCGCCGCGTGTTCCTCTGGGCGCCCCCGCGGTAGGTGCGGCTCACCCCGGCATCGACGCCAGCCTCAGCCGGACGGCGTTGAGGGCCATCTTCGCCGTCCTCGACATCACTTCGTACCGCGTGCCGATCCACCCCCACCGCATCACCTCGCACCCGCCGGCGTGCGCGAGACCGATGTACGCGGTGCCGACCGGGTTGGCGTCGGTCCCGCCGCCCGGGCCGGCGAAGCCGGTCGTGGAGACGCCCAGGTCGGTCCCGAACCGCGCGCGCACCCCTTCGGCCATCGCCCGCGCCACCGGCTCGCTCACCGCCCCGTATTCGGCCAGCATGGCTGCGGGGACACCGAGTTCCGACGTCTTCACCGCGTCGGTGTACGAGACGACGCCGCCGCGGAAGTAGTCGCTCGCCCCCGGCACCAGGCAGACGCGGTGCGCCACCAGCCCGCCCGTCAGGCTCTCGGCGGTCGCCAGCGTCTGACGCTTCTCGTGCATCAGCCGCACCACCACGTCCTGTAGCTCTTCCTCTTCGGTGCCGAAGACGAGTTCGCCGAGCCGCTCGCGGATGGTCGCCTCGACCGGGGCGATCTGGGCCTGCGCCTCGGCCAGGGTTGCCGCGCGGGCCAGAATGCGGAGCGAAATCACCGCGTCGCTCACCGTGATGCCCACCTCCGGCACGTGGCCCCGCTTCGTCAGATCGAGCAACCGCTCCTCGACCGCGGATTCGCCCAGCCCGAACGTGTTGATCTTGCGCTGGATGAACACCCCGCCGCCGACGCCCATCTTCAGCAGGCGCGGCTGCACCTGCTCGGCGAACATGCGGTACATCTCCGACGGCACACCGGGCATCGCGATGATGGTGCTGCGGCCCACCTTCGCCCAGATGCCGGGGGCGGTCCCGCACACGTTGAAGATCGCCTCCGCCCCGGCCGGGAGTTGGGCCTGCACGCGGTTGCGGTCGGGCATGGGGCGGTTTCGACGGGCGAACATGGCCTGAATGTGCGCGAGCGACTCGGCGTGCTCGACCAGCGGCACCCCGGCGACCGCGGCGATGACCTCGCGGGTGAGGTCGTCCTGCGTCGGCCCCAGCCCGCCGGTGCTGATGACCAGGTCGGCCCGCTGCGCCGCGAGGGCGAACACGGCGACGTTGTCGGCCGCGTCGTCGGCCACGGTGGTGTGGAACGCGACCGGGACGCCGATCTCGGCCAGCCGCCGGCTGAGCCACTGGCAGTTGGTGTCGAGGTTCTGCCCGCTGGTCAGCTCGGTGCCGATGGAGACGAGTTCGACTTTCATGTGAAGCTCGCAAAATGGGCTTGCTCGCGGCCGGCGGCGTCGGTATGGCGGCCGGCACTATGCGAACAACTTATTGGCTGATCGCCGCCGCGGCCGTCGCCGCGGCCGGGGTGACCGTGTACCCGCGGATGGTGCGGCCGAAGCCGCTGCCGACCGTCGCGCTGGTGAGCGAGGCGCAGGCGGCGAGCGTGCCGCCGCTGCTGTCGCTGCCGCCGGTGCCGCTGCCGCCGGGGGACGACGTGGTGGTGCTGCCGGGCGCGCCGGCGGCCGCGCTCCCGCCCGTGCCGGCGACCGGGGCCGTGCCGCCGCCCCTGCCGCTGCCGGTCGCGACCGCTTCGGGCACGACCACCTGCCCGGACTGCGCCAAGTCCGACGCGGTGGTGCCGGCGTCGGCGATGATCGCCACCCCGCCGCCGCTGCCCAAGCCGCCGATCGGCGCGGACGCGATCCAGTTGCCGTTCGCCCCGCCGCCCTCGTCGGCGGTGTCGGTCACGCCCGCTCCCGTGGCGCCGGCCGTCGTACCGGCCGCGCCGGCGGCCCCCGCGGCGCTCCCGGCGGCACCGACGCTGCCGGCCCCGCCGGTCGCGGCCGTTCCGGTTCCGCAGCCCGCGCCGCTGCCGCCCGCCCCGGTGGTGAGCGCGCCGCCGGCCAAGCCCGCCCCGCTCGCGCCGGCCCCGGTCCTTCAGCCGCCGGTGTCGCCCAAGCCGGAGCCGCTGCCGCTGCCCGCGCCCGCCGAACTCAAGCCCCAGACCCGGCCCGAACCGCTCGCCGTCGTCGGCAAATACGTCGTCCTCAAGGACGACAAACTGATCGAAGGCGCCGTGACCGTCAACAACGACACCGTCATCGTGCGGCAGGGCGCGCTGGACCGGCCGTTCCCGAAGGGGCAGGTGCAGTTCGTCGGCACGACCCGGGACGAGGTGTACAAGTTCATGCAGGCGCGGGTGCCGGCCACCGACGCGGCGGCCCGGTTGCAGGTGGCCCGGTGGTGCATGTTCAGCGGGCTGCGCGAGCAGGCGCTGACCGAGGCCCGCGCCGTGCAGGCGCTGAAGCCGGACGACCGGGCGGCCGCGTCGCTGGTGCGGTCGCTGGAACTGTCGCTGCGGGACTTCCCGCCGCCGAACGCGGCGACGATGGCCGCGCCCGAGACGCCGGTGCTGCCGGCCGAGTTGACCACCCCGGTGCCGCCGATGTCGGCGGCGGTCGAGCCGGTCCTGCCGCCCGCGCCGGTGGTGAAGCCGCTGCCGCTGCCCACCCCGCCGGTGCTGCCGCCGGTGGGATTGCCGGCTCCGGCCGCGCCGCTTCCGGCCCCGCCGATCCCGCCGGCCGCGCCGCTTCCGCCCGCGGCTCCGCCGATCCCGCCGGCCGACGCGGCTCTGCCCCCGATGCTGCCGGTCGCGCCGCTGCCGCCCGCGCTGCCGCCGATCGAGGCGAAGGTGCCGGCCCTCCCGGCCGCGCCTCCTGCGCTCCCGGTCGCGCCCCCTGCGCTCCCGGCCGCGCCTCCTGCGCTCCCGGCCGCGCCGGCGTCGAAGTTCGGCACCGACCTGCCGCCCAAGCCGCCCGCGTCCGGACCGGTCGGCGGCGACGAGTTCGACCCGGCCGGCTTCAACGCGAAGCGGAAGTAGTCGTCGAGTCGAAGGTCATAAAGTCGAAGGTCGTAAAGTCGAAGGCGAAGCCAGTTGGCTGTCCTCGACTTTACGACCTTCGACTTTACGACTTTCGACTTACAAGGAAGCGAAGTTCTTGAGCATCTGAAGGCCGACGCGCTGGCTCTTTTCCGGGTGGAACTGCGTGGCGAACACGTTGCCCCGCCACACCGCGGCGCAGAACGCCGACGGGTAGTCGGCTTCGGCCGCGACCACCGCCCGCGCCTCCGGCTGCGCGAAGTACGAGTGGACGAAGTACACCGCCGGGTCGGGCGGGAGGCCGCGGAACAGCGGGCAGCCCGGTTGCGCGAGCCGGAGCGTGTTCCAGCCCATGTGCGGCACCTTCAGCCCGGCCGCGTGCGGGAACCGGACCACGTCGCCGCCGAACACGCCCAATCCGGTGTGCAGCCCGTCCTCGTGGTCGCGGGCGAACAGCATCTGCATGCCCAGGCAGATGCCGAGGAACGGCCGGCCGGCGTCGATGTGCCGGCGGACGACGTCGTCGAGGCCGGTGTCGCGGACGCGGGCGATGGCGTCGCGGAACGCCCCGACGCCCGGCAGCACCACCCGCCCGGCCGCCGCCACGCGCTTCGGGTCGCCGGTGACGGCCGCGGAATGCCCGACCTGCTCGAACGCCTTCTGCACGCTCCGCAGGTTCGCCATCCCGTAGTCCACGATCACCGTTTCCGCCACGTGAATGCCTCAAAGAGGATTCACCACAGAGGCCACAGAGGCCACAGAGGAAGGCCAGAAGAGCGTTCTGTTCAAAACTCTGTTTCTTGCCTTCCTCTGTGGTCTCTGTGGTCTCTGTGGTGAAACTGCCTTACCTGACGGCCGCGGCCGGCTCGGGCGGGCGGCGGAGGAACAGCGCCGCGGCCAGCAGCCCGACCGCCATCACCCCGCCCAGCACGCCCATCATGACGCCGTCGTAGAACGGCCACTGCACCCGCGGGCCGAACCACGGCCACGCGAACCACGTGACCACGACGCCGACCGCCAACCCGGGGCCGAACGGCAACTCCCGCGGCTGCGCCGGGCCGCTCACCGGCGATGTAGACGGCGCCGCGCCGCCCGCCGCCCGCCCGAGCACCAGCAGCGCGAGCGCCGCTAGCGCCCCCACGAACAGCGACAGCACCGGGATCTGCCAGCCCAGGAACGCCCCGGCCATCATCAAGAGGTCGGCGTCGCCCAGGCCCAGCGCCTCCCGGCCCAGGCCCGTCTCGAACAGCCACTTCACGGCCCGCACGACCAGCGACCCGGCCAGCGCGCCGAGGACGCTGTTGAGGAGGCCGAGTTGCCAACTGCCCGGCGGGGCGAACGCGAACGTCGGCCCCCAGAACGGCCACGGCTGCACCCCACTGACGACACGCGCCGGGAAGTCCGGGTTCGTCCACATGTCCACGCCCGGCGGCAGGCTCGGCGCGGCCGCCGCCGGGTGCGGCCACGGCCACGGCATCAGCGCCCCGCCGACGACCCCCAGCGCCATCACCGTGTACGTCACCTCGGTCGGGATGATGCGGTGTTCGGCGTCGATGACCGCGGCGGTGATGAGGCCGCACAGCAAGAGCGCGTGGTACACGAACAGGGCGATCGCGCGGGCCGACGGCGCCGCCCCGTCGGGGCCGAGCGGCTCGTACTTCACGCCCGGCAGCCCGAACCAGTTGAACACCACGTCGGCGAGGAAGAGGGCGAGGAACGCCAGCCCGGTGAAGACCTCGACCCACAGGTAGCGGGCCGAATACGGGGCGCCGCAGTAGCGGCACTTCCCGCCCAGCCGCAGGTAGCCGAGGATCGGCACGTTGTCGGTGAACCGGATCGGCCGGTAGCACGCGAAGCACCGCGACGACGGCCACACGATGCTCTTCTCGTACGGCAGCCGGGCGACCAGCACGTTCATGAACGAGCCGACCGCCAGGCCGAACGCGAGGGCCGTCAAAGACCAGCAGACGATCGGGAGGTAGAACCACCATTCCATGCGGTCAGGATAGCGTCCGCGCTCCGTTCCGGCGACAGCGTATCGGTTTCCGCCGCGGCGTCGGCCAGACCGTGGCGGAACCGGTAGCGAGTCGAACGCGTCAGGCGTGGCGGCCCGTTGGACGTCCAGCGCGGCGAGTAGGGGCGAGCGCAAGCGCGCCGGCCATCAGCCCCGACGGTCGGGAGTTGGGTAACGGCTTGCACCCGATGACGGATCGGTCATGCTGAGGGCAAAGGCCCGAAGAGATCACACCACGTGGGAGGTCGCCCCGATGGCCGAACAGACGCCGCCGGACATCGCCAAGGAGTTTCGCAGTTTGCACCGAATGGTCGTCCTGGTGCTGTGCATCACGACCGCGACGTGGACTCAAGTGCTCATCCAGTCCGCACGCCCGGCCGGCGCGAGCGTGTATGACGTGCAGGAGGTCCGGCGGGAGGTGCAAGTACTCCAAGGGCTCGTGAACCGCGCCGCCCCCATCCCCGCCACGCCCCCGCCGACGGCGCAGGAGGTTCGCGACCTGCGGAGCGAGGTGCGCCTTCTCCGCGAGGAACTCGAACGCGCCCGCGGCGCGCTGCCGGTGGCACCGCCCCCACGGCCGGCGGACCCGGGCAAGAAGTAAACCACCGCGGCAGGGCGTTGCGCTTACCGCCGCGCGGCCCCCAATCGACCCGGCTCGCCCCGGCACTCGCCGCGCCGTTCGCCAGCGACCCGGCCGCGGCGCCGCTCCCGTTCGACAGGATGGCCGCAGAGCGCCGAACTCGACGGTCGTCCTGGGGTAGCGGATGCGGGTGTCCGGCGTGCTAAAGGTGATCCGGCACCCGGCCGCGGTGGTCGCGGGCGTCGAGGTGCCGGGGTCGAGCGACGGGGCTGAGTCCGCTGTCGCGACATTGCTAGACCGTCCACGCGGCCAGGATCGTGTCGGCGATCTGTTCGGGCGACAGCGTGTCGGTTTCGACGGCGACGTCGGCCGTTTCGCGGTACAGCGGGGCGCGGGCGGCGAGCAGGTGGCGGATCTCGTCGCTCCCGCCGGCCGCGGTCAGGTTGGGGCGGCGGGAGCGGGTCGTCGCGTCGGCCGCCAGCCGCGCGGCGACCGTCTCGGGCGTCGCGGTCAGCCACACGACGAACCCGCTGTGGCGCAGCATCTTGCGGGTGGACTCGCGCAGAACCGCGCCGCCGCCGGTGGCGATCACGCCGTCCGCCCGGGCGCACAGGGACGCGAGCGCGGCGGCCTCGCGGTCGCGGAAACCCGGCTCGCCCTCGGCGGCGAAGATGTCGGCGATCGACGCCCCCGCGGTTGCTTCCACGAGGTCGTCGGCGTCGGCGAAGGGGCGGCCGAGCCGGGCCGCGAGTAGGCGGCCGACGGTCGTCTTCCCGGTGCCGCGGTACCCGATCAGGATGAGGTTCGGCAGACCCACCCCCCCCGGCCCCCCCTCCCTGAAGGGAAGGGGGGAGAAAGAGCTTAACGACTCGATCGCGGACTCGGTGCGCGAAGGTTCTGTCTCCCCCCTTCCCTTCAGGGAGGGGGGGCCGGGGGGGGTGGGTCTCGCCGCGCCCTCACTCATCCCCGTCGTCCTCGCCCGCGTCCGCGTCGTCCTTCTTCGGGTACGGCACGTCGCCGCCCTCGTTCTCGTCGAACGCCTTGGTCAGTGGAGACAGCGCCTTGCGCATGATCGTCCGCATCGCCTCGGTGTCCGGCTCAAGGCCGGTGAACAGCTCGATCTGCCGGGCCGCCTGCCGAACGAACATGTCCACCCCGGTGATGACGTCGCACCCGCGGGACCGGGCCTCGCGGATCAGCAGCGTCGTCTCCGGCGTGTAGATGGTGTCGAACACCGTCGTGCCCGGCTTCAGCGCGCTGAAGTGGCACGGCGACTCGTCCACGTTCGGGTGCATGCCCACCGGGGTGCAGTTGATCAGCACGTCGAACGACACGCTGTGCCGGGCGTGCCAGTCCACCGCCTTGCACTTCACCGCCTCGGCCAGCGCCTGCGCCCGCTCGTAGGTGCGGCTGGCGATGGTGATCTGCGCGCCCTCGCGGTGCAGCGACGCGGCGACCGACCGCGCCACCCCGCCGGCACCGAGGATCAGCACCGAGAGCTGGCTGAGTTGCACCGCCGGGCCGTCCTTCGCCTTCTGGGCGAGGTGCGCCTTGAGCGAATCGGTGGCCGCGGTGTAGTCGGAGTTGGCGGCGACGAAGTTCCCGTCGTCGCGGCGGACCAGCGTGTTGGCCGAGCCGGTGGATTGCACGTTGGGCTCGGATTCGCGGGCGAGAGTCGCGGCCGCCTCCTTGTGCGGGATGGTGACGCTGTACCCGCTCACCGGGATGTCGTCGTACACCTTGAGTGCCGCCGGCAGTTGGCCACGCGGGACGCGGAACGGCAGGTATAGCGCGTTCACGCCCAGCTTCTTGTACATGTGGTTGTGCAGGAGCGGGCTGAGGCTGTGCCCGACCGGGTCGCCGAGCACCCCGAACACCTTCGTGTCGGCGGTGATCGACCGCACCGGGTACGTGGTGCGGAACTCGTCGAAGCTCGGCAGCCCGGGGGCGATGCCCCGCTCCTTGTTGAACGCCGCGTAGATCCACGGCGCGCCGAACTTCAGCGCCAGGAACCGCGACGGCTGGCCGATGTCGCCCATGCAGAACGCGACCGTCGGCTTGGGCGCGGTCCGCTGCAGGGCGAGGACGCGGGCGACGTCCTCGGGCGACTGCGCGGCCACCGCGATCTTGTAGACGTCCCCGTCCTGCTTGAGCATCCGCGCGTAGATGTCTTCCAGGTCGGCGGGCGTCTCGGCGGTGTTGTGGTAGCTGATGATCCGCTTGACCGGGCCGAACCGCGGCACGGTCGAGGCGATGTCGGTTTCGAGATCGACCCACTCGAACGTGCCGGACACGATCGCCTGGCGGATGATCATCATCCGCTCCGGCTCGGTGCCGTTGTACCGGCCGCCGTCGGCCGGGCGGCGGAGGGTGGCGACCCACGGGCACTGCTTGAGCGGCGCCAGCCGCTTGAAGTCCACCGCGCGCGACAGGAAGTCGAGCCGCAGCTCGACGAACTTGGCCCCGCGCTTGACCGCCTCGCCCAGCTCGGCCACCACCATCTTGTGGCGCGTGCGGCCGATCACCACCAGCACCCGGTCGGACATGAAGAACCCCCTTCGGGGGAAAGGCCAGGTCTCAACGATCAAATCCCAAACAACAAAATACAAGCAACTTCGGCCGCGCGGCAGTGCGGACGCGCGGAAAAAGACAAAACCCAAGCCGCCGCGGCTTGGGCCTTCGGTCTTGTTTGAATTTTGCTCTTTGGGTTTTGGGATTTACCCAAAGGGGTTACACCTTGCTCGCTTCCTTGTACATGACGTGCCGGCGGACGACCGGGTCGTACTTGCGGAGCGAGATCCGCTCCTTGGTGTTGTTGCGGTTCTTCTGGGTGAAGTAGCAGTGGTCGCTGGCCTCGCTCTTGAGCTTGATGACGCTGCGGGCTTCCTTCGACTTCGCCATGATCGCCTCGGGTGTTTCGTGCCGGCGCGGCCGGCGGAACGGACATGATAGCGACCCGGGCGGCTGTCGGGGAGGGCGGTTTCGCCCGCCCGTTACGCCGCGCCGTCCGGGCGGTTGACGCCGATCCCGGGGTCGTAGGCGTATAGGGTGTTGATGATCTCGTTGAGCAGGTCGAACCGGCCGCGCTCGGGCAGGTCCGGGAACTCGTGGGCGAGGAACGCCAGCAGCATGTCGAACGTCTGCGGCGTCTTCGGCGACACGAACTCGTCCTGCGCCTTCTGCTCTTTGCGGCTGGCCACGTTGCAGCACTGCTTGTTGTCGCGGCCCGGGTAGCCGTGGTAGATGCGGAGGGTGCCGTTGAGCGCGATCTCCACCACCATGCCGCCGGAGATCCACGACTTCCAGTCGTCCCGCGGGTTCCGCCGCCACGCGACGTCGGCGTAGACGCCGTGGAACTTGCCGCCCTCCAAAATGATCGGCTTGCCGCAGTGGTCGCACAAGAGCGGGCCGCCGCCGGTGCCCATCGTCGCGAGCGGGCGCACCGGCGTCTGGCCGGGGCCGCTCGTCGCCCGCGCCACCTGTTCGGCGTAGGCGCGGTGGACTTCCAGTTCCGCGACCTTCTTCAGGTAGGTCTGGTAGACCGCCCGCGCCTCGGTGTGGTCCGGTTCCGCCTTCGGCTTCGGCTTCGGCTTCCTCGCCGGCCGGACGGCGGCCCCGACCGGCTGGAGTTGGGCGTCCACCGGCGGCAGCCCGAGCTCGCCGCGGAGCCGGTTGATCTCCTGCAGGTCCGCCTGCTGCGCGACGAGCGGTTGGCCGGGGTACTCGCCCTCCAGAACGCGGAGTTGTTTCAGCAGGTCGTCGGACATCTCCTGACTCCTACTCGGCCCTTCGCAAGGTGGAGAACGACGGCCCGGCGCCGGGTTCGCGCGAAACCGCGGTCCGAAGAGTCGATATCCCATTATTCCGCGCCGCGGGGCGGGGTTCAACCTCCGTAGCCGCCCCCGCCGGCGCCGCGGGGCGTCACTTCTTCAGCGCCGCGGCCAGGAACTCGTCCAGCGCCTTGGTCGCGGCGTCGTCCGGGCGGCCGAGGTCGGCGTTGATCTTGGTGTGCGTGGTCTCGCGGCCGCCGAACAACGTCACCGGCACCGCCGCGTCCTTCAACACCGCCCCCAGCCGCGCCGCCTGCGCGCTCACGTCCGGGTGCCCGGACACGTACAGCACGAAGAACGGTGGGATGCCCTTGCCCTTCGCGACGTGGGTGACGGCCGAGAAGTCCTTGTGCTTCTCCGGGTCGTTGCCGAACTTCTCGCGGTGCCCGAACTTGGCGAACGGCTGCCCGTGCGCCGTCCACCGGGCCTCCGCGGTAGCGATGATCGCCGGCACATCGTAGGTGTCGCCGTCCACCGGCACGCACCCCTTGATGGCGCTGAGCGGCACGCCCTCGGCCTTCAGGTAGCGGTCGTCGGTGCAGAGCAGCGCCGCCAACTGCGCCCCGGCCGAGTGGCCCATCACGAACATCCGCTTCGGGTCGCCGCCGTACTCGCCGATGTGCTTGTGCGTCCACCCGGCGGCCATCGCCACGTCCCGCGTGAGCGTGCCCATGTCCACCGCGGGCAAAAGCCGGTAGTTGGTGGAGACGAACACGAACCCCTTGTCGGTGAACGCCTTCGGCTTCAGTTGCACGTCCTTCTTGTCGCCGGTCTGCCAGCCGCCGCCGTGAATCCAGAACACCACCGGCAGGTCTTTGGCCCCGGGCGGCGCGTACACGTCGAGCACCTGCCGCTCGTGCCCCTTCTCGGCGTAGGGGATGTTCGACTTCACCTCTTGCGCGCCGGCCCCGGCGCAGGCGGCGAGTACGGCCACAACGGCAGCAGCGAACTTCATGACGGTCTCCTGTGGGTGGCGGCCGATTGTACCCGTTGCGCCGCGGAAAGCGATAACCCGCCCGCCGCTTCGGAACTTCCCCGATGGACGCGCGGCCGCGGCGCGGGACAATAGCCGATGACACGCGCGGGAGGACGGCGATGAAGCGGCAAGCGGCCTGGGTGGCGTTGGTCGTGGTCGGGTTCGCGGCCGGCGGGTGCGGGCCGGCGAAGGAGCTGCCCAACATCGACGAACTGCCGCCGGCGCAGGACGACAAGGCGGCCGCGGTGCCGGACAAGTCCGACCCGGGCGCCCGGGAGTACGTCGAGACGGCGGTCAAGGCGTACACCGCCGGCAAGCCGGAACTGGCCCCCAAGGGCAAGGCCAGCCGGGCGACGTTCAAGGGCACGATGGCGTTCCCGGTGGAGAACGACCAGTTCGTCCCGCTGCCCGCGACGCGGCAGATTCACGCCGTCTGGCCGGACCGGTTCTACGCCGGCAACGAGATCGACTTCCGCGGCCGGAAGCAGTCGGTCCGCACGTGGCTGAGTGGCGGCCAGTTGACCATTTTCGACGGCGACCGCGAGCGGGACCAGGGCGGGCGCGCCGAACTGACCCGGGCCATGCGGGCCGACGCCACCGGCCAGCACTGGATGGCCCTGCTGCTGCCGCTCGTGGACCCGAAGGCGGTGGTGTTCGACCTGCGGACGACCGACGCCGTGTCGCCCGAGACCGGGCAGCCGCGGCCGGTGCGGACGCTCAAGCTGGCGCTGCCCGAGCACCCGGTGTACGCGCTGGCGTTCGACGCCAAGAGCGACCTGCTGGTGCGGGTCGAGTACGCGACCACCGAGCAGGGCGTGGCGCTCCGCAAGCAGTGGTCGGTGTCGGAGCACAAGGCCGGGCCGGACGGGCTGATGCTGCCGGCCAAGACCGAGTGCCGGCACAACGGCCGCGAGGTCGAGAAGTGGGAGATCGAGAAGTGGGAGTTGCCCGCGTCCATCCCGGACGCCGAGTTCAGCCCGAAGAAGTGACCGCCGCGGCCGTCGCCTCAATCTCGATGGCGTGAATCGACCTCCCCCGGTCGTCGGTCCAGCCGGGGAAGAAGTCGCCGAACGCGTTCACCTCCAAGATGTAGTGGCGGCGGAACCCGCGCTCGAAGAGGAGATCGACGCCGGCGATGGTGGAGTCGAAGCACGCGGCCGCGTCGGCGCAGTGGTCGAGCGCGTCGAGCCACTCGCGGGTCGGGATGGCGGCCCGGCAGCGGGCGTAGTCGCCGCGGCGCCCGCCGAGGTGCAAGTTCGTCATCGGGTGCGGGCTGAGCCGGAAGATGACCGCCGTCGGCTTGGCGTTCACGCACACCACCCGCACGTCGAAGTTCTGCCCGTCAATCTGCGCCATCGGAATCCCGCGCTGCACGAACACACCTTCGCGCAGCAGGAACGTGATAGCGCTGTCGAGCGCCGGCCCACCGATGCGATGCACCAGGCGCGAGTTGTAGAACCCGCCGCCGATGTCCGCGAGCGTGGTGACGCCGAACGGCTCGTCCGCATGCGGGTGCAGGTGGATGATCCCGGTGGCCGACGAGCCGGTGTTCAGTTTGACGTAAGCGGTCGGCCAACCGCACGCGATCACCGCGCCGCGCAGCACTTGTGCGTCGGCCGGCTCGAAGGTGAGCATGTTCGGAATCGGAATGGTGGCCTGACCGAGCGTCAGCGCGGTGCCGAGCTTGTCGAACATGTGCGCCACCGCGAGCGGACACGCGGTCGGCCGCAGGTGCGGGCGGGCGTCAAACGACCTCCGCAGCCCCGTCAGCACGCGCTTGAAACCGCGGTACAGCAGCCCCGGGCGCAGGATCAGCCCCTTCGGGAGTTCAACCGCCCGCCAGTCGCGCGCGGGTTCGGTCGGGTCGTCCCGCGCGCCGGCTTCGAGCAGCAGGCGCGTCGCGGTGTCGTCCTTGCCGGGCGACTCCATCCGCACCACCGCCGGCCGGTCGAACGCGGGAAGCGTGTCGAGGTTGCCGTCGAGCGGAGCAACTGCCGCCCACGGTACGACTTCCAGCTCGACCGCGTGCCCGCGCGCCTGCCAGTACGCGCGAAGCTCGGAGCAGTAGGTTTCGCACCGCTTCGTGCCGGGGTTCGCGATGAGGACGTAACGCGGGGGCGTCACTCCGGGTCTCCCTGCGCCAGATACTCCTGAAAGTCGTCCGGGTCGTACTTCGTGTCGGTGTGCATGTGCTTGGCCGTGAGCGTCACGCCGGTCGCCTTCAGCGCGTCGATGCCGTCCTTCGTGAGCGCGTTGAACGACACGTCCAGCAGGGCCAGGTTCTTGAGGTCCGGGCACGCGGCCAGCGCCTTCGCGCCCTTGTCGGTCAGCACCCCGTGGCGGATGTCGAGCACCTTCAACCGCTTCAGCGCCCCGGACGACACGATTTCGGCCGCGCCCTTGTCGCCGAAGTCGGTGAGCCGCAACCGCAGGTGCGTGAGGCTCGTGAGGTGCGGCGAGTTCAGCACCGCCTTCAGCCCGGCGAACCGGATGTACGGCGGGTCGCCGTCCTCCAGCCCGTGCGGGTGGCAGTGCAGGTGCGTCAGCTTCGTGAGCGACGCGTTCTTGGCGAGCTTGTCGAGCGGGAAACTCCACCCGTGGTACAGTTCGAGCACCCGGAGGTTCGGCATCGGCAGCGCGGCCAGCTTGTTCGCGTCGCGGATATGGGCGAACAGGTGCAGTTCCTCGACGTCCGGCATCTGCTTGACGAAGTCGAAGACGTGGTCGCCGGGCATGTAGCAGCGGTGGCCGGCCCAGTCGCCGTAGTCCTCGTCGGCCGGCCAGCCCCAGCCGAAGTTGCGGACGTAACGCAGTTGCGGCCAGCGGAGCAGCGGGAACAGCCCGGGGCGCTCGGCGTCCGCCGGGACGTCCGGCCCGAACCCCTCCTCCGGGGCCGGTTCGTCCTCGTGGCCGACGTAGGTGACCTCGCCGACGAATAGGTTGCGGACGAACTGCGTGTCGGTCGCCGCGACGATCGCCCGCGCCCGCGGGACGGTCAGCGAGCCGATGTTCACCGTGGTGATCACCCCGCGCTCGAACCGGTACGCCTGCCCGTCGGTCGGGTTCACCTGCCCGCCGTCCGGGCTGAACTCGCCCAGACTCCGCGCCCAGTCGCCGACCCACTCCTTCTCGTGCTTCTTGAGCAGCGCCGCTTCCTTCTTCTTGAGCGCGTCCCGCTCCTTCTTGGGCAGCGACTCGTCTTCGAGGGCGAGTTGCGTCTGCATGAACTCGCCCCGCGGGTCGCCCTTCTCGACCAGGAAGTCGGCGTACGCGCACCACCCGGCCCGGTCGTGCGGGTTGGCCCGCAGCGCGGCGGCGAACGCGTCCGCCTCGCTCGCGGCGGCCTTCGGCGTCGTCTCCGTGTACCCCTTCTTCAGCTTCTCCTTGATGAGCTTGTCGGCCTCCGCCTGTGCCGCGTCGGAAGTGGCGAACGTCTTCCGCTGCGTCTGCCCGGCGGAGCCGATCTTGCCGAACTTCACCTGGTAGTAGGTGCCGACGACTTCGATGTTCCAAAACTTGTGGCTGCCGGCGTCGCTGAACTCGAATGTCCGCATGTGGGCGCTCCGGGTTGAATGAACGGGTTACTCGAAATCGCCTTCGCGCAGGTAGTCGCGTCGCTCCAGTTCGGTGAGCGTCATCGGCTGGTTGGCGACCGCGTTCACGCCGGCCTGACGCAGTGCCGCCAGCCCGGTCGCGCTGACCGCGTTGCGCGACAGGTCGATGCGGTCGAGGTTCTTCGCGTCCGGGCACGCCGCCAGGAGCGCCGCGGCCTCGTCGGTGACGGCCCCGTGCCGCAGGTCGAGCCACTTCAGCCGCTTCAGGATACCGGAAGCGATTATCTCACGAATTCCGTCGTCGCCCATGTCGGAGAGACGGATTTGCAGGTGCGTGAGCGATTTCAGGTGCGGCGAATGAAAGAGGTGCCGCACCTGCCCGAGCGGCAGGTACGACACCTCCGTGCCATGATACCCCTCTTCGGACTGGTGCGGGTGGAACTCCAGCCGCGTCAGGTTCGCCAGCGCCGGGTTGTTCGCCAGCGCGTCGAGCGGGTATGCGTACTCGCCCGACGCGCTGGCCCGGTGGTAGCTCCCGGCCTGGTGGTAGACGCGCAGCTCGCGCAGGTTGGTCAGGTTCGGCAGCGCGAACAGCGCGCGGGTGTCGTACCCCTTGCAGTACAGGTCGAGCACCTCGACGCGGCGCATCCCGGCGGCCACGTGCTCGAAACCCGAGGCGTAGCAGTGGCAGTCGCACCACCCGTCTTCGGGCGGGATGTCGTTGCCGTACCGGAACACCCGCAGGTTCGCCAGGAACTCGGAGCCGATGAACTCGAACAGTTCGGAGCGGCCGTCGGCGTCGACGTCGGCGGGCAGCGGCACCCGCGGCTCCGGCTGGTTCGGGACGTACTCGAACACCATCGTGTCGTGGACGCGCAGCTCGCGGACGAACCGCGCCGCCGGGTCGTCCACCAGCGCCTGCGCCAGCGCGTAGCTGAGCTGCTTGACCACCAACCCCGCGAGCACCCCGCGCTCCCAGATCGGCTGCGCCCCGGTGCTGTAATCCTCGTCGTAGCCCTCCTCTGGCCCGCGGTCGAAGGCGTCGGCCAGCGTGCCAAGCCACTGTTTCTCGTACTTCTTGAGCAGCGCCTCTTCCTTCTTCTTGAGGGCGTCGCGCTCCGATTTAGGCCGCGACTCGTCCTCCAGCGCGAGTTGAACTTGCATGAACTCGCCGCGCGGGTCGCCGTGCTCGACCAGCCAGTCGGCGTAGGCGCACCACCCGGCCCGGTCGCCCGGGTTGTCGGTCAGCGCCCGCCAGAACGCGCCGTCCTCGGCCGCCGCGCCGCTCGCGACCGCCGGGAGCGAGGCGGCGGGCACCGGGGCGGCCGCGGTCGTTTCGGCGTAGCCCTTCTTGAGCTTTTCTTTGATGAGCTTGTCGGCCTCGGCCTGCGCCGCTTCGTGAGTGGCGAACGTCTTGCGCTGGGTCTGGCCTTTCGAGCCGATCTTGCCGAACCGCACCTGGTAGTAAGTGCCGACGACCTCGATGTGCCAGAACTTGTTGCTCGTGTCGTCGGTGTACTCGAACGTGCGCATCGGAACCCCGGGGCAGGGAGCGGGCAGACCGCCCCGCGGCTCCCGGCCCGCGCTAGGGGCGGTCGCCGGGGCGGCCGAGCACGGCGTCCTCGCGGCCGATGCCGGCGCGGACCAGGCCGTCCTTGTTGCAGTAGATATGATCGCCGTTCGGGCCGACCAGCGGCGACCGGGTCGGCCGGACGTTGCCGCCGACGAACAGCACGTTCATCACCCCGCCGTGCGGCGACACCGGGCCGGCCCCGAAGGCGGCGTCGGCGGCCGGCAGGTCGGCCGAGATCGGCATCAGGTCGTTGGCGCCGGCGTCGGCCCGCTCCGGCGGCCGGGTCAGCCCGACCAGCGCGCCGTCTTCGCGGAAGCCGAGGGTGTAGGTGTAGGCGACGCGGTCGGCCGCGGCCGGGCAGCCGGGCTTGTAGTTGGCCGGCAGTTGGCCGTTATCGACCAGCCACCGGGCGAACGCGTCGGCCGTCGGGATGTCGGGCGTGCCGACCTGCGGGTACCGCCCGGACGGGTCGTTGGCGGCGCACCCGGCCAGCCCGGTGTGCAGCTTCAGCAGGCTTTCCTGGCAGGCGGCCACCTGGGCGTCCCGCCGCACCTTCGTCACCGCCGACAACACCAACCCGAAGCCCACCAGGGCGATACACGCGGCGACCAGCGCGTCGGCGCGGAAGCGGCCGAACGGGCGGACGTCCGGGCCGTCGGTCGGCGGCGGGGCGGCCGGCGTCGCCGCCGGGGCGCGGGTGCCGGTGCCGAACAGGACGTCGATCTCCGGCGGCTCGTCGGAGTAGTCGCGGAGGAACGTGTCCACCGCCGACCCCTGCGGTGCCGGGTCGCGCGGCTCGTTCTCGACGACGTACTCGGCGGCCCGGGCGATCGCCCGCACGGCCAGTCCGGGCCGCGGCGCGGGCGGCTCCTCGCGCTCAACTTCGGCCACCACCACCAGCGGCGCGGCGACGGCCCGCAACCCGGCCAGTCGCGCCGCGACGGCCGGGTCCGACTGCACCCGCGCCGCCACCGCCGCCCGCTCCACCGGGTCGAGCAGGTCGAAGATGTAACCGATGAGGTCTTCGTCCGACATGGCTGGTTCTCGCACGCGCCGTTGGCCCCGCGGCCCTCGCCCGCGATGCGGTCGCGGGGGCCGCGGGCGGTGCGCGGCTACGCAAGGGGTATCTGAATCCCGGACTCCTGATCCTTGTTCTCGGTCCCCGGCGGGTTGGCCCACTCCTCCGTCAGCCGGGCGAGGGCCGCGTGCAGCCGGGACTTCACCGTGCCGACCGGGATGCCGAGCACCTCGGCCGCGTCGCGGTACTTCAGCCCCTGGAAGTACGCCAGGAGCACAACCTGCCGCAGCAGTTCCGGTAGCCGATCGACGGCCGCCCGGACCAGTTCCCGCTGCTCGCTGCGGTCGGCGGCCTCCGGCGGCCCGTCGCTCTGCGCCGGGAGCAGCTCGAACAGCGGGCGGGGCACCCCGTCCTCGTCGGCGGTCGCGGCCGCGTCGGCCCGGTGGTCGGCCCGGCGGTTGCGGCGGCGGAGGGCGTCGATCGCCTGGTTGGTGGCGATCGCGTACAGCCACGGGCGGGCCGGCCGCCCCGGCTCGTACTGCTTAATTTTCGAGTACACCTGCACGAACGTGTTCTGGAACACGTCGTCGGCGAGGTCGTCGTCGCCGAGGTAGCGGCGGAGGTAGCCGAACAGCTCCCGCTCGTACCGGCGGACGAGGGTGCCGAACACCTCCCGCTCGCCGCCGCGGAGTCGCTCGAGCAGGTGTTCGTCGCTGTCCGACGGCTGGCGGGGTGGTTCCGGCACGGCCCTGATCTCTGTACGCGGCGAACCCATCGAGCGTTCGCGCGGCGAGTGCGGAAGGGGGATTTTCAGAAGTGTATCATATCCGGCCGCGAGCGGTAGAAGAACCCACCCCCCGGCCCCCTCCCTGCAGGGAGGGGGAGAAAGCAACTTCACACACCGCTGACGCGAGCGACGCGCCGAGGTCTTTCTCCCCCTCCCTGCAGGGAGGGGGGCCGGGGGGTGGGTTCTTTGCGCCGCATCAGCGACGGCGCTGCTCCAGCCCGAACACGTTCCGCAGCCCGATGTAGATCAGCATGCTCATCGAGCGGATCGCTTCCTTCTTGTTGACCTTGCTGACGCCGGCCCGGCGGTTCTCGAACAGGATCGGGTACTCGCCCAGCTTCGCCCCGGACTTGAAGCAGCGGAACAGCACTTCCTGCTGGAACGAGTACCCGCGGGAGCGGACGCGATCGAGTTCGGCGGCCCGCAGCGTGCTCACCCGGTAGCAGCGGAACGCGCCGCTGGCGTCCTTGACGGGCATGCGGAACAGGAACCGGACGATCATGTTCACCGTCTGGCTGATGACCTGGCGGGTCAGCGGCCAGTTCTCGGTGCCGCCGCCGCGGACGTACCGCGAGCCGATCATCACGTCGTGCCCGCTCATCCCGGCCAGGATGCCCGGCATGTACCGCGGCGGGTGGCTGAAGTCGGCGTCCATGTTCAGCAGGTAGTCGTACCCCTGGGCCATCGCGAACCGCATGGCGGCGAGGGTCGCGGTCCCCAGCCCGAGCTTGCCGGGGCGGTGCAGGACGTGGATGCGGGCGTCCCGCTCCGCGAGTTCCGACGCGATCCGACCGGTGCCGTCGGGCGAGTTGTCGTCGATCACGAGGATGTCGGCGTGCGGGCTGACCTTCTGCACCTCGGCGATCAGCGCCGCGATGTTGCCCGCCTCGTTGTAGGTGGCGAACGACACCAGCAGCCGCGGCTCGCCGGTGCGGGGCCGGGCGTCGGCCGGAGTTTCGGCGGGGGTGTCGGCCGGCGCGGGTTCGGGGGAGGCGGTCACGGTCGGCTCGAGGGTGGCTTGCGGCACGCGGTCACCGTGGGGAGTTTCGAGTTCCAGGGGCCAGGCTCCAAGTCCGTTCCGGCACGGCGTAGTCGCGGGTGCGAGGCGGGTGTTCCGGCGATCGACTTGGAACCTGGAACTTGGAACTTGGAACTTCGCCCCGGGCGCGAATACGCTATTTTCTAGGATACCGATCCCATCGCGGCCGATTTTATGCCCGACCCGGCCGGGATTTTGCAACCCGCGCCGCCGGCACAGCCCGAACGCACGCCGTCATCCGACCGAGGAGCGCCACCCATGGCCGTCGAAATCCAGTGCCCGGAGTGCGACAACCCGCTCAAGGTGCCGGACGAGGTGCTGGGCAAGAAGATCAAGTGCAAGCAGTGCGGGACCGCGTTCGTGGCCAAGGACCCGCGGGCCAAGCCGTCCAAGCCGGGCGGGGCCGCCAAGCCGACCAAGCCCGGGGCCGGGGTGGCGGTCAAGAAGGAGAAGGCCCCGGAGCCGGAACCCAAAAAAGAGGAGCCGAAGCCGTCCCCGGCGACGCTCCGCTTTCAGGACGATGACGACGAGGGCGCGAAGCCGAACCCGCTCGGCGTGATCAACGAGTCGGACGTGCCGCGGTGCCCGTTCTGCGCCAAGGAACTGGACCCGCCGGACGCGGTGGTGTGCATCCACTGCGGGTTCAACAACGTCACCCGCGTCCGGGCCGAGTCGAAGAAGGTGTGGGCGCCGGACGCCAGCGACTGGATGAACCACCTCGGCCCCGGCGTGATCGCGCTGGTGCTGTGCGTGGCGCTGATCGTGTTCGACGTCATCTGCCTTCTGAACATGCGGGAGTGGATGACCGGCTCGTTCCTGGAGACCGAAACCCCGGACGTGACCGACCCGAGCCGCAAGAAGATGCTGGTGAAGCCGGGGGCGTTCATCGCGATCATCTGGGCGGCCACGGTGCTGCCGATCGTCGGCACCGGCCGGTTCGCGATCAAGCGGCTGGCGATCGAGTACATGCCGACGGAGAAGCTCAAGAAGTGAGTGGGCAGCGGGCTTGCCGGGAGAACTGACACGCCCCGAACCGCCGTTTGGGAGGGAAGCGGCGAGGCACGCCGACGAAATGAAACAGCTCGTTGCAGCCGGGAGGACGCAACGAGCCGTAGGTGAACCGTTCGCAGTGGGGCGACCGGTTGCGAGCCGCAACCGTGACGGCGAAACTATTTCTTGTCAGGGAACCCGCCGAGTGGAACCACCGGCAGCGCCTTCGGCGTCAAACCGATCGAACGGTTGATCTCGTCCGCACGCTTCAGTGTGGCTTCGACGCTCCGGTCGATGGCTGCGGATTTTCGCCTTGACTCTTCCAGCGTGATCGGCTTGCCGTTGCCATACCACTCGACGTTCGTCCCATCGCATAGCGAAAAGGGGTTACAGGCGGCGAGCAAAAGGACAAGCTTCTCAAACATGCGATCTCCTTTTAACTAGACCGTAATTGGGATCAACAGATCGTCGTCGTCATGAAGGACGACGGGTGGGAGTGCCGACGGAGACTGTGCAGTGTCGTCGCTCCCGACGTTATCTTCCGGGGAGTCCTTCTTTGGTGGGGTCGCCGGCGGCGGGTTTGTCGTGGGCGGGGCATCCGAGGAAGGAGGTTTAGGTGCCGGTTGTGGCTGGGGAGCGACCGCGCCTGGTGCCCCGGGCGCGGGCAAGGGGTTCTTCCAGTCGAAGAATGCCGCGGGCATTTGCGGGAAAGGCTTCAGTTCAAACTTCGGTGCGGCCCCGGACGGCTGGTCGTTGAAGGCGGCGGCGACGATGGCTGCGATGCGATCCGAGATCGCCTTGACTTGGGCCTCGTAATGAGTGATCCAAGAGTTGAGGTAGTCGATCCGCTGTTGAATGTTGCTCATCAGGGTTTGCACGGCAGCGACAGATTTTTCCATGCCGCTGACTACGCCCTTCGCCCGCTCCACCGCCGCGGCCAGCGCTTGACGGGTGCTTGGAGGGTCGTTGGGCTTGCCGTCGTCATACGCCTTCAGTGCGTCTTCTGCCGCCTTGAGTTCGGTCCTCGCTTTAGCGAGTTGATCCTTCAGAACGTTCTGTGTGACGGTCTGCTCGGCGAGCGTCCTTTCCCACTCCGCCCGCCCGGTCTTAAGCCCGGCGATAGCCGCACGGAACTGATTTTGTAGTTCAACAAGCGCCTTCAGTTCGGCGGCTTCTTCTGCCGTAAACTGCCGCTTCGAGCCGGGAATCGGTGACGGTGCCGCTTCCTTCGGCGGTGGGTTGTCCTTCGGCGGCGGGTTGTTCTTCGGCTGCGCGTCGGGTGTAGTTGCGCTGAAGAGGCTGAGCGGACTGACGCCGTCTTGCGGGGTCGTGTCGTCCGGTGACACCAGCGACACCACGTTGCTTACCACGCTGTCGAACGCCTGCTGGAAATCCACAGAAGCCGCGGCGTACTCGGCGGGCTTCTCGACGGTGATCGGGGACATGCTCGGCACGTCCCGCTGTTCGAGTTGCGTCAACTCGAACCGAACCTTAGTTCTTATGCGACACGCACTTCCTTCTGTTGCTCGTCGGTGCGCCGACCCAGATCACACCGCTTGTAGCGATGTGGCACACCCAAAAACAAGGCGACCCCAAGTCGGCGAACGGAGATTATCAGACGCGGTCGCGGGTATCAAGCGAAGAACAGATGAAAAGTGGTTGGCTTCTCCCTATCGCTTCCGCACCTGTGGGGTTAATCTCAATTCTGCCTTTTCGATCCTTTACGGCTCCGTCCCCGGAGTGCCGATGCTCGCCCAACTCAACACCTTCGCGCTGCTGGGCATCGACGCGGTGCCGGTGCAGGTGGAGGTGGACACGTCCCCGGCCCGCGAGCCGAAGACGGTCATGGTCGGGCTGCCCGAAGCGGCCGTGCGCGAGAGCGTCCACCGCATCGAACGCGCGATGGTCAACCTCGGCTACCACCTCCCTTACGGCCGGACCGTGATCAATTTAGCGCCCGCCGACCTGCGCAAGGACGCGGGCGCGTTCGACCTGCCCATCTCGCTCGGGCTGCTCGTGTCCACCGGTCAGATTGTGGCCGACGAACTGGATTCGTTCGCGATCGTGGGCGAACTGGCGCTCGACGGCGGCGTGCGCCCGGTGGCCGGGGCGCTGTCGATGGCGATGGAGGCCCGCGCCCGGGGACTGGCGCGCGTCATCGTGCCGGCGGCGAACGCCCGCGAGGCCGCGGTGGTGCGCGAAATCGAGGTGTACGGCGTCGGGTCGCTCGCGGAAGCAGTCGGCATTCTGAAGGGGAACACCGGCATCGAACCGGTGTCGCCCGCGACCGACGTGCTCGAACGCCTGAATCAATACACGATCGACTTCGCCGACGTGAAGGGGCAGGAGTTCGCCAAGCGGGCGCTGACGGTCGCCGCGGCCGGCGCGCACAACGTCATCATGCTCGGCAGTCCGGGCGGCGGCAAAACGATGCTCGCCCGCCGCTTACCGACCATCCTGCCACCGCTCACGCCCGACGAGAGCCTCGAAACGACGCGGATTTACTCCGCGGTCGGGAAACTGGCCCCGGGCGAGTCGCTGCTCTGTACGCGGCCGTTCCGCAGCCCGCACCACACGATCAGCGACGCCGGCATGGTCGGCGGGGGCACGGTCCCGCAACCGGGCGAAATCTCGCTCGCGCACCACGGCATTCTTTTCCTCGACGAACTGCCGGAGTTCAACCGACGCAGTCTGGAGTCGCTGCGGCAACCGCTGGAGGAAGGCCGCGTGACGATCAGCCGGGCCGCACACAGTACGACGTTCCCGGCCGACTTCATCCTGTGCGCCGCGATGAACCCGTGCCCGTGCGGTTTTTTGGGCGATCCCAAAAAGGCGTGCAAATGTGCGCCGCTGATGGTCGAGAAGTACGTCGGAAGGATCAGCGGGCCGCTACTTGACCGCATCGACCTGCACATCGAGGTGCCGCCGGTCCCGTTCGAGGACCTGTCGAAGACCGCCGACGGCACCGGCAGCGCCGCGATGCGGGAGCAGGTGTACGCGGCGCGGGCGGTTCAGTTGAAGCGGTTCGGCAGCAAGGCCGGCGGGCTGAACGGCCGGATGACGTCGCGGCAAATCCGCGAGCACTGTACACTCGACTCCGACGGTCAGACGGTGCTGAAGGACGCGATGGAGGCGCTCGGGCTGTCGGCCCGGGCGCACGACCGCATCCTGCGGGTCGCGCGGACGGTCGCCGACCTCGCCGCGAGCGCCCGCATCACCGCCGACCACGTGGCGGAGGCGATCGGCTTCCGCGCCCTCGACCGCAAGCTGTGGGAGCGGTGACCGTGACGCGAAAAGAGTGGGCCAAGTGCCAGGGTCCGCTGAAGATGCTGGCCCACCTGGAAGGGCGGGCGAGCGAGCGGAAGTTCCGGCTGTTCGTGGCGGCCGGGTGGGCGTGCCGGTGCCGCATCGATAAGCGCATCCGCCACCGCGTCGGCCGCATCGTCACCTTCACCGAGCAGATGGCCGACGGCGCTTACAAAGGCAAGCTGGACGGCACCGACTGGATTCAGTTGGGCGAGGACGCGTTCGCGGCGGCGGTGACGACGGCGCGGCTGGTGTCCGGGGCGCGGGACGACAACATGATCCCGCGGCGGGAGCAGGCCGACCTGATCCGGTGCATCTTCGGCGACCCGTTCCGCCCGGTCGCGGTCGACCCGAACTGGCTCACGTCGGACGTGCTGACGCTGGCGAAGGGCATCTACGACGACAAGGCGTTCGACCGCCTGCCGATCCTGGCCGACGCGCTTCAGGACGCCGGGTGCGCGGACGAGGCGCTGCTGGCGCACTGCCGCGACGGCGGGTCACACGTCCGCGGGTGCTGGGCGGTCGATCTGGTGTTGGGGAAGGAGTAGTCGCGGAGGTGGCCCCTCACGCGCTGTGCGGACCTGAAGACTGCCTACGCGGTGCCCCTCACCCGGCCGGCGGTGGGCCACGTTTCTTTACTCCGGTGTCGCGGGTGCGCGCCGGCCACCCTCTCCCCGCCGAGCGGGGAGAGGGAAGGCACTCCCGCCGCGCACAGCGACACGCGCCGAATTGCTGTTGGGACGCCAAGCGTCTTCCCTCGCCCCGCTCGGCGGGGAGAGGGTGGCCGGCGCGCTGAGCGTCGACCGGAGTCGGGCCACCAACTCCAACCGCCGGCCGGGTGAGGGGCCGCCACCTCCGCGCGTCTCAATTCACGCCGCGGCTCTCGCCGTGAAAATTCCGAAAATTCTTCCGCCCGCGATTTGACAACCCCTCCGCCATCGCCAACAATACTATACATGATACCAAATTGACACGCGTATCAATCGCGGGAGGGAGAAGCCATGCCTGTGCTACGCCTTTCCGAGCACCGCGTCGACCACCCAACACCCGCGGGCGTGCAAGCCACTGCCGCGGCAGTGCTGGAGTACGTCGTCGTTCTCGCACCCGGCGTCCTGGAGCGCGTCCGCCAAGATCGGCATCCCGCTGAAGTCGCGCAACTCGTACATCTGCCGGGCCATCGCCACGGCGGTGTCGGTGCGCCACTCGGGCGCGAAGACGACCGGGCGGAAGGGGTTTCCAAAGATGTCACGCAAGAGCGGAACGTTCGCGCGCCGCTCGCGCTCGCGCTCGCGCTGCCGCTGGAACTCCGGCCCGTAGCTCAACACGGTCGCGCCGTTCGGGTCAGGGGCCGCAGGCGCGATCAGCGCCCGGGCGTACTCGTCAGCCGCGCACTCGGCCCCGCGCGCGGACGTGAGCGCATCGACCGCGACCGCGATTCCCGGTCCGTAACTGCCGAGCCGGTTCGCCGCGACCGCGGCCGCACGGCGCTCCGCGTTCGTCGCCAAGCCGTCGGCCATTCGCTCGGCCACGTCGATGGCGTTTCGCGCGGCCGCGTCGTAGATGTGCTGGACGCGGCGGCAGCAGGCGACCGCGAACAGCCGCAGCCTTCGGTCGTCTGCTCGACCGCGCAGGTGGGCCAGCATCGCGGCCGGATCGGCGCACGCCAGCCACTCGGCTTCGGTCACGGCTCACCCCGCGGACTGCACGAAGTTCGCCACCCGCGCCGCGACCAGCCCGGCCTGCTCGACGCAGTCGGCCATCGCCACGCCGCGGAACGAGTTACCGGTCAGGAACAGCCCGCGGTGCTGCGCCGCCAGCGCCTCGATCCGCGCGACGCGCTCGCGGTGGCCCAACACATACTGAGGGATCGCGTTCGGCCAGCGGACGATGCGGCGGAACACCGGCTCGCCGGTCACGCCCATCGCCAGCTTGATCTCCTCGTGAACCGCCCGCGCCAGGCGGTCGTCGTCCCACTCGACTTGTTCGGCCCTGTGGACGCCGCCACACAGCGCCCGCCACAGCACGAACCCCATCGGCGCGCGGTCGGGGAAGATCGACGAGCACCACTGCACGCCCAGCACGTCGCGCCGCGTGTTCTGCGGGGCGATGTAGCCGAACCCGTCCACCCGCGACGGGCAGTGCCGCTCCCGGTAGCCCAGCGCCACCACCGCGATGCGGTTGTACGGGATCGCGGCCAGTTCGTCGGCCAACGGCGGGTTCAAGTCCTGCACGACGGCGGCCTGGTCGTAAGCGGGGCACGCGAGCACGACCGCGTCGGCCGACCACGCCTTGCCGCCGCGGTCGTGGACCTGCCACGCGCTGACGCCGGCCACCTCCGACAGCCCGACCGCGGTCGTCCCGCACCGCACCGACGCGCCGAGGTGCGCGGCGAGCGAATCGGTCAGCACCTGCAAGCCCTCGCGGAACGACCACATCCGCATCGGGCCGGGCGGCGGTTCGCCGCGCTCCTGCGCGTCGGCCTTGCGCTTCTTCGCGGCGCGCATGAACCCGCGAACGACGCTGCCGGCCTCGCGCTCCATCACCGGCAGGCGCGGGAACGTCGCTTCGACGCTCAAGAGCGCCGGGTCGCCGCCGTGGATGCCGGTGACGAGCGCGTCGGCGAAGACGTCGGCGGCCTCTTTGCCGGCGCGCCGCTCCGCGAACTGCTGAACGGTTTCTTCGGACGCCGGCGGCGCGGTTTTACGCCACGGCTCGCGGATCAGGTCCCACTTGCCGCGGAGCGACAGAAGCGGGGTGGTGAGCAGCCCGAGCGGGCCGCTGGGGAGTTTCCGCAACTTGTTGCCGACGAACACGTAGCGGTTCTTGCGGCTGCCGTCGCTCGCGGCGACGAGGCGGTCCGAAAGGCCGAGGTCGCGGACGAGATCGGGCACCGCGGGGGTGCGGTCGAGGAACCCGTTGGGGCCGCACTCGACGCGGAACCCGCGGTCCAGTTCGGTGGCGACGTTCCCGCCGGGGGCGGATCGCGGTTCGAGCACCACGACCGACACCCCGGGCGCGAACTGCTTCAGGCGGAACGCGACCGTCAGCCCGGTCAGCCCCCCGCCCACGACAACGACGTTCGGCATCAGTTTAGTGTTTGGTGTTTCGTTTTTTGTGTTTGGGCGTCGTCCGCTTGCGAGGGTGCCCGGGCGTCCGTCAGGCACAAAATACGAAAAACCAAATACCAAACACCGTCTAACGGCCCAGCCCGACGACCGCGGCCTTGCCGCCGGCCATGCGGACCAGCAGCGGCGTCTGCTTGCCGTCGGGCGTCGCCACGACCGCGACGAACCCGTCCTTGCCGACGATCCCCTCGATGGCCTTCCGCTGCTCGTCGTCCTTGATCTTGTCCTTGACGTCGGCGAACGGGTGGACGGCGGAAACCTCGGTCGGCACCTGGTCGGCGTTCTTGAGTTCGGGCAGCTTCTCCTTGAGCCAGGTCTTGAGTTCGTCGGCGGTCTTGAGCACGGTCACCTTGTCGCCGTCCTTGTACGCGAACGGCGCGGCCGTCGTCTTGAGTACCGCGTCGGCGTCCTTGGTCTTGACGGCCTTGAGGAACGCGACGGCCGCTTCTTTGGCCTTGTCTTCGGGTTTGTCGGCGGCCGACACGGCTCCGGTGACGGCGGCGAGCAGAACGGCGCAGAGGAGTCGCATGGGGTGCTCCGTTGAGAGGTGGGTGTAGGGTAACGCGCGGCGACGACGACCACAACAGTTCGGCGGCGTTCAGAATGACTTGGCGTTGCCAATCGTTGAGCGGTATCGCCAGAGGCGACGCGCGACGTCGGTGCGCCCAACCCCTTCGGGGCTGTCGCGAAACGTGATCCGAACAGGCGGCACGCGCGCGAATTGCGTTCTAGGCTGAAATCGGACCCTCACGGGCCGGAACCGCACTCGGGCTGCGCACATGCAACTGTTCTGTCCGACCTGCCAGGTGGCGTACCCCGGGACGCAGCGGTGCCCGCGGTGCAACGGGCTGCTGCTGATGCCGCAGGAGGCGGTCGATGTCGGGGCCGCGCCGCTGGCCCGCCCCGCGCCGCTGCCCGCCCCGCCGCAGCCGACGCCGGCCGGCCGGGTGGTCGTCGGCGGGCTGTTCGCGCTCGGCCTGTACCTCGCGCTGCGGAAACTGGCGATGGGCGTCGTGCTGGCCGCGCACCCGGACCCGGACGCGTGGTGGGTGTCCTTCGAGGGGCTAATGGCCGTGTGCGGCGGGCAGGGGCTGGCGGTGGTGTTCGGCGCGGTCGTCGCGGCCGCCGGGCGGCGGGTCGGGCTGGCGTTCGGCGCGGCCGTCGGCGGGGTGTGCGGGGCGCTGTTCCTGGCCGCCGAACTGCTGGCCGGCGCGCCGCCGCAAGACCTCGTTCTGTACGTTCAGCCGTTGCTGCTGGTGCTGGTGGGCGGGGTCGCGGGGGTGTTCGCGGCGCGGGTGTGGGGCGCGGTGCCGCTCCTGGACATGCCGGTCATCGACCGCAGCCGGCTGAGTTCGTCGCGGTTCGCGGTCGAGGAGACGTTCGAGCCGGGGCGGCCGACCGCGTGGGTGCGGGTGCTGGCCGGGGCGGTCATCATGCTCGCGTCGGTGGCGGTGGCCGAGCAGGTGCGGACCGGCGCGCAAAAGTACTCGGCCGGCGCGCTGAAGGTGACGAGCGTGGGTCAGGGGCGGTTCCTGACGTGGCAGATCGCGGTGTTCGGGGTGGTGGTCGGCGGGGCGGTCGCGGCGGCCGGGACCGGGGCCGGGCTGCGGCACGGGGCGCTGGCCGGCGTGCTCGGCGGGGCCGGGGTGGCCGGGCTGACGCTGGCCCGCGGCGCGACCCTCGGCCCGGTCGAGTTCTGGCTCAGCACGCTGTCGCTGTACGACGTCGCCCCGACCGCGCCGCCGGCGCTGGTGGCCGCGGCCGGCGGGGTGGTGCTGCTCGGGTTCGTGGGCGGCTGGCTGGGCGGCACGCTGTTCCTGCCGCTCGCCCCGGCCCACCTCCGCCGCCGGCTCCGCTCGGTGGATTAGAGCAGAAGAGTTTTTATCCGCAGATTTCGCAGATGAACACAGATTAGAAGACAGAGAGCGGCGCACCTCCTGTCTCTGTAATCTGTGTTCATCTGCGAAATCTGCGGATAAAACTCTTCTGCTCCGGCAGAACCGCGCCAGCCGGTTTAGCCCTCTCACTCTTCGCCAACGCTCGCGCGGGGCGCGAACTTGGCCGACGCGGTCGGCAACGGTGATGGTTCACGAAACGTTCACCGATCTATACTCTGACGGAGGACGGCAGCGCCCCCGCTTCTCCTCATCCCGAACTCGCGGCAGGTGACATGGACCAGTTGCACCACGAATGTGGCGTGGCGGCGTTGTACTACCTCCCCGGACACGGAGACAAGGCAGGAGGGGGTTCGGGGGAACCCGCGGGGGGGGCACCCCAAAAGTCGGCGGTCTGGACCGGCGCGCCGGACCAGGTGTCGCGGCTGATGCCGCGGATGCTCCTCGACCTCCAGAACCGCGGCCAGCTCGCCGCCGGGATGGCGACCTACAACCCGGACCGCGACAAGCTCATCGACACGTACAAGGACACCGGCACCGTCATCGAGGCGTTCCGCATCAACGAGCCGTCGAAGTACGCCTCGATCATGGAGGACTACGCCGGCCGGGCGGCCATCGGGCACACCCGGTACGCCACCTGCGGCGGCCAGACCCGCAGCTACGCCCAGCCGTTCGAGTACCGGCACGGGCGGAAGTGGAAGTGGTTCGCGTTCGCGTTCAACGGCCAGCTCACCAACTTCGCCGAACTCCGCCAGCAGCTCCTCGACAACCACGACTACCACCTCGTCCGCGACAACGACACCGAAGTCATCATGCACTACATCGCCCACGAGGTGCGGGGCGACGAGCGCCCGGACCTGGTGGGGGTGTTCCGCCGGCTGGCGGAGAAGTTCGACGGCGCGTACAACTTGGTGTTCCTCAACGCGCTGGGCGACATGGTGGTGCTGCGCGACCCGCTCGGCATCCGCCCGCTGGTGTACGCCCAGGACGGACCGATGTTCGGCGCGGCCAGCGAGAGCGTCGCGCTGCAGAACCTCGGGTTCCGCAAGCCCGCGATTCAGTCGCTCGAACCGGGCGAGATGATCCTCATCCAGAACGGCGAGTTGAGCGTTCACCGATTCGCCGAGAGCAAGCGGACGGCGCACTGCTTCTTCGAGTGGATTTACTTCGCCAACGTCGCCAGCACGCTGGACGACCGGAGCGTGTACCTGAGCCGGTGGCGGCTCGGCCAGGAACTGGCGAAGCAGGAGCGGGAGTTGGGCCGCCTCTCGCTCGACGCTGCCGACACCGTGGTGGTGCCGGTCCCGGACACCGGTAAGGCCGCAGCCGACTCCATGGCGTTCGCGCTCGGCATCCCGAGCGTGGAAGGGCTGATCCGCAACCGCTACATCGGCCGGACGTTCATCGAGGGCGGCAACCGGGCCGACAAGGTGCGGCTCAAGTTCACCCCGCTCCGCGAAGTGCTCGAAGGCAAGAAAGTGTTGCTGGTCGAAGATTCGATCGTCCGCAGCACGACGCTGCAGAGCCTGCTGAAGCACCTCCGCGACCAGGGCGGGGCGGCGGAGATTCACGTGCGGGTGGCGTGCCCGCCGATCATCGCCCCGTGCTTCTACGGCATCGACATGAGCACGGTGAAGGAGCTGTTCGCGCCGAAGTTCATGGCGGGCAACGTGCCGACGGTCGAGGAGCAGGACGCGATGGCCAAGGCGCTCGGCGCCGACTCGCTGTTCTACCTGCCGGTAGACGCGGTGGCCCGGTGCATCGACCTGCCGGCCGACCGCCTGTGCCGGGCGTGCGTGACCGCCGACTACCCGTCCCCGGCGGGCGAGCAGATGTACCAGTTGTCGCTCCGCAAGCACGCCAGCGGCGACACCGACGGACGCACCTACGAGCGCCCCAACGAGCCGCTCATGTGCTCGGTCAACGACAACGGCCGCACCTGAGCAGAAAAGTGTGGGTGCGAGTGTGAGTGTGAGGAAAGACGAAGACAGTGGGGAGTGAAGGCAGCAGAGGACGCACGACAGGTCTGTTGAAGGGACGCAGCGGAAGCCCATCGACTGCGGTCGATGGGTGCGACCCGCGCCGTCAGGCGACTGCCCTCGTGCCATTCGCCTGCCCCAGAGCTTTGCGATAGCCTTCGAGCGCCTGACGCGCACTTCGTTCCCAGGTGAAGGGCCGTGCGGCTTCGACCGCGCCCTTCCGCAGTTCGGCGCCCCAGTCGTCATCCTGGCAGGCGCGAAGGAGCGCGTCGCGCCAGCCCGGTTCGTCGTGCGGGTCGGTAAGGTGCGCCGCCCCGCCGACCACCTCGGCCACCGCCGGCGCGGTCGAGGTCAGCACCGCCCCGCCGCACGCCAGCATCTCGACCGTCGGCATCCCGAACCCCTCGTACAGGGTCGGGAAGGCCAGCGCCCGGGCCGACGAGTACACCGCGGCGAGGTCCGCGTCGGCGACGTAGCCCAGGCGGCGCACGTTGAGGTCGCGGGCGGCGGAAATCGACGCCTCCAGCCCGCCGCTGTTCCACCCGGCCCCGCCGGCCAGCACGAGCGGGTGTCGCTCGCGCACCGCCGCCGGCAGTGACGTGTAGGCCCGCAGCAGGAGCGACAGGTTCTTGCGCGGCTCGATCGTGCCGACGTGCAGCAGGTATCCCGGCTTCAGCCCGAGCCGCCGCAACACCGGGGCGCACTCGGCCTCCGAGAGCGGTCGAAGGGAGGAGCGGCGGCCGTTGTAGGTGACCGTGACGCGGTCGGCCGGCCAGCCGAGCAACTCGACGATCTCGCGCCGGGTGAACTCCGACACCGCGAACAGGTGGCACGCCCGCTTCAGCCCGTCGGTGAACGGCCGGCCGTGCTCGGCCACCCGCTTCGGCGTGTGCCACTCGGGGTGCCGCAGCACCGACAGGTCGTGAATCGTGACCACGGTGGGCAGGTCGATCTCGAGCGGGATGAAGTTCGGCTCGTGGTAGAGGTCGTAGCGGCCGCGGCGGACGCAGTACTCGAACGGGTCGCGGGCCACGAGGTTGCCGATGCGCCGGGCGGTGGCGAGGTAGGTGCGGCGGCCGACGGATTCGAGCCGGGCGAGCAGCCCGGGCCGCCCGCGGCGGGCGTGGTAGTCGGCGACGTGGGTACTCCAGAACCGCACCACCGGGTAGAACACGCCCTTCGGGTACGGGTCGACGACGTCCGGCGCGGCGCACGCGGCGAGCGCCTTCACCAGCTCGGCGGTGTGGTGGCCGATGCCGGCGAGCGGGCGGAACGTGCATTCGGTGTTGACGACGACGCGCATGAGTGTTCGGCATACCGCGCCGGGCTGCCGGCGGTCAACGGCGGTTTGGGCCCGCGTGCCGCGCCTCACCTGCGGACGCAGTTTCGGCTGCACGCGGCCCGCCCCACGGTGAGAGCCGCCTTCCGCTGCTGCCTGCGGTTCGCTACTGTACCTCCACAGCCCGCCAGTCACGGACGAACGGACCCATGCCCGACGACAACACCCTGACCGCGTTCGCGCTGCACGCGAACCAGCCGACCGACGTGTTCCCCGAGCCGGCCCCGATCGCCCGGCCGTGGATGGACGCGGCGCACCTGCGGCACCCGTACCGGTGCCTGCCGCTGGTGATCGCCAACCAGTGCGGGTGGGTGCTCCGCAACCCGACCGGGTTCCGCGCCTACTGGTACGGCGGGGCGGCGAAGGAGGACGTGGAGTTGCAGTTCGACGCCCCGGAGAACCGCGTGGTGACGCACTTCGGCAGCGGGGTGATCACGTTCACCATCCCGTTCCTGTTCCGCACCCCGCCGGGGATGAACCTGTGGGTGAAGGGGCCGGCGAACTGGATCAAGGACGGGGTGCAGCCGCTCGAGGGCGTGGTCGAGACGGACTGGCTGGCTTCGACGTTCACGATGAACTGGAAGATGACGCGGACGTGCGAGTGGGTGCGGTTCGAGCAGGGCGAGCCGTTCTGCATGCTGGTGCCGGTGCCGCGGGGGCTGGTCGAGAGCCTGGTTCCGCGCGTCGAGCCGATCGCCGAGCACCCGGATTTGCAGGAGCAGTATCAGAAGTGGGAGAAGAGCCGCAGCGGGTTCCTGACGGACCTGCACGCGCAGAACCCGGAGGCGGTGGCCCGCGGGTGGCAGAAGGACTACTTCCAGGGCAAGACGCCCGACGGGAAGGCGGTCGAGTCGCACCAGACGCGGCTGAACGTCAAGGAGTTCAAGGCCGAGTCATAAAGTCTCAGGTCATAAAGTCTCAGGTCATAAAGTCTCAGGTCGTAAAGCCGAAGACAGTCACGGCCACTGTTTTCGACTTTGCGACCTTCGACTTTACGACCTGAGACTTAGCGAACCGCGTCCACCTTCGTCTCCGCCGTCACCGGGCCGCGATCGGTCGCCACGGTCGCCTTCAGGGTGAGCGGGACGTTGAGCGGGCCGGCGTCCGCGGCGAACCGCAACACCACCTCCGCCTCACTCCGGTCGGCCGGCACCACCACCTTCGCCGCGGTCACGCCCCGGATGTGCTCCGGCAGTACCAATTCGACCGTCGCGGGGCCGGACAGGCTCTTGCTACGGCTCACCTTCACTTGCAACTTCGCCGCGCCCTCGGCGCGGACACTGGTTTTGTCGCAACTGAGGTCGAGGCGGCCGGGGCCGACCACCACGATCATCTGCTGGTTCTGCTCCGTCGAACTGAAGCTGACCGCGTGCTCGCGGCCGTCGAGCGGGTCGCGCACGGTCGCGGTCGCCATCACGCACACACGACACGTGCGGCCCAACTCCATCCACGGCGGCAGGAACGCCGGGTACTCGAACTCCGTCTCGCCCGGCTTGAGCGTCAGCACCGGCCCGCTCACCCCCTGAAGGTGCCGCGCCTGCTTGTCCGCCAACTGGACGTAAATCGGGCCAAGGAAGGTGCCGCGATCGACGCGGTACTTGCGGTAGTACGTCTCGCCCCGCGGCGCGCTCGTCATCACGTACTCGTCGATGATCTTGAACGGCGTCGGCAGCGCCACCGCCAACCGCAGGTCGGCCGCCGGGTCGGTCTCGGCCGGCAGCAGTACGGGGCCGAGGAGGCCGAACCCGGCGAACCGCAACTCTGAGGCGCCGATCACCGCGTCGGCCGCGGCCGTCAGTTCGATCGCCGCGTTCGGCTGGTTCGCGCCGATCGTCGCCGCGGTCGCGGTCACGCCCTTCGGCAGCCCGACCGCGGTCACGATCACCGGCCCGGTGAAGCCGCCGGTGCGTTGTGCGGCCACCGTCACTCGCGCCTTGCCGCCGCGGGGCACGGTGAACACGTCGCCGGCCACCGACAGCCGCACGCCCGGCGGCAGCGGGTCGCCGTCGAGCACCCGCAGCCGGTACACGAAGTTCGGCCCGCCGCGGCCGCGGTACTTCTCCCGCACCGACACCGCGTACGTGCCGTCGGCCGGCGGGGCGAACGCGAACGCCGCCGGGTCGGCCGTCTCGGTGCCCTCGGCGGTGCGCAACTCCTTGCCGGTCGTGTCGGTGATCGTCACGACCGCGTTCAGCGGCGATTCGTGGGTCCGCGCTTGGAGGTCGAAGGTGTACGTCGTGCCCTTCTTCAGGGTGAGCTTCCGCTCGCTCACGTCGCCCGGCTTCCCGATCGCGCCGTTGAGCGCGAGCGGCGGCGCGAACGGGCCGCTGCCACTCGCGTCCGTCAGCCCGTCGGCCGGCACCTTGAGCGGGAAGTGGTAGTCCGGCACGGGCGCGGTCGTGATCGTCAGCCGGTAGACGTACGCGGGGCCGCCGAGCGTCCGGGCGTCGGTGATCCGCACGCGATAGCGGCCCGCGACCTTCGGCGTGAACTTCACCGAGCCGTCCGTACCGACGCACGCGTGCCGCATCTGCTCCGCGACCACTTTCCCGGCGGCGTCGAGGATGTCCAGTTTGGCGACGAGCGGCGAGTTGAGCGACTGCGAATGAACGAACGCCGTCACCGCTTCGCCCGCCTTCGCCTCGAACTCCCAGAGGTCGATGTCCTCGCGCGGGAAGACGCGGCCGTTGGCGGTGACCGGCAGCGTGACCGGCTGCGGCACCGGGTCGCCGTCGATCTCGGTTTCGGTCACTTCCGGCAGGTCGCCGACCACGAACACCGGCCCGCTCGCCCCGCCCTGCGACGTGAAGAGGCGCACGCGCCGCGGCCCGAGCGGCGCGTCCTTGGCTACTGACATTTGTCCAGAGGAATCGGCGGGGTAATCTTCTTGCTGCTGCGACTCTGGCAGCGGCAGGAGCGGGCCTTCGAACCAGATGCGCCTGGCGGGCGACAGGTGCGGCGACGCGGTGATTCCGGTTCCACTCACCTCGAACCGCGGCTTGTCGTGGAGGAACAGCCCGCCGACGCGCACCGGGGTGGCGGTGCCGCGCTGCGCCCCGGCCGGGAAGACGTAGCTCGCGGTGGGCGGGTTGGCCCGGATTTCACCACAGAGACCACAGAGACCACAGAGACCACAGAGGAAGGCAGAGAGAAAGCGATTCATGGCTGCGCCTTAATACCTGTTTCTGTCTTTCTCTGTGGTCTCTGTGGTCTCTGTGGTGAAATCCTCACACCAGCTCGCTCATCACCTTGCCGTTGTTGACCAGCGCGACCGGGCGGCCGTCGGGGGTGTGCGCCTCGTCCTTCGGGTCGATGCCCATGAGCGTGTACATGGTGGCGAACAGGTCTTCAGGCCCATACGGATCGGTTGTGGGGCGCTCGGCCTTCGCGTCCGTCTTGCCGACCACCACGCCGCCCTTCACCCCGCCGCCGCCGAGCAGCACCGTGAACGCCGGCCCCCAGTGGTCGCGGCCGGCGTTCTTGTTGATCCGCGGCGTCCGCCCGAACTCGCCCGTCACCACCACGAGCGTACTGTTAAGAATCCCGCGGTCGGAGAGGTCGCGGAACAGGGTGCTGATGGCGCTGTCGTACATCGGGAGCAGCGAGTTCTTCAGCACCGCGAAGTTGCCGTCGTGCGTGTCCCAGTTCGAGTGGTCGATGGTCACGCATCGCACGCCCGCCTCCACCAACCGGCGGGCCATCAGGCACGACTGCCCGAGCGAGTGCCGGCCGTACTCGTCGCGGAGCTTGTCGGCCTCCGCGTGGATGTCGAAGGCTTTTTTCGCCTGCGGCGAGGTCATGAGGTCGAACGCCTTGTCGCGGAACGCGCCGACCGCGCCGGCCTGGGCGTTGGCCTTCGCCTCGGCCGACTGGTGGAAGCGATCGACTGTTTCGAGCAGGTGCTTGCGGTCGTTGAGGCGGTCGGAGGCGATGGCCGGCGGCGGGACGAGGTCCGGCACGCTGAAGTTCGGGCTGGACGGGTCGGCGTCGATGACGAACGGCGAGTGGTTCGCGCCGAGATACGCCGGCCCGCCGCTCGGGTGGAACTTCGGCAGCGCGACGTACGCCGGTACCGAGCCTTTCGGCCCGAGTTTTTTGGACACGACCGACCCGACGGACGGCTTCTGGTTGTTGGGCGACAGCGACGGGTTGAACCCGGCCTGCGGGAAGTACCCGGTGAGGATGTAGTGGTCGGCCGGGCCGTGGTCGCTGTTGTGGTGGCGGAACGACCGCACCAGCGAGAACTTGTCGAGCTGCCCGCCCACTTTAGGGAGCAGGTCGCACAGCAGCAGGCCGGGAATCTTGGTCTTGGCGGGGTTGAACTCGCCGCGAATCTCCGCCGGCGCGTCCGGCTTGAGGTCGAACGTGTCGAGGTGGCTTTGCCCGCCGTGCAGGAACACGAAGATGAGCGACACGTCCTTTTTCGGCTTCGTGTGCTCGCCCGCGCGCAGCAACTGCGGCAGCGCGAGCGAGGAGCCGAAGAGGCTCGCGGTGCCGAGGCGGAGGGCGTCGCGCCGCGAGAGTCCGTCGCAGAAAGCGGGCATGGGTGTCTCGGCTCGTGTTTGGTGTTCGGTATTTGGTGTTTCGGTGTGCGCCGGAGCCGCGTCATGCGGATTCCTTGCGCACAAACACAAAACACCAAAAACCAAACACCGGCTAGTGGTTGAACAGGAACTCGGTGCTGTTGAGCAGCGCCCAGGCGAGGTCTTCGGCCGCGGCGCGGCGGTTGTCGGGGTACTTCCGCAGGTGCGCCGTCGCGGCGTCGCGCTCCTTCGCGGTCGGGCGGCGCGCGAGGAACTGGAGGTACATCTCCTCAGTCAGCTTCGCGTCGTCCTTTTGGGTGCGGACGAGCGAAGCGACGGTGCCGGCTTCGTGCGTCAACTTCGCCTGGAGGTCGGTCGAGTTGAGCAGGTTCAGCACCTGGCTCACGCTCGGCTCGCGGGTGCGCTCGCACTCGCACGCGGTCACGCGGCTCGGGCGGCCGAACAGCTTCAGGAAGTCCGAACGCGCCTTGCTGTCCCACAGTTGCGTCGCCCGCGACACGCCCGGCGATCCCTGGAACTTGTCCGGCACGCCCAGCGCCTGCGCGATCATGTCGCAAAGGACTTCGGCGTCCGGCCGCTTGAAGTACGCCCGCGAGAAGTTCCGCTCGTCCTTCGCGTTCGTCGGGTTCGGCGTCGCGCTGGTTTGATACACGCGAGAACTGGTAATCAGCACGAGCAACTTTTTGACGTCGTAGCGGTTGTCGGTCAGGTACTGGGCGAGCGCGGTGAGCAGTTCGGGGTTGCTCGGCGGGTTGGTGGCGCGGACGTCATCGACGGGTTCGACCAACCCGCGGCCGAGCGTCCACGCCCACACGCGGTTGGCGAGGTTCCGCGCGAAGAACGGGTTGTCCGGCCGCGTCATCCACTCGGCCAGCGTCACGCGGCGGTCGCCGGACGGGTTCGCGGCCGGCATGTCGGTGCCCAGCGCGTAGGCGTAAACCTCTTTCTTCGTCCGCGGGTGCTGCGTGCTGCCGCCGGTGAAGAACGCGGACATGCCGTAGTAGTCGGACTGCTTCCAGCGGTCGAACGGGTGGTGGTGGCACTCGGCGCAGGTGATCCGCACGCCCAGAAACACTTGCGAAACCGTGCTCGCGACCTCACCGGGCTTGGTGACGACCTTGAAGAAGTTCGCCGGTCCGACCTCCGTCGCCGGCCCCTCGGCCGTGACCAGCTCGCGGGCGAACTCGTCAAATGGCTTGTTGGCGGCGATGGAATCACGAATCCACTTGTAGTACAGGTGCGCCCGCTGGTGGCCGAGCGGCTGGCGATCGACGCGCAGGAGGTCGGCCCACCGCAGCGCCCACAGGTCCGCGTACTCAGGTCGCTCCAGAAGCGACAGCACCAGCTTCGCGCGCTTGTCATTGTCTTTGGAGTCGAGGAACGCGCGGGCCTCGGCCGGGGTGGGCAGGGTGCCGATGAGGTCGAGGAACACCCGCCGCAGGTAGTCTTCGTCGCTGCACAGCCCGGACGGGCCGACGTTCAGCTTGGCGAGCTTCGCATCAACGAGTTTGTCGATGAGGTTGAACTGCGGGAGGCCGTTCTTGGCCCGCTCGCCGGGCCGCGGGACCATGACGCGGAACAGCGCGACCTCGCCGAGGTAGCCGGCCATGACCGCGGCCTCGCCGGGCACGTCGCGGGCGGTCACCAGGCCGTTCGCGGTGACGCCCGCCACCGCCTCCGAGTTGCTCTGGAATCGGGCGTGCCGTGTGACTTCCTTCTCGACCCCGTCGCTGTATTTGGCGAACACGCGAAGCGTCTCGGTGCCGCCGGGCGTCATCACGCGCTCGGTCGGCTCGACGCGGAGCGACGTCACCCTCGGTGCGTCGGGCGCTCCGAGCGGGGTGCCGGCCGCGATCCAGTCGCGGAGGAGGTTGTAGTCCTCGCCGAACGGGAGCTTGGACCCGCCGCCGTGCGGGGCGCGGCCGGTGCCCTTGCGGAGCAGCAGGCTCTCTTCCGGCCGGGCCGGGAACACGCGGCGGCCGCGCGCTTCCTTCACGACCGCCGCGTGGTCGGCCTCCGGGTCGGACGCGAACACGCTCAGCTTGAACCCGCCCTGGCCCTCGGCCTTGCCGTGGCACCCGGACGCGTTGCACCCGTAGCGGCTGAGGATCGGCAGGACGTCGTTCTCGAAGTGGAACGGCTCCGCCGCGAATGCCTGCACCGCCGGCGTAGGCGGTTGTGCAGGGGGCACAACCGGCGCGGCGGCGGCCGACAGAGGCACCGTGAGCAGGAGGATTGGCAGGCAGAACCGCATGGGGCGGCGTCCGGGGGAGGCGGAGCGGGGAGGACAGGCGGGCGTCGGCGGGGTCGAACCAGATTGATTCTGCCACAGGTCGAAGTGCGGAGCAACGGAAAAAGCGTTACGGAAGTGCTGAGTGCTGAGTGCTGAGTGCTGAGTGCTGAGAAGCGGCCAGAATACCCGTGTCTCCGGTTTGCTCTTAGCACTCAGCACTCAGCACTCAGCACTATCCTCAGTCCAGGTTCGTCGGCTGGCCGTCGCGGGGCATCAGGGCGAGCCGCCACTGCTGCGGGTCGGTGCCGGCGCGGAGGCTGCGGACGCTGCCGTCGCCGAGCGACACGTTCATGACGGTGTGCCCGGTCTGGGCGGTCATACTGTTGCAGCAGTCGGCCCCGGCCGGGCAGGTGCTGTACGGCCGCGGGAGCGGGCGGACCTGGAACATGAACGACACGTCCGGGCTGCCGCCGGGGTTGGGCAGGCCGTTGGTCGCGGTCACGCTCACCGGCGGGCCGCCGGCGACCGCCAACTGGTGGCTGCTCAGCCCGTAGGTCAGGCCGAAGTTGTGGACGCCGCCGCTATACCCCGCGCCGACGTGCCACGCCAGGTACGCGGTGCGGCCGCGATTCTCGCACCACTCGTACCCCTCGGCCAGGAAGACGGTGTTCGAGAGCCCGTCGCCGATTGCGGTCAGCGCCTGGGCAGGAGCCTGGTAACCCAAGTTCGCCTGACCGGTGGTGAACGCGTTCCAGTTGGCGAGGTAGTTGGTGGCCGCCCACGGCCCGTCGGTGCCGGACGGGGTGCGGTTGGCGTACACCAGCCCCGGCCCGGCCTCCGCGGCGCTGCCGACGCTCGGGTCCGACGGGCACAGCAGCAGCGGCAGGACGGTGCGGCGCGTCTCCGGCCGCCACACCGACACGTACCCGTTGGTGGGCGGGCCGGGGGCGGCGTACACGGCCGGCTGGGCGGCCGAGACGAGCTTCGGCGGCGGCACCCACTGGGCCGGGGTACCGGTTCCCGGATCGGGGTTGCGCGGCGGCACCCACTGGAGCGTGTACACCGTGTACCCGTTGGCGTTGGTAGTGCCCACCCACTGCTGCGACCCGGTGTACTGGTTGTACGTCGCCGGGACGGCCGGGATGTAGGTGCTGCCGGTGTAGTCGTACACCGCCGGCACCGCGGGCGAGATCAGCGCCCCGCCGGGCGCGACCACCACCCCGGCGGTGTTGGTGTGCTGCTGCACGTCGGCCGCGATCTTGTCGTACAGCGGCTGCTGCTCGATGTACGGCAGGATGTGGACGATCCAACTGCCGTACACGGCGCGGGTGTTGGTCGCCTGGGTGGTGACGCGGTTGTGGATGCCGTTGTACGTCGGCAGCACCCCATGTACGTCGTGGAAGTTGTGGCACGCCAGCGTCAGTTGTTTGAGGTTGTTCGAGCACTTCATGCGCGCCGCGGCCTCGCGGACCTTCTGGACCGCGGGCAGCAGAAGGCCGATCAGGATGGCGATGATCGCGACCACCACCAGCAACTCGATCAGCGTGAACGCCCGACTCCGACTCCCGACCGTGTGAGACATGATTCCCTCCGCCCGGGTCATAAAGCCGACACATTCGAACAGAGATGCGTACCCGGTATACTCCATCGAACGGGGATCGGTCAACCAATAAAACGAATACGAAGGGGCCGTGTGGTTCTGGTGTGGGGTTTGGGCAATGGACGCACGGCCGCGAGTCGCCGTTCTGGCCGGGGTCAACGGCGCGGGCAAGAGCACGGCGGCGACGCACCTGTTGCGCGACGCGCTGCGGATCCCAACGTTCACCAACGCGGACACGATCGCCCGCGGGCTGAACGCGCTCGATGTGGAGGCGGTCGCGGCCGAGTCCGGGCGCGTCATGCTGGCGCACCTGCACGCGCTGGCCGCGGCGCGGCAGAGTTTCGCCTTCGAGACGACGCTGTCCGGCCGCGCCTACGCCCGCTGGCTGGCCGGGCTGGCGAAGGACGGCTATGCGGTCCACCTGTTCTACTACTGGCTGAGAAGCCCCGATATGGCGGTCCGCCGCGTCGCCGACCGCGTCCGAGCCGGCGGGCACCACGTCCCCGAAGACACGATTCGCCGGCGATACGCGCGGAGCGTGGCGAACTTCCTCGATCTGTACCGGCCTATCGTGACGACGTGGCAGGCGTATGATAACAGTGACGGCGACCGGCGGCTGATCGCGTTCAACAACAGCTTCTTCGACACGGTCCTCGACCCCGATGCGTGGAACGCGTTCCAAAGGAGTGCGCGCGATGGCGGAGCAAACGACCCTGCCGGCGACTGAGCGGATCGACCACGCCGCGGTGGACCGGGCACACGCCGCCGCTAACAGGGAGGCGCTGCTCGAACACGCGAGGATGGGGCGGTGCGTGTCGGAGTGGCGCGGCGGGAAGGTAGTCGAGGTGACGCCGGCGGAGGTCTTCGCCCGGTACGGGCTGGACGAGTTCGGCCGCCCCAAGCCGGCTAGCCAAGCACCGAACGATGTGTCATAATTTCACTCGGTGAGTGCCCGCGGGTGGGTTTGAAATGCCAGACATTCCCGACGCTTCTGATCTGACCGCGTTCGACCCGTCCGAGTGGTCGCGGCTCTCGTGGCTCGAGCGCCGTTCCAAGATTCGTCTTTTGATTACCCCGCTTCCCCTCCGGGCGATGGTCGTGTTCGCTCTCCGGTGTGCCAAGCGGGTTGAACCTCTCGTGCGGCTTGCGCCGCTCGTCAGCGACGCCTTCTGTGCCGGTCTCGATGTCGGGCACCCGAATCACCGCGTCTTCGCCGCCGCCGCCGCCGCCGCCGCCGCCGCCGCCGCCGCCGCCCCCGCCGCCGCCGCCGCCCACGCCGCCGCCGCCGCCGCCGCCGCCGAAGACGCCGCCCCCGCCGCCGCCGACGCCTACGCCGCCGACGCCTACCGGTTGGTTTCACTCAACCTCGGACAGCCCGGCGAACTCGGTCAACCGATCCGCTGGAACGACAAGCGGCTCGGCCCGCTGTGGCCGGACGGCGAGCCCGAGTGGTACACCGACGCCCTCCGGCGGTGCCACGAGTTGGAAGAGAAGCTCCGCAATCTGCCCGACCCGAACGCCCCGCCGGACGACGCACTGCTCGTCGCTCAGATGGAAGACTGGCACTGGCTCGACGAACTTCGCAACGAAGGGAAGTTGGATCAGTACCGCGGCGAATTCGTCCTCGCGGCGGCTCGACAGATCTTCGGGCACGGCCGGAGCTTGGTCACGATTCGACCGCCGGCCGAGCAGCGGGCGCGAGAGCAGGGAATCGACCCGAACCGGATCGTCGATTACTTCATGCCCGGCGAATGGTAACCGGAGTCGCCCGTGCCCACCATTCGCCTCCGAGTCGAGCGGGAGTTACCCGTCACGCCCTGCCGATACCGCGACCCGCTCGCCCCGAGCTCGAGCGCCGGCGCCGTTCATGTGCTGCGCGTCACCACACTCGCCCGAGTCGAACCCGCGCCCAACCGCACGCCCGGCGCGTTCCGCACCACGACCGCGCTGATTGACACCGGCGCGTGGCTGTCCGTCGTCGCGACGGACGTCTGGGAGGAGTACGAGCGGGTCGGACTGCTCGAACGGTTGCCGCTTGAGAGTGGTGGTCACGCCGCGTCGGTCGGCGGGCGGGCGTCCGGCTACCTCTTGGGGCGGATGTGGGTCAGCCTTCACGACTTTCAGTTCCGACAGCCGACCCGCGAACTACCGGCTGTTCCCGTCGTCGCCCAACTTCTGACCAACCGCGAATGCAAGCTGCCGTACCCGCTTGTATTGGGACTTCATCTCGGGGTGCTCGACGGCCGCAAACTGACACGCGAGGTCGTCCCGGTTCCGGCCGGACCGCTGCCGCCAAACCAAACGACTGATTGCGGGGCGTGGTTCGGCCAGGAGTGGTTCCTCGAATCCGCGTGACCCGCCAACACCCGCCGCGCCCCGGGCGTTTACAATGGTGACATGCACACGATCCTGATCGCCGGGGCGGCCCTCGCCGGGCTCCCGATCCTGCTGCACCTCATCATGAAGCAGGAGCCTAAACGGCTCCCGTTCCCGGCGTTCCGCTTCCTCAAGCAGAAGCTCAAAACCAACCAGCGCAAGCTCCGCCTCCGCCACTTCATTCTGTTGGCGATGCGGATGCTCCTCATCGCCCTGTTCGCCCTGACCCTCTACCAGCCCAGTTTCAAGAGCGACCGGCTCAACATCCGCGGCGAACAGCCCATCGCGGTCGTCATCGTCGTCGATACGACCCCGAGCATGGGCTACACCGCGAACAACGAAACCCGGCTCGCCGAGGCGCAGCGGCGGGCGCTGGAGTTGCTCGGCGAACTGCCGGACAAGTCACCGGTCGCGGTCGTGGACACCGCGGACGTGAGCGGCAACTGGCTGCCGGACTTCGCCGCCGCCCGCCGCCGCATCGAGGAACTCAAGGAGACGAAGGGCGGCCAGCCGGTCACGTCGGCCGTCGCGGTGGCGTACCAACTGCTCGCGAAGGTGGACGCGGAGACCGAGGCCGCCGACCCGCTGCCGAAGCTGGTGGTGGTGCTCACCGACCGCGCCGCGTCGTCGTGGGACGCCGCCCGCACCGAAGACCTGAAGAAGCTGCGCGAGACCGTACCCGAGCCGAAGCCGGTTCACGTCGTCGTCGATTTCGGCGCGGACAGCCCGGTCAACGTGGGCATCCTGGCGGCCGAGATGAAACCGCAGGTCATCAGCGCGAACCAGGCCGCGAGCGTCAACGTGACCGTGGCCGCGACCGGCAACGAGCAGCCGCTCGACGTGACCGTGATCGCCAAGCTGGACGGCGGCAAGCCGGAGAGCCGGGCGGTCGCGGTCGCAAGTGGGCAGCAGCGGGCGCTCGCCTTCGAGTTCCGCGACCTCAAGCCCGGGCTGCACCAGGTCGAGTTCGGCCTCGAACGCGGCGACAAGCTCGCGGCCGACAACACGCGGTTCCTGACGTTCAAGGTGGGCGAGGCCCGGCGCATCCTCACCATCACCAGCGACAAGGACGCGGCGGTGTTCTGGCAGGCCGCGCACATCGCGAAGGACGAGTTCGGCTGCCTGGTGGTGACCCCGGACCAGGTTCAGCAGCTTCAGGCGGCCGACGGGGGCGGGATCGTGGTGAAGTACTCCCCCGGCGAGGGTCAGCCGGAAGTGATCGACGACCTCCGCGCGTTCGAGGCCGTGTGCCTGCTGAACGTGGACAACCCGAGCGCGCCCGGCGCGGGCGGGCGCACCCTCTGGGACCGCTTGCGGCCATACCTGCTGAGCGGCGGCAAGCTGGTGGTGATGCCCGGCCCGGACACGCAGGCCGACGTCGCCGGGTACAACGCGGCCACCGACCTCATGCCGGCCCAGCTCGCGAAGGTCGTCCGCACGAAAGACCTGGACCCGCCGGAACAGAAGGCGCCGAGCTGGCCCGTGCCGGCCGACGGCAAGAACGGCGTGACCTGGGTGCTGGACGAGCGCGCCCTCCAGCACCCGATGCTCCGCGTCATCGACAACTGGCGGCAGCAGAAGGCGAACCTCGACGTCCTGGCGAACCCGCGGCGGGTGTGGCGGTTCTGGGCCGTGGAGCCGGACAAGGCGGCCACGACGGTCGTGTCTTACAACGACAGCGTTGATCCGAAGGGTCGCAGCCCGGCGGTGCTGGAGCGGGCGGTACTGGACCCCAAGGACGGGCGCGCCCGGGGCAAGGTGTTGCTGCTCACCACCCGCATGGACGTGCCCCCGATGAACGAGGAGTGGCACGACTACTGGCGCGAAGAGAACTCGACGTGGTTTGCGTCGTTCCCGTACCTCGTGATTCGCTATCTGGCCGGCGACACCGCGGACGCCAACTTCAACTTCGCGACCGGGGCGGCGGTGACGGTGCCCCTGCCGCGCGGCCGCCTCACCCGCGACACCCCGGTGGTGCTCGACGGTCCCGGCATCAGCGCCGACGACGCGCGGCCGAAGCTGACCGACAAGCAGACCGAGGTGCGGCTGACCCCGCCGCTGACGAGCGTCCCGGGGAACTTCGCGCTGTCGGCCCGCAAGGGCGGGCAGGAGGTGTGGCGCGACGGGTTCAGCACGAACGCGCCCGCGGAGGAGTTCAACCTGTCGAAGGTGCCGGTTGAAGCCATCGAGGAACTCGTCGGCAAGGGCCGGGTATTCCCGATCGACCGCAACTCGACCTTGCGCGACTGGCTGAACATCGCCCTGGGCCAGCCGATCGACCTGTTCCCGTGGCTGCTGATCGCGGTGCTGATGCTGTTGGTGACGGAGGGGCTGGTGGCGAACCGCTTCTACCGCCGCGTGCGGGCGTAGTGCTCCTGACCTCACCCCTTGAGGGGGAGGTCAAAGGCAAGAGGGCATCGGACCTGCTACAATAGCCGTTTTCGCCCCGCCCTCCCGGAAACCCTCATGCCGTTTAAGTCGCTCGGCCTTCACCCGCTGCTCGTCCGCGCCACCCAGGATCTCGGTTACAAGGAGCCGACCCCGGTGCAGGCCGGGGCGATCCCGCCGGCGCTGGAGGGCCGCGACGTGATCGCCACCGCCCAGACCGGCACCGGCAAGACCGCCGGGTTCCTCCTGCCCACCCTGCACAAGCTGATCGGCGCGCCGAAGGCCGGCACGCGGGTCGTCGTGCTGTCGCCGACGCGCGAACTGGCCGAGCAGATCGAGGAGGTGTGCCGCGGGCTGGCGCAGCACACGCAGGTCCGCTCCGCGCTGATCGTCGGCGGCCGCCCGATGGGGGCGCAGGAGCGGGCGCTGCGCAGCGGCACGGAGGTGATCATCGCCACGCCCGGCCGGTTGCTCGACCACCTCAACCGCGGCGTCGCCAACTTCGCGAAGGCGGACACGCTCATCCTGGACGAAGCGGACACCATGTTCGACATGGGGTTCCTGCCGGACGTGCGGCGGATCATCGCGAAGATGCCGGCCCGCGGACAGACGCTGTTCTTCTCCGCGACGATGCCGCCGGTGATCGCCAAGCTCGCCCACGAGTTGCTGAAGAACCCGGCGACGGTGCAGATCGGCCGCCGCAGCGCGACCGCGGTCGGCATCACGCAGGCCGCCTACCCGGTGCCCACGCACCTCAAGACCGCGCTGCTGCGGCACCTCTTGGGCGAGACGGAAATGCCGTCCGTGCTCATCTTCACGCGGACGAAGCACAACGCGAAGAAACTGGCCCGCGTCTTGACCAACGACGGGTTCAGCGTGGCGGAGTTGCACAGCAACCGCACGCCGGCGCAGCGGACGCGGGCGATGGACGGGTTCCGCAAGGGCGAGTTCCAGGTGATGGTGGCGACGAACATCGCGGCCCGCGGGATCGACGTGGACCACATCACGCACGTCATCAGCACCGACGTGCCCGACGTGCCAGAGGACTACGTCCACCGGATCGGCCGCACCGGCCGTGCGGGCGCGACCGGGGACGCGTTCATCCTGGTGTCGCGCGAGGAGGAGGATTCGCTGGCCCGCATCGAGCGGCAGGTGGGTCAGCGGTTGCCGCGGGTGACGCTACCGGAGTTCGACTACACCGCCGCGGCCCCGCCGAAGCCGCCCGCGTCGAGCGAGGGGCGCGGCGGAGGCGGTGGACGGGGCGGTCAGTCGCAGCCGAAGAAGCCGAAGCCGCCGGGCCAGAAGCCGCAAGGTCGCGGCGGACCTCCGCAGGGTCAGGGGCCGCGCCAGGGGCCGGGCGGAGGCGGGAAGCGAAGGGGCGATCGCGAGCAGGGCGGCCGGCGGTGAAGTGACCGCGCTTTTGCGACGCACACGAGTCTGTTAAGCTGAGGTTCGGGCTTTACGAGGCGACGCCATGCCGGACCTGCTCGAAACGATCGCCGAAGCCGACGCGGCCGTGCTGAGCGGTTGGGCGGCGGAGTACCACGTCCGCGAACCGCACCTCGTCGCGCTGACGGAAGAGACGCGCACCCGCGAACTGCTGACGCTGGCCCGCGAGTTCACCCGCCGGGCGGCGTGGGCGGTCGATACCGCCGAGGGCTGGCTGTCGGAACTAAAGATACGCCTCCGCGACGGCATGGGCGGGCACAAGCTGCGCGCCCTGCTCGCCAGCGGCCGGACGCTGTGCGGTCAATGCCGCTCGGTGGCGGAAGTGGCCGGCGACCTGTGGCACTTGGTCGGCACCCCGGACGCCGTACTGGAGGCGATCGTGCCACGGATTGCGGCGGTGGAAGCGGAGATCGCGTACTTCGAGCGCCGAACGCGGGAGCCGACGCCCGAGGAACTCGAAGCCTTTTTCGTGCGGTCAGAGATGCACAACCGGTACGTAAACACTCGATCCCAAAGCGGGGTCTAGAATGCGTTTCACGATGGTGTGATGGCCTCGCGAGCCGCGACCATTGGCTTTGCGTTACGGCTTGAAATAGAACGAGAACAGAAACTCTTCGTTATCTTCGATCCAAACGCCGACAAACAGCCCATACCCGACGTCGGCCCACCTCGCGGTCGTGTGTTCGCTCAATCCTTTGACGTCGCTTGTCCCCTCGAAGTGGTTACCAACTGCATTTCCAACGATGTGATACGGGCCGTAGCCGCCGGGAATATCAAGCACCATCTGACCGGGGCGAACGAGAAGGGTGCCGGGCAAATCGGTGACTTCGTTTTCGTTTGCGAAGTGGAAGTTGACGCCGTCGCGTCGAACTGTCGCACCATCCATAATCGGCTCCCCGATGTTTTGGTCTTATACCGTAAACTCACCGTACGAACCGGCTCACCCGCGTCGCGCCGTCCTGTAGCTCGAACCGGTAGCCGTCGGGGAAGGCGTCCGCAAATTCTTCCTGGTGGGACACCAGCAGGATGCAGTGCAGGTGCCCGCGGAGGTTCTGCAACTCCTGAATCATCACCTGCCGGCCGGCCCGGTCCAGGCACCCGAACCCCTCGTCGATGATCACGCTCTCGATCGGCCGGTGCTGCTTGCTCGCGTACTGCCCGATGCCCAGCGCCAGTGCCACCGCGACCCGGAACCGCTGGCTCCCGCTCAGGAACGCGACGTTGATCGCCGACCCGCCCATCACGCGGTTCGCGCACTCGAGGTCGAGCGCCTTGTCGGTCCCCGCTTCCGCCTCCACCAGTCGCATGAACAACTGCCCGCCGCTCAGGCGGTCCAGGACCGCGTTCGCGTAGTCCACGATTTGCCGCTCCGCCTGCCGGACGAGGTGCCGCTGCAACCGGTCGCGGCCGAGCAGTTCCGCCAACAGCTTGTGCCGGTTGTGCTCGGCGTCAACGGCCTTGTACCGCTCGTTGAGTTCGGCCCGCTGCTGGATGTAGCCGTCGAGGACGCGCTTCCGCCCTTGCGCGTCGAGCAGTTCCTTGTTGCGAAGGTCGAGTTCCTTCCGCGCCGCGGCGCACTCGGCCCGCACCTCGTCCGGTTGCCGGCGCTCTTCTGGCAGGAAGGCGTTCGCTTCGGCATCTAACTGCGCGATCTCGGCGCGGAGCGGGTCCAGCCCGCCGCGGGCGGCCTGCAACCGCGTGAACTGCGCCTCGACGCCCTTCGCGCCGAGGTCTTCGTACTCCTGCTTCCACCGCATGTGGTCGTTCAGCCCGGCGGTTTCGAGCGGCTTTCGCCACACCTCCGGAAGGGACTTCTTCGCCCGCTCGATTGACTCCGCGCTCTGCTGACGGCTCGACGCCTCCAGTTCGAGCTTGCCGGCGATCGCGGTCAACTCGCGGTCGGCCTCGCTCAGCGTCCGCTGCTGCCGCTCGACGTCCTGTTCGGTCGCGGCGATCTCCTTCTTGTTCGCGGCCAGTGAACTAGTGACCGACCGCTCCTCGCTCTGCTTGGCCGCGTACTCTTGCCGCAGTTCCGCGGTGTCGCCGCCGGGCAACCCCTGCTTGGCCTTCGCGAGCCGGTCGCGGGCCGATTCGACCTTCGCGGCGAGCGTCCGCGCCTTGTCGGCGGTCTCCTGAGCGGCCTTCAGCTTGCGCTTCACCCCGTCGAGGCCGTGCGCCCGCGTCGACAGCTCCGTGATGTCGTGCCGGTCGGGGTAGGTGCTCTTCGACCAGTCCGAAGGCTCGGTCTTGCCGACCTTCTGCTTGAAGTGTTCGGGCAGCGCGAAGTAGCTCTGCCGGCACGAATCGGTGAGCCGCTTGATGTCGAGCGCGTGCTGCCGGACGGCCGCGTCGGCGTCCTTCCACCGGTCGCGGAGAGTGCCGAGGCGAGTGCGTTCCGACGCCTCCTTCTCGACCAACTCGGCTTCGAGCTTGGCCGCTTTGGTCGCCTCGGCGGTGAGCGTCTTGAGCTTCGCCTCAGCGGCTTTCGCGTTGGCCTCGCGCTCCTTCTTCTCGTCGGCGAAGTGCTGCGGGGTGAGCGGTTGGCCGCAGGCCCGGCACTTCGTCTGCCCGCTCATCGTCTGGAACTCGTCGGCCAGTTCCCGCGCCTGCCGGGCCAGCGCCCGCGCCTCCGCGACCGCCTGCTCCTTCGCGGACTTGTCGGCCCGCGCCGCCTTCGCGTCGGCCTCCAGTTGCGCGAAACCCTCCTTCGCCTTGATGCCCTCCGCCTTGAGCGCCGCTTCCTCGGCCCGCGCCGTTTTGTCGCCCGCGACGACCTTCGTGAGTTCGGCCCGGTCCGAGTGAAGGCGCTCCAGCACCGCGATGTTCTGTGCCAGAACGACCAGTTGTTCCTGCTCGTCCTGAAGGACGCGGACGGCCTTGTCGGGTTCCGGCGGAAGGCGCGACGCCTCGTCTTCGAGCCGCTTGAATTCCGATTCGGCGTCTTCGACCTGCCGCACCTTTTCGAGCACGCCGGCGAGTTCGCGGAGCCGCGTTTCGAGCTTCGATTTCGTCAGTTCGTCGTCCGCGAGCGCCTTCTTGAGCGCCGCGAGCTTCTTGCGGGCCTGCTCCAGGGTGCGCTCGGTGGTGAAGCGGCGGTCGGCGGTGCCCTCGCGGCTCTTGGTCAGCGTCTCGGTCTTGCGCTCGGATTCGCCCACCCGGGCGCGCTCGGTGACGATCGTCCCGACCGCCGGGAGCACGTCGCGCAGTTCCCGCCACCGCGTGTGCTGCTTTTCGATCTCGAGTGCCGTGCCCAGCAGCTTTTCGGCGTCGGCGAGCTTGGCCCGCACCCCGGCGAGCTTGCCCTGCGTGTCGGCCCACCGGCGGGCGCGGAGTTCCAGCGCCACGAGCGTATCAATCCGCTCTTGCGTCACGCCCCGCGCCGCTTCGGCTTCCAGAATCGCGGCCTGAACCGCCGCGTACTCCTCGTCGCTCACCTCTTTGGTGCCGGAAAGTTGGTTGCCGATGCCCTCCAGCTCGCTCTTGAGCGCGCGGCGCTTATCGTCGGCCTTGCCGTGCAACTTCTGGTAGCGTTCGAGATCGACGATGCGGGCCAGCACCCCGGCTCTGCCGGCCGGGGTGCTGTCTAAAAGCTTTTCCGACTTCCCTTGCAGCAGCAGCACCGACGACGTGAACGTCTCGTAGTCGAGGCCGATCTTGTCCTTGACCCACGTGTCGAACTTCGCCTTGTACTCGGTGCCGGGGATCGCCTCCCAGGTGTCGCCGGCGATCTCGTTGGCGGCGAACCGGAACACCTGCTGGGTGCTGGCGATCTTGTCGTTCTTCTGCCGCTTCGCCGTGCGCCGGATGCGGTACGGCTGCTTCTCGCAGGTGAAGTCGAACTCGACGGCGAGGGTGGTGGCCTCTTTGTTGATGAGTTCGAGCGCGCTCTGACCGCCGCCGCGGTGATGGCCGAACAGGGCGAAGGTGATGGCGTCGAACACGCTCGACTTGCCGCTGCCGTTGGTGCCGGACAGCATCCACAGCGGCGACCCGTCGAAGCGGATGTCCTGCTCGTCCTTGTACGACAGGAACCCGGACAGCTTGACTCGTTGCGGGATCATCGGCGGTCTCGCGAAGAGGAAGAGTTTTATCCACAGATTTCGCAGATGAACACAGATTTGAAGGCAGAAGACTAAGTTGAAATCGAACCCTCTTTTCTGCCTTTCAATCTGTGTTCATCTGCGAAATCTGTGGATAAAACTCTTCGGCCCTCTTACGTCTCCATTTCTTTCAGCAGTCCGTCGGCGAGCTTGAGGATCGCGTCCCGCTCGGCCGGGTCGTGCTGGATCAACTCCTGGCCGAGGTAATCACGAACCGTCTCGCCGAACCCCTTCCCGGCCGCGCCCTCGGCGACGAGCGTCGGCCCGAGCGCGCCGGTCTCCTTCCAGTCGCGGGCGTACCACCGCGGGAAGATGCGGTCCAGGTCGCGCAGCACGTCTTCGAGCTGATCCTTCCCCGCGGTGTAACGAATCTGGAGCGAAACGAGGTCGGTCTGCGCGTCCGGGTACTCGGTCCGCAGCCGCGGGAGGTCTTCCGAGGGCTCCAGTACGACGATCTCGTAAATCGGCGTCGCGGGCAGCGGAAGGACCGTCGGCTCTTCCTTCCGCCCGTTCGGGCCGATATCGACCAAAATCGCGCCCTTCTGGTCGGCCTGCTCGCCCAGGTCCATCCGTTCGATGCTGCCGGAGTAGCGGCAGTGCGTCGCGCCGATGAACTGCGGCTTGTGGATGTGCCCGAGGGCGACGTAATCGAACTGCTCCGGCAGTTCGGCCCCTTCCACCACCACGTCCTCTTCCGAGGTGATGCGGAACAGGCTCGGGCCGACGTTCGACCCGTGGATGTGGACGTGCGCGGACAGCACCGCCGGGGCCGTCTGGTCGTACTTCGGGTGGTTGCGAATGTTCTGGAGTGCGTCCGACCACGCGGAGATGAGCAGGTTGTTCTTTTCCTCCGGGGAGTTGTACTTGAGCCCGGTTTCGCCCTTGAGAAAGCGGTTGGGCGTGGGGTACGGCATGAGCACGAACTGCACCGGGAAGCCGCGCTCGCGGTCTTCGAGGCGGAGGAACGTCGGCTCGGCGGCGAGGTACAGGCGGCCGGGCGGCACCGTCTCGCCGGGGCGACCGACGGTCGGCGACGCGAGCGTCATCGCGCTGACGAGCGTCTGGCAGAAGCTCTCGTTGTCGTGGTTGCCGGTGAGGGTGAGGATGGTCCCGCCGCTTTCGAGGAACTCGGCGAACACGGATTGCCAGTGACGGATGGTGTCGCGGAGGTTGTCCGGGCGGGCGAGTTCGCTGAACAGGTCGCCGGCGACCAGCAGCACATCGACCGCGTATTCCTTGCAGTACGCGGCGACGCGCTCGACCGCTTTGCGGAGGTCGTCGGTGCGGTCGATCCGGCCGAGCCGGTCGCCGAGGTGCCAGTCGGCGGTGTGGAGGATTCTCATACCCCCACATTGTGCCGGGGGGCGCGGCGGAACGGAAGGTCAGATGGTCGCGGGGCCTACGGGTTCGGCGCGCCCGGCGCGGGCGATCGCCCGCCCCCGCGCCTGACCAGTCGCCACCCGACCCAAACGACCAGCGCGAAGGCGGCGAGCCCGGCCGTGAGCCAGATCAGCAGCGGAACCGGGCTGCTCCTGTTCTGGCCCAACTCCGTGAGCCGCAACTCGCCGCCCGGTGCGACCTCGAGCCGATAGCGGCTGACGACCCGCGACCGCGAGTCGTACGGCGGAACCGCTGCAGCCGGCGGGAAGCCGGTCAGTTTCTGAACGCCGGGCGGCGACGAACCGAGACGGATCATCTCCGCGACTTCTTCGGGCGCCGGCTCCTTCCCGGATGTGTGCGGGACGGCCACGATTACCCGCCCGACGGCGAAACGCGGCAGCGGTCCGTCCCAGGTGAGCTGGTAGTTCTGCCCGGCGGCGAGCGGGACGGGAACGACATCGCCCCGGGCATCACGCACGAAGAAGCGGTACGCCGAAACGTCGCCGGCGACCTCGATGATGTGGTCGTGGGGCACGTACGACGAGATTTGCAGGCCGACATCGGCGCGAACGCCGACGGGCGACACGAGCAGGACCGTGACCGTCAGCCAGCGCGTCATCGCGTTCTCCTGTCGAGGGTTACGATTTCGGCACCTACACCCGCGTGAGCGCTTGCCGGCGTCCTTCCGCCCGCTGCGCCGGGACGCGGTGTCGGTCGGCGTACCAGGGGTTAGAAACCCCTGGCTATTGCCGGTTACCCCTTCGGGGTCCAAAAGGCAGGGTGTTCGCCGCGTGTCGCTCGTCTTCTGGACGCCAACGGCGTCACCGGCAATAGCCAGGGGTTTCTAACCCCTGGTGCCCCCCGCCCCGATCCTACCCCTTCGGCACCCACACCGGCGTCGGCACGATCTCGTCGGCCGGGCGCTTGCCGGCGTCCTTCCGCCCGCTGCCGGCCAGCCGGCTCACGCACCGCACCGCCATGTCCGCGTCGCACGCCAACTGGCAGCTCAGCCGCACCCCGGTCACGCCCTTCCGCGCCAGGACGGCCTTTTCCGCCTCGGTCATCATGGCCGGCTCTCCGCTCACGAACTCGACCCGGCACGTCGTACACGCCGCGTTCCCGCCGCACGCGTACAACTGATCGACCCCGGCCTCGTCGGTCAAGGCCAGCACCAGCCGCTTCCCGGCCGGCACCTCGAACTCGCCCACCCCGTCAACGGTCAACTTCGGCATGGCTCGCTCCTCCCGTGTTACCTCACCCCTAATCCATTGCTGCGGGGGAATGTTGTCAATATCCTCCTCGTGACGGCGAATCCCTCTCCAGTCGTTTATTCCCCCCGCTCACCCTCGTGCCAGGAGGTGGCCGTGTCGGTCATCGAGACGCGGGATTTGCGCAAGACCTACGGCCGCCTTGAGGCGCTCAAGGGTGTGTCCCTTCGCGTCGAGAAGGGCCAAATTTACGGGCTGCTCGGCCAGAACGGCGCGGGCAAGACCACCCTTATCAAAATTCTGCTCGGCATCGTCCAGAAGACCGACGGCGACGCGTCGCTGCTCGGCGCGGCGGCCGGCACGCCGGCGGTGCGGCGGAAGGTCGGGTACCTGCCCGAAGACCACGCGTTCCCGCACTACCACACCGGCTACTCGCTCATGGACTTCTACGGCAGCCTGTACGGCGTGCCGGCCGCCGACCGGGCCAAGAAGATCCCCGAGACGCTCGAAATCGTCGGCATCGCCGGCCGCATGCACTCGAAAATCAAGACGTACTCGAAGGGCATGAAGCAGCGGCTGGGCATCGCCCAGGCGCTCATGCACGACCCGGACCTGATCATCCTCGACGAGCCGACCGACGGCGTCGACCCGATGGGCCGCAAGGAGATCCGCGACCTGATGGCCGAACTCAAGGCCAAGGGGCATACCATCTTCCTCAACTCGCACCTGCTGGGCGAAGTCGAGCTGGTGTGCGACCGGGTCGCGATCCTCCAGCGGGGCGAACTGGTCCGCGAGGGCACCATCGCCGAGCTGACCCAGACGAAGGGGCAGTACCGCATCCGGCTGGCCGACGGGCAGGCGTTCCCGCTCGACGCGGTCGCCAAAATGGGCTTCGCCGCCCGCCCGCTGCCGGACAATCCGGCCGTCACCGAGGTGACACTCACCGACGGCCAGACCATCGACCCTGTGGTAAAGGCCATCGTCGATCGCGGGCTGAGCCTGCGCGACCTGCAAGAGCGGAAGCAGTCGCTCGAGGACGTGTTCATGAAGACGGTCGAGGGGGCGGAGCCGGGGATCGACCGGAAGCAGCGGCGCCGCGGGGCCCGGGCCGTCGGCGGGGAGGACTAATCATGCGCACGTTCTTCGCCATCCTCAAGGACTCGTTCCGCGAGGCCGTGGACGGGTTCGTCATCTACGTGATGCTGGCCCTGGCAACGCTGGTCATCCTGGTCGTCGCCAGCATCTCGTTCGCCCCGGTGCCGGCGGACGAGGCGTTCGGCCCGATCGTTCAGCGGTTCCAGGCGGTGTTCCCGGACAAGGGCCGCAGCCGCGTCATCAGCGGGTCGGGCGACCGGTACGAGGCGTCCGACGTCCGCCCGGAGGGCGGCGGATACCGATTGCGCGTGACCATCGCCGGCCAGAGTTCGCGGACGACCAACGGCAAGCACGACCCGGCGGGCGGCGACTCGTTCCGCCGCGCCGTCGCGGCGTGGGCCAAGCAACCGGGGCGGACGCTGAAGGCGTCGGACATCGTCCCGAAGGACGACAAGAAGGGCGGTCCGACCGGACCGGGCGGCGGCCCGCCGAAGGTGCCGGACATCGAGTTCACCCAGCAGAGCGCCACCGCGGACGAGCAACGGGCGGTCACCGCCGCCGACATGGAAGAGTTCATCAAGGGCCAGTTCGCGGTCCACGCCGGCATGACCGCGACCGTGACCCGCGTGCCGACCGCCGAGGAGCCGACCTACGCGTTCGACGTGACCACCGCCGGCGGGTCGTCGGTCCGCGGGTGGCCGCACAAGATGCAGATGTTTTTCGGCGCGGTGACGGTGTTCGACAACGGCCCCTTGGGCCTGACGCTGTGGGTGATCGAGGACCAGATCATCAACGGGCTGGGCGGCACGCTGCTGCTGCTCATCGGGCTGATCATCACCGCGTTCTTTATCCCCAACATGCTCCGCAAGGGGAGCATCGACTTGCTGCTGTCCAAACCGATCGGCCGGGCGCAACTGCTCGTCTACAAGTACATCGGCGGGCTGACGTTCGTGCTCCTAGTGACCACGTACACGGTCGGCGGCATCTGGCTGGCACTGGCCGCCCGGAGCGGGTACTGGGACCCGTCGTTCTTGGCGGTCATCCCGTTGCTGACGTTCACCTTCGCCATCATCTACGCGATGTCCACGCTGGTCGCGGTGCTCACCCGTAGCCCGATCGCGGCGATGATCGTGTCGATCGTGTTCATGCTGTTCCTGTACATCGTCGGGCAGGTGAAGACGGCGTTCGACGGGATTCGGGCCGGCGGGCGCGGGGAGCGCATGCCCGAGTGGGCGTTCACCCTGGTGGACACGCTCAACAACGTGCTGCCGCGGTACAAGGACCTGGACAAACTGACGAGCAAGCTGATCTCCGACGGCACCCTGACCGACGCCGAACTGCGGGCGACCGGGCTGGCGGCGATCGACTTCCCGTCGTGGTCTGGGACGTTCGGCGTGTCGCTGGCGTTCATCGCCCTGATGCTAGCCCTGTCGTGCCTGCGGATGGTCCGGCGAGACTACTGAGTTGAGTTCCAGGTTCCAGGTTGAAAACAGTTAGTCTCAACCTGGAACCTGGAACCTGAAACCGCTGACAGGCGTTCGCCCTCCAGTTCGCGATACCGCTTCTCGTCGATGCGCTCGAACCGGACGGCATCCCCGACCCGCAAGGGGAAAAAGCCGTCCGCGACGTCCACGATCGTCAGGGGCGTGCGCCCGATGAGGTTCCAGCCGCCGGGGCGCGCGAGCGGGTAAATGCCCGTCTGCCGGCCCGTCAGCCCGACGCTGCCCGGCTCGACCCTCACTCGCGGAGATGGGAGACGACCGACTCCGCACAGGCCGGGGGGCAGGTAGCCCAGGTACGGGAAGCCCGGCACGAACCCGACCGCGTACACGGTGTAAGTCGTTGACAGGTGAAGTTTTATCACCTCGTCGGCGGGCAGGTGGGTCGCTTCGCACACGCGGGCGAGGTCGAGTTGCATTTCGTAGCACACCGGGATGACGAGCGGCAGACCTACCCCCCCCGGCCCCCCCTCCCTGAAGGGAAGGGGGGAGACCGAACCTCCGCGCGCCGACGGCGTTGGCGAGTCGTTGGTGTCTGACTCACCCCTTCCCTTCAGGGAGGGGGGGCCGGGGGGGGTAGGTCGAAGCGCCGCGAGCCACGCCGCAACATCTGCCGTGCCAATCGCTTCGGCGTCGAAAAACACGCCGATGCTGCGGTACGCCGGGACGACGTCGAACAGCCACGCGGGGTTGGCCGCACGCACCGCCGCCGCGAGTCGCACCGCCGCCGGCTCGTCCGGCAGGTACGCCAGTACCGCCTGATCGCCTAACGCCTTCAGTTCCATGCATTCGGTATACTGCCACCCGAGCTGAAATCGCACCTCCCGGGCGGCGTCTTACTCGCGATGGGACCGGACCAACTCGCCGAACTGGTGGACCGGTACGCGGCGGCACTCGTGCTGTATGCGCGGCAGTGGTGCGCCTGCCCGGAAGACGTGGTACAGTCCGCGTTCCTGAAACTGGTGAGCATCCGCACCCCGCCGGACAACCTGCTGCCGTGGCTGTACCGCGTGGTCCGCAACGGCGCGATCGACGCCAGCCGGGCGGCCCGCCGGCGCACCCGCTACGAGACCGCCGCGGCCGACTCCGCGCCCAAATGGTTCGCCCCGTCGTACGACCCGACCGGGCTGGACGCCAAGTCCGCCGCCGCGGCGCTGGCCGACTTGCCGGCCGAGACGCGGGAGATCATCGTCGCGCACCTGTGGGGCGGGCTGACGTTCGAGCAGATCGCCGAAGCCGTCGGCAGTTCGGCGGCGACCTGCTACCGCCGCTACGCCGCCGGCCTCGAAACCCTCCGCCAGAAACTCGGGGCCGAGCGCCCCGCTCACACGAAATGAACACCGCACCCCAGAACCCGAACCCGCCGAACCGCCCCGACCCGCTGGCGGTCGCGCTGGCCGCGCTCGACCCGGCCCCGCACGGGTTCGACTTCAACGCGCTGATGTTCGCCGCCGGGCGGGCGTCCAAGAGCCGCGCGCTGGCGTTCTGGCGCGCCGCGACGGCCGTCGCGGCGCTGGCCGCCGCCGGGTTCGCGCTCGCGTACTCCTCCCGGCCGCCGGTCGTGGTCGAACGGGTGGTCGTGGTGGAACGCACGCCGGAGGTGGTCGCGGCGCCTTCGGCCGTTCCGCCGGTCATGCCGGCCGTCGCGCCGCCTGCCGCGCCGCCGCCCGTCGCACCGCGGCCGACGACGGAGGTGCCGCCGATCGCGCCGCCGGAGTGGTCGTACGACGACGCCCCGGAGCCGGGCGCGGCCGCCCGCTGGCTGACCATGCGGAACGAGGTGCTCACGGTCGGTCTGGGCGTGCTGCCGGACCGCGGCCGCACCCTGCCCGCACCGCCGAAACGACAATGAGGTTCGTCATGCTCCGTTTCACGTCTGTCGCCCTCCTGCTGTCGTCCGCGGCCGCGCTGGCGCAGCCGCCGAAGGACCCGCCGGCCCCGACCGGCGACGTGCGGACGTTCACCGCCTCGCCGGCCGCCGCCCCGTCCCCGGCCCTCAAGTACGAGTTCCTCCCGCGGCTGCGCGACCGCGTGCCGGGCAACGCGGCGCTCGACTACCACCGCGCCCACGCCCTCCGGCCGAGCTGGCCGCGCGACCCGAAGGAGTCTCAGGCGCTCGACGAGAAGCTCGCCGCGTGGGACGAGTCGCCGGTCGAGAAGCTGCCGCTGGCCGAGGTCAAGAAGTACCTCGCCGGGTACTCAATGACGTTCCGCACCCTCGACGCGGCCGCCCGCGCCGACCGCTGCGACTGGGCGCTCAACGACCGGCTCACCGTCGGCAACGTCGATCTGCTGCTGCCCGAGGCGCAGATGTTCCGCGAACTGGCCCGCGCACAGAAGTTGCGCATCCGGGTCGATCTGGCCGAAAACGACTTCGCCGACGCGGTCAAGAACCTGCAGACCGGGTTTCGGCTCGGCAAGGACGTGGGCGAGGGGCCGACCCTCATCCAGTCGCTCGTCGGCGTCGCCATCACCGCCGTCTTCCTGAACGAGGTCGAGCAACTCGTCCGCCGGCCGAACAGCCCGAACGTCTACTGGGCGCTGACCACCCTGCCGCAGCCGTTCCTCGACCCGCGGTTCGCGCTGGAGGGCGAGGGCCGGCTGTTCGACAACCTGTTCCCGAACGCCAAGGCGTTGGAGAAGGGGCCGGTGTCGGCCGACAAGGCGAACGCGATCCTGGACGAGATGATGACTGCGTTCAGCACGATGAACAGCCCGCCGGGCACGGGCGGCCAGAACCCGTTCGGCGCGTTCGGCACCGCGGCCTACGTCACCCTGAACGCCGGCGGGGCGCGCAAGCAACTGGAGACACTCGGCGTGGCGAAAGAGACGGTCGACAAGATGCCCGCCGCTCAGGCGGTGGCGCTGCGGGCGATCCTCATCTACCGCCAGTTCACCGACGATCAGACGAAGTGCTTCAGCCTGCCGTACCCGGACGCGCGGGCCGAGTTCGCCAAGGCCCGCGACCGGGCCGAGAAGCTGAAGAAGGAGAGCGGCGACCCGATCGTCAGCGTGTTCGCGATGACCATGCCGGCGGTGGAGAAGGTGTACGAGGCGCACGCCCGCACCGCCCGGCGGATCGCGGCCCTGCGGGCCGTCGAAGCGATCCGCCTGCACGCGGCGCTGACCGACGGCAAGCCGCCGAAGTCCCTGGCCGACGTGAAGGCAGTGCCGGTGCCGGACGACCCGTACACGCTCAAGCCGTTCGGGTACGCGGCCGACGGCGACACGTTCACCCTGACCGGTCCGACCCCGGCCGGCGAGAAGCCGACCCCGAGCAACACCTTCCGCTACGAGGTCACACTCCGCAAGTAGCGGTATCGGATCGCGAGCGGCGGGCAGGTCAGTCGCCGCCACCGCCACACCCGCCGCCGCAACCCCCGCCGCCGTCGCCGCCGCACCCGGCACCGCAACCGGACCCGCACCCGCCGCCCCCGCACCCGTCCGATGACGCCTCGGCCGTCTGCCGCGGATACCACGTCTGGAGCGGGGCCAGCGCGGTGCCGGCCAGCGCCGCGGTGCCGAACAGCGCCACCGCCATCGCGGCGTCGCCGGTGTGGCCCCACTCCGCCCCGGACTTCAGCGCCGCGTGCTTGGTCTTCTGCCACACCAGCAGGTTGCGGCCGCGGTTGCTCAGGCGGAGCGAGTGGGTGAGCAACCCGCCGACGAACAGCCCGCCGAGGGCCGAGACGATGACGACCGCCGGTGTGCCCTCGTCGCCCGGGTTGGCGAGCACTCGCGGCACGCTCAGGCACATGAACGCGACCGCCAGCGGCAGGATCGCCGCCAGCCCGACCCGGGCGCGGGCCGCCGGGGTCAGTTCCAACCCGTCGCGCTGGAGTTGCTCGGCCCGGGGGCGGAACGCCATTTCGACCGCCTCTTGCACCGGCTTCAGCGCCGCCGACTCGTTGGTCACCGGCAGCGCCCGCAGCACCGCCCGCTCGACCGGGGTGGCGTCGTCGGGCGTCGGGCCGGCCAGTTGTAGCGTCTTGCCGTCGTCGCTCACCTTCGCCAGCCCGCGGGCCGTCACCCGCGCCACCGCGGCGGTCGTCAGCCGCGCCGCCCCGCCGGCCAAATATGCCGTCTGCGCCCAGTCGAGTTCCAGGGTGTCATCGCCCGCCTCCGGGTCGGGCTTCCGCTGCACCGACCGGATGACCGCTCCGGCGCACCCGGCGGCCGCGATGGCCAGGACGAGGACGGCCAGGAAGTCGGCGGCGCGGAGGGCGAACGGGTTGAACCCGCCGCCGCACCCCGGCACCAGCACCGCGGCGACCGCGAACCCGCACACCAGCGCCGCGGCCCGCCGCACCGGCGCTTTGGGGATCACCCAGTTGCTCGCGGTGTTGACGACGCGGTGCCGGGTGTCGGCGCCGAACCGCCGCTCGGCCGGGGGCCAGATGTCGGTCGGCGGTTCGTGCCCGAAGGCCTCGCGGTAGACGGCGAACGTGTGGGCGTACATCGCGTCGTGCTTCTGGGCCTCCGCCGGACCGCCGCGGGTCGGGTCGTGGTGCAGCGGGCGGCCGAGTACCTCGCGGCACAGCCGGCCCCAGTACGAGCGGGTGTAGGTGAGGTGCAGGTGCCACGCCGCGTCCACGTCTTCCGACGGGCACACCGGCCGGGTGCCGCTGGCGGCGAGGAAGAGGAACCGCTTGTACTCGGCGACGACGCGGTCGGCGTGGCCGCGGGTCCAGCCGTTCTCGCGGGCCAGCCGGGCGGCGAACGGCAGGGCCACTTCTCCGCCGTCGATGTCAAAGGCCGTGATCCGTGCCAGCAGTTCGGCACGTTCGGGAGTCATGGGCATACTCCTGCGGGTTACGTGTGTTACTCGCAGTGTACTTCGCGGCCGCCGGCGAAGAGTTGATAAGGCCGCCGGGATTGGGCGCGAAAAAGGCACGGGGTGGCGCGAAAAGGTCTTCTTTTCGCGCCACCCCGTGCCTTTTCGCGCCCGAGTCTGATTTGGCGGCTTACTTCTTGGCCGCTTCGGGCTTGGGCAGGTGCTGCCGGGCCAGCTCGACCAGCTTGTCGAACGCGGCCGGGTCGTGGATGGCCAGTTCCGACAGCGACTTGCGGTCGAGGGCGACGTTGGCCAGTTGGAGGGCGTGCATGAACTCGCTGTACCGGAGGCCCCGCATCCGGCAAGCGGCGTTGATGCGGACGATCCACAGCCGGCGGAACTGCCGCTTCTTGGCCTTGCGGTCGCGGAACGCGAACACCCGCGCCCGCATGAGCGTCGTCCGCGACTGCCGGTACAGGTTGTGGCGGCTGAGCCGGAAGCCCTTCGTCAGTTTGCGGAGCCGCTTCTTGCGGGCCGCCGTCGTTGCCTTGCTGCGTGCGCGAACCATGACCTATGCCCCTTTATGAATGTCGATGAAGAAGAGTGTGGAAGAAATCCCAAATCACAAAGTTCAAATCCCAAACAGAAAGCGGCTTGGCTTTGTTTGAGTTTTGGTTTTTGAATTTTGGGGCTTCGCGTCACAGCGCGCCCAGCGCGATGAGGTACTTCTTCTGGACGCGCCAGCGGTCGGCGATGACGCCGGCCCGGCGGAGCTGGCGCTTCCGCTTCGCCTTCATGTGGGCGTTGAGGTGGCGGCGGCCGACCTTGCCGTACTTCAGCTTGCCGGTCGCGGTCACGCGGACGCGCTTCTTGACGCTCTTGTTCGTCTTGTTCTTGGTGGCCATAGGTCCGTACTCCGTGCGCGGGGGCGAGGGCGTGGCGCTCTCGGCTTGCGTGTCCCCGGTGGCACTGGTGGGCGGGCGGCGCGGCAGGCGTGGCCTGCAACCCGAGACGGCCGTCCGCAAGGTTCGCAAGGGCGAAAATCTCGGAACGGAGATTGTAGGAGGGGCGGGCGAATCGGAAAGAGGTCGCTTCCGGCACACGGCCCCTCCGGGGCCGACGCTAAACGTCAACACGCGCGCGACTTCCGAACGAAGAGTCGAATTGCCCCACCTTGCGACTGCGGCTATAACACGCGCATCTATTTGCGTGCAGGAAGATTCCGTCCCTGCCAGGGAGAGGACACAGTGAGCGCCAGCCGTTACCTGTTCACCAGCGAATCCGTGTCGATGGGCCACCCGGACAAGGTGTCCGACCAGATCTCCGACGCGGTCCTCGACTTCTGCCTGAAGGCCGACCCGGCCAGCCGGGTGGCGTGCGAGACGCTCGTCACCACCGACCTGGCCGTGGTCGCCGGCGAGATCACCACCGGCGCCAACCTGACCCGGCAGGCGGTGGACGCGCTGGTGCGCGAGGTCATCACCGAGATCGGCTACGTCGCCAACACCCAGGCCGAGCGGGAGGAGATCGGGTTCACCGCCGACGCGTGCCAGGTCGATTGCCGCATCCACTCGCAGAGCCAGCACATCAGCCAGGGGGTGGACACCGGCGGCGCGGGCGACCAGGGGCTGATGTTCGGGTTCGCGTGCAACGAGACGCCGACCCTGATGCCGCTGCCGATCCACCTGGCGCACCGGCTGGTCGAGAACCACGCGGAGATGCGCCGCAGCGGCAAGCTGCGGTGGCTCCGCCCGGACGCCAAGAGCCAGGTGACCGTCGAGTACAACGCCGACGGCACCCCGCACCGCATCCACACGGTCGTCATCAGCACCCAGCACACCCGCGAGGTGATGGGGCAGAAGAACGGCAAGGACTACTTCACCGACGACGCCCGGCAGATCGTCGTCGACAAGCTCATCCGGCCGACGCTGGAGGCCGACCGGGCGGACCTGGTGCGCGGCGACCTGGTCGTCGTCCTGCCGGGCGAGAAGGCGCCGAAGCTCGGGCCGGACGACATCGCCTGCCACATCAACCCGACCGGCTGCTTCCTGACCGGCGGGCCGCACGGCGACTGCGGGCTGACCGGCCGCAAGATCATCGTGGACACCTACGGCGGCCGCGGCCGGCACGGCGGCGGGGCGTTCAGCGGCAAGGACCCGACCAAGGTGGACCGGTCGGCCGCCTACATCTGCCGGTACATCGCCAAGAACATCGTGAAAGCCGGGCTGGCGCGGGAGTGCGAGGTGCAGCTCAGCTACGCCATCGGCTACCCCGACCCGCTCAACATCTGGGTGAACACCAACGGCACCGCGGCGGTGCCCGAGGCGCGCCTGATCGAGCTGATCCGGGCGCACTTCGAGCTGACCCCGAAGGGGATCATCGGCTCGCTCGACCTGCGGCGGCCGATCTACCGCGAGACCGCCCGCAACGGACACTTCGGCCGCGAGCTGCCGCAGTTCAGTTGGGAGAAGACGGACAAGGCCGAGGCGCTGCGGCGCGACGCCGGGGTGTGACCGGGGGCGTGCCGCCCCGGCCGTTCTTTCAAAGCCGGGGCGGCACGCACGCGCGGCCGGAAACGTGTTCTATAATCGACTTGCGTGTTTTCCGGACGCCCTCGAGCCGGTCCGCTCCCTATGCCCCTCCCGCTCGCCGCGAACACCGTGGACGCCGCGGCCCTCGCCGACGAGTTGGCCCGCTACCGCGTCGTCGATGCGGCCGCCCTGAGCCGGCTGCTGGCCGAGTTCCCCGGCGGCGGCCCCGACCGGCTGGCCGAGTTCCTGGTGAGCCGCGGCGCGCTGACCGCGTTCCAGGCCGAGCGGGCGCTGGCCGGCGAGGCGCGGCGGCTGGCCCTCGGCCCGTACCGGCTGACCGGCGCGCCGGCCCGGGGCACGCTCGGCCCGCTCTACGCCGCCCGCCACACGGCCAGGCCGGGCGAGTTCGCGGTCCGCGTGCTGCCGCTGCGCAGCCTGTGGCGCGCCCGGCAGGCGAAGCAACTGGCCCGCACGCTGGCGGCCGACGTCACCCACCCGGCCGTCAGCCCGCTGCTCGAGGTCGATTCGGCCAACGGCTACCACTACATCGTGTGGGCGCGGCCCGACGGCCCGACGCTGGCGGCCCTGGTTTCGGCCGACGGCCCGCTCGCGCCGGGCGCGGCGGCCGGGCTGCTGGGCCACCTGGCGGCGGCGCTGGCGGCCTGCCACGCCCGCGGGGTGGCGCACGGCGCGCTCACCCCGCACGCGGTCGCGCTCCGCCCGGGCGGGCTGCCGCAGTTGCTCGAACTCGGGGCCGGGGCGCTGCTCGCCCAGAACGTCGCCGAGGACGAGTCGCTGTTCGACTCGATGTCCGCGGCCGCGGCCGCCGCCGGGGTGCTCACCTTCGCCGCGCCGGAGGTGGCCGCCGACCCGAACACGCTGACCGCGGCGGCCGACCAGTACGCGCTGGGGGCGGTCGGCTACTTCGCGGTCACCGGGCTGCCGCCGTACCCGCACCCGACGCTGGCCGACGAACTGCGGGCCAAGCGGGCCGGGCCGCCGCCGTCGGCCGCGATCGTCAACCCGTCGGTCCCGGCCGAGCTGGCCGCCGTCCTCGAGCGGATGATGTCGCCGGAGCCGGCGGCGCGGTTCGCATCGTTCGCCGAGGTCGAGGCGCGGCTGGCCGAGGTGGCGACCGCCGAGCCGGCGGCCGAGACGCCGCCGGAGCTGGAATCGCTGATGCTGTCGAAGCTCCGGGACGCGGCCCGGGGCAGCGGGGCGGTGTCGTGGACCTCGACCGGGTCCGGCGTGCTGCGGCCGGCCGAGCGCGACGGCTCGGACGCGTCGGTCAGCTTCGAGCTGCCGGAGTCGGCGCTGGAGGGGGTCGGCGAGTCGGCGGTGGCGACCCCGGGGCCGCTCGCGCTCGGTCCCGGGTCGGGCGGGCAGATGAGTCTGTCCGAGATGGACACCCCGGTCGAGCGCAGGCCGGCGAACCGGACCGACGCGGAACTGCCGATGGCCGTCGCGGATTCGGTCGAGGAGCCGGCGCAGGCGCTGAAAGCTCCCAAACCCACCGCCGCGCTGCGGCCGATGGACCCGCGGCTGGCGGCCCCGGTGCCGGTGAAGTGGGTCGCCCCGCAGCCGGCCGACGAGGACGGGCCGCCGGCCGACGCGCCGCCCGCGCCGTCGGTGCTGTGGAAGAAGTTGCGGCGCAAGCTGCTGTTCTGGCAGGCGGCGCGGGACGCGGTGCAGGTGAGCGTGTTCGGCCCGCCGGCGGTCACGCCCGGGCAGACGGTCAGCTTGACCGTCTACCTGCACCCGCCGGACGCGGCCGACAACGTCCGCACCCTGTCCCGGGCGTTCCAGCACGACGCCGAGCTGATCGGCACCGGGCACCTGGCCCGCGAGGTGGCGCGGGCGGCGGCGGTCGCGGTCCACCTGTCGGTGGCCAACGCCGGGGTGGGGACGACGCAGTTCGAGTTCGAGTGGCGCGGCCAGCCGCACCGGCTGGGGTTCGACCTGCACGTGCCGTGGGAAAGCCCCGAGGGGCCGTCGCCCGGGCTGGTGTCCGTCGGGGTGGGCGACGTTCGCATCGGCAAGGTCGAGTTTCGCTTCCAGGTGCTCGCCCGCAGGGCGTGAGCGGCCGCTACTCGTTCACCGCGAACGAGGCGAAGAAGTCGTCGGCCTCCTTGCCCCGGGCGAACTCGTCCGGGCCGAGCACGACCACCTGATACAGCCGCTCGCCCACCAGGAACGCGCGGGCGCGGTACAGTTGCTTCTTGTCGGCCAGCTCGACCCGCACCTCGCGGCCGGGGTGCTTGTCCTTGCCGAGCGTCAGCTTGTCGTTGGCCGCCACCTTCCCCTTCAGCCCGCTCACGTTGTTCTCGACCCGCTCGGCCACGAACGCCTCCCGGTCCGGGCCGATCTTGTCCTTCGGGTAGTCGCTGTAGGTCACCACGAACGCCCGGTCCTTCTGCCCGACGACGAACATCTTGACCGCGACGTCGGCGTCGCCGAACTTGGCCTTGGCGTCCTTCTCCTTCGGCGCGTCCGGCAGCGCGACGGAGAACTTCCCGTCCTTCGACACGAACGGGGCGGGCTTCTTGTCCTCGGCGGCCGCCAGGGGGCACAGGGCGAGCAAGACGAGCGTGTAGCGGGTCACGGCGGGTGGCCTCTCGGCGATTGGGATACGAGTCGGGTCGCGACCGCCGCTCGCGGCGCTGCGAGCGGCTATAACGGAACCTATCCTCGCCGGCGGGTCCGTCCATGTTTGCTCCAGTCAGTTGCACGAAATGCGGCAAGCCGTTTCAGGTGCCGGAGGCGGCGCTGGGCCAGCTCGCCCCGTGCCCGTGGTGTGGGCAGGCCGTCACCGCGCTGCCCGTCGCCGCGCCGCTGCCCGCCGCGCCGCCGCCCGCCGCGTCCCAGCAGACGCCGAAGCCGGAGCCGCTGTCGCTCGACGACGCGCCCGCGGTCGCGCCGGTCCCGCCGCCCCCGCGGCCGAAGTCGCGGGTGGCGACGCTCGTCGTCGGGGCGGTGGTGATGCTCGCGGTGACCGGGGCGACGGTGCTGCTGCTCGGCTACCGCGCCGGGCGGATGCCGGACGCCGACTGGGCCGAGTTCGCCCCGGCCGACGGGTCGTTCGCCGCGAAGCTGCCGGGCCGGCCGGACGAGTCCGACGTCGAGCCGCTGCCCGACGGCTCGCTGAGGGCCGGCAAGCGGTACGCGGTTCGCAGGTGGTACGCCCGGACGGCGGCGTGGGTCGCGTACAACGACCTGGAGCCGGGGCTGGCGAAGAAGCTGACCGCCGACCCCGACCGGGCGGTCGCGGCCGGCGTGCTGCGCGCCGCCCGCGACCGCGAGGTGGCCCGGCTGCAGGGCACCAACGTGAAGGAGAGGGCCGAGGTGCGGGAGGGCGACGGGTGGGGCGCGGAGGTCCACATGGACACCCCCGACGGCCCGGCGGCGGTGCGGCTGGTCGCGCTCGGCACCGGCCCGCACCCGCGGTTGTATGTGTTCGGCGTTCAGGGTAAGCACGCCGGCCCCGACGGCGCGGCCACCCGCCGGCTGTTCGGCTCGTTCCGCGTGACCGACTGACCGAATGACCGACCTGGGCGAAAAACGCTCACTTTGCCCGCGGTGAAATTGACACCTCCACCTGAAAGGTGGACAATGGCGGAAGAGAAGGGGTTTTCCGCCAACGGTTTTCACGCCCGATTCCGAATCGGTTGTGCTATACCACCTTCATCGGGCCTTCCCGCCAGCGGGCCGGGCCACGCACAGGATCATCGCTATGCGAACGGTCACGTTCCTGGTTCTCGAGGGGGTCGATAAGGGGCGGGTCTACAAGGACCTGCCCATCCCCGTGACGATCGGCCGCGAGGAAGGGAACGGACTGCGGCTCAACGACGAGCGCGTCAGCCGGTTCCACGCCAAGGTGCAGACCGAAGACGGCGACGTGATCCTGACCGACCTGGACAGCACCAACGGGACGCGGGTGAACGGCACCGCGATCCAGATCCGCCGGCTGCGGGCCGGGGATCAGGTGTCGATCGGCCGCAGCATGCTGCTGTTCGGCACGATGGAGGAGATCGCCGCCCGCAAGGCGGCGGTCGTGCCGGCCGGCACCAACACCGCCGGGACGCAGGCCCAGACGATCCGCGCCGACGAACTCCGCGGCGCCGGCGCCCTGTCGGTGGACAGCAACCGGACCGTCGCCCCGCCGCCGGCGGCCGCCACCTGGAGCGCCTTCGACGACGAAGTGCCGGTCCTCCCGCAGAAGCTGACCGCCTCTCAGTCTGCCCGCCTCGCCGAAATCTTCGACTACCTGCACAAAGGGCTGACGACGGCCGTCGAGAACATCGAGGCCAACGACGAGGGCACGGAGATCCGCATCGGGTTCTCCGAGTGGCAGACGATCCAGGCCGTGCAGATGCTGCTGGCCCGCTACGCCCGGAGCATCGGCGAGCCGAACTGACTTCCGCGCACCCCACGAGCCGACGCGGGCCGGCATTAGCGGCCCGCGTCGGCTCGTTTGCTTTTGTACCGCCGTCTCCCGAAAGAGACTGGCGCGAGTCATACGCAATCGCGTTGATTCGCGTTAATCTGCTGTAGCCGGCCTGTGTGAGGCCGGAGCTACTCCGGTGATGTCGCCCGGCCTCACAGAGGCCGGCTACAGAAAGCAATCAACGCGATCCGGTATCATACGCATCCCGGGAAATAACTCCCATCGTCTCTCGTGGCACAGGCTGGAAAGCCTGTGCCCGCTGAGCGACCGGGAGCACAGGCTGGAAAGCCTGTGCCACGAACACCCGGAAGTGATGTCCTGGGACGCGAGTCAGTCCGGCGGGCCGACGTACACGAACGGCGCCCAGAAGAACGGCGGCTCCCACCCCGGCGTGCCGCGGACCTTCAGCCGGGCCGCCTTGAGCGCGTCCGGGTACGCCAGCCCCTTTCCGGCCGGCGGCCGCACCGCGGCGAAGAACGCGCCCATCAACTCCGCCGTCGCCCGGTCGTCCACCGACCAGCAACTCGCCATCACCGCGCGCGACCCGGCGCCCAGGAACGCCCCCGCGAGCGTCACCCCGGCCTCCATCGGCCGCTGCGGGCCGACGTTCGTCACGCACGCGCTCAGCACCGTCAGCTCGCACCCGGCCAGCTTTAGCCGGGTGATCTCGTGCATCGTCAGGAACCCGTCGTTGGACGGCTCCTCCTGCCCCTTCAGCGGCGGGGCCAGCGCGATCGCGCCGAACGCGTTGCCGAACTGCTCGTCGGCGAACCCGTGCGCGGCCAGGTGAACGAACCGCTTGCCGGGCAGCGCCGCGGCCACCTTCTGCTCGGTCGCGTCGGCGGCCAGGAACGCGGTCACGCGGTCGGCCGGGAACGCCTTCCGCACCCGCTCGCTCTCCACCGCGGTGAACGGCAGCCGGGGCAGCGCCCCGGACCCGCTCGCGTACGCCGGGTCGCCGACCGTCAGCAGCGTGTCGGCGGCCGGCGTGTGCTCGCGCCCGAGCACCACCGCCAGCGCCGCCACCGACGGCGCGTAGCACACCGGCGGAAGTTCGTCGAGCGCGTACACCGGCTTCGGGGCGGCGGACAGCAGCAGGCACTCAAACGGCAGTTTGTGCAGCGCGCCGTCGGGGATGAGCACGACGCGCTGCGGCGCCGCCGCGCGAACCGCGGCGCGGAGGTCCGGCGGCAGCGCCGCGTCGCCCAGCACTTCCGGGGCCGACGGGTTGACCGCGCCCGCGTTCCGCGCCACCAAGTTCACCCCCCGGGTCGGGTTGAACGCCGGATCGGCGATGTTCCGCAGGTACTGCGCCGTCAGCCGGGCGGCGACGATGTCCGTGAGCGGCACGAGTGGCCCGGTCGGGGCGGCGGGGCGGTCCGGCTGAGGCCCGATCGGCTTGAGCGTGACGCCCCGCAGCCCGGCCTGCGCGGTCGCGTCGCCGGGCGGCAGGTCGCCGACCGTGTCGGCTATTTCCTTGGGCACTTGTAGTCTGAAGACCCGCGGCGCGGCGGCCGGGTCGGTCGAGAGGACGGCGAAGCTCTCGTCGCGGCCGACGAAGTACACCAGCACCACCCCGCCGGCCGCGCGCGCCTCCTTCCGGACGCGGGCGATGGCCGCGTCGGTGAAGTTCGGGTCGGTCAGCACCCGGGTGAGCGGGTCGGCGTTGGCGATCTCCAGCCACGCCGCGGCGTACTCCTTTTGGGCCGCCTCCAGCGCGTCGAACAGCTTCTGCGCCGCCGGGTCGTCGGCCGCGTCGGCCGGGATGAGCATGACCTTCGTCCGCAGCCGCGACACCGCCCGCCGGGCCTCCGCCTCGCGCTTCAGGAGGTCCGCCCCGCCGGGGCCGAGCCGCTCCCGCGGGTCCACCCCGGCGGCAAGCATCTGGTCGAGCAGCGTCCGGCTGCGGCTGCGGACGGCGGTGCGGAGCAGCAACTCCCCGTCGCCGTCGCGGGCGCACCACCGGGCCAGCATCTCGAACGCCGGCGCGAACTGGGCGAAGAACTGCGCCCGCTGGGCCGCCTCGCCGAACGTGTTCAGCCGGGCCTTGTCGGCGGCGTCGAAAACCGCCCCGATCAGCTTCCGCGCCTCGTCCTTCTGGCCCTTGAGGTCGGCCAGGGCGGCCCGCCGCCACAGGGTGACGGCCCGCGTCACCGGCGGGCACCGCGGCCGCTCGGCCTGGAACGCGTTCGCCTCGTCGTAGTACCGGCCGGCGGCGTCGAAGTCCTTGCGCAGCTCGGCGCACAGCCCCAGGTAGTTGAGCGTCCGCGGCAGCAGCAGGCTCTTCTCCTTCCGCTGCCCGTCGGCCAGTTCCGCCCACACCTTCTCCGCGCCGGGGACGTCGCGCGGGGTGCGGGCGAGGTGGTCGAGCGCGACGACGTGCCGGGCGGTCGCCCACAGATAGCCGGTGCGCTGGCCGGCGCGGGCGCACACCGCCTCGATGCCCGCGGCCAGCGCCGCCGCCGGCCCCACCTGCCCCTGCGACAGGTACAGGTCGGCCCGGACGGCGTCGATGAGCGCGCGGCTGGCCTCGTCCGGCTCGGCGAACCCGCCCAGCACCGCGGCCGCGTCCTTCAGCGCCTGCCCCGCGGACGCGGCGTCGCCCTGCTCCTTGTGCAGCAGCGCGACGTTCAGGTGCAGGTTGAAGCGGACCGGGTCGGCCGGCTTGCCGACCCGGTCGCAGAGGGCGAGGCCGGCGCGGAAGTGGGCCATCGCCTGGGCGTACTCGCCGCGCCGGGCGGCCGCCGCCCCGGACAGGTAGTCGGCCTCGACGCGGACCGGGTCCGGGGTGAGGTTGTGCGTCCGGTACAGCTTGTCAACTCGTTTGAGCAGCGGGTCGGCCTTCTCGGGCGCCTCCAGCGCGATCTCGGCAGTCGCGAGGTTGACCAGCACCTTCGGCAGCGCGCGGAGGTTGGGCGGGTCGGCCGCGTCGAGGTCGGCCAGCGCCGTTTCGAGCGACGTGCGGGCCGTCTGGTAGGCGGCGGTCATGAGTTCCAGCCCGCCGCGGTCGGACTTCAGCCGGCCGTCCACGAGCGGGTCGCCGGACCACCGCTCGCCGGCCGATACGGTGACGTCGAGCGCCTGGCGGAACTGCCGGGCGGAACGGGTGATCGCCTGGAGCCGGACGAGGGCGGCGAGCGCCCCGCCGGCGTCCGGGTCGTCGGCCGGGGCGTCGAGGGCGGCCCGGTACTCGGCGGCGGCCTCGTCGCGCAGCCGGACCGCCTCGGGCCGCGCGCCCGCCGCCAGCGCCGCCGCGGACCACTCGGCCAGGATGTCGCCCGCGCCGAGCCGGCGCTTCGGCAGCGCCTTGCGGTGGAGTTCCAGCGCCTCCTTGTATGCCGCGCTGGCGTCGGCGTGTTTCCCTTTGACGACCAGCAGCGCGGCCCGCTGGCGGAGGGCGTCGCGGCGGCCGAGCGGGTCGGCCTGGGCGTCGAGCAGGTCGGCGAACCCGGCGAGCGCCGCGAGCGCGCCGTCGGGGTCGCCGCGGCGCAGCCGGGCTTCGGCGAGGTAGCGGCCGGCGGTCACCCGGCCGGCGAAGTCGCTGACGCTCACCGCGTCTTTCGACGCGGCCGCCGCGGCGGCCGCGAGTTCGGCCCACCGGTCCTTGTCGGTGCCGTCCTTGCGCTGGGCCGCGACTTCGGCGCGCAACCGCATCGCCTCCAGCCGGCGGTCGAGCGGCAGGAGGGCTTTGGCGGCGAGGGCGGCGACGAACCGCTTGTCCGCGTCGGCGGTATAGCCGAGGCTCAGCCAGCACTCGCCGTCGAGCACGTCGAGGGCGGCCAGCCCTTCGGGGTCGTTCTTCTCCTTGAGCCACGCGCGGTACGTCTCGCCCAGCTTGACCGCCTTGTCCGGGCGGCCGGAGCGGAGGTAGAGGTTCATCAGCCGCGTGTAGGCGCGGCGGCGGAGGAACGGCTCGTCGGTCGCGAGTGCGGCCTTGTAGAGGGGTTCGGCGTCGCCGAACTTGTCGGCGGCGTAGAGCTCTTCGGCCTGCCGGAAGGCGTCGGCGGGCGCGGGCGGGGCCGCCAGCGCGACGAGAAGGAGGGCGGTGAGCATCACAAGCCTCGTGGGCTGTGGAATGTGCATCCCGAGCGGCGTCACCGCGGTGACGCCGCCGGTATTCGCTGTGTGTGGGCAACGCTCACTCGGCGCGCCTCTATTTATACTATACGCCGGTGCAAATAAATAGTTGCGGACAAAACGGGAATTTTGTTCAGTTTTTTGGAACGGCTTCCCCGTCGGCACAATACTGCCGACGGGGAAGCCGTTCGGTGCGTCGCCGTGATTATAACACAAGCCCCAGGGTGCGCGACCGCGCGATCTTTTCCAGCAGCGCGACGAACTCCGGCACCGGCTTCGGGCCGAGATCGGTCCCGTCGCGCAGCCGGACGGCCACCGCGTTCGCCTCCATCTCCTTGTCCCCGATCACCAGGATGTAGGGAATCTTCTGCTTGGCCGCGTCGCGGATCTTCGCCTGCATCCGCCCGCTGCTCAGATCGACCTCAACACGGTAATCCTTCTCCAGCAGGTCGTCGGCCAGTTTCTGGGCGAATGTAAAGTGCCGATCCGCGATAGGAACGATCGCCACCTGCACCGGGGCCAGCCACACCGGGAACGCGCCCGCGTACAGCTCGATGAGGTACGACATCATCCGCTCCATCGTGCTAATGACGCCGCGGTGGATCATCACCGGCCGCTTCGGGGTGTCGTCGCTGTCCTTGTACTCCAGCTCGAACTTCGCCGGCAGGTGCTGGTCGGCCTGGATGGTGCTGAGCGTCTCCTCGCGGCCCATCACGTCCTTCACCTGGACGTCGATCTTCGGCCCGTAGAACGCGGCCTCGTTCCACGCCTCGAAGAACGGCATGCCGGACTCCTGGAGGACTTCGCGGAGCATCGTGGTGCTGCTCTCCCACATGGCCGGGTTGTCGACGTACTTGTCCGACGGCGGGCCGTCCGGGTCGGCGTTCTTCGACAGCCGGAAGCGGTACTCGGTGATACCCAGGTCGGCGTACGCCCGCTTCATCAGCGCGAGCACGCCGGCGATCTCCCCCTTCACCTGGTCGGGCCGCACGAACAGGTGGGCGTCGTTGAGCGTCATGCACCGGACGCGGCTCAGCCCGCCGACCACGCCCGACCGCTCGTACCGGTACATCTTGCCGAGTTCGGCGATGCGGATGGGCAGGTCGCGGTAGCTCCGGGCCTTCGACTTGTACACCTGGATGTGGTGCGGGCAGCACATCGGCCGCAGGCACAGCTCGTCCCACTCCTGCCCGCCCTCGGCGAGGTCCATCGGCGGGAACATGCTGTCCTTGTAGTGCTCCCAGTGGCCGGAGATGCGGTACAGCTCCTTCTTCGCCGCGTCCGGCGTGTACACGTGCAGGTACCCGGCCTTCCGCTCGTAGTCGGTGATGAACGCCTCGAGCAGCCGGCGGACGGTCGCGCCCTTCGGCAGCAGCATCGGGAACCCGGACCCGAACACCGGCTCGTTGGCGAACAGCTCCAGCTCGCGGCCCACTTTCCGGTGGTCCCGCCGCTCGGCCTCCTCGACGCGGGCGAGGTGGGCCTTGAGGTCGTCTTCGCTGGCCCACGCGGTCGCGTGGAACCGCTTGAGCATCGGGTTCTCGCTCTTGCCCCGCCAGTACGAGCCGGTCACCTGGGTGAGCTTGAACCCCTTCGGGTCGAGGTCGCCGGTGGTGGGCACGTGCGGCCCGCGGCACAGGTCGGTGAACGTGTCCTGCTGGTAGACGGTGATGGTCGCGGCCCCGGCCGACGGGTTGCCGTACTCGTCCTGCCCGCCCTTCGCCAGCCCGTCGATGAGTTCGAGCTTGTACGGGTTGCCCTGAAAGAGTTGCCGGCCTTCGTCGGCGGAGATCTCGCGCACCTTGAACGCGTGCTTGCCCTTGATGATTTGGCGCATCCGGTTGCCGATCCATTCCAGATCGCCGGGCGACGGGTTCACGTCGAGTTCGAAGTCGTAGTAGAACCCGTACTCGTTGGGCGGGCCGATGGTCGGTTTGGCCTGCGGGAACTTCTCGACCACCGCCTGCGCCAAGACGTGCGCCAGCGAGTGCCGCAGCCTGTAAAGGGCCGGGTCGTAGTCCTTGGGGATGTACTTCTCGCCCGCGGCCTTCAGCTCCGCTTCGGTCGCCATGATTGGTGTCCTGTGGTGGCGGGCGTGGCACTCGGTCCTACAGCCGAAACCTCCCGCGCCGCCAACGAGCATGTTACGCCAGCCAGGACGCGCTGACAGAGCAGAAGGTTCGGCCGCCCTGCGGGCGGAAGGCAAAAGGAAAGAGGCGAACGGAAAAAGGGGCGAAGGCCGTGCGGCGGCAGCGGCTCCGGCCCCACTTTTTGCCTTTTACCTTGTTCCTTTTGCCTTCCGCCCGCAGGGCGGCGTGGTATTCTGGGAGTTGGCCCCAGCGAGAAGCCCACCATGAGCGCCGGCGGTTCGCCACTCCCGGAAGACACCCGCGCCCAGTCGGCCGAAGACGTCACGCGCCAGACCCCGCCGCCGCTGTTCAAGCCCGGCGACACGCTGCCCAACCTCGAGATGTGGACCCTGCAGCGCCGGCTCGGCGGCGGCGGGTTCGGCGAGGTGTGGCTCGCCAACCACCCCAGCAAGGGCAACGCGGCCGTCAAGTTCTGCACCGACCCGGCCGCCCGGCACAAGCTCGTCAACCACGAGAAGGTCGTCGTCGCCCGCGTCATGAAATACTGCGGCGACCACCCGAACGTCGTCCCGCTGCTCGAATGTAACCTGAGCGGCGACATCCCCTGGCTGATGTACGAGTACGTGGAGGGCGGCACGCTCGCGGAGGCGGTCGAGTCGTGGCAGCACCTCACCCCGCCGCGGCGGCTGGCCAAGGCGGTGCTCACCCTGCACGCGATCGCGTCGGCCCTGGGCACGTTCCACCGGCTGCACCCGCCGCTGGTCCACCGCGACATGAAGCCGCAGAACATCCTGATGGCCGGGCCGATCCCGCGGATCACCGACTTCGGGATCGGCGGGGCGGCGGCCGAGGCGACCCAGTCGGACGAGCCGGGCAGCGGGCTGGCCGTCCGCCTGCCGACCGTCATCCAGACCGCCGGCAGCTCGAAGTACGCCCCGCAGGAGCAGTTCCTGGGCAGCCCGCCCAACCCGCGGGACGACGTCTACGCGCTGGGCGTCATCGCCTACCAGATGATGGTCGCCGACCTCCGCGCCACCCCCGGCGACGACATCGGCCAGGAACTCCGCGCGCTGCGCATCCCGACTGAGCTGGTCGCGCTCATCACCGGCAGCCTGGCGATGGACCCGCAGCGGCGGCCGAAGGACGCGACCGAGTGGGAGCGGAAGCTGGAGGCCTTGCTCCGCCGCAAGACGGCCGGGCGGTCGGCGGTCGCGGCGTCGGCGCTGCCCCCGCCTGGACAGGCCGACCGCACGGAGGTGGCGGAGGCGCTGGGCGACTCGCAGGTGATGTCGGCGTCGGTGCAGTTGCTCTCCGTCCGTGCCCGCGGGCGGTGGTACGCGCGCACCGCCGGGCAGATGAGCGGCGACTGGAAGCTGGTCACCACCACCCCGGCCGAGGTGCGGCTCAGCGGCAACGAGGTCTACCGGTTCTCCATCCACTCGGCCGCCACCGCCGCCGACGTGGCCGCGGTCGGCCGGCTGGCCGGGCTGACCAGCATCCGGTACCTGAACCTGTCGTTCTGCGACGGGGTGACCGACGCCGGGCTGGAACCGCTCCGCGAGTTCCGCGGGCTGCGGCAGTTGTACCTGCGCGGCTGCCGGCACATCACCGACGCCGGCCTCCGCCACCTGCACGCGCTGACCGGGCTTCACACGCTCGAACTGACCGAGTGCCCCGGTTTGACCCCGGACGGAATTGCGGCCCTGCGCGACGCACTCCCCCAATGTAATGTGGTGGGCTGAAGGATTTTCTGACGGTTGCGCGGCCGGCACATTCGCACCAACTCCTACTGACGGAAAAACCGACACCAAGAAGACATCTTCGTCGGTCGGGCGTTTCTGGATTCCATCTTTTGCCGTCTGGGTGTTAGGATTCCCGTATCTCGTCACATGCAAGTCGCAAAGTGAGTAGAAACCGTCGCCCCCTTGAGTACCGCACTGAGGCGGGAGCGCCGCGGAATGCCCGTGTTGTATCGATGTCCGAACCCCGAGTGCGGGGCCGCCCTCAAGACGCCGCTGCGCGTGCCGAGCGGGAAGTCGGTCTCGTGCCCCCGGTGCCACACGCGGTTCGTCGCCGAGCCGACGACCGGCGCGGGCGGCGGTACGCCCGGGCCGAAGCCGGCACTGAAGGCGGCGCTGAAGGAGAGCGACCTGGTGCCCGGCACGCCCGGGACGCGGGCGCAGGACCCGGCCGACCGCGCCCGCATGGCCCCGCCGCCGGTCGTCGCCGACGTCGATCCGGTCCGCGCGAACTTCGAGCCGGGCCACCCGGTGCCGGGGCTGAGCAGTTGGGTGCTGGAGAAGCAACTGGGGCTGGGCGGATTCGGAGAGGTGTGGCTGGCCCGGCACGAGTGGAAGCCGGAGAAGCGGGCGGTCAAGTTCTTCACCCACCCGGAGGCCCGGCATCGGCTCGTCACGCACGAGAAGAAGGTGCTGGTGCGGGTGATGCGGCACGCCGGCGAGCACCCGAACATCGTGCCGCTGGTGGAGTGCAACCTGGACGGCGAAACCCCGTGGCTGATGTACGAGTACGTGCCCGGCGGGACGCTGGCCGACGCGGTCCGCGAGTGGCGGCAGCGGGCGCCGGCCAAGCGGCTGTCGAAGGCGGCCAAGGCGCTGTTCGCGATCGCCGGGGCGATCGGCCACTGCCACCGGCTGGACCCGCCCATCGTCCACCGCGACCTCAAGCCGGCGAACGTCTTGCGCGATGCGTCGGGCATCCTGCGGGTGACCGACTTCGGCATCGGCGGGGCGGCGGTGGCGCACCCGGACGAGAGCCTCACGCGCGAGTTGAAGACGAACAGCGGCCGCGTGCCGACCCTGCTGCGCTCGGCGGGCAGTTTCGGGTACGCCAGCCCGCAGCAGAAGGCGGGCGAGGCCCCGACGCCGCGGGACGACGTGTACTCGCTCGGGGTGCTGGCCTACCAGTTGTTCATGGGCGATCTGACGATCTGGCCCGGCCCGGACATGGAGGACGACCTCCACGCCCTCGGGCTGCCGTCGGCGGCGATCACGCTGCTGCGGACGAGCGTGTCGCACAATCCGGCGAAGCGGCCGACCGACGCGCACGAGTGGAAGCTGATCCTGGAGGCGCAGACGACGCGCAGCAACGGCAGCGGGACGGACACGAAGCCGGCGATCAGCGCCGCGGGTGACACGAAGGGGAGCAGCGCCGGTGCGACGACCCCGCCGCCCGGCTCGCTGTACGCTCAGGATTCCGGCTTCCACAAGCGGTGACACATCCGCATTGACACCGCTCGGCGCGCGTGAGTAAACGGCCGCGGTCTGTACCTCGCTCGCAGAGGTCGCCGCGATGACCCGTCTCGCCCTTCTTGCCGCGCTTCTCACCGCCGCGACGGCGTCGGCCCATCCCCCGACGCCCGCGCTCAACGCGCTGAAGGCCGTTGCCGCCGCCGAGCGCGGCGACCGCCTGTTCGACGGCGGCAAGTACGCCGACGCGGGGCGCGAGTACGGCGCGGCCGCCCGGCTCGACCCGCGGAGCAGTTGGTACCGGCACCTCCGCGCCGGCGCGTGGCTGCGCCTTGGCGAGTTTGACAAAGCCGCGGCCGACTGGGACGCGGCCATCCAACTCGACCCACGAAACGCCAAAGCGCTGAGCAACCGCGGCTCGATCTACGCGCTTCGGGACGACCCCGACCGCGCGCTGCTGTATCACGACCGCGCGATCGAGGCCAACCCCACCGACGCCAAGAACTTCACCGCGCGGGCGGGCGCGCGGATGATGCGCGGCGACCGGGAAAAGGCCCTGGCCGACCTCAACGAGGCCGTCCGCCTCGACCCGAACAACGCCGACGCGCTCGCAACCCGCGGGGGTATCCAATTCATCCGCGGTCAGACCGAGCGGGCGCTGGCCGATCTGACCGAAGCCCTCCGCGTCAACCCGGCCCACATCGGAGCGCTGGTCAACCGCTCGATCCTCCGCGGTCCGGCGCAGTCGGACCTCGCCGTCGCGGACTTGACCGAGGTCATCCGCCTGCGACCGGATTGCGCCTCCGCGTTCCTGGGCCGCGCGAAGCTGTGGGCAGTCCGTGGCGAGTGGAAGAAGGCCGTCGACGACATGGACGCGGTGCTGCGGTTGCGGCCCGACCTCACGAACGTCGATCGCTCAGTGAGCGCGACCGGGGTGGACGTGGCGTTCGGCGACGCCGGGGCGTGCCGGCCGGCCGACTTCTACCACCTCCGCGGCCACTACCGGCTGAACGCCGGCGACGTCGGCGGGGCGAGCGACCTGACCGAGGCCATCCGCCTCGACCCGAAGCACGCGGCGGCGTTCGCGGCCCGGGCGACGGCGTTCCTGATGCTCGGGCAACCGGACATGGCCGTCAGCGACCTCGGCAAGGCGATCGAGTTCAACCCGGCCGACGCCGGCAACTATATCGGCCGCGGGTTTGTGTACCTGTTCGCCAAGCAGAAGGCGGACGAGGCCATCGCCGACTTCGATGCCGCCCTCCGCCTTGACCCGAAGTCGGTTCAGGCGCTGGTCAACCGCAGCGCCGCGTGGCTCTTCAAGCGGAACCTCGACCGCGCGCTGGCGGACGCGAACGAGGCGCTGCGGCTCGACCCGGCGAACGTGTTCGCGCTGACCAACCGCGGGGCCGCGTGGCTGGGCAAGAAGGAGTGGGAGAAGAGCATCGCGGACAGCGACGCGGCCTTGCGGCTGAACCCGCAGCACCTCGCGGCGTACGGCAACCGCGGGACCGCGCGGGTGCGGGCCGGGGACTGGGAGCGGGCGGCCGCCGACCTCGACGCGGTTCTGAAGGCCAACCCGGCCGACCAGAACGCACTGAACAACCGGGCGCTCCTGCGGGCGGCGTGCCCGGACGCGCGGTTCCGCGACGCGAAGGGCGCGGCCGCCGACGCCGAGCGGTACTGCGACCTGACGCAGTGGAAGGCCGGGGCGGCGCTGGCCGCGCTGGCGGCCGCCCGCGCCGAGGCCGGGCAGTTCGCCGACGCGGTCAAGTACCAGAAGCGGGCCTTGGAAGACGCCGCGTACGTCGCCACGGCCTTCGACGACCCGCACGAGGTGCTCAAGCTGTACGAGAGCCAGAAGCCGTTCCGCCTGCCGGGCAAGTAGCTGCCGGTCGCCGCGGCCGGGCTGTTGTGCGGGCGGGCCGCGGCGCGTATACTCGGTGGCTACTCGCGAGAGCCGCCCATGAACGACCCGACCGCTGCCCCCCACGCCCCGCCGGGCGCCGCGGAGACCGCCGCGACAGCGGCCCGGCCGACCGCGACGGCCGACGGGCTGGCCCCGCCGGAACGGACCGACGAGGTCGGCCGGCTCGCCGGATACCGCGTGCTCGGCGAACTCGGACGCGGCGGCATGGGCGTCGTGTACCGGGCCGAGGATCTGGCCCTCCGCCGAGAGGTGGCGCTGAAGGTGATGCGGCCGGAACTGGCCGCCCACCCGGTCGCCCGCGCCCGCTTCCTCCGCGAGGCCCGCGCTCAGGCGGCCATCGAACACGACCACATCGCCGTCATCCACCACATCGTCGAGTTCGACGGCGTGCCGTTTCTCGTGATGCCGCTCCTCAAGGGGCTGACGCTGTCGGCGGACCTGAAGCGGAACCCGCGGCCGCCGCTGGGCGAGGCGGTGCGGATCGGCCGCGAGGTCGCTGAGGGACTGGCCGCCGCCCACGCCCGCGGTTTGGTCCACCGCGACGTCAAGCCGGGCAACGTGTGGCTCGAGGGCGACCGCCGGCGGGTGAAGGTGCTCGACTTCGGGCTGGCCCGCGCCGCCGGCAGTCCCGACGCGGCCGCGGTGGACGCGCCGCGACCGCCTGACAACACCGAAGACGACCTCTTGACGCGGACTGGCACCGTCGTCGGCACCCCGGCGTACATGTCCCCCGAGCAGGCCGCCGGGGTGCCGGTCGATCACCGTACCGACCTGTACAGCCTCGGCGTCATCCTCTACCGCATGACGACCGGCGTCGCCCCGGAGGCCGACATCCGCCCGCCGGTCGAACTCAACCCGGACGTGCCGCTCACCCTGTCCGACCTCGTCGTGCGGTTGCTGGCGCTGGACCCGGACCGGCGGCCGGCGACGGCGGCGGCGGTCGCGGCCGAACTGCGGTCGGTGGAGGCCGAACTGGCCGCCGCGGTGCGGGTGCTGCCGGCCGAGTCGCTCCCGTCGGTCGTCCTGCCGCCCGCCCCGGACCCGTTCGCCGACATCGACTCGACCGAGGCCGACGTGCCGGTGGTGCGGCCCGCGGCCCCGCGTCCGAAGTCGGCGTGGTGGCTGTGGCCGGCGGTCGGGCTGACGGTCGTGCTGGCCGGCCTGACGGCCGCGGTCGCGGGCGGGCTGATCCCGCTCCGCCAGCCGAAGCCGCCGGAAGACCACGCCGACGCACGCCCCGAGCCGAAGAAGGCTCCGCCGCCGGTCGTGCCGGTGGCCGAGCCGCCAAAGGCCGAGCCGCCGAAGGTGGCGGCGAAGCCGCCTATTCCCGTGTTCAACCCGGCGACCGCGACCGCCGAGCAGAAGGCCGCGGCCATCCTCATCCCGCACGCCGGCCTCACCGTCCGCACCCAGAAGAGCAAGGGGGTGCGAATCGCGGCCGGGCAACCGCTCCCGCCCGAGCCGTTCAACGTCGCGGCCGTGTGGTTCGGAAACGCCGCCCCGCCGCTGGAGGCGACGCGCGACGCGTGCGCCGCCGCCCTGGCCGAGCTCCCGCACCTGGCCGAAGTGGGCGATCACAAGAACTGGCTGAGGTGGACGGATGAGGATTTCGCCCGGCTGGCCGCCGGCCCGGCCGCGGGCACACTGCGCAAGTTGAACCTGACCGACACCGCGCTCACACCGGCGATGGCCGACGAACTTCAGAAGATGCCCGCTCTCGTCGACGTGGGGATCAACCTCCGCAAAGCGGACGACGACCTCTTGCTCAAGCTGCCGCAGGCGCTGCCGAATCTGGAAGTGGCCGTGTGGGAGTACCTCGGCTCGTCCGGCCGGGTGACGGCACGCGGGGCCGACGCGCTGGCGAACTTCCCCAAGCTGAAGCGGCTGTCCGTCTCGAACGCCCGCAAGATTCAGCCGGACTGGTGGCGGGCGATCGCCAGACTGCCCGAACTGGAGTCCCTGGGCGTCGCGTATTGGTCGATCGACGACGCGACCCTGCCGGAACTGATCCCCGCGCCGAAACTCGCCACCCTGTCGATCGGCCCCACGCACATGACCGGCCCCGGGCTGGACGCGCTCGTTCGCATGAAGTCGCTCAAGACTTTTACCATTGAGGCCCCGAACGTGCCCGAAGCGAAGCTGGGGTGGCTGCGGGCGGCGCGGCCGGACCTGGAGGTGCGCCGGATCGGCCCGGCCCCGGACGTCCCGCCGCCGAAATGAGAGGCCGGTTGTGCGCGGGGACCGCGTCGCGTATAGTCGGCGGCTACTCGCGAGAACAGCCCATGCCCGAACCGACCCGCCCGCCCCGCCCGGCCGACCCGCGCACCCAACCCTCGTCGGCCACCGGCCGCCGCGACGACACCGCCCCGCTCGCCGACGGCGGGCAGCCGAAGTTCGGCCCCCCGGCACAGGCCGGCGAGGTCGGCACCCTCGGCCACTACCGCGTCCTCAAGGAACTCGGCCGCGGCGGCATGGGCGCGGTGTACGCGGCCCTCGACACCCAACTCGGCCGCTCCCTCGCCCTCAAGGTCATGCTGCCGGCGTTCGCCGCCGACGCCGAGTCCAAGGAGCGGTTCCTCCGCGAGGCCCGGGCCGCGGCGCTGGTCGTCCACGAGAACGTCGTCACCGTGTACGAGGCCGCCGAGCGCGACGGCACCCCGTACATCGCCATGCAACTGCTCCGCGGCACCTCGCTCGACGACTACCTGAAGCGGAAGGGCAATCCGACGGTCGCCCAAGCCGTCGCGATCGGGCGGGACGCGGCGCTGGGGCTGGCCGCGGCGCACGAGCAGGGTTTGGTTCACCGCGACGTCAAGCCGGCGAACCTGTGGCTCGAGGCCCCGAAGGGGCGGGCGAAGGTGCTCGACTTCGGGCTGGCCAAGCCGCTCTCCGCCGAGGCCGAACTGACCAAGAGCGGGGCGGTGATCGGCACCCCGGCGTTCATGAGCCCCGAGCAGGCCCGCGCCCGCCGGGTCGATCACCGCACCGACGTGTTCAGCCTCGGCTCGGTGCTGTACCGGCTCGTCGCCGGGCGCAACCCGTTCACCGGGTCGAACCCGGTGGCCGTGCTGCTGGCGCTGGGCATCGAGGAGCCGCCGCCGGTCCGCGAGCTGAACCCCGACGTGCCGCCGGCGCTGGCCGACCTCATCCACCAGATGCTCAGCAAAGACCCGGCCGACCGCCCGCAGACGGCGGCCGAGGTGGCGGCGCGGCTTGAGGCGGTCGCCGCCGGGACCGCGGCCAAGCCCGCCGGCGGCCCCGCGCGCGCCGCGACGCCCGACCCGTTCGCCGGCCTCGACACGACCGTCGTCATGGAGGCGGAAGACGAGGACGAGTCCGGGCCGCCGGCACGCGCCCGGGGCGGCGACCGGTGGGTGTGGATGGCGGTCGCCGCGGCGGTGCTGCTCGCGGCCGTCGCGACGGTGGCGGTCCTCACGCCGAAGGGCCGAAAGGCGCCGGTGCCGGACGGGCCGGGCACGCCGGAGACCCTCAAGAAGCCGAGCGAGGACAAGCCGCCGCCACCCCCGGACTTGGACCGCAAGGCGGCCGAGTGGGTTCTGTCGATCGGCGGGTTCGTGCGGGTGGACGGCGAGGACACCGAACTCCAGGCGACGGCCGCGCTGCCGAAGGGGCGGTTCACGCTCACGGGCGCGCGGATGAACGGCAACCCGCAGGTGTCCGACGCCGACCTCGCCCGGTTCAAGGGCCTGCCGAACCTGACCCGGTTTGACGTCGGCGAGACGGCGGTGACGGACGCCGGGGTGGCCCACCTGGAAGGCCTGCCGGCTCTCACCGACATCAACCTGAACAACACGCGGGTGTCGAACGACTGCCTACCATACCTGGCAAAGTGTAAGAGCCTCGTCAGCGTCGGCCTCGCCCACGCGCCGATCACCGGGGCCGGGTTGAAGCACCTCAGCGGCCACCCGCGGCTCAACCACCTCGAGCTGTGGGGCACGCGGGTGACCGACGACGACCTGGTTCGCCTTCACGCCCTCCCGGAGCTGACGAGCGTGACCCTCATCCACACCCGGGTCACCGACGCCGGCCTGCTGAACCTGAAGGGGTGCCCGAAGCTGCGACTCGTCTTGCTGCGGCACACCCCGACGACGTTGAAGGGGCTGGAGGCCCTGGCCGCGCTGATCCCCGGGTGCAAGATCGAGCACGACGGCGGCGTCATCGGGCCGAAGTGAGCGGCCGGTTGTGCCGCCGCGGCCGGTGCCGTATCCTCAACGGCGACCCCCGGAGTCGTGCCCATGCCCGATCAGGCCGACCACAACCGCACCGTGCCGCTACCCCCGGACCAGTTGCCGCTGATCGCGGCCGACCCCGACACCGTGCCCGGCGGCGACGCGGGGCGGCCGAAGTTCGGCCCGCCGGTCCAGGCCGGTGAGGTCGGCACCCTCGGCCCGTACCGCGTCGTCAAAGAGCTCGGCCGGGGCGGGATGGGGGCCGTCTACCTGGCGCTGGACCCGCGGCTGGACCGCCGGCTGGCGCTGAAGGTGATGCTGCCGAAGTACGCCGCCGACCGCGAGGCCCGGGAGCGGTTCCTGCGGGAGGCCCGGGCCGCGGCGAAGGTCGAGCACATCAACGTCGTCACCGTGTACGAGGCCGACGAGCGGGACGGCACCCCGTACATCGCCATGCAGTTCCTCCAGGGCTACCCGCTCGACCAGTACCTCCGGACGAAGGGGCTGCCGCCGCTGGCGCACGCGGTTCGGATCGGCCGGGAGGCGGCGCTGGGGCTGGCCGCGGCGCACGCCCTAGGCGTCATCCACCGGGACATCAAGCCGGCGAACCTGTGGCTGGAAGTGCCCAACGGCCGGGTCAAGGTGCTCGACTTCGGGCTGGCCAAGCCGCTGGAGGCCGCCGACGAGTTGACCGACAGCGGGGCGGTGATGGGCACCCCGGCGTACATGGCTCCGGAGCAGGCCCGGGGAGAGAAGGTCGACGCTCGGGCCGATCTGTGGAGCCTCGGGGTGGTGCTGTACAAGCTCTGCACCGGTCGGATGCCGTTCGACGGGGCGACCGCGATGGCCGTCGTGATGGCGCTGGGGCACGACGACCCGACGCCGGTCCGCGACCTCAACCCGCAGGTGCCCGAGGCGCTGGCCGAACTGATCCACCAACTGCTCGCGAAGAAGCCCGAGCAGCGGCCGGGGACCGCCGCGGCCGTGGCGCAACAACTGTACGCGGTGCTCGGGCAGTTGCTCGCCCCGCCGGCGGTGCAGGCCATCCCGTACCGGCCGCCGGCCGCGCCGATGCAGATCACCGCCGCGCCCGACGACGTGTTCGCCCACCTCGACGAGCCGACCGACGCGGACGCGACCGTCGCGGAGGAACCGCCCGCGCCGCGCCCGGGCCGCAAGGGCGGGCGGGGCGTGCTGGTGGCCGCGGCCGGGGCGGCGGTGCTGGCGGTCGCGGTGGTCGTCGCGGTCGCGTCGCAGATGGGGAAGAAAGGTTCACCGCAGGCGGCGCAGCCGACGGACCCGCCCCCGGCGTTCGCGCCCGCGCCGAAGGTGACCCCGAAGGCGACGCCGGCCAAAAACCGCGACCGGGAGGCGGCCGAGCGGGTGATCGGTCTCGGCGGGTGGGTGGGCGTCGAGGGCGTGAACAAGGAAATTCGCGACGTAGCGGACCTCCCGCCGGGGCCGCTGGCGCTCGCGCTGGTCGATCTGCAGGGCGTCCTCAACGCGAATGACGACGACCTGGCGCGGCTCAAAGGGCTGACCAGCCTGGGCTCGCTGACCTTGAACCGCGCGGCGGTGACGGACGCGGGCCTGCGGCACCTCAAGGAGTTCCCGGCACTGTCCGGCCTTAACCTGATGAACTGCCCCGGCGTCACCGACGCCGGCCTCGTTCACCTCAAGGAGTGCAAATCTCTGTCCAGCGTCAGCCTGTGTGGCACCGGCGTGACGGACGACGGGTTGAAACGGCTCAAAGGCTTCGACGGCCTGATTCACCTCCACGTGTGCAACACGCAGGTCACGGACGCCGGGCTGGCTCACCTCGGCGAACTACCCGCGCTGAACATCCTCAATCTGGAGCGGACGAAGGTCACCGACGCCGGGCTCATTCACCTCAAAAGGCTGGACAAGTTGATCCAACTCCACCTGGGCAGCACGGCGGTGACAGACGCGGGCGTGCCACACCTCAAAGAGCTTACGGAACTGACATACCTCGACCTGCGCTTAACGAAGGTGACTGGCGCGGGGCTGGAGCACCTCAAAGGGCTTCCGAAGCTGGGTAATCTCGTTCTGTGCTTTACACTGGTCGCGGATGCCGATCTGGCCCGCTTCGCCGCATTCCCGGCGCTGACGGCGCTCGATCTGTCCGGGGTCGGCCTGACCGATACCGGGCTCGGGCATCTCAAGGATTGCAACAAACTGACCAACCTGCGGTTAGATGACACCGCGATCACCGACGCGGGGTTAAAGCACCTTCAGGCGTTGCCGGCGCTCCGGGCGCTGAACGTGACAAGGACGCGCGTGACGGCCAAAGGGTTGGAGGCGTTCGCGGCCGCGAAGCCGGACTGCAAGTTGACCTACGATGAGGCGCTGGCCCCGAACCTGCCGGTCACCGACCGCTCGGCGGCCGAGTGGGTGCTCGCCCGTGGCGGCACGGTGGAAGTGTCCGGCGTGAGCGGCAAGGTCCGAGCCGCCGGCCAACTGCCGCCGGAGCCGTTCACCCTCACCGGCGTCGACCTCGCGCACCGCGAGGTGGGCGACGACCTGTCGCGGCTGAGGGGGCTGAAGGGGCTGAAGGACCTGAACCTGCCCGTGTCGAAGGCGACCGACCGCGCCCTCGTCAGCCTGGGCGGCCTGCCGGTGCTGACCGGACTCAACGTGAGCGGCTGCGCCGGCGTCACCGACGCCGCGCTGGCACACCTCAAGGGGCTAAAGAACCTGGCTGGGCTGCACTTGCAGCGCACCGGGGTGACCGACGCCGGGCTGGCGCACCTGCCCGAGTTCCCGGCGTTGGCCGTGCTATCCCTGGACGCCACGGCGGTAACCGACGAGGGGCTCGGGCATTTCAAAGGGTGCAAGAGCTTGGTCTTGCTCGGCTTGTCCGAAACGGCGGTGACCGACGAAGGGCTCAAACACCTGACCGCGCTGGACCAGCTGATCGCGCTGGGCCTCACCAACTCGAAGGTGACGGCGGACGGGGTGGCGAAGTTCCGCGCCGCCCGGCCGGACTGCAAAGTCGAGTGGACCGAGCCGAAGAAGTGACCGCCGTTCAAACGCCCGGAGCCGAACTCATGCGACTGGCCGTCTGTGTCCTCCTGATCGTCGCCGCGCAGGTCGCGCGCCCGGCCGACCCGCCGCCGCTCGACCCGCGCGGGTTGCCCGGGCCGCTCGTCGTCGCCGGCGGCGGCAAACTTCCCGCCGACGTCCGCGAGGCGTTCTTCACCCTCGCCGGTAAGGAGAAGGCGCGCATCGTCGTGATTCCGACGGCCAGCATCGACGCGGACGACGAAAAACAAGCGGCGGGGTTCACCAAACAGTGGGAGGATCTGAAAGCCGCTTCGGTCACCATCCTGCACACCCGCGACAAGAAGAAGGCCGACGACGCCGACTTCGTGAAGCCGCTGGCCGAGGCGACCGGGGTGTGGTTCAGCGGCGGGGACCAGAACCGCCTCACCGCTACTTACCGGGGCACGCGGGTCGAGACGGAGCTGAAGAAGCTGCACGCCCGCGGCGGGGTGATCGGCGGCACGTCGGCCGGGGCCGCGGTGATGACCGACCTGATGATCGCCGGCGGGGACAAGGTCGCCGAGACCGCCGCCGGGTTCGGGTTCCTCACCGGGTATGTGGTCGATCAGCACTTCCTCGCGCGCAAGCGCCAGGGGCGGCTGGAGGGGGTGATCGCGGCCAACCCCGGGCGCGTCGGGCTGGGGCTGGACGAGGGCACCGCGATCGTCATCCGCGGCCGCGTCGCCCGCGTCATCGGCGACTCGACGCTCACCGTCTGCGCGCCCAAGCCGGGCGGGAAGGGCACGTCGCTGGAGGAGTTCAAGGCCGGGTCGCTGGTCGATCTGGTGCAGTACCAGCGGGCGGCGCTCAACCGCGTCGCCAAGGACCCGTTCCCGCCGAAGAAGCCGGCCGACCCGGTGGTGCCGAAGGGGGCGCTGATGATCGTCGGCGGGGGCGGCGCCGGGCCGGACATCTGGAAGAAGTTCATCGAACTGTGCGGCGGCCCGGACGCGACGATCGTGGTCGTCACCACCGCGATGGAAGACCCGCTCGCCCCGGTATCGACGGAGGAGCGCGCGCTGAAGGCCAACGGGGCCAAGAACGTGGTCGCGCTGCACACCCGCGACCGCAAGGAGGCCGACGACCCGAAGTTCTCCGAAGTCCTCACGAAGGCCGGCGGGGTGTGGTTCAGCGGCGGGCGGCAGTGGCGGTTCGTCGATTCGTATGAGGGCACACTCACCCTCAAGCGATTTCACGAGGTTCTCGCGCGCGGCGGGGCGATCGGCGGCAGTTCGGCCGGGGCGAGCATCCAGAGCGAGTACATGCCCCGCGGCCACCCGCTCGGCAACACGGTCGTGGCGGCCGAAGGGTACGAACGCGGGTTCGGCTTCCTGCCGGGGTGCGCGGTCGATCAGCACTTCTTCGCCCGCAAGCGGACCGAGGACATGACCGGGCTGATGAAAGAGTACCCCCAATACTTGGGCATCGGGATCGACGAGGGGACGGCGATCGTGGTGACCGGCAGCGTGGCGGCGGTCATGGGCAAGAGCAAGGTGGCGTTTTACGACGCGCGAAAGAAGCCGGCCGACGGCAAGGACTACGAGGAGGTGTTCCCCAACGGCAAGTACGACCTCAAGGAGCGGAAGCCGCTGGGCGCGGAAGGCAAAAGGTAAAAGGCAAAACGAAGGCGCAGAAGGCCCCTTTCCAGCCCTCTGCGCCTTCGTTTTGCCTTTTACCTTTTGCCTTTTGCCTTCTTCTCCGCCCGGATCGGGCGGCGGTTGCCGTTATTCCCCCCGGCGGCGCGCCGCGGGCGAAAAGGCTTGCGGCTGCCACACCCGCCCTTTAGCTTAAGGTCTGAACCGCTGTCCTTGCCAACCGGACCCTCAATGGCCGTTACCACCCGCCGGCCCGCCGCGCGTCCGCTCGTCCTGCTCAGCGTGCTCGTGGCCGCCGCACTGGCGACCGACGCCCGGGCGCAGGAGGGCGGCGAAACCGGCCCGGACAGGCTCGTCCGGCTGCGGCTGGAGTGGCACACCCAGCAGGCCCGTCAGGAGGCCGCCGATGACGAGGCCCGGCGGCTCGTACCGGCCCGCGCCGGGGCCGCCCGCAACGCCCCTAACGCGCTCGTCCTCAAGCAACTCGCCCCGGTGCTGGGCAACAACTTCCAGGCGCTCCGCAACGCCGGCCTCAAGCTCACCGAGGCCGCCCGGGCGCGCAAGGAGGAGGCCCGCAAGGAGTGGGAGGACGTGTACCGGCAGCGGATCGCGTTCCGCGACCACACCGACCGGCAGCAGCAGGTGTACCACTTCAATTTCGACACCGGGGCGCAGCCGGGTTTTCAACCGGAAGTGTTGGACGCGGTCGCGGTCGGGTGGGCGGCGGTGCTGTTCGTCGTCGCCGTCCGGCTGAGCCGCAAGGTGCGCCGGGTCGAGCTGCGCAAGGCCGAGCGGGCCGCCGCGGCCGTCCTGCTGTTCGGGCTGATGTCGGTCTCCGGGTGCGCCGGCACGGCGCCCGCCGACGGCCGCCCGTGGGCCGCCCGCGAGGAGGCGAAATTGACCGCCGACGCGGCCGAGGCGAAGAAGGCCGCCGACGCCGCGGCGTTCGCGGCGGACAAGCGGTGGGCCGAGGTGCTCGACAGTTGGGCGGCCCTGTTCGCCGCCCCAGTCGGCGTAAACGACCCGCTCGAGAAGGACGTCCGCGCCGGCGAGACCGAACTCCGCGGGCTGCTTCAGGAGGCGTCGCACGACAGCCGCACCGCCGACCGGCTGGCCGCCGAGGCGGCCGACGAGCGCACCAAGCTGAGCGAAGACAAGGCGAAGCTGAGCGACCTCACGGCCGGGGCGAAGCTGCGGGCGGTGGCGTTCGCCGCGGCCCGGTGCGCGTTCGTCGCGCTGCTGTTCGGGCTGGCCGTGGCCCCGTTCTGGCGGGCCAAGCGGCGGGAGCGGGCGCGCGTCGCGGCCGACGCCAAGAAGTGCCCGCAGTGCTTCAGCGAGAAGCTGTTCGTGGAGACCCGCGGCGCCCCGCCCGGCTTCGGCGAGCCGGAGGGCGAGGACGAGGAGCCGCCCCGGAAGAAGAAGTACAAGGGCGGCAAGAAGAAGGTCGAGGAGGAGGCGCCGCAGGAGACCGGGTACGTCGAGTGCCGCTCGTGCTCGTTCCGCTTCCTCCGCAGCTACCAGAAGGTTCACCGCCTGTGCTTCCCGGTGGTCGGGGTGCGGGGCAGCGGCAAGACGCAGATGCTGGCCACCGGGTACGACCGAGTGCGGAAGCGGACCGCCCCGACGTGCGCGGTGGTGCAGCCGGCCCCGTCGCTGGGCGACCAGTTGTTCGAAACGTTCATCGACGAGATCATGAACCAGAAGCGGACGCTGATCGGCACGGCGCACGCGATGCCGTCGCCGGTCATCATGCACGTCCGCGACGACGACCCGCAGGGGGCCAACACCGCGCTGGTGAACCTGTTCGACTACTCCGGCGAGCTGGTGAACAACCGGATCGACGAGGACGGGCTGAAGCGGCAGGCCGTCAAGATGGACGGGTTCATGCTGTTCCTCGACCCCACCCAACTGTACGGCGACGGGGCGAAGGTGACGCTCGACCGGCAGATCGCGGCGCTGAACGAGTTCATGGCCGACATGCGGGAGGAGCGGGGCATCCCGGTCGGGCAGGTGATCCCGGTCCCGGTCGCGGTGTGCATCACCAAGTTCGACCTGCTGCTGACCGAGAACCCGATCCAGGGGCAGTCGGTGCCGTTCATCCGCCAGATCCTGCGGGAGATGAACCCGCCGCCCAAGCAGACCTCGCTGGCGACGATCGAGGGGCGGAGCGAGGTGGTGGAGCAGATGCTGGAGCTGATGTTCCGCGGGGTGGACATCCGCGGGCTGGTGGAGAGCTACTTCGGCCCGCGGGTGATGTTCTTCCCGGTGTCGTCGGTGAGCCTGTTCGAGAACGAACTGGGCATCAAGGACCTGTCGAAGCGCACGATCGCCCCGTTCGGCGTGGCCGAGCCGTTCATCTGGCTGCTGCACATGCACGGGTATGAGATGTTCGCGTGACTTTGCCTTTGACCTCCCCCCTTGAGGGGGAGGTCGCTGCGTGGCTTTGCACGCGGCGGGTGGGGGGTGAAACGGATGCGGACGCCCAGGACGCTTGGCGGTGTGCATCGCCTCTCTTCGCTCCGCCGTCGGTCTCATCCCCCCACCCGCCGCCGCAGAGCCGGCGGCGACCTCCCCCTCAAGGGGGGAGGTCAGAATGTAGTTGTCCGTCGGGCCGAAGAGAACCTCACTGCCCACTGCTCAAAATGCCTAGCTGGCCGACCCAAGCCGACTACAAGGACGCGCTTCAGAACCCGGACACCGCGTTCCGCGACCCGGACCTGAAGGCCAGCGCCGCCGAGCGCAGCCCGATGGGCGTGCCCCGGGCGCGGTCGGGCGCGTTCGCCAGCGTGTACAAGATGACCGGCCCCAAGGGCACCGTCGCGCTCAAGCTGTTCAACTTCGCCAACGAGGACCGCGCCCAGCGGTATAAGGCCGTCTCCGATTACCTGGAGAAGGAGTTAGGGCCGAAGAAGCCGCCGTGCGTCGTCAAGTTCCAGTACCACGCCGAGGGCATCCGCGTCGGCAAGGGGTGGTTCCCGACGCTCACCATGGCTTGGGTCAAGGGGGTGTCGCTGGGCGAGTGGGTGCGGATGACGGTCGAGAAGAAGAACCCGGACGTCGCGGCCGTCAAGAAGATGGCCGAGCTGTGGGTCAAGCTCGTCCAGCAACTCCAGGACAACAAGATCGCGCACGGCGACCTCCAGCACGACAACGTGATGGTCGTCAACGACGCCCCGGTGCTCGTGGACTACGACGGCATGTGCGTGCCGGCGCTCGACCCGGCCGACCCGTCGAAGAAGTTGGAGCAGTTGGAGTTCGGCAAGCCGGCGTACCAGCACCCGGCGCGGTGCGTCGAGAAGCTCAGCGGCAACCTCGACAACTTCTCGGCGTGGATCATCCTGATCGCGCTGCGGGCGATCGCCGCCGACCCGAAGCTGTACGTCGAGTACGTGCTCAAGACCGACAACGAGAACCTGCTGTTCACGCCCAACGACATGACCGCGCCGGACAAGTCGGCCGTCTGGCCGGACTTGATGCGGTGCAAAGACCCCGAGGTCGCGGCGTGGGCGCGGATGGTCCGCGAGTCGCTCGACAAGCCGTTCAAGAACATCCCGAAGTTCAGCCTCGATCCGCCGGACCCTTTGGCAACCCTCCGCGGGTTCCTCGACGCGAAGCCGCCGCAGATGGCGGACGCCATCGCCGAGGCCGAGCGGCTCCAGAAGGCCGGGCAGGTCGTCCCGCCCACCCTGATCAGCCGGCTCGACCACGCCCACGCCCTCCGCAAACTGCTGGCATCCGCTTCGCCGGACAAGGGTCAGGTCGCGGCCGAGGCCGACCGGCTGCGCAAGGCCGGGCACAAAATCCCGCCCGATCTTCAGGCCAAACTCGATGTCCTGCTCGACCCGCTCGCAGCGCTCAAGCCGCTGTGCGCCGCGGCGATCAAAGACTGGCCGGCGATCGCGGCCGAGGGCGAGGCGCTCGCCGGGCGCGGGCCGGGGTTGCCACCGGACCTCAAGCGGGTCGTGGACGAAGCGCGGGCGCGCGTCGATGCCCGCGACCGGCTCCGCGGCGCGCTCGACTCGGGCGACCCGCGGGCCGTCGTGAGCGCCTACAGGCCGCAACTGGTCAACGACTGGTGCGACCCGAACCTGGTGAACCGCGCCAAGGACGCGGCCGGGCAGGTCGTGCTGCTCGACAACCTGAAGCGGGCCGCAGCCGCCCCCGGCGACGGGAAGGCGCTGCTCAAGCTGTGGGACGACTGCGCCGCCAAGCTGTCGGGCATTCCGGAGGCGCGGGGCTACGGCCAGACGGCCGAAGGCTTCCGCGGTCGCATCCGGGCGGCGGAAGACTTCCTCCGCGTGTTCGCCCAGCCCGGGGCGAGCGAGCGGGCGGTCGCGGACGCGTGGCAGGCGGTCGCCGCCGCCGGGCCGCCGCACCCGACGCTCACCCCGGCGCACCAGCGCCGCGGCGAGGACGCGACCCGCTGGGCGCCGCTGCTCGACAAGCTCCGCCGCGTGCCGCTCGCCGCGTCCTACGACAACGACAGAGAGTTGGTGGCCGCGTGGGGCACCGGGGCGGCGCTCGCCGGGTGCCGCGAGGCCAACGAGTTCGCCGGCCGCGCGCAGGAGGCGAACGCCCGGCTGGCGCTGGTGCAGGGACTGGAGCGGGCCATCCGGGCAGCCGAAACCGGCGCGAGCGGCGATGCGGTCGTGACCGCCGCGGCCAAACTGCCGCCCGGTTACCCGCACCCGTTCGAGGCGGAGGTCCGGGGCACGTCCGACGCCCTCAAGATGCTCGGCGAGATCGAGCGGGCGCTCGCGCAGGAGTTCCCGTCCGACCGCAAGGTGGTCGCGGCGTACAAGAACCTGATGCAGCGGAACCCGAAGCTCGCCAAGCAGTTGGATAAGGCGAACCCGGCGATGTACGCCCAGGTGGAAGCCGCCATCCAGCGGCGCAAGCTGTTCGACCTGTTCCCGAAGATCGACGCGGAAGAGTCGCGCATCGACCGGCAGGACGAGAAGTGGCTGCAGTTGTGGGCCAAGCACCGCGACACCCTGAAGGGCCGGCGCGACGCGGAGGAGTTGAAGGAGCGGTTCGCGCTCGCCAGGGACCGGTACGAGAAGTGGCGGAAGCTGAAGGAGTCGCTCGACGCCCGCGACATGTTCACCCTGCGCCGGCGGTACCAGAGCTACGCCGACGCGCTCCGCGACTACCCGCCGGTGGCGGAGCGGCTGGGCGAGATCGAGGAGTTGCTTCAGAAGGCCGACCGCGTGGTCGGGGTGCAGGACAAGTTGACCGGCGGCGGGGTGCTGGCGGCCGACGACCTGCGGTTCCTCCGGGAGAACCACGACGCGTTCGGCGAGGACATGAAGGTCGAGATCGAGCGGCAGGTGCGGGCGCGGCTGGCCGGGGACGCCAAGCTGGTCCCGGCGTTCCCCGCGTACCAACTGACCGGCACGCGGAACAACCTGGTGAAGGCGTGCTGGTCGTGGGGCGGCCACGGGCTAATCTCGTACTGCGCGGTGGGCATCGACGGGCGGAAGTTCCTGGCCGACCCGGACGACGCCGACCCGTACTCGCGGATGCGGGTGCGGCCGGAGGACCACCAGCGGGAGGGCGGCGGGCACACCTTCTCGCCGCTCGGCATGTCCACCGTGTACGTGACCATCTGGCCGGTGGTCGAGCTCGGCTGGACGACGGTCCACGGCCCGCCGCTGACCGTGGGGCCCGTCCCTGTCGGGCGAAGGTGACGGAAGGGGTGTGCGTGAGCGGAGATGCGCGGAGGTGGCTCCCCTCACCCGGCCTCGAAGACTCGGCCACCCTCTCCCCAACGGGGCGAGGGCCATCCGGGGATACGCGTCGCTCGATGGTGCGTGTTGCTCGGCGCGTCTGCGGATGCACCTCTCCCCGCTGGGGAGAGGTCGCCGCCGGCTCTGCGGCGGCGGGTGAGGGGCGCCACCGACGCGGCTCCCCAGTGAGCGAAAGTGCAGAATAGGCCAGGCGCCGGAACCCTGGCGCGTTTACACGATACGACCACAGGCGAAACGTCCATGCCTCCATCCGCCGCCGGTGACCAGTTCTACGTCACCCACTGCACGACGGCCGACAGCGTGCTGAACGACCCCGGGTACACCGTCCGGGCCGCGTCGTCGAACAACCGCGCCGCCCTCCAGGCGTCGTTCCGCTACCCGCCCTACGAGCTGCCCATCGAGATGTGGCGGGACCTGCCGCAGGTCAGCGGCGCGCCCCGCCGGCTGGCCCTCACCGGCCACCCGGAAGACCCGGACGGCAAGCGGTGGGTGGTCCACTCGGCGTACCTCGCCAAGGACACCGTCGACCGCGACCGGTCGTACTTCTCCCACCTCATCCGGCTCGACGACGCCGACCCGGTCGCGGTGCTGCGGTCGTGGAACTCCGACGGGTGGGTGAAGAGCTACCCGCAGGGCGCGAGCAAGACCCTCCCGGGCAACTTCCGCGTGCCGGACGGGAAGTTCATCAGCGACGCCACGCTGACCGCGTTCCTCGGCGACACCCCGCCCGGGCCGACCGAGCTGAGCACCACCATCTGCCCGCCGCGGCTCCGCGCCTCCGCCCAGACCCGCCGCGAGCTGCTCGCCCGCGCCCTCCAGGCGTTCGTGCTGCTCGACGCCGAGCCGAACGAGCAGCGGCGGCGGCTGTACATCCACGCCGAACCGGGCGTCGTCGCGCTGCTCCTGTACGGCGCGTTCCGGCTGCTCCCGGGCGATGTCGTGGACGGGCTGACGTTCACCACGTTCGAGCCGTACCACCGCAACATCCGCAACTACAAGCTGGCCGAGGTCGTCGGCACGTACCTCGGCTCGATGGAGAAGGGGCTGGAGCCGGACTTCGGCACCTCCCGCGGCATCGCGCTGGACACGATCAAGCCGACCTGCTCGTCGGCCAAGCTGAGCGGCCCGGTGCAGGGCATCCTGTCGCAGGGGATCAACGACCTCGTGGAGCTGGCCGCCCGGGGCGAGTGGAACCTGCTGCCGGCGGTCCACCGGGCCGTCGGGCGCGACGCCGACGGGCTGCCGCTCGTCGGCCGGGCGGTCCTCCGCGCCCGCGGGCTGGCGAAGGTGGACGACGGCAAGGCCGCCATCGACGAACTGCTCGCCATTCAGGAGGACGCGTCCGGGGCGGCCGAGCTGCGCGGCCGGGCCGACAAGGTGTGGCCGGTGGTGCGGGCCGCAGCGCTCGACCCGCGGCGGGCCGACGTCCGCCGCGCCTTCCACGACCTGCTGGCCGACCCCGACCGCATCAAGGAGGTGTGGGAGGAGGCGGTCGAGGCCATCCTCAAAGAGCAGTTCGACCGGTGGGACGTCCGCTGGCAGTTGGTCCGCGAGGTGGCCGGGCGGGAGACGGCGACGAAGCTGCTCAACAAGTTCGTCGGCAACGAGAAGAACGAGGAGCGGCTGTCGCGGCTGTCCACCGACATCCGGTCGAAGATGCGGAGGGCGTGCGGCGAGGTGGCGATGCTGCCGCCGCGGCCGCTCTTGGTGCCGGTCGGGCTGGGCGAACTCGAGCCGCTGCTGACCGCCCCGCCGGACTGGGCCGGGTACACCGCGTTCGTGCTGCTGGCCAACGACAAGCTCGGGTGGCTGTCCCACATCCCCGCGGGCGACCGGCCGGCGATGCGCAAGCGGGCGCGCGAGTTCCTGTTCTCCGGCCCGGCCCCGGCGATCGGCGCGTACGTCCACGCCGCCCGCCCGTACCTGGACACCTCCCCGGCGTTCCTGGAGTCGCTGTTCAAGCCGTACTCGCCGGCCGCCGCCCAGTTGATGGACAAGCTGCTGACCACCACCGTGCTGGAGCCGGGCGACTGGATGAAGCTGCGGACCAGCGTCGGGCTGACCCAGGACCAGTGGGGCGACTTCCTGCTGGAGAAGGACCGGCTGGGGAACTTCCTGTTCGCGCTGGGCGGGGACGGGACCGGGGCCGAGGTGTGGGACGACTACCTCGGGCTGCTCACCAACGCGCTGGTCTCGCCGGACCTCATCACCACCGCCGACGGGACCGACCCGAAGGTGGTCCACGACTGGGAGCGGAAGGTCCACGGCCACCTCAAGGCGGCCGCCGACCGGCTGACCAACGGCGGGCACCGGCTGGCCGCGGCGCTGCCCAAGGGGGGCATCGGGAAGCTGTTCGCGGCCAACAACCTGCTCAAGTGGGTGAGCCAGCCGGCGACGGCCGAGCGGGACGGGCCGGAGGAGGTGCGGACCGCGTGCGAGCGGTTCGAGATCGACAAGCTGGCGCTGGTCCGGGTGGCGTACAAGAAGGGCGGGTACGACCGGCTCGACCTGCCGGCCGAGCTGCCCAAGCTGGAGCCGATCATCCAGTTGTTCAGCGCGTGCTACCCGGTGGACAGCCAGTACCACACCGCCCGCACCGCGGTCACCTACTGGCTGAAGCTGTCGGAGTCGTGCCCGAAGCAATCGCGGGCGGTGTTCCAGGCGGCGTTCGTCACCAAGGTGGTGCCGGACAACCACTACGAGCAGTTGCTGGGCGAGCAGCGGCAGCAGCCGTTCGAGCCGTACGCGGTGACCGCGATCCGGCAGGCGATGTCGCAGCCGAAGCGGCCGACCGGGCCGAAGTACGCCGCGCCCGGGGCGCGGGCGGCGGCCGCGGCCCCGGCGGCGCGCCCCGCCCAGACCGCCGAGGACGTCGGGCTGGCCGACGAGGCGGCGGAACCGGTGGCCGAGGAGGAGGGCGACGGGGTGCTGCCGGTCGCCGAGGAGCCGCGCCCGACGAGCAAGCCGCGGGGTGCGTCCGCGTCGCGGTCGAACAAGCCCGGCCGCGGCAAGGGGAAGAAGGGCGATAGCAACAAGATGATCATCGTCGGGGCCGTCGTCGGCGGCGTGCTACTCATCGGCGGGGCTGTCGCGCTCATTGGGTTGGGGGGCAAGAGCGACCCGGTGACGAAGAAGGACGAATCGGCGACGCCGAAGAAGAACCCCGAGCCGGCCAAACCGGACACGAAATCGCCCGCCGACACCGACGCCAAAAAGAAGGAAGCGGACGCGGAGGCCAAACGGAAGAAGGACGAAGCCGACGCCGAGGCCAAGCGGAAGAAAGACGCGGAGGACGCGGAGGCCAAGCGGAAGAAGGAGGAGGCCGACGCCGAGGCCAAGCGAAAGAAGGATGCGGAGGAGGCCGAGCAGAAAAAGCGGGACGAGGCCCGCAAGGTCATCGAGGGCAAGCCGCTTCTGGCGCTGACGGAGCCGGTCCGCTACCCGAAGCGAGGCAGCCCGGTGACGGCCGAGCCGCCGAAGACGGGCCCGAAGATGGACCCGAAGAAGGAGCCGGACCCCGCCGCGGCGCTGGAGAAGGCGAAAGCGGTCGTGCCCAAGATCACCAACAAGCTGCCGCACCTGCGGCTGTGGCACTAGGCCGCCGCTTCCCGGGCGCGGCCGGTTACATCAACATTCGGAGGAGCGGTCATGAGCGGGTGGAAGGGCGGGGGGATGCTGCTGGTACTCGCGATCCCGCTGCTGCTGTACGCCGTGTGGTCCGCCAGGGGCGTGGCCCGGCCGGACATGGTGATGTCCGACGCGCCGCCGGACCGCGGCGCGACCAAGGACCAGCTCGCGCAGTCGAAGGCCAGGGCGGCGGCGTGGGCCGGCGACGTGCGGAAGGCCGCGTGGGTCGCCCAGCAGTACCGCGCCAAGGACGGCAACGACGCCGTCGGCGACAAGGCGGCGGCCGAGACGATCAAGGCCGCCGACGACCGCGCCGCCTACTTCAACGACCTCGACCAGTTCCTCAGCGGGACCAAGGAGCCGAACTACAAGAGCTCGCTGGCCAAGCAGTTCGTCGGCTGGGGCAACGGGATGCAGGAGACCGACAAGGCCAAGCAGGCGGTGCTCGCCTGGCTGGCCACGCCGGTGCAACTCGCCTCGGCCGCCGACGCCGACGCCCGCATGCGCGAGCTGGAGGGTCTGCTGGCCGACTACGACAAGACGGCGTTCGCCCGCCGCGAGCTGTCGGCCGTGTGGCGGGTCCGCGGGCGGCTCAAGGTGGTCGAGCAACTGGCCGCCCGGGCCGACCGCGAGTACCCGGAGGCGCTGGCCGTGTCGCTCCCGCTCAAGTCCGGCGGGAACAAGCTGACGGCCGCCCGGGACACGTTCGCGGCGCTCAAGCGGCACGCCGACGCGCTGGCCGGCGACGAGGAGCGGGCGGCCGAGGACAAGGCCGACCTGTCCGCGTTTCGCAACGACATCGACCGGCTCAAGGGGCTGGCCGCCGGGGCGGTCGGCCGCGGCAAGCTGCTCGACCTGTTCGCCGACGAGAAGGTGTACGCCGACCCGACGGCCGCGGCCGGGTGGCTGAAGGAGGTGGCCGGGCTGTACGCCGACGCGGCCACCGGCGACAAGCCGAAGATCGCCAAGAAGGTGCAGGAGTTCTGCGAGGCGTTCGTTCCCGCCACCGCCCGGCTGGACGACGACGTGCTGATCGCCGGCAAGAAGGTGCTGCGGAGCGCGGTGTCCGTTCGCTACCGCAAGGACGGAGCGGCCGTCAAGGAGCCGCTGTCGGCCGACCCGGCCGGGCTGAACGAGTTCACCGCGCCCAAACTGCACGACCCGAAGACGACGTTCGTGCTGTCGCCGAACGAGAATTTCTTGGAAGAACTGGGGCCGACGGAGCTGAGCAAGGTGGCGCAACTCTACAACGAGGCCCGCGGCGCGGCCGGCGAGCGGTGGACGGCAAAAACGGTCGAGGAGCTGAAAAACAAGTGCGACGCGCAGAAGAACTTGGTAGACCAGTTGAAGGCGCTTGAGAAGATGGGCGAGAAGCCGCCCCGCGACGCGGCGCGGCTGTTCACCCGCCTGGAGAGCCTGCTGGCCGGGCTGCGGGCCAACCCGGCGCTGACCGAGACGGCCCCGTGAGCTGGCGGCTTCGCGCGGGCGGCCCCGGCGGGCCGCCGCGCCCCTGGACCCGCAGAGGCGGTCATGAACCTGTCCGAGGCGTGGAAGAAGGTGCTGCTGTTCGGCCTGTTCGGCGCCGCCGGCTGCCTGGCCGGGTGGCTGGCCGGCGAGCCGTACCTCGCCGTCGCCCAACTCGTCGGCAAGGAACTCGGCGCGGCCCAGGGCGGCACGCTCATCTCCAAGCCGGTCGCGCCGCCCAACCAGGCTCCCCCTCCACCCCGCGAGTTTCAGGAGCGGCTGAGCGAGGCCAAGGCCAAAACCGGTGACGTCCAGATCTCGCTCATCTGGGACGACGCCAACGACCTCGACCTGCATTGTGTCGACCCGGACGGGTTCGAGATCTGCTGGCGGCCGGGGCAGCGCCGCTCGCCCCGCACTGGCGGCGAACTGGACGTAGACCGCAACGCCGGGTGCCGCTCGATCTCGGCCCGACCGGTCGAGAACATCTACTGGGCCAAAGACACCGCGAAGCCGGGAAAGTACCGCATCTATCTGAACTTCTACCAGCAGTGCGTCAACGGCCCGGTCGAGTCGGAGGCCAAAATCAGCGTCCTGCACGGCAGTGTGCGGGAGGACTTGCCGCCCCGCCGGATTCGCAAGGACATCGGCGGCGAGGGCCCGATGGTACTCGTCCACGAGCTGGACTTGCGCCCCAAACTCGAAATCCTCGCGGCGTCGGAATTCGTGCTCGCGCCCGGGGGCACGCTGAAGCTGCCGGTCGTGCTGGGGCGCACGTTCGTCCCCGGCAAGGTCGATGTCAAGGTCGAGGGGCTGCCGGGCGGCGTCACGGTCGAGCCGCTCTCGATCTCGCGACACACGAGCGAGGGCGAACTGGTCTTCAAGGCGACCGCCGGCGCGGACACGGGGAAGGTCAAAATCAAGCTCGTGGCGACGGCCGAGGACGTGACCGGCACGTTCGAGCCGCAACTGACGGTCGGGTACGCCGAACAGTTCTCGCTGTTCATGCTGCTAGCGATCGGACTTTGGACGGCGCTCCTGGCGACCGGGCTGTGTCTGGCGTTGCTCGGCGGGCAGAACCGGTATCTGGGCAAGTCGCTGTTCGCCCCCGGCCGCATCCCGCTGCCGCTGGTGGTGGTCGGGGCGGTCGGGGCCGGGTTCGCGTCCGGCACGCTCGGGCAGGCGCTGGCGTACGTGTTCGCGGCGATCGGCGCGAAAGGGCTGGGCTTCCTGATCGGGTGGATCCTGCTCGGCGGGCTGCTCGGGTTCGGCGTCAGCTTCTTCATCCCGAACCTGGACCGCAAGAAGGCGTCGCTCGCGGGGCTGGCCGGCGGGTTCCTCGGCGCGCTGGCGTTCCTGGTCATGTCGCTGGCCGCCGACTTCGTCGGCCGGTTCTTCGGCGCGGCCATCCTCGGGTTCTGCATCGGGCTGATGGTCGCGGTGGTCGAGGTCGCGTTCCGCCGGGCGTGGCTGGAGGTGCGGTTCAGCGAGCGGGAGGTGATTACCGTCAACCTCGGGCCGGAACCGGTGAAGGTCGGCGGCGAGGCGCGGCTCTGCACCGTGTGGGCGCGGGGCGCGGCCGACGTCGCCCTCAAGTACTGGATTCGCGACGGCAAGGTGTACTGCGAGGACGTGCCGGGCAAGCGGGAGGCGGTCGTGGGCGACGGCGACACCCGCCCGGCCGGGAACGTGACGGTCGTGGTGCGGACCGGCAACACGCCCGCGCCCGCGGCGGCTTCGCGGCCGAACCCGCCCGCGCCGCCGGTCCGCCCGGCGGCGCCGGTTCCGCCGCCGGTGCCGGCCGCGGTGCCGGTCGCGTGGCCCCCGCCGCCGGCCGTCACGAAGCCGAGCGCGCCGCCCAAGCCGCCGGCCCCGGCCCCGAAGTCGCCGGAGCCGCCGCCGACCCTCGACTACGACGACGGAATGCCCATGCCGATGTCGCCGCCCCCGCCGCCGGTGCGGACGGGCACGCGGTCGATTCTGGACATCGACGAGTTGCTCGCCGCCGGCCCGCCGCGGCCGCCTGTCGCGCCCGCGCCGAAGCCGCCGGCGCCGCCCGCAAAGCCGCAAGCGGCCGCGCCGCCGGTGCCCAAGCCGGCCGCGCCGGCGCCCGCGAAGCCGCCGGGCGCGCCCTCACCTGCGTCCTCAGTTTCGGCCGTTCCGCCGAAACCGCCGGCCCCGCCCGCGCCCGCGCGGTCGATCGCGCCGCCCGCGCCCAAGCCGCCCGGCGCGCCGGTGATCGCCGCGAAGCCCGGCGAGGACTCGTGCCCCACCTGCGGCCGCAAGATCAAGGGCGACGCCGGCGCGCGATACTGCATGGTGTGCGACAAGACGTTCTGACACAACGAAGCGACATCCGACCCGACTTTCCCCTGAGGTGCCTCATGCCCTACGACATGCAGATCGACCGCGCCAACCCCGGCTGCATCGTGTTCCTCGTGGACCTGTCCAACTCGATGCTCGACGGCATCGCCGGCACCCCGCGGGCCAAGATGGACACCGTGTCCACCGCCATCAACCGGTTCTTTCAGGAGCTGATCACCAGTTGCGAGAAGGGCGAGGAGAAGCCGCGCAACTACTTCGACGTCGGGCTGATCGGGTACACCACCGACAGCAACGGCGTCGCCATCGTCCGCCCGCTGTTCCAACTCGGGCTTGAGGGCCGCGACCTCGTCTCCATCCAGGAACTGTACGACAACCCGCTGGAGATCGAGCGGCGGCGGAAGAAGGAGTTCGTGGACGACGGGGCCGGCGGGCTGACCGAGGTGGAGCGGGAGATCGCCTTCCCGGTGTGGTTCCGCTCGCCGCAATCGACCGAAATGTTCGGCACCCCGATGTGTACGGCGCTGGGCTACTGCGCCCAGGTCGTGCGGGCGTGGATCGAGACCCACCCGGGCAGCTTCCCGCCGATGGTCATCAACCTGACCGACGGCGAATCGACCGACGGCATGCCGGTGCCGTTCGCCGAGGACCTCAAGAGCCTCGCCACCAACGACGGCAACGTGCTGCTGTTCAACTGCCACCTGTCCGGCCGCGACGCCCAGCCGGTGTTCCTCCCGGCGACCGACAGCATGCTGGTGGACGAGTACGCCCGCGACCTGTTCGGCATGTCCAGCAACCTGCCCGACAAGCTGCGGCACATGGCCGAGGTGAAGGGCATCTCGGCCCCCACCGGGTGCAAGGCGATGGCGTTCAACGCCGACGCGGTCAGCCTGCTGAAGCTGCTGAACGTCGGCACGCAGGTGGTCGCCGCCGCCACCCTACCCCCTCACCTGCGGTGAGGGGGAGTTCCAGGTTCCAAGTTCCAGGTTCCAGGTCGGAAGACGGCGGACTTGGAACTTGGATTGGCGCTTTAACTTGGAACCTGGAACGTGGAACCCGGAACTATGTCCGATACGCCCCCCGGCTGCCTCGTCCTGCTCGTCCGGCTGTCGGCCGATATGACCGCCGACGTGCCCACCGCCGTACACGGCGACATCCCGGCGGCGGTCGCGGCCCGGAAACTGGCCGACGACCTCATCGAAGGTCTGGTCGGCAACGCGGCCGAGTACCCGCTCGACCTCGCCGTTCTGGGCTACCGGGCCGACGAGAACGGCGCCCCGCACCTGTTCTCCGTACTCAACGGCGCGACCGCGGTTCAACTCGTACCGCTCGCGACGGTTGCGCGGCTGCCGGTCGAGGCGCGGGCCGAGGGCGAGCCGCGCCGCTGGGTGTCGCTACCGGCCGGGGAAGGGACGCCGTGCGCCGCCGACGCGCTCGCGAAGGTTCACCAGTTGATCGCGGTGTGGAGCACCGGGCGGTTCCGCGTGCGGCCGCCGGTCGTCGTCCACGTCACCGGCACGACCGGACTCGATGACGCGTACTTCCGCGTCGCCCGGTCGATCGGCCTGCTCGCCACCGCCGGCGGCCCGGCCCGGCTCATGCACTACGCCCTCGAATCGGGGGCGGATGCGATTCGGGTCGGCGACATCACCGGCACGCCGGGCGCGGCCCCGTGGAACGACCTGTTCGACGCGTCGGCCGAACTGCCCGCGACCGCCGACCGGCCGGCCCGCCGCGCGCTCGCGGTCAACGATTGGGACATCGCCGATCCGTGGAGCGCCCTTTTCGACCTCGCCTGGCACGAGGACACCGTTCTGTGGGCCGGGAGCGGCGGGTTCTCGCACGAGCGGGCAATGTGGGCGCAGAAGATGGGCAACTCCCCGGAGCAGTGGGAGGACGCGTACGCCACCGACGCCCCCGGCGGGGCCGCCGCCGTCGCCGACGGGGCCAGCAGCGGCATCTACTGTAACATCTGGGCCGACCAACTCAGCAAACGCTTCCTGACCGATCGACCCGATACGCGCGACGTGGCGGCGCTGAATAAATGGGTAAACGGGCTAAGAACGGAGTGGCGCACCGCCATCAAATACGCTAGCCTGAATTGGTCGAAGCAGGCGAAGGTGGATCAGGTGGGGGCCGCGGCGACGCTGCTGACCCTCGAAACCGGCCCGGCCGACGAAACCGGCCACCGCCCGTGGCGGGCCAACGCGGTCGGCGACGCCTCCCTGTTCTGGGTGCGCGAGAACAGGCTCGTAGCCACGTTCCCGGTGGTCGCGGCCGACCAGTTCGGCTCGGCCCCGCTGCTGGTACGGTCCAGCCCCGGGCAGAAGACGCAGGTGCTGTCGGCCGCCGGGACGTGCCGGCCGGGCGACCGGTTCGTGCTCGCCACCGACGCGGTCGCGGCGCGACTGTTCAAGGACGTCGCCGGCGGCACCGGGGTCGATTGGGGCCGCTACGAGGGGCTACCGCAAGACGCCTGGCGGGCGGAACTCGACTCGCTCCGCTCGGCCAACGAAATGGTCAACGACGACTGCACGCTGGTCGTGCTGCGGGTGGCCGGCGGCACAAACGACTGGCGGGGTGCGAGCGTTGAGGCCTCGGGCGCGGCGCTCGCGGCGGAAGTGGTGCCGGAAGGGATTGCGGAAGTCGAGCCGGCGCAAGTAGAATTGGCGGAAGAGGTTCCGCTCGCCGAGGCCATACCGATGGCCGAAGCGGTGACGGAATCGCTGCCCGTTGAGACATCGCCTGTAAACCCGGGGGCTGACGCTCCCGACCCGCCGGCGGCCGACGAGCCGCCGGCCGCCAGGGACGGCCTCCCGGAACCCACGGAACACCCGTGACAGACCTCCGCGAGGAACTCATGCCCCGGTCCACCTCCCTGTTCCGCCCCCTCGCCGCCGCGGCGCTGGTCGCGCTGGCGTTCGGCACGTCGGCCACCGCCCAGGACGAGGACGCGGTCGTCAGTAAGGCCAACGGCGACCTGAAGGCCATTCAGGCGAAGCTGGCCGCCGGTAAGGGGGCGGACGACAGCGACAAGCCGGCCCTCCAGCGGCTCCGCATCGACAAGTTCGAGGCGAAGGAGGGGCGGGTGAACGTCCGCGGCGTGTTCCTCGACGCCGGCGGCAAGGGCAAGCTCGACGACCGGTTCGGCGACGACGCCAAGGGCCTGATCGTCAAGCACCTCAAGCTCGACAAGGAGCCGCGGTTCAGTTGGGAGGACGTCGACGTATACGACGCCGACGTCACCCTCTCGCCGGACCACGAGGCCCCGTTCGTCACCCTCCAGAACGCCGCGGCCGCGGCCAAGCTCGATCAGGTGTACCTGACCGGCAACCGGTTCGGCCCGGGCGGCGAACTCGTCCTCACCGGCTCGTGGGCGAAGGGCAGCGAGAAGGCGCTTACCGACCTGTGGACCGACAAGGACAAGGGCGTGCTGACCAAGCACCCGATCGCCGCGGCCGGCAAGGCGGGCGCGCCGGCGGTCAGCTTCAGCGAACTCAAGGTGCAGGACGCGTGGCCGCTGTCGGCGGCCGCGGCGCGGGCGGCGCTGGCCGGGTCCGATCAGCCGGCGCTCCGCCGCACCCGCGCCGACCGCGTGTACCTGACGTACTCTAAGGCGGCCCCGCGGCTGAACGTCGAGGGGGTGCGGCTCGGGCAAGACAAGTTCGAGGCCGACGCGGTCAAGACGGCGCTCGAAGCCCTGTGGAAGGACGTGGTGAGCCGGGCGGCCGCGACCGTGTCGCCGGACATCGTCAACGAACTGCCCGACCCGGCGGCCGACGTGCAGGCCGCGGTCGCCAAGAACCGCGCGCTCGACGGCGTCCGTGTCGATGCCGGCGCGGAGTTCGACAAGGACGGCAACCTGCTGCTGGCCGGGCTGAAGCCGGACGCCACCAACGCGAAGGCCGACGACGTGGCGGCCGCGTACAAGGCGGTGGTGACGGCCAAGGCGGCGGCCGAGCCGACCCGGGCCGACCGGTACAAGCGGCTGGCCGCCGGCACCTTCTCGACGGCCGCGATGAAGCCGATTGCGTGGAACGAGCTGTACGCCGACATGCGGCAGTGGGCGAAGGACACCCGCGACGACGTCCGGTTCCGCCGGCTGGCGTTCGCCGCCGACCCGAAAGACCTGGGGCCGGGGTACGCGACCGCCAAGGGCGGCGGCGGGCTGGTGCTGGCGTACCAGGCGACCTCGCCGGCCGACGTGAAGGCGGTCGCCGCCGAGTTCGAGCGGGCGTTCGCCCGCCGCTTCCAGGCCGGCCTGCCGGACGCGCCCAAGCCGGCGGCCGACGCCGACGCGCCGAAGGCCGACGCGAAGGCGGGCGGGTCCGACGCGCCCGGGGCCGAAGGGCCGCTGGTGCCGAGCCTCACCGCCGAACTGCGGGCGCTGGTCGCCGCCGGTCGCGCCCTGCCGCCGAAGGAGAACCCGTGGTTCGGGGTGCTGCTGTCCCGCGGGTACTTCGACGCGGACGACAAGTACCGGCTCGACGGCGTGGTCGATAACGCCGGCCAGAACGCGCTGTTGCAGAAGGAGTTGGAGAAGCGGAAGGCCGACCCGAAGTGGGCCGACTACTTCCGCCCGGCGACCGGCAAGGATGATGTCGTCCCGCCGAAGCTGGAGGTCATCTCGATGCGCGCCCTGCTCGACCGGGTGCAGCGGGTGACCCCGGGCTACGCCGACTTCGACGGGCTGCGGGTCGAGAACGCGTACTACGACGAGGCGCTGCGGCTGACCTTCCAGGCGCACAGCGTCGGCAAGGTGACGCCGGACATGGTCGGCAAGCTGGCGGACCTGATCAAGGCCGACCCGACGTACAAGAAGCGGGTGGCCCCGTCGGCCGCGACCGAGCCGGCGAAGGTCCGCATCCAGCCGCTCGCCGGGCCGGCCTACGCCGACGACCAGGTGGCCAACTTCAGCCTCGCCTACGGGGCCAAGCTGCTGAACGAGGCCGGGGCGAGCAAGGCGGCGCGGGCGAAGGCGAAGGCGTGGCTGGACGTGGCGACCCTGCACTACCCGAACGAGTCGGCGGTGTGGTATCTGAGCGCCCGGTACAACCTGCTGGACTCCGACGCGCCGGAGAAGGAACGGAACGAACTGGTGAGGCGCGACCTGTACCGGGTGGTCGAGCTGGAAGGCCCGCTGGCGTTCAACGGCCCGGCGCAGCGGAAGCGGCGGTACGAGGCGGCGAAGGACTTCCAGGGCGAGGCGCGGGCCGAACTGGAGGCCCGGTGGCTGGAGGCGTTCCGCGAGGTGAAGGACGGGGCCAAGCCGATCGCCCTGACCGGCGGGAACTAGAGCCGAAGAGCGTGGGCGTATCGCGGCGCGTTTCGTCTCTGACCTCCCCCCTTGAGGGGGAGGTCGGCGAGGCTTTGCGAGCCGGGTGGGGGGTGAGGGCGACACGGCCGCGGAATGAGCGACACGTGCGAACCCGCTCACTTCAACTTCGCTTTGGCTTCACCCCCACCCGCCGCGCGCAGAGCCACGCGGCGACCTCCCCCGACTCGCCCCGGTGCCGCGCGGGTTGTGCAGACGCACAACACCGCTGCACCGGGGCCGAACGGGGGGAGGTCAAATCACAGGTGCGGTCACGCCGTGCCTTTTTGGTACGCCTCAATCCCAGTCCCACACCAGCACGCGGCCGGTGTGGCTGCCGACGGCCGCCCGCGCCCCGTCCGGGCTGACCGCGGCCGCGTACAGCTTGCCGATGTTCCACTCGATCGCCCGGTACGGGTTGACCGTCGCCGCGTCCCACACCCGCACCAGCCGGTCGTTGTCGAGCGTCAGTACCGGGCCGCTCGGGTGAACGGTCATCCCCTGGAAGTGCTTGCGGGTCGGGTTCCCGGCCTTCTTCGGCGCTTTGCCCGGCTTGGTCAGATCCCAGCACAGCAGCGACGCCGTCGAGGTGCCGATGAGCAGCCCGCCGGGGGCGAACGCGAGGTGCGTGAGGAATGTGGTCGGTAATGGCAGCTCGTGCCGCGTCTCCCCGGTGCCCGCGTCGCGCACCACGACCACCTGTTTACTGTCGCGCGACTCGGCGCGGGCGATCGCGGTGCCGTCCGGGGAGAACACGGCGGCCGCGTGCATCTGCGACGGGTTCGCGGTCGTCCACCGTCGCACCGGCGGCCCCTCGGCCGGGACCGTCCAGCACTCGAACGGGTTGCGGTCGTCGAGCACGGCCGTCATCCCGTCGGGCGCCGGCGTGAACCGCCCGCGCGGGATCGGCGTGCCGAGCTCGATCAGCGTGTGTGCGGTCCAGTCGAACAGGAACCACTGATATCGGGCGTTGCAGCAGAACAACTTCCCGTCCGGCCGGAATGCGAGCAGCCCCGACCAGTACTCTCCGCCGCCCCCGCTCAGCAGCGAGTTGTACGGCTTGTCGTTCGGGTTGAGCGTGTCCCACACGTCCACGCCGCCGTAGCTGCCGGCGGCCGCCAGCCACCGCCCGCACGGCGAGAACAGCAGTTCCGTCACCCGGTGCCGCCGGCCGCGTAACGCCTGCATGAGCGCCTCCCGCGAAGTCACCCGCGGCTTCAAAGGCCACGAACCTCCCGCAACAATACCTTGTCTTCATCGCGAAGTCACAGGTGCGTTGCAGGAACTTGAGCATGGCGACCGAGGAGTTGAAGGCGCTCGAAACGCAGGCGACGGCGGACCTCGCCGCGGCGGCCGACGAGCCGAAGCTGCGCGAGTGGAACACCAAGTACTTCGGCGACAGCGGGTTGATGAAGGCGGCGCTGGGCAAGCTCGGCAAGCTCCCGAAGGACCAGAAGGCCGCGTACGGGGCCGAGGTGAACCGCGTCAAGGCCGCGCTGACGGCGGCGTATGAAGCGGCGAGCGCGGAGGCGAAGGAGAAGGCGCTCCAGGCCAGTCTGACGTCGAACCCGCTCGACGTGACGCTCCCGGGCCGTTCGCGGGCGCGCGGGCGGCTGCACCCGGCCACCCAGATCATGCGGCAGATCAACGCCATCTTCGCCGACCTCGGGTTCCAGGTGTATCGCACCCGCGAGGTCGAAACCGATGAGCTGAACTTCGAAAACCTGAACATGCCGGCGCACCACCCGGCTCGCGACATGTGGGACACGTTCTTCACCACCACGCCCGGCGTCGTGCTGCGGACGCACACGTCCCCCGGCCAGATCCACGTGATGCGCGAGGCGGCCGGGAAGCCGATCCGCGTCATCCTGCCGGGCATGTGCTACCGGAACGAGGCGATCAGCACGCGGAGCGAGATCCAGTTCTATCAGGTGGAAGGGCTGGTGGTCGGCGCGGGCGTGACGATGGCCGACCTGAAAGGCACGATCACCGCGTTCGCCCGCCGGATGTTCGGCCCAGAGCGCCAGGTGCGGATTCGGAGCAGCTACTTCCCGTTCACGGAGCCGTCGATCGAGGTGGACATCGACTGGCCGAAGGACGACCCGAACCGCGACCGACTGACGAAGGGTACGGGGTGGCTGGAGATCATGGGCGCGGGGATGGTTCACCCGAACGTGTTGCGGGCCGGCGGGTACGACCCGGAGGCGGTGACCGGGTTCGCGTTCGGGATGGGGCCGCAGCGGATGCTGATGCTCAAGCACGCGATCGACGACATCCGCCTGTTCTGGCAGAACGACCTGCGGTTCCTGCGGCAGTTCTAGCTCGCCGGGTCGGTGTGCCGCCGAAGGCCGGGCTGCCGGGCCGGTGGGTCTCCTGCGACGATCCGGAAGCCGGCCGCGGCGGCGCAGACGGTCAGCGCGAGGCCGAGGAGCCGGTTGACACCTTGCACCCGGTCGTCCCACACGTCCACCCGGTCCGTCGAGCCGGAGTTGTCCAGGAATACTACCCGCCGGAACGGGTCGTCGCTCGCCGCGTCCTTGACCGCCACGCGGCGCTCGACGCACTTGAACGGGAACCCGTCGCACCGCGTGTGCGCCATCGCAAACGCGGACAGCACCGTCCCGGCCGCGAGTACGGCCACGAGGACCGCGGCGGGGTCGGACGAGTCCCGGCGGTGCCGGGCGGCGCGCCAGGCCGCGGCCATCAGCGCGGCACCGACCGCGAGGTTCAGCAGCCACGCCCAGCCGTTCCGGATCGGCTCGTTGCGGTAGACCATGTACGGCGTGGGCCAGTGGGTGCCGGGTGCCACGGGCACAATGGCCGCGGTCGTGTAGTCGTTGAACGGGAACCCGTCGAATTCCGCGTTCGCGACGACGAGCAAACAGAACACGATCGCGGCGGCGGGCGGGCGAATCACGGCTCACTCCGTGCAGGTGCGACGGACGGGCGCTCGTCGGACGAACGCGCCCATCCCAACTCGTAGCACACCGCGAGACCCGCGACCGGTGAAACCGGCGCGGCGATTCGGTCGAATGAGATGCGGATGTGGCGCGCCGCCCGCGGCCGCGGTCACGACCGCCGCTTGACCGCGTAGCCGTACTGCGTCGGCCAGTTCGGCTCCTGGTTGAGAGCCGCTTGCGCCTTCAGCGCCCAGTACGGCTCGCGCAGCATCTCGCGGGCCAGGAACACGAGGTCGGCCGCGCCGGACGTCACCACCTCGTTCGCCTGGTGCGCCTCGGTGATGATGCCGACCGCACCGGTCGGGATGTCGGCCTCCTTGCGGATCGCGTCGGCGAACGGCACCTGATACCCCTTGCCCACCGGGATCTTGGCGTGCGGGACCAGCGCTCCGCTCGAGCAGTCGATCAGGTCCACACCCAGCGGCTTCAGCGCCTTGGCAAGTTCAATCGACTGCGGCAGGTCCCACCCGCCCTCGACCCAATCCGTTGCCGAGATGCGGACGAACAGCGGGAGTTCCTGCGGGATGGCCTCGCGCAGCGCCGCGGCGGCCTCGCGCACGATCCGCGTCCGGTTCTCGAAGCTGCCGCCGTAGCGGTCGGTGCGGCGGTTCGACAGCGGCGAGAGGAACTCGTGCATCAGGTAGCCGTGCGCCGCGTGCAACTCGATGACGCGGAACCCGGCCTTCACCGACCGCCGCGCGGCCGCAACGAACTGATCGACAACGCTCCTGATGCCGGCCGCGTCCAGTTCTTGCGGCGGGCGGTCGGCGTCGCGGAAGGGGATCGCGCTGGGGGCGACGGTCTGCCAGCCGCCGCGGTCGAGCGGGAGTTGCTCGCCGCCCTCCCAGGGCACGGCGCAACTCGCCTTGCGCCCCGCGTGCGCGATCTGGATGCCGGGCACGGCCCCCATGCGCGTCAGGAAGGCCGCGATACGGGCGAGCGGTTCGGTGTGGGCGTCGGTCCAGATGCCGAGGTCGCCGGGCGTGATCCGCCCTTCGGCCGCGACCGCCGTCGCCTCCACGAACACCAGCCCGGCCCCGCCCTGCGCCCGGCTGCCGAGGTGAACCAGGTGCCAGTCGTCGGCGAACCCGTCGGTCGCGCAGTACTGACACATCGGCGACACGACGATGCGGTTGCGGAACGTCACCCCGCGGAGGGTGAGCGGCGACAGCAGGTCGGTGTCGGGCAGGTTGCGGTCGTGGCTGACGGCCGACGGGCAGCCGGCGTGCTGGGTTTCGCTCATGTGAAGACCTGTGGTGACGTGAAGGGACGGCGGCTGATGTGCAAACCGCGAACCCGTCCCACAGGTATTGCTGCGCCTTCACACGAACCTTACACGCGGCCCCGGCCCGTCGGGCGTAACCGATGCGCCGCCCGCCGGGGCGCGGGGGAAGGGCGGTCAGCCGTCCTTGTCGGTCGGCTCGGGGAGCGGCGGCATCACCGGGATCGACTTGGTCGGCTTCGTGACCCGCGACGGCTTGGGCGGCTTCGGCTTCTCGGCCGGGCCGTCGTCGGTGGCGATCAGGGTCGTGGTCGAGGGGGCAGACATCGCGCGGAGCTTCTTCCGCGCCCGCGACAGGACCGCGCCGATGGTGTTCACCGGCACGTCGGTCTCGGTGCTGATCTCCTCGTAGGTGCGGCCTTCGAGGTAGTACAGCCGGACGATCTCCCGCTCCCGCCCCTTGAGCCGGCGGAGCAGCTTCTCGACCTCTTCGAGGCTCTCCATGCTCTTCTGGGCGACCGGCGCGTCGTCCGGGTCGGGCTGGGCGAGCCGCGACTCGCCGTGCTTGATCGCGTCCTTCACCTTCTGCCGCCGCACCAGCTCGTTGACGCAGATGCGCCGCGTCACCACGGTCAGGTAGGTGGCCAGCGACGACTCCTTGCGGAACTCGCGGAGCACCTTGAAGTTGTCGCTGACGACGCGGAGGAGCACCTCCGCGGCGATGTCCTCCACGTCCTCGGGGGCCAGCCGCGCGCTGCGGAGGTGCGCGGTGTACCCGATGGTGTGGTAGATGAGGCTGAGGAAGCGATCGACGAAGTCGTTCCACGAACCGGGCTCGCGGTTCAGGCACCGCTTGAGCAGTTCGCGATCGACCGCGGTGAACGGCGTCTCGTCCACGGCCGGAGCCTCTCGGATGAGGGATGAAAGTGAGGCGTCCCACCTCTGTATACGTTAGCCGATCGGCTGACCTTACGCAACGGGCGTGCCGGCGGCCGTTACGGTGGCCATTTTACCCGCCCGCGGCGCGACCGGCACAACCGGAGGAGCCGCCAGCGGCCGCGTCGTTGACGCCCGTTCCGACCGCGGGTAGCATCGAGGCGCGGGCGCTACGGAGGAACGTGGATGGCTTCGGGACTGATTCTGGCGGCGAAACTGCCCGGCGAGGGCGACATCCTGGCCGCGGTCGCCGCCTGCCCGGCGGACGACACCGCCAGGCTCGTGTACGCCGATTGGCTGGATGAGCACAGCGACCCCCGCGGCGCATACCTGCGGCAGTACGTGGCGGCGGTGAAGGCCGGCCGCGAGCCGCCGCGCCCGCCGGACGGGTTCTCGGCCGGCTGGCTGGAAATCGTCGGCGTCACGCTCACCGAGCGGCTCCGCGAACTGGGCGTTGTGGATTACCGCACCGCGGTCCTGTCCGCGGCGCGGCCGGCGGTGGCCGTCTTCGCCACACCGGACGCGGAACCAGACCCGGACAGCCGATTCGCGCTAGGCGCGTCGAAGTTCGGCGGCCGGCCCGACCTGCCGCGCGGCACCGAATGGCCTCGGTGTGAGGTGGCCCCGCTCGAGTTCCTGGGCCAACTCGACCTCGCCGAGGTGTCGCGGACGGTGGCCGGACGGGCGCTCCCGGCGACCGGGCTGCTGTCGTTCTTTATGTACCACGATCATGGCCAGGATGTGTTCGGGTCGGAGCGGTACCGCGGCGTGCCCGGCGGGCTTCAGATCATCCACACGCCCGCCGGCGCCGACCTCGGGCGGCTCGACGTGCCGGACGACCTGACCCGGAATTTCGGCCGCCCCCATCGGCCGTGTCGGCTGACCTTTCAGGACGCGATGGACGTGACCGACTCCGCCAGCGGCTGGCCGACGCTCGACGAGTCGCTCCGCCCGGCGGTGTTCTCCGACGCCGACCACAAGCTGTTCGGCTACAGCCACGTCTCCGTGTTGGCCTCGGACCCGACGCCCGGGCCGGAGTGGGAGCAACTCGCGCAACTCAGTTCCGACCGCGACCTGCACTGGAACTGGGGCGACGGGCACCAGCTGTTCTGGTACATTCGCACCGCCGACCTCCGCGCCGGCCGGTTCGATGACACGACCGCCATCGACGGCTGAGCCGCATTTCGCTTGCCCGGCCGGTACGTTCGCGGCATGATGGGAACGTTATTCCCGCCGGCCCGCCTCCTGCCAGGGCTTCCGCCATGCTGCGCGTCCTCGGTAACCCCAAGCGGCTCTGCAACGGCCTCACCCGCCGCGACCTCCTCACCGCTGGGGCCGCACTCGGGCTGACACTCCCCGCGTTCCTCCGCGCCCAGGCCGAACGCCCCGCCGGCGATAAACCCCCGCACGACAAGCACTTCGGCAAGGCGAAGGCGTGCATCCTGCTGTTCCTCTACGGCTCGCCGAGCCAGATCGAACTCGCCGACCAGAAGCCCAACGCCCCGGTCGAGGTCCGCGGCGAACTCGGGTCCATCAAGAGTACCCTGCCGGGCTGCGACGTCTGCGAACTGCTCCCGCACACCAGCCGAGTGATGCACAACGTCACCGTCGTGCGGTCGGTCACCCACAAGTACCCGATTCACGGCGTCGCCTACGCCACCACGTCGATTCCCGAGATCGACGTGGCGATGGAGCTGTCGCCGCACGACGCGCGACACTGGCCATTCGTCGGCAGCACGGTCGCCCACCTCGAACAGCGGCGCGACCCCGCGACCGCCCGCAAGGCGGTGCCGGACAACGTCGCCCTGCCGTTCCCGTTCAGCAGCCGGCGCACCGGCGAGGTGCAGCGCGCCGGCCCGTACCCGGCGTTCCTCGGCAACCAGTTCGCGCCCCACTTCACGAGCTTCCACGGAACCGCGTCGAAGAAGATCACCAAAACCCTCACCGACCGCACCGTCGAGTTCGACGAGCCGTACGCGGGCACGCACCCGGACCTCCACTTCGCCCTCGGCGGCGAACCGGCGGCCGACCTCACCCTCGACCGCCTCAACACCCGCCGCTCGCTGCTCACCCAAATGGAAGACGCGCGCCGCAGCCGCGACCGGCTCGATTCGGGCGACCCGTTCCGCGAAATGGCCTACGCGCTGGTCGGGTCGGCCGCGGTCCGCAACGCGCTCGACGTGCGCAAGGAGTCGGCGAAGACCCGCGAGCTGTACGGGCACTTCCTGTTCGGCCAGAGCTGCCTCGCGGCCCGGCGGCTGGTCGAAGCCGGGAGCAAGTTCGTGACGTGCTTCTGGGACGAGTTCGGCCTCGCCGGCAGCGGGTGGGACACGCACTGGGAGCACTACCCGCGGATGCGCAACGAACTCATGCCCGGGTTCGACCACGGGTTCGCCGGCCTCATCGCCGACCTCGACCAGCGCGGCATGCTCGACGAAACGCTCGTGATGGTGCTGAGCGAGCACGGCCGCACGCCCAAACTGAACAGCGCGAAGGGAGCCGGCCGCGACCACTGGGCGCAAGCGTACTCGGTGCTGCTGGCCGGCGGCGGGATCGCACGCGGGAAGGTGGTCGGCAAGACGGACAGCATCGGCGGTACGGTCGCCGACCGCCCGGTGTCGCCGAAAGACCTGCTCGCGACCGCTTATCACCTGCTCGGCTACGACCTCGAAACTACGCTGACCGACAAGACGAACCGGCCGGTGCCGCTCGTGCCCGGCGGGCAGGTGCTCCGCGACGTTTTGACGTGAACGTCCGGTCAAGATTGTCCCATTTCTGTTCCCGCGCACGTATATTTGCCGGGGGAACCGCCGGCGAACACAAAGTGTGATCGGCTTTTCGGTCGCAACTTCCACCCGACGCAGTCGTTGCGACTGGCGCGGCGGGCCTTCCGCCGCTCACCGCCCGTTGAGGTCCGCATGCCCGAGCCCGACGCCACCCGCGCCCGCTCCCCGTTCGGCGGCGGCACCGTGTCGCCCCTCGCGGCGGTCCGGTCGGTCGCCGAGCTGTTCCAGCCGCCCGCCGGACCCGACGAGATCGGCCGCATCGCCGACTACCGCATCCTCAAGCCGCTCGGCGAGGGCGGCATGGGCAGCGTCTACCTCGCCGAAGACACCAAGCTCAACCGCGAGGTCGCGCTCAAGTTCCTCCTCCCGAGCGTCGCCGCGAGTCAGCACGGCAAGGTCCGGTTCCTCCGCGAGGCACGCGCCGCGGCCGGCATCCGGCACGAGAACGTCATCGTCATCTACCAGGTGGACGAGGTCGGCGGGGTGCCGTTCATCGCGATGGAGCGGCTCAAGGGGTTCACCCTCGACGACTGGGTCCGCAAGAAGGGCGTGCCGCCGCTCGCCCAGTCGGTGCGGATCGTCCGCGAGATGCTCGCCGGGCTGCACGCGGCGCACGAGCAGGGGCTGGTTCACCGCGACATCAAGCCGGCCAACGTGTGGCTCGAGGCGCCCAAAGGCAAGGTGCGGCTGCTCGACTTCGGGCTGGCCGTGCGGTCGGACGGCGACCAGCGGGTGACGCAGGCCGGGGCGGTGATGGGCACCCCGGCGTACATGAGCCCCGAGCAGGCGCACGGGCAGGCGGTCGATCTGCGGTCGGACCTGTTCAGCGTCGGCGTCGTGCTCTACCGGCTGTGTACCGGGAAGATGCCGTTCACCGGCGACAGCCAGATCGAAATCCTGATGAGCGTGTGCAAGGACGAGCCGCCGCCGCCCCGGCAACTCAACCCGGACCTGCCGGCGTGGCTGGACGCCCTCGTCGTGCGGTTACTGGCGAAAGACCCCGCCGGCCGGCCGGCGTCGGCGGCCGACGCGATCAAGACGCTGTCCGCCCCCCTCGGCGCGGCCGCGGCGCCGGCGATGGACGTCCCGCCCGCGGCCAGCGGCATTCACCCGCTGGTGCCGGCCACAAGCCCCTCGCGGCTCGTCACCCCGGTGCCCCGCTCGACGCAGGCCGCGGCCGTGCCGGCGCCCGCCCCGGTTCCGGCTCCGGTCCCGCTGCCCATCCCGGTGCTGGTGCCGACCGTCGAGGTGTACGTAGACGAGACGGAGTCGGACGAGGACTCAGCGGCAGAGCGGAGGCGTGCCCGCGAGCGGGCGCGGGCGCGGCAGGAGGAGCGGGACGAGCGGGCGCGGCGGTTCCGGGCCGACATGCTCGGCGTGGGCGCCACGCTGCTCGGCCTCGGGGCGCTGGGCGCGCTGTTCCTGATCGCGTTCAACAAGCACGGGCTGGCGCTACCGCTGGCGCTGGGCGGGCTGGCGTGCGCGTTCTTCGCCCGCGGCCAGACCCGGGTCAACGCGCTGGTGCTCAACGTGCTGGCGACCGCGGCCGCGGTCGGCGTGCTCCAGTTCGCCCCGCAGATCCGCGACACCTTCGACATCGCCCAACCCGGGGCGCCGGCGGCGAAGCCCGGCGACGCCGCCAAGCCCGGGCCGGCGGCCCCCGCGCCGGCCGGCGCGCTGGAAGTCGAGTTCGACGACGCGAACGTGCGGGCCGGGCTGCGCGGGTTCGCGCTGTTCGTGGGCGGGCGGCAGTACCCGCTCGGCCGGGACAAGGTCACCGCGCTCGCCGTCCCGTCCGGCGCGCACGTGGTCGAGGTGCGGTACGAGGACGGCATCGCAGCGTACACGACGTCGGTGGCCGTGCGGCCGCGGGACCAGGGCAAGGCGACCGTGCGGGTTCCCAAGCTGGATGCCCCGGACGAGCCCGGCACGCTCGAAATCCGCTACCAGCCGATGCCGGCCGCGTACTGGGAGGGCGTCCAGATGTTCGTGGACGACAAGCCGGTGAAGACCGGCCCGCCGGACAACGCGCCCACGCACACGCTGACGCTCGCGCGCGGCGCCCACACGCTGCGGTACGTGCGGAACGGGGACGCGGTGTACACCACGACCGTGACCGTCCAGCGCCCGGGCCTGGGGCCGACCGCCCACGCGGTCAACCTGCTCCAGCAGATGGTGGTCGCGGTGACGCTCAACAACCCGGTGCCGATCGACGCCGGCGTCGATGCCTACGTCGAGGTGGACGGCAAGTTCGTGAAGGACTGGCCGGCCGGTACGCGGTCGATCACGTTCAACGCGTTCGCCGGCCCGCGGGTGATCGAGGTGAAGACGCGGAAGCCGCTGAACGTCGCGGTCCTGACGATCCGCCTGACCCTGCCGCCGGGCGCCCCGTACACCTTCGACATCCCGAGCGGCCCGCCCCGCCGGCCCGACTCCCCCTGAGCGCGCCGCCGATGGACACCACGCAAGCCCACGTCCCGAACCCGGCGCTGGAGGCGACCGTCGCCCGGCCGCCGGGCGCGCCCGTCCCCGGCGGCCCACCCGAGCCGCCGCGCCCGGCCGCGTTCGTCGGCGGCTCCAACGCCGCGACCGTCGGGGCGCACGACCTCGCGCCGCTCCTCCGCAAGCGGCTGCTGTTCCTGTCGCTGCTGTTCGCCGCCTTCTACGGGACGCTCATCCCGGTCTGGCTGTGGTACCTCTCGACCAAAGACTGGGGTCCCGACGCCTGGGCGCCGGTCGCGTCCGCCCCGCTGTTTCTGCTCCTCGCCGCGTGGCTGTGGCGGAACCCGGGGCTCACCGTCCGGCAACTCCGCGGGGCCGAGATCGCCCTGTTCACGGTGCTGGTCGTTCGGCTGCTCCTCCGCGGGTACTCGCTCCTGTGGCAGCGCCCGACCGTCGATGAGGCGATGGGCCTGCACGCCGCCGGTCAGATAACCCTGTCGGAGGACGTGCTCACGAGCCTCGTCTTCCGTCTGACGACGCTGTCCACGGTGTTCCTGGTCGCCTACGGGGTGATCGTGCCGAACACGTGGCGGCGGTGCGCGATCGTGGTGGCCGCCTTCGCGGCGCTGCCGGTGGTTATCTGGGTGGTCGGGTTCGCGGCCCGCGGCGTCCCCGCGGAGCGGTGGTTCCCGATCGGCGTGGTCGTGGCGTTCATGATGCTGTTCCAGGCCGCGGTGCTGGCGGTGTACGGCGCGTACCGCATCGAAAGTGCCCGGCAGGAGGTGGCGGAGGCCCGGCGGCTCGGGCAGTACGTCCTGCGCGAGAAGCTCGGCGGCGGCGGGATGGGCGACGTGTACCTGGCCGACCACGTGCTGCTACGCCGCTCGTGCGCGGTGAAGCTGATCCGCCCGGAGCGGGCCGGCGACCCGGGCACGCTCGCCCGGTTCGAGCGCGAGGTGCAGGCCACCGCCGCGCTCACCCACCCGAACACCGTGCAGGTGTTCGACTACGGGCACACGCCCGACGGCACGTTCTACTACGTCATGGAGCACCTGCCGGGCGTCACGCTCGCCGAACTGGTCAGCGCCGACGGCCCGCTCCCGCCGGCGCGGGCCGTCCACCTCCTGCGGCAGTTGTGCGGGGCGCTGGCCGAGGCGCACGCGGCCGGGCTGACGCACCGCGACATCAAGCCCGGGAACGTGATCGTCTGCGAGCGCGGCGGCGTCCCCGACGTCGCCAAACTGCTCGACTTCGGGCTGGTGCAGACGGCCGCCGACGCCGACGACAAGCTGACCCACGTCGGCGCGGTGGTGGGCACGCCGAGCTACATGGCCCCCGAGCAGATTTCCGGCGAGCCGGCGGACGCCCGGACGGACATTTACGCGCTCGGCGCGCTGGGGTATTTTCTCCTGACCGGCCGCCCGCCGTTCGCGGGCAAAACGGTCGCGCAACTGCTCGCCGCTCACCTGCACGAGCGGCCCGAGCCGCCCCGGGCGCACCGGCCGGACCTGCCGCCGGCACTGGAGGCGGTCGTGCTGCGGTGCCTGGCGAAGCGGCCGGCCGAGCGGTTCGCGACCGTGCAAGAACTCGGCGCGGCGCTGGCCGCGGCACTCGGAGAGGAGCGGCGGGTATGAGCGGCAGCCACGCCCCGCGGCCGGAACTGGTCGCGCTGCTCGACGCCATCAAGGACAACCCGGACGAGGACACCCCGCGGCTCGTCCTGGCCGACTGGCTCGACGAGCAGGGGAACGAACTCGACGCCGAGCGGGCGGCGTTCATCCGCGCGGACATCGCGGCGGAACTGGAGCGGGAGCGGGCGGCCCCGCCGACGTCGCGGCGGGCGCTCGGGTCGCTCCGCAAGCCGGCGGCGACCGACCGGTACGCCAAGCCCGACGACCGGCTCCGCCGCTGGCTCGGCCCGGCCGCCGACCTCGCCGCGCTGGGCGGGTTCGACCGCGGGCTGCCGGGGATCGTGGTTCACGGCAAGCGGTTCGAGAAGCCCGACGTGGTCAAGCTGCTGACCACCGAGTGGTTCGCGTTCGTCCAGTCGGTGAACCTGTTCGAGGCGGGCAAGAAGCGGATCGTGGAGATGGCCGCCCGCCCGGAGTTCCGGTTCGTGCCCGGGTTCTACGCGGCCCCGATGTACGCGTTCGGGGTCGAGTTCTCCGAGAAGTTCTTCGCCTGCCCCAACCTGACCGGGCTGCGGCACATCGTCTTCCGCGGGATCAACCCCGGGGCCGACGGGACCGCCGCGCTGGCCGCCAACCCGGCGCTGGGCCGGCTGCGGAAGCTGTCCTTGTATCACAACAAGCTGGTGGACAAGGCGGCCGCGGCGCTGGCCGGGTCGAAGAACTTCGCCCACCTCACCTACCTGAACCTGAGCGACAACAACATCGGCGACAAGGGCGCCGAGGCGCTGGCCGCGTCGTCCGCGTTCCCTCGACTACTGGAACTGGACCTGACGCTCAACCCGCGGCTGACCGACGCCGGCAAGGCGGTGCTGCGGGCCAGGTTCGGCGACCGCGTGAAGTTGTGAGCCGCGCCTCACGGCCGCGGGTCGGTGGCGCGGAGCCGGGCGAGGGCGGCCGCGGCGCCCCGCGTCAGGTCGGCGGTCGGCTCGCCTTCGGCCAGTTTAGCCAACACCGCCCGCGCGGCCGGCGTGCCGACGTACTCCAGCACCTCCACCGCGCGGCGGGCGCGGGGCGAGCCGGTCCGCTCGCGGGCGTCGTGCGCCGCCACCAGCCGGGCGGCGCGGGCGCGGCGCTCCGGGTCGTCGCCGGTGCCCGCCGCGGCGCGCAGGGCGGCGACGGCCGACGGCCCCAACTTCGCCAACGCCATTTCCGCACCCTCCCGCGTCGGGTAGTCGTCCGAGCCGAGGTCGCTGACGAGCCGCCGGACGGTAGCCGGGTCGGCCGGCAGCACCGGAGGCAGCCACCCGCCGATCAGCTTCGCCGCCTCGTCCGGGGTCGAGCCGAGTTCCACCACCGCCGAGAAGCCGGACTGACCGTCCTCGCCCAACTGCCGCCACAGCCGCGCCCGGGCCGCGTCGTCCGGGGGCGCCCCCTTGCGGGCCAGCCCGCGCCAGTCCACGACCGCGACGAACGACCGCTCCCCGGCCGCGGCGAGCAGTCGGCCGTCGGGCGACACCGCGAAGTGCGTCGCATTACACGGGATGCCGCCGACCGACCGCAGGTCGCCGGTATCGGTTTCGTACGCCCGCACCGTCTGCCCGCGGCACGCCACCAGCAGCGTCCGCCCGTCCGGGGTGAGGGCGCAGCCGAGCGGCATTCCGGTGGTGTTGCGGTCGATCCCCCAAGAGAACTGGCGCTTGCCGCCGGTTCGCGGGTCGAGAACGATGCCGGCGCACGTAGGCTCGGCGAACGCGGCGGTCTCATCGCCGGCGTACCCGAACGCCGCCCATCGCCCGCCGCCCGCGGCGAGTCGTGCGGCGCTTTCCGGCGCGACCGACATCAGCCCGACGTGTGAGACGCGGCCCCCGGTGGCGGTCGCATGCGCGCAGGGGCGCGCAAGCGCCCCGCTCGCACCGCCCGAGCACGTCAGCACCTCGCCCGCGTGCGGGTCGATCGCCACCGCCGGCGGCTCGGCGCTCGCCGGCAACTCCACACGCCACGCCTCGGCCCACTTCGGGCCGGCGAAGTACCGCAGCACCGGCTTCGGTCCGCCGGTCGCGACCGCCACCGCCCCGCCCGCGCACGCCAGCGCCGCGACCGCGTCTTTGCCCAGGTCGATGACCGCCAGTTCCTTGCCGGACGGGTATTGGCGAAGTGAGACGGCGGTCCGCGGCTCGCACACGACCGCCAGCGTGCTCGCGTCGAGGAACGCGAGGAACCGCACGTCGCCGCTCACCTTCCACGGGTCGGCGGCCGGTTTGCCGGTGCGCGGATCCACGAACCGGACGGCCTTCCCGTCGCCGATGAGCAGCGCCTTGCTGTCCGGGGCGAACGTCAGCGCGCCGGCGCGGTCGCCGTCGGTCTCGATGGTCCGTAGGGTGCGGAACCCGCCGTGAAACCCGTTCGGCCCGGGCGGAGACGCGGGCGGCGGTTGCGCGCACGCGAAGCCGCACGCGGTTGCGAGGCAGATCACGGCGGCGGTACGCACGGCGGGCCTCCTGGCGTCAGCGGTCGGCGTCCACGTCGAGCGACCGGACGATCGCCGCCAGCAGCGGGTCGTTGGCGTCGCGGTCGTACTCGCTCACCTGGGCCAACAGCAGAAGCGGGCCGGCGAACGTGTCGAGCGCGCGGGCCCGGCAGGCGGTCGCGGTGTCCACCGTCAGGAAGTCGGCGTTGAACCCGACCGCCGGCAGCCCGCAGATGGTCTCCATCACGTCTTCGGCGTCGAGTTCCGTGTAATCGGCCTTGAGCGCCGCGAGTGCCTGGTCGGCGAGGTCGCCGGCGTCGCTGGCGTCCGGCTGGAGCGACACCAGGAGGAACGCGGTCTGCGGGCTTTGGACGCTGACCGTCCACCCGCCGCTGTCCGCGTCCTCGGCCACCTCCGTCGTCCAGCCGGCCGGGTAGCGGAACGAGATGCCGTCGCGCTCGAACGTCTGCATTTTGCAGTCCCAAGTCGTAAAGTCGAAAGTCGTAAAGTCGAAAACCAAAACTGCGGCTGTCTTCGACTTTACGACTTTCAACTTTACGACGTTACGACAGCCCTTCTTGTGTTTCCCGCACCAACTGCTCGACCACCGCCCGCGTCCCGCCGCCGGCGTTGAACGTCTTCAGTTGCCGGTCGGCCGACGAGCCGCCCTCCAGAATCTTATACGCGTACTCGATCTCCTTGCGGGTGCCGAGTTCGTCGATCACGTCCCGCAGGAACCAGTCGATCATCTCGTGGATCAGCTCGCGGACCGGCACTTCCTTCTGCTTGCCGAGGTCGAGCAGCTTGCCGTCCAGCCCGTACCGCACCGCCCGCCACTTGTTCTCCTCGATCAGCTCGGTCGGGTACACGCGGAACGTCATGTTGTCCCGCCGCAGCTTCCACAGCTTGGCGATGATCGCCTGGAAGATCGCCGCGATGCACACCGCCTCGTCCACCTTCGTACACACGTCGCAGATGCGGAACTCGAGCGTCGGGTAGCGGTGGTTCGGGCGGACGTCGTACCAGATCTTGGACCCGTCCGGGATGCACCCAGTGCGGGTCATCGTGTCCACCATCCCGCCGTACTCAGCCCAGTCTGTAAAGAGGGGAGGGATGCCCGAGCGCGGGAAGTGGCGGAAGATGATCGACCGGTAGCTCTTCAGCCCGGTGTTGCGCCCGGTCCAGAACGGCGACGAGGTGCTCAGGCACAGCACGTGGGGAGCGAAGTACCGCGCCACGTTCATCGCGTCGATGAGGAAGTCGCGGTCCTCGATGCCGATGTGGACGTGGGTGCCGAAGATGAGCAGTTGCCGGGCCAGGTCCTGCATGTCGTTCTGCACGCCCAGGTAGCGCTCGAACGGGGTGATCTCCTGCTGCTCCCAGTTGGAGAACGGGTGCGTGCCGGCGGCCGCGATGACCAGCCCGTGCTTGCTCGCGAGGTCGGTGATGCACGTGCGGAGCTTCACCAGTTCCCGCCGCGCGTCCGCCGGGGTCTGGCAGATCTCGGTGCCGACCTCCACCATCGACTGGTGCAGTTCGGCCTTGATCTGCTCCTTCAGGACGAGTTTCCCCTCGTCCAGGATTTGCGTGATGTACGACTTCAACTCGCCCGTCGCCGGGTCGATGATCTGGTATTCCTCTTCGATGCCGAGCGTGAGCGACGGAGCCTTCATAACTGAGTTCCAGGTTCCAAGTTCCAGGGTTCCAAGTTGAAGACAGAAGAGGTGTATTGTGTTTTAACTTGGAACCCTGGAACTTGGAACCTGGAACTTCCGCGTTATCGCGGCTCCACGAGGAACGTCGGCACCGTCGAGCCGCCGCCGGCGGTCACGTTCACCAGCGCCTCCGTCGAAATGCGCGTCAGACAGCCGTGCATGAACTCGCCGAACGCGACGTAGGGGTTGGTGTCGAGCATCCGGTCGAGGACGTGCAGCGCCCCGCCCTCGAAGCTCGGGAACGCCTCCTTCGGCAGCCGCACCCGCTGCTGCACGACGTAGGGCGTGGCGAGCGCGGTCTGAACGGCGGCGTCCCACTCATTCTGATCGACGGTCCAGCCGAGAACGATGCCCTTCCCGCCGTAGTCGTCGTTCGGCTTGAGCACCAGGCGGTCTTTGTTCGCCGTCGCCCACGGAATGAGGTCGATGGGGTCGCCGTCCGGGGAGCGGGTGTTGCGCGCCTCCATCACCCGCGTCCACGGGATGTGCTTCCCGACCGCCGCGCGCGCGTCCGGGGTGAACAGCCCCTCGTTCCGCTCGTCCGACAGCACCGCCAGCGACGCCTTCTTGAACAGGATTTTGCAGCGGAACGAGTTCGTCATACAAACGGCCCGGTCCCGCACCGCCCGGATGACCGGGTGATCCAGCCCGCCGCGCTCCACCAACTCGCTGATCAGCACCCGCTTGTAGATGAGCGTGATGTGGTAGTCGCCGGCCATCAGCTTGCCGTCGCGGTACTCGACCTCCCGCGGATCGACGATGCGGGCCTCAATCCCCATCGCCTTGAAGTAATCGTAGAAGAGGACGAACTCGCTGAACGTCGGCACCTCGCGCCAGTCGAGGATGGCGATCCGCGGCGCCTCGGACGTGTTCCCTTGCCACCGCTTGAAGCTGTCGGTGAGGGCGTGCAGGACGCCCGGCTTGGCCGGGATCGGGAACACGCGATACCCGCGCTGGAACTCCTGAAACACCGGCAGCGCGTAGAAGGCCTTCGCGAGCGCGTCGGAGTACCCGGCCCCGGCCGGCGTTTCGGTGTTGAACTCGGTGAAGTACAGCTCGTCGTCGGAGGTGTAGAAGCTGTCGAACCGGCTCGTCGGGCTGGGGCACGGGAACCCCGGATCGACGCCGAGCAACTCCTCCTCCCAATCGAGCATGCGGAACTGCGCCCGGAACCCCGCGTCGGCGAGGGCGCGACTGTAGATGGCGTCGAACGCCGGGACGAGCCGCGCGACGGTGTCGTGGAGGAACTTGTACTGGTGCGGGGTGAGGAACCGCGGCCGCAGGACGGTGCAGACCGGCCGCTCGCCGAACAGGAGGCCGCGGTTCCGCTGGGCGGTGTCGAGCGCCGCCTGCGAGTCGGCCGCGAGCGTGCCGGACGCGAGCAGGTCGTGGTAGGCGGAGATGGCGTCGGACATGGTGCCCCCGAAAGTAGGTCACTCGCTCCGCGAGTGACACCAGAAGCGTATCGAGGAGCCGCGGAGGCCGAAGGCGCGACTCGCGGAGCGAGTCGCCTACTTTCAGAACAATTTCCCCCACCGCAGTTCGGTCAACTGCGGCCGCGGGTTGAGCGCGCGGTCGATGACGAGGTCGGCCATGTGCGACACCACCCACTCGAAGTAGTGCGGGGTGAGCGAGTTCACGTCCATGTCCGGGGCCGGGTTCATGAAGTCGATCGCGTACGGCACCCCGTCCTTGATCGCCCACTCGACCGTGTTCATGTCGTACCCGAGCGCGTCCACCAGTTTGAGCGAGTCGTCGATCACCCGCTGCTTGAGGGCCGGCGTCAGGTAGCCGTCGTCGGGGATGTACTTGCGGTTGTGGGTGTCGTAGGGCATGGGCAGCACGCGGTCGCGGCCCAGGCACATGCAGCGGACGTACTGCTCCCACTGGATGAACTCCTGAGCGATCATGGTGAGCAGCCCGGAGCCGTCGTAGTAGCGGATCAGCTCCTCGACGCTGTGACACACATACACCCCACGCCACCCGCCGCCGTGCGCGTCCTTGAGGATGCACGGCAGCCCGACGTAGTCGACCACCGCCTGCCAGTCGAGCGGGTACTCGAGGTTGCGGAGGCTCTCGGTCTTCACGATGCCCGGGACGTAGTCCTTGTTCGGCAGCGCGACCGTCTTGGGGTGGGCCAGCCCGAGCTTGCGGCACAGCGACGCGCCGAAGAACTTGTCGTCGGCGGTCCACATGAACGGGTTGTTGACGACCGTCACCCCGTCGAGCACCGCGTGCTTGAGGTACGAGCGGTAGTACGGCACCTCGTGCGAGATGCGGTCCACCAGCACCGCGTACGGCACCGGCTCGTCCATCTTGGTGCCGCCGAGCTTGGCGAACTCCGCGACGACGCCCGCGTTCCGCCCGTTCACCTCGTCGATGAACCGCGGCGGGAACGACCACTCGCGCCCGACGATCACGCCGACCTTTTTCATCGGGCTTCGCCCTCAAGCTGTTGGCTGTTAGCTATTGGCTGTTGGCCAAGCGACACGTTTCGAACCCTCTGCTGGCTAACAGCCAATAGCTAATAGCCAACAGCCCCCCTCAGTCGTGCCCGCCGATGTACCGGTTGACCATGTGGTGCCAGACCGGCCAGTCGTGGGCGAACCCGTCCCACTCGCGGAGGGCGTTGCCGATCCCCTTGCCCCACAGCTTGCCGCTCAGCTCGCGGTTCTGGTGGACGAGCCGGTCGCCGTTGCCGACGGCCAGGATGATGCTCTGCTGGCGCAGCCGGTCGAGCCGCCACCCGTCGTGTTCGTTGGGGATGAAGTCGACCGGGTTCTGGAGGTAGACGGTCTCGTTGTGATAGCCGTCGAGGAACATCTTGATGTCGGTCAGCCCGCTCATGGCGAGGATGCGGTTCACCTGATCGGGGTAGCGGAGACCCATCGAGAGGGCGTGGAACGCGCCGAACGACGCCCCGGTGAAGATGGTGTACGGGTGGTGGTTGCGCCACCGCGCCCACGGCAGCACTTCGTTCATCACGTAGTGCGTGTACTGCTCCTGCCGCCACGCCCGGTCGCCGGGGTGCTTGTGGTACGCGTACCAGCTCTCGCGATCGACGCCGTCAACGCACACGAGGTGCAACCAGCCGTGTTCGAGGGCGTGCGCCAGCGCGTGGTGCATGCCGCGGTTCTCCCACTCGAAGAACCGGCCGCCGGAGGTGGGGAACGCGATCACCCGCGCCCCGCCGTGGCCAAACTCGAGCAGTTCCATGTCGCGGTGAAGGGACGGGCTCCACCAGCGGTGATACTCGCGGCGCATGAACGGGTAGACGCGGGGTTGGGGTGGCGAGAGGTCGGGTACAGGAGAAGGTATGCGGATTCGTCGGCCGAACGGCAACGGGCGTTTGAACTTGGGTCACCGCGACTTCTTCTTGGGCTTGGTGCCGCTGGCGAACACGTCCGCGAGCGGCAGCTTGAACCCGGGCAGCACCTTCCCGCCGTCGAGCGTTCCCGTCTCGTCCACGTCCTTGAATTTCTTGGCCGACGTGTACACCTTCGCGGTTTTGGCCTGCGGGTCGATCACCCAGGCGAGTTTGCACCCGGCGGCGAAGAACTCGCGCAGCTTGCGGTCGATCTCCGCGTCCGTGTTGCCCGGGCTGAGCACTTCCACGATCAACCCCGGGGCGACCGACCAGAAGGCTTCATCTTTCGGCACAGCGCCGTCGGGGAACTCCGACCACGGGATGAACGTTACGTCCGGCGCGCGAACGTGTCCCTCGCCCAACTTGATGTACCCGGCCTCGCCGGACACCACCCCGAGTTCGTTCTCCTGAACGTGGTTGCTGATCAGCCCGCCGATGAACATCCCGAGCATCGATTCGAGCATTCCCATGGGCTTCTCCACCAGGACGCCGTCGATGAGTTCGCACACCGGCTTGCCGGCGCGCTCGAGGTCGGCTTCGGTGGCGGTGCCGGGCGCGGGGGTGCGGCGGATGCGGACCAGCGGCACCCCGCCGAGGCGCTCGTGGAGGTAGGCGAACGACGTTTCCGGCACTGCGGCGGTGGTGGTCGCCATCGTGGCCCCGCGTGGAAAGGGAACGGGCGAGCGGACGATAACGCCGCTCGCCCGGGTGCGATGTTACCGCGCCGCGGTCACTTCTGGTAGATCGGCAGGTAGTGGGTCGGGACGCTCAGGATCAGCACCGCGATGGACGTCTGGTACGCCGGGCCGTAGGCGGCCTCGCGGCCGTCCTGCCACGCCCCGCTCGGCAGTTGCGTCCGCAACAGTTGATCCCGCATCCGCTTGTAGTACTTCTCCCACAACTCGCCGCCGACCTGGTTCATCGCGTGGGCGGCGTAGTAGTGGCCGTACCAGTAGTGGCCGCGGTCGTCGCCGGTCCGCTCCAGGTACTCGACCGCCATCTTGATGTCGTCGGCGTCGTACTTGCCGCACAGTTGCAGCACGCACACCCCGGCCGCGGTGCGGGCGTACCCGGCCCCGGACGAGTACGGCTGATACCGGTACCCGCCGCTCCGCCGGTCGTAGCACTTGTTGACGTACTTGAGCGCCTCGTCCATCGTCTTGTCCGGCACGTGGATGCCGGCGTCCTTCGCCCCGCGCAGCGCCATCACCTGCATGATGGTGACCGAGATGTCGGCCCCGGTCGGCGACGGGTCGTACCGCCACCCGCCCTCGTGGTTCTGCGTCTTGACGATCAGTTCGATCGCCCGCTTGGTGATCTTCTTCACGTCCTCGTCGCCGGTCATGCCGTACGCCTGGGTGAGCGCCAGTGCGGCCATGCCGTGGCAGTACATGTTGCCGCCGCGTGCCCCCACCAGGTAGCCGTCCTCGCGGGCGGTCGAGCACAGGTAGCGGACGCCCTTGGCGACCGCCTTGCCGTAGTCGCCCTGGTTGGGCATGTGCCCGTTGGACATGAACGCCAGCAGGGTGAACCCGGTGATCGCGGTGTTGCCCCACGCCCCGTCCGACTCCTGCCGGTCGGCCAGGAACTTCAGCGCCTTGTCCACCGCCTTCTTGGTGGCGTCGTCCATCTTGACGTTGTCTTTGGGCACCACGCCCATCGGCTTGAGGTCGTCTTTCGGCGGTTGCGGGGTCGCCGGGACCGCCCCGACGCCGACCAGGAGCGCCGCGGACAGGGTCGTGAGCGCGAATCGCATGGCGGAACCTCCTGCGGGCAATCCGGTATAGGTGAGAAGGGCCGGTGAGCCGACGCGAGCGGCTCACCGGCCCGGGGTTATCGTGGCGAACGGCCGCGGGTCACTTGCCCGGGGCCGGGGCGGGAGTACCGGCCGGCTTGCCGTTCTTGATGGTGATGTTGTACTGCTTGATTAGCTCGCGGAACTCGGCCGGGAACTGGGTGTCGCTGGCCGCGTTCACCTTGTCGCGGTCCTTGCTCCGCATCTTGATGAACGACCCGTCGCCGGTCGCGGTGGTGCCGCTCGACGCCGCGTTCTTGAGCTTGTCCCCGCCCTGCATGTCGCCTTCGCCCATGCCCATATTCATGCCCTGCTGGGCGTTGTTCCCCATGCCCATCCCGGTCATGCCCATCTGACCCATCCCCATCCCCATCCCCTGACCCATACCCATCCCCATCTGGCCCATGCCCATGCCCATGCCCATGCCCATGCCTTGACCCATCATGCCCATGCCCATCATACCCATCCCCATGCCGGCCATGGCCGTCTGGTCCATACCGGGCTTGGCCCCGGGCTGGCCCTGCGCCATCGCGGCCTGGTTGAGCGCGTCGAGGGCCTGTTGGAGGTTCTGGGCGGCCTGCTGCTGGTTCATCCCGGCCTGACCGGGTTGGCCCATGCCGAGTTGCTGCCCGGCCTGTTGCAGTTGCTGCCCGGCCTGCTGCAACTGCTGCTGAACGGCCTGCGGGGCGTTCGCCTGAGCCTGTTGGATGGCGGCCTGGGCGGCCGCGGTGGCCTGCTGCGACTGCTGGAGCGCCTTGGTGGCGTCGAGCACCTGCTGCTGCTGCTTGGCGAGCCCGTCCGGCATGCCCATCCCCATGCCCATCATACCGCCCATGCCCTTGTCACCCATGCCCTTGTCACCCATCCCCATCATGCCCTTATCACCCGGCGTCATTCCCTTGTCGCCCGGCGTCATGCCCTTATCTCCGGGCTGCATGCCTTTATCGCCCATCATGCCTTTATCACCGGGCTGCATGCCCTTCATATCCCCCGGCTGCATCCCCTTGTCCCCGGGTTGCATCCCCTTATCCCCCGGTTGCATGCCCTTCATGTCGCCGGGCTGCATGCCCATCGGCATGCCCTTGTCGCCCATCATGCCCATCGGCGCGCCTTGCATGTCGCCGGCCTTCTTCAACTCGTCGAGCGCCTTCTGCTGGTTCTCGATGGCCTTCGGCAGGTCGCCCATCTCCAGCGCCTTCGCGGCCATGTCGGCGGCCTTCGCCGCGTCCGGCAACTTCTGATCCGCGGCCTGCTTGGCGATCTCCTTCTGCGCCTGGGCGATGGTCTTCTGGGCGTCGTTCATCATGCCCTTGTTGTCCATCATCCCCTTATCATTCATCATGCCCTTGTTATCCGTGGGCATACCTTTGTTATCCGTCATGCCCTTGTCCATCGGCATGCCGTTCATCATGCCGTCCATGGGCATGGCCTTGTCGCCCATCATCCCCTTGTTGTCCATCGGGTTGAGGGCCATCTCCGCCATCTTGGCCTTGTCGGCGGCCATGTTCGCCTGCTCCAGCGCCTTCGCGACCTGCTGCGCGGCCTGCTGCGGGTCCACCTTGTTCGGCTGCAGCGCGGCCTGGTCGGCGGCCTCCTGGCCCTTCTTCTCGTCGAGCTTCTTCTGCACGTCCTTGCCGGCCTCGTCGAGCTTCTCTGCGGCTTCTTTGGCCTTCTCGCCGCCCATCATCGGCATGTTCATGTTGAGGTCGTTCTTCGCGCCCTCTTGCTTTTCGCCGGCCTCTGACGCCTTCTTCGCGGCGTCCGGCACCAAGTCCTGAAGGTCTTTGGCGACGTCCTTCGTCGGCTGGGTGAGGTCGTCCTGCTTCTTGCCGATGTCGGTGGTTTCCGGCTTCTTCGGGTCGGCGGCGGCCTTGTCGGCGGCCTTCGCGACCTCCTTCTCGTTCTTGGCGAGTTCCTCCAGCTTGCTCTTCAGCTCTTCGAGCTGGGCGATCTGGGCGCGCCGCTCCTCGATGGCCTTCGCCTGCTTCTCCAACTCGTCCTTCGCCTTTTCGAGCGCCGCGAGCGCGTCCTTCTGGTCCGGCTTGGCGTCGTTCGCCTGCTTGGCGTCGAGCTTGTCGGCGGCCTTCTTCTGAGCGTCCAGCGCCTTGTCGAGAGCGGCCTTCGCCTCGGTGTTCGGCGGGAGCGGGGTCTTGGCGACCTCGTCCGTCTTCTTGGCGACGTCCTTCTGCGCGTTCGCCGCCTCCGGCGTCCGCTGCGGGTTGTCCGCGGCCTTGTCGGTCTTCTTGTTCGCGTCCTTCTGCTCCTTGATCAACTGCTCGACGCGCTCGGCCGCCTGCTTGACCGCCGCGAGCGGGTCGGTCTTGGCGAGTTCGGCCGCCGCGATCTGCCGGTCGATCTCGTCCTTGGCGTTCTTGAGGGCGTCGAGCGCCTTCTCCTGCGGCTCCGTCGCGCCGGGCACGTCCTTCGCGCGGAGCTTGTCTTCGGCCTTCCACTGCTGGGTTTCGGCCGGCTTCAGTTTGTCGGCGACTTCCGGCGCGACCTGCTCGGCCGCCTTACGGGCGTCGCGGGTGGCGAACTCGGCCTTCGTCTGCTGGTTGGCGAGCTCGTTGGCGTGCGCGGCCCGCGGGTCGATGCCCTGCTTGTTCCTGGCGATTTCGTTGAGGTCCGGCTTCTCGGCAGTGTCCTTGTTGGTCTTGGTCTGGGCGTCGATGGCCTTCGCCACCTTCGCCTGCGCGTCCTTCAGCGCCGCGAGCCGGTCGGCCGGCGGCTGACGGAGGGCGGCGGCCAGATCCTTGAGTTCCTTGGCGTGGCGGCGCTGCCGCTCGCCGGCGTCGATGAAGTTCGCGCGGCGGAGCAAGTCCGACGTCGGGGCCATGTCGGCGGACAGCTTCTTGCCGCGCTCGAGTGCCTCGGCCTTCTCGACACGAGCGACTTGCTCCGGCGTTAGCAGCTTGGCGGACACCAGCCCGCCGATCTGCTTGAACACCGCCGACACCTCGTTGCGGAGGTCGGCCTGCTCGTTGGCGAGTTCGTCGCGGTCGTCGATTGCGCCCCCGCGGCGGGCGGTCGGGGTGATGCTGTTGGTGTGCGCCGCGGTGATCAGCGTGATCTGCTTCTCGGCCGCCTTTTCGAGCCGCTCGGCGGCCTCGTCCAGCGTGCGGATGACGTCGAGTTGGCCGAGCATCACCTTGAGCTGCTGCACGATGGTGAGGTGCTTCTGGTAGGCGGCCTTTTGCTCCTCGGTGGCGGTCTTCTCGTCCGGGGCCGCGACCGCTTTCTCGAGGTGACCGAGCACGTCGTTGATCTGCTCCTGGCTCAGCCCCTTCAACCCGTCGGCGACGTCGCGGAGCATCTTCTGCTCGGCGCCCATCGGCAGCCGCTGATACCGCAGCGCGTTGAGCTGCGAGTTGGCCCGCCGGGCCGCGTCGTCGATCCGCGCCTGGATCTTCTTCTGCTCGTCCCGCTGCTTGACCGGGTCGAGGGCGCGGGAGGTGGTGGCGGCCAGCGGCAGCACGAGCGCGACCAGCGCGACGGCTGCGGCGATTCGGCAACGGCGACCGGCGGTCATCAGCGGGCCTCCTTGAGGCGGGTGGGCGCGGAGGGAGGCCACGCCCGGTGAGAATTCGTCCAGTATCTCGGAAGCGGAACCGGAATGCAATCGGAAAACCGTCAACTCGTTACCGAAACCGTCCTTCGTCCTTCGTCCGTGGTCATTCGAGGGGGCAGTCGGGCGGGGTCACCAACGTGATAACCGTTTCCGGTCACCGAGGGCGGAATCGGCCTCAGCGACCTCCCCGAATGACCACGGACGAAGGACGAAGGACGAACTACTTCTTCGGCTCGGCCGCCGAGCCGCGGAACACGTTCGCCTGGTCCTTCACGAGGTCGTTCAGCTTGTTCTGGAGGCGGCGGCTCTGCTCCTCGCGCATCGCGATGGCGTCGGCGGCGTCCTTCGGGGTTACCACGATCTTGCGGCGGGCTTCCTTCGTGAACCCGGGCGCGCGGCCGGGCGCGGGGTTCTTATCGAACGCCTCCACGTACAATTCAACCGCGTCGCCCACCTCAAGTTTCGACGTCGAGCCGTCCGGCAGCGTTTTCTCCAGCCCGCCGATTTCGAAGTTGTACCGCCCGCCCGCTTCCAGCCCGCTCGGGTCCGAACGCGGGTCGAGCGCCGGGATCGAATAGAACTCGATGTTGACGCGGTCGCGGGCGTCTTCCGTCAACTTGTCCCACGAGCGCTCGAACAGCCCCAAATCCGGCACGAACGCGCCCACCACCTTCGGGTCGGCCTGCACCGGCTTCAGCACCAACCGCTTGTACACCCGTGCCTCCGGATCCTGGCTCGGGTGCTGGATCTCCTGAACCTCTTTCGGGTAGGCGTTCGAGTCGATCCCGCGCGGGATGACGCGGTAGCGGATGTTGACCCGGCTGACCCCCTGCGGCGAGTCCGCGTGATAAATCACCATGACGCGGCCGCCCTCGGGGAGTGGCAACTTGTCGCCCCACTCGTACGTCTTCGGGTCGCCCTTGCCGTAGAAGTCGTTCGGGTCCGGGTGCCGGTCCGACTCCGGCAGGAACGTGACCACCGGCGGGCGGTCTTCGAGCATGCGAACGTTGCGCCGGATCGGCACGGCGTTCACAAACCCGCGGTCGTCCACGAGCCGAATCTGGTACGCGATCATCTTCGGCGTGGTCGGGAACGTCCACTCGGCCGCGGTGCGGTCGTCGGACATGCCCACGAGCTTCGCCGGAGGCAATTCGACCTCGCCGAGACCGTCGCCGCGCTGAATCGGGGTAAGTACCGCGCTCTTCACCGGCTTCGAGAACACCGCGCCGATGCGGATCGCCGATCCGGGCAGCGCGTCCACGATCTCGCCCCGCTTTGCGCCTTCGTTTTGCTTCTCGAACGGCTTGCCATCGCGGGTGCCGAGGAACGCCGGAAGCAGTTGCCACGATTCGATTTCGGTCGTCTGCGGCGGGGCCTCGAAGCGGATGCGGCCGCGCTCGCGGGAGCGGCCGTTGCCGAGCCGGGCGCTGAAGCTGTAGTCGCTGGTCGATTCCGGCAGGCTGGCGACGAAGTACGCCCCGCCGTCGGCGTCTTTCTCGTATTTCAAGTCGGTGTAAAACTCCGGCTGGCCGTCCGGCTCGACGCGAACGCGCCCGACCGTGTCGCGGTCGTAATCGCCGGTCACGAGGTAGCGGATTTCGGTTCGCGATCCCGTCGGCCATACGTCCTGCGAAGCGTTCTTCAGGTGAATCGTTCGCGGGATTTCGACGCTCAGCAGTGCCTGCCGCTTGAGCAGCACCGTCGCGAGTTCGGGCTTGGCGAGTACGAACCCGGCCCACCCGAACAGCACCGGAATCGCGACCGCGGCGGCCCACGGCAAGCGGCGGTAGTCCACCAGCTTCAACAGGTTGTGCGAGGCCGCCATCTCGCCCGCTTCGCGCGTCACCTGGTCGATGAGCGTCCGCGACATGCCCTGGGTGCGTGCCCCGGGGCGGTTGAGTTGCACCGCGGTGACGAGCCGGTGCCCGAACGCCGGGATAACCTTCTCGGCATGACCGGCAAGGTCGTCGATCGGCGGGGTGCGCCGCCACGGCCGCACCACCAGCACCGCGACCAACCCGGCCGCCAGCGCGAGTTGCCCGGTGGTCATCAGGAGGCGAAGCCAGAACGGCGTCTCATCGATGACGGCGTCGGGCGACCAGTCCTCGACCGCGTCGGCCCGCGGGGCGAACACCCACGTCGCGGTGCGGAACTTCCGCCACGCTTCGGAGCCGAGGTAGCGGTCGGCGAGCCAGTCGATGGCGCAGGCGAGGGCGAGCACGACCCCGGCGACGGCGACCACCCGCGCGGCCCCCCACGCGAGCCGGATGAGCTGCTCCGTCCGCCGCCAGCGCTTCAGTTGCCCGAGAAGGTTGGTCATACCAATCGCGCCCAGTTGGCTCGTTGTGTTCCGTTGACACACGGCACCAGGGGTTGGAAACCCCTGGCTATTCCCGGTGACGCCGTTGGCGTCCAAGAGGCGAAACGAGACGAGAGCCCCGTCTTTCTGACCCCGAAGGGGTCACCGGCAATAGCCAGGGGTTTCCAACCCCTGGTGCCGTTTCGCCGTCGTTTTAACTCAACCCATTAAACTTGCGGAGGAACCATTCGAGCGACAGCAGCCCGATCAGCAGGAACAGCGGCCAGCGGTTCCACAGTACGGTTTCGTCGCGCCGGGCGAACGGGGCGGTCTGCGTCTCCACCGCGCCCGCCAGCGTGTGCAGGTCTTCCTCGTGGTAGAAGCGGCCCGGCTTTTCCTTACTGCCGCTCCCCAGCGCCAGCCTGGTCAACTCGTCACGCGCCATCGCGCCGGGCGAAAGCTCGTGGTCCGGCGGGAGGGTGACGCGGTACTCCATGTTCGCCGGCGAGCCGTTCTTCGGGTCCAGCGTCAGCTTGAACCGCCCCGGGCGGTTGAACGGCAAGGGCGACACATACTCGCCGTCCTGCCCGTCCAGCTTGGTCAGCTTGACCGTCGAGACGCGGTCCGCGTCGTTCGGGTCCGCGTCCAGCTTCTCCACCGTCGCCTCGATCTCGTCGGCCGCCAGCGGCTTGAACTTGTCGTCCAGGATCCGCGCGTAAACCTGCCCGCTCTTACCCTGCTGCGGCTCGGGCGTGTCGAGCGAAAGCTGCGTCCGCTTCGTGCCGACCATTCGCGGCACGCCGGCTTGATACACGCACTGGCTCCAGAACCGGCCGAAGTACGTGTCGCTCTCGTTGAACCGCCACCGCCAGGTGTCGTCGAACCCGCAGAACAGGACGTACCCCTTGCCGTAGTAGTGGCCGGCGAGCAGGGGCATCGGTTTGTTGTCCGGGGGGTCGGTCCGCTTGGTCGGATGAACGAGGAACGTCTCCGCGCCCGGCTTCAGGCGCGTGACCGGGTAGTACCATTCGAGCGGCGGGAGTTGCCGCTTGCGGCCGGGCCGCGTCAGGTCGGCGGCCGGCGCGACCGGGTCTTTCGGATCGACCCGCGTCAGCCGCCCCCACAACTCGGCGTTGTCGAACGGGTCGTCTTCCAGTTGCACGAGCGGGTTGCGGATGGCGTTGGGCGCGAGCACCGGCACGAACGGCTGGTAGTACCGGCCCTCCTGCGGCTGGATCGCGAACCGGACGGGCTTCATCTCGACCGGCAGCACGTCGGCGATGCTCGCGGTGCCCGGCTCGCCGCCGAGCCACCCGAGCGGCGCGCCCCACTTGCCGGCGATGTGGATCATCCCGCCGCCCTCGGCCACGAACTCTTTAATCACCTGCTGGTGCTCGCCCGAGAAGAACTTACCCGGCACGTCGCCCAGAATCAGCAGGTCGAAGTCGTTGACGAGCTTGCGGAACTCCTCGCGGTCGATGTTCAGCGTGCCGTTGAGTTGCTTGGTGAACTCGATGAACCACGGGTAGCCGGACTTCATCGCCTCGCGGTCGCCTTCCGTCAGGAAGAACAGCGGTTCGACGCGGCGGTCGCGCAGGAGCGCCCGCTGGAGGAACTTGAAGTCCACCCGCGGCGTGCCGTCCACGACCAGCACGCGGAGCTTCTTGGTCACCACCTGCGTCGGCTTGGTGACACTGTCGGTGAGCGTTTCGGTGGTCGCCCGGTCGCCGGTCGTCACCGTGACCGAAACCGTGATCTCCTGCTTCTTCGACTCCGCGTCGGCCTTCGTCGGGATGAACGCCAGCACCTCGCGCAGGTCGTCGCCGTTGCGCACCGCGATGTCGCGCTTGGCGACCACCTCGCGCTCGCCGAACTTCACCACAATATCGACTTTGCCGTTGCTGGTGCCGTCGGGGTTGACCGGCAGCCCGCGGACCGCGTACCGCACCGGGATGACGACGCGGTCGTCGACGAACACCGATTCGGGGATGATCGCGTCGCGCAGCCGCAGTTGGCCGAACGAGGAACTCCCGACGCCGTAGACGTGCAGCGGGATGCGCCGCTCGCGGCACTTGGCGGCCAAATCGGCAAAGCCCTTCGTGCTGGCGTTGTCGCGGCCGTCGGTGACGATGACGATGGCGGCGGGTTGCTCGTTGTCGTCGCGGTTGAGCAGTTCGAACGCGGCGGCGGTGAGCGCGGTGCGGGTCTGGTCGGCCGGGAGCGTCTTGAGCCACTCGGCCGGGTTGCCCGCGTCGCGCCCGGTGCGGGTCGCGCCGAACGTCGAGATTTCGAGCGGCCCTTTCAGGCGCAACTTGGTGAAGAGGTCGAGCTTCTGGTTGGTCAGCGCCTCGCGGGCGACGTCGATCCGCTTCGGCCGGCCGTCGCCCAGCTTGTCACCGACGATGGACGTGACCGGCTCATTGGGGAACGGCTTGTCGGGGTCGATCAGGCCGTAGGCGAGGGCGGCGCGCCACTGGTCTTCGAGCGCCGGCCGCGGGTCCTTGCTGTCCATGCTCTGCGACGCATCAATGAGAACCGCAATCGGCCGTCGCCGGTCGCCGCTCTGCTCGCGCACCCACACCGGGCGCAGCAGCAGGAACGCGACGACGACGATGGTCGCCATGCGGACGCCGGCGAGCAGGAGCCGGCGGATGACGCCGAGCCGCCCGGCCTCTTTGGCGTACAGGACGCCGACCGCGACGACCGCCAAGAGGCCGAGCGCGACGGCCGCCCACCGCGGGAACCACCCGCGGGTCTGCAGTTCGGCGAACAGGGTCAGTGTTGCGAACACGTTCATTCGCGTTTCGTGTTTCGTTTTGAGTGTTTGGTTTTCGGTTTTTGGTTTTTGGTGAGCGTCCGAGACGGACCGGGAGCGTAACCGGCCGTCGGGACGAAACACCAAAGACCGAACACCAAAAACGAGCCTACCAGGCTCTGCCGCAGAACCACGCCCACGCCGCTTCGCCCACCAGCAATAGTAACAGGAACAGCAGCACGTACTCGGTCCACCCGCCGTGCGTGCGGCGCTCGCGCATCACCACCCCGGTGTCGGCCCCGGCCGCGATGATCGTCGGGCGGAAGCCGAGCATCTTGTCCACGTCGGCGTCGGCGATCGCGTCGAGGTTTTCGCTCTCCCGCAGGTCCGGGTTGGCGACGAACGCCACGCCGGTCTCGCTCTCCAGCCCGGTCGGGTCCGGCGCGCCGGTCGGCACGATCGCGTACTCGCCGCTCAGCGCCGTATCGGACGAACTCACGACGATTCGGCCGTCCACTTCCTTCACGTCGCCCAACTTGACTCGCGGGCGCGTCCGGTCGCCGGTCTTGGGCCGCGGCTTGATCAGTTCGAACCCGCCGTCGGCCCGCGCCGTGCTGAATGTCAGCGTGTCGCCGACGGTCCGCGTCCCGCCGGGAACCTTGCGCGACGTCAGGTGCGCGACGAGGTGCTGCGTCATCGGGATGGCGAGTTGCCCGTCGGACATCATCCGGCCCCAGGTTTCGTCCAGCGACGTGGCGAAGAACACGACCTCGCCCGCACCCAGCGCCCGCGACGCCACCAGCGGCGCGCCGTCGGCGGTGCGGAGCAGCACCCGCGCCCCGGCCGCCGCGGCCGGCGAGTCGTCCAGCTTCAGCATCTTGATGAGCTGCGCCCGCTCCAGCCACTCGGCGAACGGCTTCATCGGGCCGAACACCGACGCCTCCTCGATGCTCCCCGCCGACGGCGTGAACAATGCCGCCTCAGTCGTGTTGCGCACGTCGAGAATCGGCAGCGGCAGCAGGCCCTTCTCGCCGAGCACGCGGTTGTACGCTTCGCGCTTCGTCTTCGCCTTCTCCTCGCCCTTCTCGCCGTCGCCGATCATGTCGTCGCCGCACCCGATGATCAGCCCGCCGCCGGCCTTGACGAACTCGACGAGCTTGTCCACGAACGGCGGTGACATCCCTTCGAGCGGGTCGTCGGTGCGGGCCGCCGCGTTCAGCAGGTACACGATGTCCTTGCGGTCGAGGATGTCCGGCCCGGCCTCGTTCGGCGCGACCGACTGCGTCTCGATGAAGTACCGCTCGATCTTCTCGCGGTCGCGGTCGGCGTCGAACGGGACCAGCGCCTTGCGGGCGAACCAGTCGCCGCCGTCGGTCACGTTCTGCCCGGCGAACGGGTGGGCAACCATCAGCACCCGGACCTTGTCGCGGACGCCGATCACCCTGTACAGCACGTTGTCGCCGTCGAGCCCGTCGCCCTCGACCCGCACCGCGACGAGTCGCGGCCCGGCTTCTTCGAGCGCCCCGGTCAGGGTGACGGTGGCGAACGCGCCCGGCTCGATCTCGTCCACCTGCACGGCGTCTTTCTCGACCGCGCGGCCGTCCAATTCGAGCGCCACTTTCACCCCGCGGAGCTTCTCGCGCCCGGTGTTCTTGAGCGTCACCTTGAACGGCACGCGGGTCTTGGTGTGCGGGATCGTCGCCAGCAGTTGCACGTCGAGCACCGCGACGTTGGCCACTTTCCGCTTCGCGTCGCCGCAGCGGACGAAGATGAGGTTCCCTTTGGCCTTGATGTCCTCGCACTTGCTCTTGACCGCCCCTTGCTGCCGCTCCAACCCCGACCGCTGCATGTCGGTGAAGACGTACACCTCTTTCACCGTCGCGGTGCCGCCCTCGGCCGCGGTCAGCGCCTCGTTCAGCCCCGGGTAGAGGTCCGTCGAGAGGCTCGTCGTCTCCAGCGCTTGAACGATCTGCTTGGCCTGATCGCGGTTGGTGGACGACAGCGGGCCGAGGTTCACGGCGCGATCCGAACAGGCGAAAATCTGCACCGACGACTTGTCCGGCAGGGTGTCGATGATGCCCAGAGCCGCGTCTTTTGCCAGCTCCAGGCGCGTCTTGTCGCCGCCCTCTTTGGCGGCCATGCTGAACGACGTATCGAACACGAACACCGCGTCCACCGGTTGGCCCGCGCCGCCGGCGGCCGCCGACTTCGGCCGCGGCTGGGCCAGCGCCAGCGCCAGCAGGATGAGGGCGATGCAGCGGAGGGCGAGCAGGATCCACTCCTGAAACTTCAGCCGCCGGCTGGTCTGCTCGACGGCCTCTTTCAGGAATTTCATGGGCGCCCACGGGAGCGGGCGGTAGCGGGCGCGGTAGAAGAAGTGCAGGCCGAGCGGGATGGTGACCGCGGCCGCGCCGAACATCATCAATGGGGCCGCCAACGTCGGGAGCATCGCTGAGAACCTGTGTCGGGCGGGTGTGCGGTTACTTCGTCGTGGCGCGGGGGCGGGGCGGCGGTATGACCGCCGGTGCTTCGGCGCTGCGGGTCAGCCGAATGACCATTACCTCGAACGGCTCCATTTGCGTTTTGAGTGCCGTCGGCCGTTGACCGCGGCCGTTGCGAACCAGTGCAACAACGAGTTTGTCGCCGTCGAGCTTGTAAATCCATTCTTCTTTAAGTTCCGGCCCCACCTCGTCGGCTTGTCCGGTCCGCTTGGTCACGTGCCGATACGGCTTGCCGGTGGTCCGGTCGAGTTGGGTGAGCAGGAGGGCCTTCGGCTCTTTCGACTCGTCGAGGGTGAACGAGAACTCTTCCCAGGGGTCGATTCGGATGACCAACCGGTCGCCCTCGAACTGCAGGCGGCAATCGGCGTCTTTGTCGCGGGGCTTGCGGTCCGGGTCGGCGAATTCGAACGCCTCAACCGCCCACACCCCCTGTAACCGGTCCTTGTCGGTCTTGGCGGCCGGCGTTTCGGGCGTCGGCGCGCCGGAGTCCGGCGTCTTCTTGCCGCATCCGGCGGCCAGAGCGGCGAGCAGCGCGAGGGCGGTCAGTCGCACGGGCGTCCTCATTTCACGCGCTCCAACAGCCACACGGTGCCGGCGTCGGGATCGTCGAGGCCGGTCGGCCGCGGCTCGCCGGCCGGCGCGGCGACCACCTTCGCCTGCCCGCGGGCCACCTGATACACCCCGCGAAGGACGAACGCGGTCGGCTTGTCGTCCGGGCCGAGCATCGTGAGGTCGATTTCCTTCGGGCTGGCGTCCGGTCGCAGGGCGAGGGCGTAGCGGCGCTGCTCCTTGCCGTCGGCGACGTACACCCAGCGGTCGCCGGCCACACGAATGGTGACCGGACGCGTCCGGGCTGCCGGCTTGTTCTCGCGGTCGACCGCCGGCACCGCCAGTTGCCACTCGCCCTGGAAGCGGCCGAGGTCGTCGGCCGGTTCGGGGTCGCGGATGGCGAAAAACCACACGCCAAAGGCAACCAGAGCCACTAGAGCCGCGAGGGCGAACTTGCGCCGCCGACCCACCCCCCAACCCCCTCCCTGTAGGGAGGGGGTAACGGCCGGTGTGGCCTCTTGCGCGTCCGGTGACGTCTCCGGCGCGCGAGGAGCGGTCTTCCCCCCTCCCTGCAGGGAGGGGTCGGGGGTGGGTTCCGCCGTCATCGCCGCCCCGCTTGCAGCCGCCGCACGAGATATTCCGCCAAAGCCACGTCGAGCGGCCGGCTGGTCATCAATCGCACGTAATCGACGCCGCTGTTGTCGCACCCGCGCTGGATGTCGGCCAAATACTTGTCCACGATCCGAAGGTACACCGGGCGCAGCAGTTGCGGCCGCGTCATCAGCTCCTCGAAGCCCTCCAGCCCGATGAACCGGATGTTCCCGTCGAGCGGGAACTTCACCTCGTCCTCGTGCAGCACGTGGAACAGGATCACCTCGTGCCCGCGGAAGCGGAGGTGCCGCAACCCGGCCAGGATCGGTTCCAGGTCTTCGAGGCAGTCCGAAATCACGCACACGATGCCGCGACGGTTGACGCGGTCGGCGACTTCGTCCAGTAGCGGGCCGATCGCGGTGCGGTCGCGGGGTTGCGTCTCTTCGAGCGTGTGCGTGATCGCGTTGATGTGCCCGAGTTGGCTGCTCGACGGCAGTTCCGCGACCCACCCGCTGTTGAAGATGCGCAAGCTGACCGTGTCCCGCTGCCGGATGATCATGTACGACAGCGACGCGGTCAGCAGCTTGGCGTATTCGAGCTTGTTCGTCGCCCCGCTGCCGTACCGCATCGAGTTGGAGCCGTCCACCAGCATGTGGCAGGTGAAGTTCGTCTCCTGCTCGTACTGCTTGATGGTGTAGCGTTCGCTGCGGCCGTAGGACTTCCAGTCGATGTGCCGGATGTCGTCCCCGGGGACGTACTCGCGGTGCTGGACGAACTCGACCGAGAACCCCTTGTAGGGGCTTTTGTGGTCGCCGACGCGCAGCCCCTCGACCACCTGCCGGGCTTTCATGCCCAGGGCTTCGGCGCGGGCCAGGATTTGAGGGTCTAAATACGAAGGCATTGGGGGTCTCATTCCGCCACAAAGAAGACAAAAATTGGCCGCAAAAAAGCACAAAGGGCACAAAGGAAAACCAAGACAACAGCAGGGTTTTGAACTCAATCTTCTGTCTTCGTCTTCTTTTGTGCCCTTTGTGCTTTTTTGCGGCCAATCTTCTTCCCTCTCAAGCCGCGACCGCCTTCGCGGCGCTCTTCACCAACTGCCGGATCACCTCATCAATGGTAACGCCCTCGCTCTGGGCGGCGAAGTTCAGGATGAGGCGGTGCCGCAGGATCGGCGTGGCGACCGCGACCACGTCGTCGCCGGCCACGTGGTTGGAGCCGCGGAGCAAGGCGTGGGCCTTTGCGGCGAGGATCAGGTTCATGCTGGCCCGCGGCCCGGCGCCCCAGGTGAGCCACTTCTGCACGAACTCGGCCGCCTCCGGCGTGCCCGGGCGCGAGAGGCGCGTGATCCGCTTGGCGAACTGGAACACCTTGTCGCTCACCGGGACGCGGCGGACGATGTGCTGCAACCCGATGATGTCCTCGCCGCTCAGCACCGGCTCCACCTTCACCTTCGTGTCGGAGGTGCCCTGCCGCATGATCAGTTCCTCCTCCTCGTCGGTCGGGTAATCGACCTTGATGAGGAACAGGAAGCGGTCGAGCTGGGCTTCCGGCAGTGGGTAGGTGCCCTCCTGCTCGATCGGGTTCTGGGTCGCGAGCACGAAGAACGGGGCCTTCATCGGGTGGTCGGTCCCGCCGATCGAGCACTTCCGCTCTTGCATCGCTTCCAGCAGCGCGGCCTGCGTCTTGGGCGGGGTGCGGTTGATTTCGTCCGCGAGAACGATGTTCGCGAAGATCGGCCCGGGCATGAACTTGAACATCCGCTCGCGGGTCACCGGGTCGTCCTGAATCACTTCCGAACCTGTGATGTCGGACGGCATCAGGTCCGGGGTGAACTGGATCCGCTTGAAGCTCAAATCCAGCGCCTGCGCGAGGGTGGACACCATGAGCGTCTTCGCCAGCCCCGGGACGCCCATGAGCAGGGCGTGGGAGCGGCAGAAGATGGCCATGAGCAGTTCGTCGAGCACCTTCTCCTGGCCGACGATGACCTTGCCGATCTCCTTCCGCAGTTTCTGATGGGCGGCGCGGAGCTTCTCGATCATTTCGATGTCGTTATCGGCGGTAGTCGCGCTCATGGTATCGGGGGCCGGGGTTCGGGGTCGGGGTTGCGGGCGGAGAGGCGATGGCGGCGGGTCGCGGAAGACACATCTAACCACAACAGACGAGCGGACGCAAAGGATTAAACGGCCGGGGCGGCGGAAAGTACCGGGGGGAGCCCGCCCGTCGCTATGAATGCCCGGAGCGGCCGCCTCGGGTCCGAAAATCGGCCCGCGACAAAAGGTTGATCGAGAACCGGCCGCGTGGTTGCCCCTCACCCGGCCTCGCGGACTCGGCCGACCTCTCCCCAGCGGGGAGAGGTGCATCCGCCGACGCGCGAAGGTAAACGCGCCGTTCAGCCATGCGTATCCCCGGATGGACCTCTCCCCGCTGGGGAGAGGTCGGCCGAGTCCGCGAGGCCGGGTGAGGGGCAACCACATACGCGGGTGTAGGACACGCTCTCGTACTCAGTCGTCTTCCTTCTCGGGCGGTAGCGGCGGGCCGGCCAGGACCGCGGCGACGCCCTTGCGGTCGGGGGTCAGCTTCAGCCGCACCGGGGTGCGGTCCTTCAGGTCGGTCAGCTTGGCGTCGGCACCGGTCAGCCGGACCTTCGCGTTGGCGTTCACCGGCAGGCACAGCGTCACGCGGCGCTCGCGGTCGTTCGCGGAGGCGTCGAACTCGACCAAGAGCGTGTTCGCGGCCGCGTCGTAGCTCTTGACCACCGCCGGCAGGTCGCCCTTGTCGCCGTCGGCCTCGATCCCGGTCACGCTCTTCTTATCAATGCCCAGTTCCAACTCGACCTTTCGCCCGGTCGGCACGTCGGCCAGAGCGGCGGGCAGCCCGTCCACGACCACCTTCGCGTCCTTCGCCACGTCCAGCGTGATCGGGAAGCCGACCCCGCCGTCGCCGTCGAGCTGGAACGTGAGCGTGCCCTTCGCCGCGTCGAACCCGGTCAGCGACGCGTTCTGCCTCGGCCAGTGCGCCCGCACCTCGATCAGGGCGTTCGGCCCGGCGTTCTCGGTCGTGTAGACCAGTTCGCCGCGCATCCCGGGCTTGAGGTCGTCGAGCTTGACCGCCCGGCCGCCGAACAGCACCTTCGTTTTCGGGGCCAGCTCGACCGGGGCCTCTTCCTTCGACTCGTCGAACCGGAACAGCACCGCGTTCTTGGCCGCGTCGGTCCCCTTGATCAGCCCGCTCACGCGGGACGTCTTCTCGCCCGGCTTGTCGTCGTCGTCTTTTCGCAGCGCCTTCGCCGGCACGACCGGCGGCAGCGGCGCGTCGGCGCGGGCGGCCGGCGGGAGTGCCGTAGGGGCGTTCGCCAGTTGCGGGGCGTCGGCCATCGCCGAGCGGACCGCGAACCCGGCGGCCGCGACGCCCAGCACCCCGAACAGGGCGAGGACAGCGAGTGCTTTGAAAGACGGTGTCATGTCCCGGGTCACTCCCAGTACGAGGTTGTGAACCGCGCTCGGGATCGCATCCGCCGCCGCGCCCGACAGCCGCAGGGTCGCGGCGGCGAGCACCGCCGGCACGGCTTGCGCCTTGGTGCCGACGGTGAGGGCCAGCAACACGGCGCTGAGCGTGAACCCGCGGCGCAGGAGGCGCTCGCGGAGCCGCTCCTTGGCCCGGTACAGCCGCCCGCGCAACTGCCCGTCGCTGATCCCCAGGTGCCGGGCCACCTCGTCCTGCGACAGCCCTTCCAGGTGGCACAGGACGACGGGCGTGCGCAACTTCTCGGGCAGGTTGCGGAGTTCGTCGTCGAGTGCCGTCTGGAGGCCGGTCAGGTCGGACGGCGGGGGCGGGAGCGGGGCGGCCGGCTCCGGGGCCGAATCGGCGTTGCCGCCCTCACGAGCGGCCCGCTTCGCACCCTGCACGGCGGCCTTCCGGGCGACGCGCGTGGCGACCTCGAACAGCCAGCCGCCGATGCTTTGCCGCCATTGCACCGCCGACGCCTTGCGGGCGAGGACGATGAACGTGGCTTGAAAGGCGTCGTCGGCCGCGTGCGGGTCGCGCAAGTAGCGCCGGCAGACGGCCAGCACCATCGGCCCGTGGCGGGCCATGAGGTCGGCGAACGCGGCCTCCGAGCGGTCGCTGACGAACCGCTCGACGAGTTCGCGGTCGGTGGCGCTCCCGCCCGGCGACACGCCGGCCAGCTTCATCAACTGGCGGACGGCGGCGGGGTCGGGGCGGCCGGCACTCATGGCTGTGAATCCCGAATCGCGGTGAGGAGACGTTCCTCACACCGACATGCCCGCTGAAGCGCGGGGCGCACGAAAAAAGAACCCGCCCGGGGAGAAAGCGGGCCGCCGCTCAGTTTTCCCCGCTCGCCTTCGCCCGCGGCATCGGCGCGACTTCCTTGTACCGCGCCCGCTCTGCCTTCCATCGCTTCACGCCCTCCTCATCGCCCGTCGCGACGGCGAGAGCGACCAGCCGGTCGGCGGCGTCGGTCAGCCGGTCGCGCGCACGGAGCGGAATCTCGCCCTCCCGCGCCTTCAGCCCCTCGTACCCGCTCACCAGCAGCGGCCGGGCCGCGTCGTAGTCCTTCTGACCCAGCAGCGCGCCGCCGAGCAGCGAGCGGGTGTCGAACGTGCCCCACGACTCGGGCTGCTTCTCGAACCACGCGACGACGGCCCGCAGCGGCGGCTCGGCCTCGACCCACTTCTGCTGCCGGAGCAGGTTCATGCCGAGCAGGATGCGGGCGTTGGCCAGCGTGCCGGCGTGGGTGCCCCCTTCTGCTATCGCGAGCCACTTCCGCCGCCACGGCTCGGCGTCGGCCGCCCGCCCGCTCGCCTCCTGCGCCGTCGCCAGTTCGTTCACCCAGAACCCGGCCTGTTGGTCGCTGAAGCGCCTCTTTTCGACGAACCGGGCGATCCGCTCCAGCACCGGGACCGACGGGCCGAGGTCGCCCAGGTCGCGGCACGCGCCGAACAGCGCGTACACCGCGGCGGTGGTGTCCGGGGCCAGTTCGCCCAGCGCGGTGGCGCGGGCGTCGGCCAGCGCAGCGGTCACCTCGACCGCCACCGCACGCGGGCGGAGCTTGACCGCGACCCGCGGCTGGGCGGCCTTCCCGGTGTCGTCGTCGCCGACCAGCGCGACGAGGGCCGCGACCGGCGTCTTGGCGTCCGGGCTGATGGCCGAATAGTCGTTCGCGGCGCGGCACGCAGCGATCAGTTTGGCCGCCTCGTCCCACGCCGCATCCGGGCGGTCGCCCCACGCCCGCCGGGCGGCCTCGAACGTCTGCTTGCGGAGTGCGATCGCTTCGGCGACAGCCCCGCTCTCCGCCAGGGACGCGGCCAGTTCGTCGGTCACCTCGCGGGTGCCGGCGCCGGCCTCGCCGAACACCTTGCGGGTGTGCGCGACGACCGGGCGGAAGTCGCGGACCGCGTCGGCGTGCCGGCCGAGGGCGGCCAGGCACTGCCCGCGCTGGTGGAGCACGTCGGGCGCGTATTCCACGCCGCCCGCGCCGGGCAGGGCGAGCGCCGCGGTGAACAGTTCGACGGCCAGGTCGTAGTTCCGCTCCCGCTTGGCGACCGCGGCGAGGTGAAGGAGGTTGCCGAGCGTCTGCGCGGCGGCCTGCGGGTTCGCCGCCAGCCCCGGCACGGCGTCGAGGAACGGCTTGAGGTACTCGCGGTTGCCGAGAGCCGCGCCGAGGGTGGCGGCGGTGAACTTCTGGGCCAGGGGGCCGCGCATCCTCGCCGGCAGGTCGGGCCGCATGTCCTCCTCGGCCTCCGCGTACCGGCCGGTGGCGTACCGGCACATCCCGCGGATTAGCCGCCCGTTCTCCCGGATGTCGGCCGGCAGCGACGGCCACGCCGGGTGCGACATGGCGATCGAAATGTAGAAGTCCGCCGTCTTGATGTCATCTGACTGGAAGTATTCGACGGCCGCACGGTAGGCGATCTCGCACCGCGGCAGGAGCGGGTTCTTCTCCGCCGCCCGGTAGACGCGGGCGAGCAGTTCGGCCGCCTCCCGGGGCCGCTTCTGCGCCTGCCGCAGCCGGGCCAGCCCGCTCACCAGCATCGCCCCGTGCTCGGTGTCCCACATGCCGAACCGCTCGAAGTCGGCCTTCGCCCGCTCCAGCCCGTCAGCCAGCGCGAGCACGGCCGCGTCGTCGGCGGTGCGCGAGACCCGGAGCGTGAGCGAGTACGCCCGGGCCAGCGCGACCGGCAACTCCCCCCACTCGACCGCCCGGCCGCGGGCCTCGATCAGGTCGAACTCGGCCTGCGCCTTGTCCATCCGGTCGGCCGCGGCGAGGATGGCCCCGAGCAGCAGCCGGGCGAGCAGGGCCGGCGCGCCGGCCGGGCCGCGTGCCTCCTCGGCCAGCGCGATCGCCGCCCGGAACTCCGTCTCGGCGGTCGCGAAGTCGCGCAACTGGAAGGCGAACGCGCCGCGGATGAGGTGCGCGTTCATGGCGCCCGCGGCGCCCCCGGCACCGCCCCCGGGCACGGCCCCGCGGACCAGCGCGTCCAGCCCGCCGGGCAGCAGCGTGCCGGCCCGGAAGGCGGTGAACATCTCGGCCTGCGCCTCGAGCGTTCGCATCCCGCTGGAGTTCTCCATGCCGAGCTGTTTGGCCAGTTCCCGGGCGCGGCCGATGTGCCGGTCGTACCCGGCCGACGAGCCGAGCATGTGCGACATGGCGGCGAACGTCAGCCGCAGCTCGAGTTCGGCCTCGGGGAACTCGGCGAACTCCTTGCCGATCGCCCCCTCGGCGAACCCGACCACCTCGCGCAGGGTGACGTCCGGCCCGCTCGGGCCGCCGACCGTCACCCCGCCGACCCACGTCGCCCGGCCGGAGAAGTAGTCGATCAGGAACTGCCGCGTCTTGTCCGCGATCCGCTGCTGCCGCTGGGCCTCCTCCCGCGCCTTCCGCTCGGCCCGCTCCCGCTCGGTCGCCTTCTGTTCCTCCTCGATCGCCTTCGCGGTGGCGATCTCGGCGGCCTGGCGCTGGGCGCGCTCGTCGGCCTCGGCGCCGCGGGCGCGGCGGGTCTGCGCCCACGACACCGCGACCCCGGCGGTCAGCACGGCGATGACGGCCGCCGCGGCGAAGGTGACGATCTGCCGCCGCTTGCGGGCCGACGCGGCGTCGGCGGCGCTGACCGCGCGGGCCGTCTCGGCGGCGCGGAGCCGCGCCTCCACCCCCGCCCGGTACGCGGCGACCGTATCGGCCACCTGCTGCCCGCTCGCCGGCCGCTCGCCCGGGTCGGCCGCCAGGCACCCCCGGGCGAGCGCGACCAGTTCCGCGTCGCCTCCGCACCCGGCGAGCCGGTCGAACGCGTCGGTGAGGTCGGCCCGCGCCGCCTTCGCCACCGTCCCGCCGACCGTGTCCGCGACGAACGCCGGCTTGCCGGTCAGAATGACCGTGAGAATCGCGCCGAGGGCGAACACGTCGGCGCGGGCATCGACCGCTTCCCCTCTCGCCTGTTCCGGAGCCATGTACGCCGGCGTGCCCATCACCTGCCCGGCCCGGGTCAGGTCGGCCGGCGGGGTGCGGGGATCGGCGGGCGCGTCGGCCGCCGGGGCCGCGTCCAGCTCGGTTCCCTCGTCGCCCGCGGCCTGCGTATCGCGCTCGGCAACGCGCATCTCGCGGGCCAGCCCCCAGTCCATCACCTGGACCTCGCCGAACCCGCCGACCATGACGTTGAGCGGCTTCAGGTCGCGGTGGATGACGCCCTGCTCGTGCGCGAACCCGACCGCCTGCGCGATCTGCTCGAACACGTGGATGAACCGCGGCAGGTCGGCGGCCGGCGACTCGCGGGCGGACAGCAACTCGGCCAGGGTGCGGCCGCGGACGAACTTCATCGCCAGGAACGGCCCGCCGTCGGCGAGTCGGCCGAACGCGTACACCGGCGGGATGTTCGGGTGCGGCAGCCGGGCGGTCACCTTCGCCTCGGTGACGAACCGTTTGCTGTTGGCCCCGGGCAGCAGCGTCTTGATGGCGACTTCGCGGTCCAGCCCGAGTTCGCGGCCGGCGTATACGCACCCCATGCCCCCGCGGGCGAGTTCGGCGGTGACCGCGAACCCGGGCACGTCCGGCCACCCGCGCGGGTGCCCGGTGCGGGCGGCCGCGGCGACGGTTCGCGGGTCGTGCGGGTCGCCGCCGACCGTTCCGGGCGTCTGCGGCTGGGCCGAGGTGCGGTCGAGGTCGGAGGTCGGTTCGGGCGTCATCGTCGGTCCTCGCTCGGACGGTCGGACGCGCACCACTTTAAGCGGGTCGCGGCGCGAACGCCAGCGCCGACGCGCCGCGACCGGGCGATATAATGGCGGTGTCGAACCTCTTCCCGAGACGTGCGATGGCCCATTCCGTTCGCTGCCCGTGCCGCGGGCACCCCGACTGCAAGCTGTGCGGCGGGGCGCAGTTCTACGACTACCAGCCCGGCGAGCGCGGGTGGATGCCGTTCACCTGCCCGACGTGCCAGGGCACGCGCGCCGTGACGCTCGACGGTCAACCGGAGCGCTGCATCACCTGCCTGGGAACGGGCAGCATCGACCCGGCGCTGCCGCCGCGCGACACCAGCACCCGCGGCCGCCTCCGCGACGTGTGGCGGATCTTCTTCGGCGGCTGATGAGTATTCACCACAGAGACCACAGAGGAAGACAGGAGAAGAGTTCAGAAGACGATTCTTCAAAACTCTGATTCTTGTCTTCCTCTGTGGTCTCTGTGGTCTCTGTGGTGAAATCCCCCGCTCACCCCACCAGCGCCTCGATCGGCCGCCCCTTCGACAGCGCGAACGGCCGCCCGCCCTGGTCGTGCTCCTCTTTGGAGCTGTCGATGCCCAGGCAGTGGTAGATGGTCGCGGTGAAGTCGGCCGGGGTGACCGGGTCCTTCGCCGGGCGGCCGGCGACCTTGTCGCTCGCGCCGTACACCTGCCCGCCCTTGATCCCGCCGCCGGCGAACAGCACGCTGAAGCACTCCGGCCAGTGCTCGCGGCCGGCGTTGCTCTTGGTCACCTTCGGCGACCGCCCGAACTCCGCCGCGACCACCACCAGCGTCTCGTCGAGCTTGCCGCTCGCGTCCAGGTCGGTCATCAGCGCGTGGAACGCGCGGTCGAACGGCGGGACGAGGTCGTCCTTGTGGGCGGTGAAGTTGTTCCAGTGCGTGTCCCACGCGAACCCGTTGATCCCCTGCGCCCGCTGCCAGTTACATTGAACCAGCCGGACCCCGGCGTCGAGCAACCGCTTCCCGAGCATCACCGACTGGCCGAACAGGTTGCGGCCGTAGCGTTCGCGCTCCTTCGCGCCCGCGGCCGAAAGATCAACGGCTTTGCGCACATCATCCGATGAAATCACGGCCACCGCCTTCGCCTGCGAGTCACGAATCGTGCCCGCGGCGGCGAGGTCGTTGAGCGGCTTCGTTTCGGCGTTCAACTGATCGACCAGCGACAGCCGGCGCTTCAGCGCGTCGGGGGTCTCGTTGGCGACCAGCGGGATGTGGTCGAGCTTGAAGTCGTCGTCGTTCGGGTTGCCGCCGGTGTACAGCGGGTCGTACTTGGGGCCGAGCGACCCCGCAAACTGACCCGCGCGGCGGCCGCCGGCGACGTCCATGCGGTGCGGGACGATCGCCCACGCCGGCAGCGGGCTTTTCCCGGGCGCGATCTTCGCCACGCATGCGCCCATGTGCGGCATGTCCTGCCGCGTCATGTTGTTCACCTCCGGCACCCCGCCGGGGTACTGGTAGCCGGTAAACATCCAGTACGACCCGCGGCCGTGGTCGTTGTGCTCGTGCCACATCGTCCGCACCAAGGCGGATTTGTGCATCCACAAAGCCGCGTTGGGCAGCAGTTCGGTGAACCGGACGCCGGGCAGGCTGGTTTGAATGGTGCTGAACGGCCCGCGGATGTCGTCGGGCGCGTCCGGCTTGGGGTCGAAGGTGTCGAGCTGGCTGTGCCCGCCGCTCAGGTACAGGATGATGCAGTTCTTGGCCTGCCCGAAGCTCTTCGGCTTGCCCGCGGCGCGCACGGGCGAAGTGAGCAGCGCGGGCAGCGACAGCCCGCCGAGCGCCACCCCGCCGACGCGCAGCAACTCGCGGCGGTCCAGCGCGGACGAACCCCAGAGGTTGAGCATGACACGGCCTCGGAAGGGCGGGTGAAGGCGGGGATGTCGCAGGCGGGCAGTTTCGGCGTGCAATCGACTTCGTTTGAGTGTAGCATGAGTGAGGTCGGTCCCGCCAGCGGATTCCTTCCACGGTTTCCACGCCTACGTTCCCAGGGGTTGAAACCCCTGGCTATTCCCGGTGACCCCTTCGGGGTCAACAAGAAGGCGTCCTTATGCGCATTGGCTGTCTTTCGGACCCCGAAGGGGTCACCCGCCCGCGCAGCCCGGCGAGCGTCGGCTCACCGGGCGCGGCGCGGGCAACCCGGCAGAACAGCCAGGGGTTGAAACCCCTGGGAACCGCCGCGTGCGCCGCACTCGCGCTCGTCGTCGCGCTCGTGTTGCCGGCCGTCGCGCACGCGCAGGGGTTCGTCGAGAGCGTGTCGCCGCCGGTGGTCGAGCGCGGGAAGACGACGCGGGTCACCTTCGTCGGCGCCGCTCTCGCCCCGGGTTTGGATGTGTGGAGCACACTTCCGGCCGGCGCGCTGACCGCAAAACCGGTGGCGAGCGAATCCGGCAAGCTCACGTTCGACGTCACCGCGAGCGCCGACGCCCCGGTCGGCGTGTGCGGGCTGCGGGTGGCGACCCGCGACGGCCTCACCAACGCGGTACTGCTGCACGTCGAGGATTTGGGCGTCGGCGCGGTGCCCGGGTGCGTCCACGGTACGTTCCGCGAGGGCACCGCTGACAAGTACGTGCTCACCGTCGCGGCCGGCGAGCGGGTGTCCTTCGAGTGCCTCTCCAACCGCTTGGGCAAGGACGCGGACCCGCTGCTCACGATCCGCGACGCCGCGGGCAAGTTCGTGCTGGAGCGCGACAACGACCCCGGGCTGTACTTCGACTTCCGCTTCGAACACACGTTCGTCGCGGCCGGCACCTACACCCTCGAAGTGCGCGACGCCCGGTTGAAGGCGAGCGCCCACCACCATTACATCTTGAGGGTCGGGAGGTTCCCGGCGGAGCGGGTGGCCGTGCCGAGCGCGGTCGCCGCGCCGGATCGCCTCCCGGGCGCGTTCTTCAGCCAGGTGAAGCGCGGCGGCGACAGCGGAACCGCGTGGCTGCCCGTTGTCATTGCCGAAGAGAAGGTGACGGTCGCCAAGGACTTCGACCCGCGGCACGACGAAGCGTTCGCGCAGGCGACGAGTGGCGCGACGTGGTATGCGTTCCGCGCCTCGCCGGTGCGGGCCAATCCGTTCCTGGCGCTGGAACGGTCGCTCGAATTCGGGTCGCTCCAGCCGACGCCGGCCGCCGTGCCGGGCGTGCTGTGCGGCGTGCTGAAGCGACCCGGACGCAAGCAAGTTTTCGCGGTGACACTCGACAAAGGGCAGCGCGTTTTCTTGAAGGCCGAGGCGCGAGCGCTGAACTCGCCCGCCGACCTCGAAGTCACGATTCTGGACCGCGTCGGGCGCGTCGTTCGCCAATCACAGGAAGGGCGCGACGGCGAAACCGCCCTCGACTTCACCGCCCCGGCCGCCGGCACCTGCGGCATCGCGGTCCGCGACACCCTGCGCGACGGCAGCGACGCACACGCCTACCGCGTCACCGTGCGCGACAAGCCGTTCCCGCCGGTCGTCACCGCCGACGTGGAGGGGCTGACGGTCCCGCAGGGGAACTACCAGATCGTGCCGCTCGTCGTGACGCGCGGCGAGAGCAAGGGGCCGATCGCACTTTCGCTCCTCGGGGCACAAAAGGGAGTCAAGCTCACCCCGGACACCATCGGCGAAGCGGAAACCGCGGTCGTGTGCAGGCTGGAAGCGGATTCGTCAGCGCCGGTCGGGTTGCACACGCTCCAGATTGTCGCTGAGTGCGGTGGCGAAAAATTCCTGGTCCGCACGCGGCCGCTCATCGACAAACGCTATCAGAACGTGGACCTCATCCCGCTCGCGCTGCGCGAGGATCAGACGCGCCTCCCGCCGTCGCTCACCGACCGCTTCGCGGTGCAGGTGGTGCCGCCGTCGCCGTTCACGTTCGAACTGCCCGAAAAGCAGATCACGCTGCCTCGCTATCAGTCGGCGCCGATCCCGCTCATCACGACGCGCGCCGCGGGGTTCGACGGGCCGATCCGGTTCGCCGCGACCGGCGGCCAACTGGCCGACAAGAACGAGGGTCGCACCCGCGTCTACGCCGACTTCCCTTCACTGACCGCAAAGGAGCAGACCGGCAGCGGGGCGGTGGTGTCGAAGATTCTGTCTAACATCGGCAAGACGCGGATCGAAGTCACCGCGACCGGCACGCACGCCGGGCGCACGGTCACGCTCGTCCGCACCTTCGACCTCGATCTGACCTACGCCTACGCGGTCACGAGCGACACGCCGAAGGTCGCGCTGCTGCCCGGCGAGCGCGCGACGGTGCGCGTCGGCGTGCAACGACAGAAGTCGTTCGCCGGGGCCGTGACGCTGCACCTCAGCAGCTTCCCCGGTCTCGAAGCCCCGGAAACCGTGGTGATCGCGAAGGATCAAACGTTCGCGTCGTTCGAGGTGGTGGCGACGGCCGACGCGCAGACGCGCAAGCAGAACTGGTCGCTGACCGCGACTGCGGATGTGGACGGGTTCGAGGAGGAGTTGCGGGCGGCCCCGGTCGAGGTCGAGGTGAAGAAGGTCGAAGCGCCCAAGAAGAAGTAACAGGTTGTGCCACAGCCGTTCGCGCCCGCCAAAGCTCTATTATGGGAAAATTTTCAGTGATTTTTCGTTCACTTAATTGACGCGAGTTCATTCATCGCCCACAGTGGTGTTATGGGCCGTGATTGCTGTCTTTGATGTGAGGTTCCCATGTGCCGCGCCGTCGCCGTTCTGATCGCCGTCGCGCTCGCCCCGTCGGCCGCCCGCGCCGCCGACGCGCCGGTGTCGTTCCGCACGGACGTGATCGCGGCGCTGTCGCGCGCCGGGTGCAACAGCGGCGCGTGCCACGGGTCGCCGCAGGGGAAGAACGGGTTCCGGCTGTCGCTCCGCGGGCAGGACCCGGACCTCGATTTCGCCACCCTCACGAAGGAGGTCGGCGGGCGCCGCGTCAACCGACAAGCGCCCGACGACAGCCTCCTCCTGCTGAAGGGCAGCGGGCGGGTGGCGCACGCCGGCGGGCAACTGTTCGGCCGCGACAGCCTCGCGTACCGCACCATTTCGCAGTGGGTCGCGGAGGGAGCGAAGGACGACAAGCCGCCGGTTCTGCTGCGGTTGGAAGTGACGTGCGATGCCACTGAACTGACCCCTGTGAAGCCGAACGCGCGGCTGAAGGCCACGGCGCACTTCGCCGACGGCACCGCGCGCGACGTCACCCCGCTGACGGTATTCACCACGAACGCCCCGGCGCACGTTTCCAGTGACGGCGTCGTGACGTTCCAGCAGACCGGCGAGGCGTCGGTGCTGGCCCGCTACCTCGGCGGGATCACGAGCGCGCGGTTCCGGTTCGTGCAACCGGACGCGGGGTTCGCGTTCCGCGCGCCGAAGGCGAACAACTTCATTGATTCCGCCGTGTTCGCCAAGCAGAAGGAGATGCAGCTTCTGCCGGCCGCGGTGTGCTCGGACGAGGTGTTCCTGCGGCGCGTCTACCTCGACGCCATCGGCACGCTGCCCACGCCCGACGAGGCGGCCGCGTTCCTCGACTCGAAGGAGCCGGACAAGCGATCGAAGCTGATCGATGCGCTGCTGGAGCGCGAGGAGTTCGCGTACTTCTGGGCGCTGAAGTGGGCCGACGTACTCCGCGGCAGCCCGACGACGATCAGCGAGCGGGGCGTCCACAGCTTCCACCGCTACCTCGTGCGGAGCGTCGCGGACGACAAGCCGGTGACGCAACTCGCCCGCGAGCTGATCACCGGCACCGGGAACACGCTGCACAAGCCGGCCGCCAACTTCTACCGCGTCGCCCGCACGCCGGAGGACGCGGCCGAGGCGGCGGCCCAACTGTTCCTCGGCGTGCGGGTGCAGTGCGCCAAGTGCCACTCGCACCCGTTCGAGAACATCACGCAAGCGGATTACTACGGGCTCGCCGCGTTCTTCGCCCGCGTGCAGTTGAAGGGCGCGCAGTTCGGTCTCGACGACGAAATCGTTTATACCCAGCCGAACCGCGAGCTGAACAACCCGGTGACGCGCAAGCCGCAACCGCCATCGGCATTCGGGTGGGTCGCGCCCGCGACCGGGCCGGACGGCGACCGCCGCGACCACCTCGCGGACTGGCTCACCGACCCGAAGAACCGCTACTTCGCACCGTCCGTGGCAAACCGCGTGTGGTTTCACCTGATGGGCAAGGGGATTGTGGACCCGGTGGACGACTTCCGCGACACCAACCCGCCGTCGAACCCGGAGTTGCTGTCGGCGCTGTCCGCGGAATTCGTAAAAGGCGGGTACAAGCTCAAGCCGCTGGTGCGCGTCATCCTGAACTCGAACACCTATCAACTCGCGAGCGAGGGGCCGCCGCAGTCACGGTTCGCGGCCGACCCGGACCGCTACTTCGTGAAAGCCGCGGTGCGAATGCTGTCGGCCGAGCAGATTCTCGACGCGGTGAGCGCCGCGACCGGCGTAGCGGAGCGGTTCAAGGGCTACCCTGTTGGAACGCGCGCGATCGCGCTGCCCGACGGCACGCTCAACCACCCGTTCCTCACCGCGTTCTCGAAGCCGGTGCGCGACGTGATTTGCGAGTGCGCCCGCGAGGACGACCCGGCGTTGCCGCAGGTGCTGCACATGCTCAACAACGCCGGCGTGCTCACGAAGGTGAAAAGCAGTGAGGGGCGCGTCGCCGCGTGGCTGAAGGATGGAAAAGATGATGCGTGGGTGGTGGAGCGCATCTATCTGGCGACGCTCAGCCGCCGCCCGACCGCGAGGGAGCGCGAGTTAGTAACGGCGCACTTGAAGGGCGCGAAGGACCGCGCCGCCGGGCTTCAGGACGTGCAGCACGCGCTCCTGAACCTGAACGAGTTCCTCCTGCGGCACTGAGTCAACGCCTTCCCAAGCGGCGTCGTTGCAACGACGCGGCAGCTTTTCTCTGCGTGTCGCACGGCGCGGCCGCAGCCGCGCCGCTTGGGGAGGCACTCACTTCTTGTCGCCGATGTACTCGATCTCGACGTGGTGCGCGCCGCGGACCTTGTCACCCTGCTTCAGCAACACGGTGATGGTGCCCTCGCGGGCGAACAGGTTCTGCTCGAAGGTGACCTTGTCCTTCGTGCCGGCCGGGAACTTGTGCAGTTGCCCGACGCCGCAGCCGAAGTAGTCGCACTCGGCGATCTCGCCGGGGATGTACGCGGTGACGCGGTGCTTGCCCTCGTGCTCGAACTTGACGTGCCAGTGGCCGAGGCTGTCCGCGTCCCACCCGGCCTTCGGGCCGCGCCAATCCTGACGGCTCAGCCGCGTCACCGGCTCCTTCGTGCTGCCGATCACGATCGAAGGCGGGTCGAACCCCTTCTTGGTGACGTCCGCGAACCAGGCCTCGTACTCCTTCTTGAGCTGGGCGACGACGTCCGGCTTGTCGGCGGCGAGGTCTTTCTCCTCGAACGGGTCGGCGGCGAGGTCGAACAGCTCGTATTTGGGTTCCCACTTAGTGCCTTGCGCGACGCCGGCGGCCTGGACGAGCTTGTACTTCGGCCCGCGGGCGGCGAACGCGCGCCCCTTCTCCGGGGCGTCGCCGCGGTGCCACTGGACGAACAGCGTGCGCGCCGGCCAGTCGGCCGGCTCGCCGGTCAGGAGGTTCAGGAAGCTGCGGCCGTCAGAGGCGTCCTTGCCCGTGGCCCCGCACGCGGCCAGAAGGGTCGGGGTGACGTCGATGTGCGCGAGGGGCGTGTCAACCGCCTTTGGCTTCACGCGCGCCGGCCAGCGGACGTAGCACGGGACGCGGATGCCGCCCTCGTACACCGTCCCCTTGCGGTTGCGGAGGCCGCCGTTCCACCGCACCCCGCCGGGGCCGTTGTCCGTCAGGAAGATGACGACCGTGTTGTCGGCCAGTTTCTTGTCTTCGAGCGCCTTGAGGAGGCGGCCGAAGTTGTCATCGATGTTCTCGATCATCGCATACGCGCGGCCGATGTCGTCGGTGTTGAGCTTCTTGCCGGCCCACGGCTGGCCGGTCTTGGGGAAGGCGTCCGGGCCGAGGTCGCGCTTGGCATAACGCGCCGCGTACTCGTCCGGCACCTGGTAGGGGCCGTGCGGGGCGTTGTACGGGATGTACGCGAAGAACGGCTTGTCGCTCTCGGCGGTAACGAACTTCAGCGCCGCGTCGGTGAACACGTCGGTGCAGTAGCCCTTCGTCTTCGCCGCCTTGCCGTTCCGCCGCAAGACCGGGTCGAAGTACGCGGTCTTCGGGTCGGTGCCGGGCGGGTCGGAGGGCTGTGCGAGGCCGCCGCCGGCGCTCCACAGCGTCTCCTGAAAGCCGCGGTCTTCGGGCCGGAGCGGGTAGTTGTCGCCCAGGTGCCACTTGCCGAACAGCCCGGTGCGGTAGCCGGCTTTGGCGAGGTGCTCGGCCAGTGTCGGCACGTCCGGCCGCATGAGCGAGCGGCCGAGGAACGTGTCCACGACGCCGGTGCGGTAGTTGTAAAGGCCGGTGAGGAGGCTCGACCGCGTCGGGCTGCACACCGGGGACACGTAAAAGTTCTTCAGCCACGCCGACTGCTTGGCGAAGGCGTCGAGGTGCGGGGTTTTGACGATCGGGTTGCCGTGCGCGCCGAGGTCACCCCACCCCTGGTCGTCGGTGATGACGAGCAGGACGTTCGGCCTCACCCCTTCAGCGGCCGCGACAGGCGAACTTAAACCGGCCGCGAGCAACACAGGCGCGGCCCACACGGACGACGAGCGGAGAGAGGTCACGGCCGAACCCCCGGGACGGGACGACGGCCCGCAGTCGGTGTGGGCCGGGCGCATTGTCCCTGGGGTAACGGCCGTGGTCAAACCGGAAACGCCGGGTCACGCGCCGCCGAACGCCAGCCCCGGCTCCGGCGGGGCGTCCGGGGTCGGCTTGGCCTCCGGGGCTGCGGCCGGCTCCGGGGTCGCGGCCGGCTTCGGCGGCTCCTTGCGGAGTTCCGACACCGGCACCCCGGCCATCAGCTTCTCGACCTCCGAGCGGTCGATTTCCTCGTGGATCAGGAGGGCTTCGGTGATCGCCTCCAGCTTGTCGCGGTTCGTCCGCACCAGGTCCAGGGCCTTGCCCTCGGCCTCGATCAGGATCCGCTGCACCTCCTCATCGATCAGCCGGGCGGTGCCCTCGCCGAAGGTGCGCGACTCGACGATCTCCTTGCCGAGGAAGACGTGCTCCTCGCCCTGCTGGTGGTACACCGGGCCGACGCGGTCGCTCATCCCGAACTGCGTCACCATCATGCGGGCGATGCGGGTTGCCTGCTTGAGGTCCATCATCTCGCCGGTCAGCGGCTCGCCCATCACCAGCCGGTCGGCGGCGCGGCCGCCGAAGGTCATTACCAGGAGCGCGAACAACTCGCTCTGGGCGCGGTCCACGCGGTCCTCGTCCTGGTTGAACAGCGTCACCCCGGCCGCCCGGCCGCGGGGGATGATGGACACGCGATCGAGTTCGTGCGCCTTGCCCAGGCACATCATGCCGCACAGCGCGTGCCCGGCCTCGTGGTACGCGGTCCGCTTCTTCTCCTCGGCCGAGTACGCCTCCTCGCGGAGCGCGCCGAGCCGGACGCGGTCCACGGCCCGTTCGAAGTCGGTCTGCTCGAGCCGGTTGCGGCCGGCCCGCACCGCGAGCAGCGCCGCCTCGTTGCACAGGTTCTTCAGTTCGGCGCCGCTCATCCCGACGGTGCCGCGGGCCACCCGCTCGAGGTCCACCGCGTCGGCCAGCGGCTTGTTCCGGGTGTGCACCTTGAGTACCTCCAGCCGGCCCTTCCAGGTCGGCCGGTCCACGGTAATGTGGCGGTCGAACCGGCCCGGCCGCAGCAGCGCGGCGTCGAGCACGTCCGGGCGGTTGGTGGCGGCCATCACGATGACCGTCTCGGTCGGCTGGAACCCGTCCATCTCGCTGAGGATCTGGTTGAGCGTCTGCTCCCGCTCGTCGGACCCGCCGCCGTACCCGGCCCCGCGCATCCGGCCGACGGCGTCGATCTCGTCGATGAAGATGACGCACGGGGCGTGCTCCTTGGCGGTGCGGAACATGTCCCGCACCCGGCTGGCCCCGACCCCGACGAACATCTGGATGAACTCGCTGCCGCTGATGGCGAAGAACGGCACGTTCGCCTCGCCGGCGACCGCCTTGGCCAGGAGCGTCTTGCCGGTGCCCGGCGGGCCGACCAGCAGCACGCCCTTGGGCACCTGCGCGCCGATCCGGGTGAACTTGCCCGGGTCCTTGAGGTAGTCCACCATCTCGGCCAGCTCGCGCTTGGCGTTCTCCATCCCGGCGACGTCGTCGAAGGTGATGCGGCCCTTCCCCCGCTCGTACCGCCGGGCCGGGCTGCGGATGTAGTTGTTGATGAACCCGCCGCCCATCGGGTCGCGCATCTTGGGGAGCACGAACATGACGAACAGGGCGATGACGCCGAGCACCACCAGCATGTTGAGCAGCACCGGGCCGAGCCACGGGGCCGGGTCGTCGCGGCGGTCGATGGCCACCCGCTCCGGCTCCTTCTTCTCCTCCTTCTTGGCCTGCTCCTTGAGCGCCGGCAGCTTGGCGTCGTCCTTCTCCTCGATCTCCTTGGTCAGCTTGCTCTGGTCGTTGGAGTGCGGCAGGTTGACCGAGAACCGGCCCTTGCTCAGCTCGAACTTCTTGGCCAGCTCGCCGTCGGGGTCGCGGACCTCGCCCTGGGCGCGGTCGGTGCCGATCAGGTTGACGGTCTTGAGCTGGCCGGCGTCCATCAGCTCGCGGAACTGGGTGTAGCTGATTTCGCGGTGGCGGTTGCCGAACGTGAGGAAGGCGAACGCGAGCACCGACAGCACGACCAGCACCACCCACCCGCCGGGCAGCAGCGGGCTGCCGCGCTTGGGGGCCGGGGGCGGCTGCGGGCCGGCGGGCGGCGGGTCAGGTTGTTGCGACATGCGAAGCCCTCGGCGCGGGACGCGTCCCGGCGGTGTGTGCGAATGAGGTGCCGCCGACCGGACACGCCGGCGGGTGCTGCCCTATTGTACGGCGGCCGCGCCGGGGTCGGGAACTTCGGAACGGCGGGCTACTTCTTCGACCCGGTTTCGGTCAGTTCCATCGCCGCCTGAATGTCGTTCTTGCCGACGGTCACCGCCAGTTCGAGCTTGACCAGCCTGACCGGCACGGACTTGGCCGCCCACACCTTCAGTTCGCCCTCGCCCTCGACGCCCTTGTTGGTCACCGTCAGCTTGTAGGTAGTCCATTCGGCCTCGTACTCCTTGCCGCCGGCCTTGACTTTCTCGGACCCCGATTTGAGTTTCTCGAGCTTGGCGTCGGCGAACCCGGGCAGGGCGACGCCCTTGGTCGGGTCGAGCGGCCGGGTCAGGTCGATCTTCTGATCGGGGAACGGGGTGTCCATGCCGCCGGCGGTGAGCACCACCTTGAGCGTCGCCTCCTTCTCGGTCTTGTCGGCCAGCGTCTGGGTGACGGTGCCGTCGAGCGGCAGGAAGCCGAGCTTGGCTTTGAGCGTGTACTTGGCGTAGTCGCCGACCTTGAGGCCCTTGTACGGGTTGTCGTCGGCCCCGGCGGCCGTCGCGGCGCAGGCGATGAGGAGGGCGGCGAGTGAGCGAAACGTCATGTTTGCCTCTCGGGTGGGGAGTCGAGTTCACCGGGCGGCCCGCGGCGCCGGAGCGCCGCGGGCGGCCCGGTGGGCGGTCACTTCTTGTTCCCGGTTTCCTTCAGTTCCATCGTCGATTCGACCTTCTGCCCCGCCACCTCCATCACCGACTCCAGCTTGACCACGCCCAGCGGCACGTCCTTGGACAGCCACACCTTCGTGGTGCCGGTGAACTCCATGTTCTGCGCCTTGATCTTCGTCTTATAGCTCGTCCAGGTGGCGTCGTACTCCTTGCCGCCGACCTTCACCTTCTCCTTGCCGTCCTTGTCCTTTTCGGCTTTGATCTCGGCCCCGGGCAGGCCGCCGCTGCCCTGCGTCGGGTCGTACGGCTTGGTCAGGTCGATCTTCAACTCCTGGTCCGGCAGCTTGATCTCCTTGCCGTTGAAGTTAGCGGCCACGGACACCTTGACCGTCGCCTCCTTGTCGGTCTTGGCGGCGACCGTCTGGGTCATGGTGGCGTCGCCGAACTTCGACTTGACCGTGTACACGGCGTAGTCGCCGACCTTGGCGTTCTTGTACGGGTTCTCCTCGTCGGCCGCGCGGGCGACGACGGGAGCGAGGGCCAGAGCGAGCGCGGCGAGTGAGCGGTACATGGGTGCCCCATTTCGTTCGTGCCGCGGGCGCCCGGCCGCCCGGCGCGGCGGAAGCCCGCTCCCTACAGCGTAGAGGGGGCGGTAGGGAGCGGGCAGTGGGCGCCGCCCGGAAGCGGGCGGGCGAAGCGCGAGACCCGGAGCAGAAGTGCCACTTGACCACAAGAGAAGGGCGGCTACAACGCGCCGGTGCGAGGGGCGCACCTCCGGGAGTGTTTGCACAACTGGTGTTGGCCCAGGTCTTCAAAACCTGTGGGGGGTGTGAACAACGCCCCCAGTCGGTTCGATTCCGATACACTCCCGCTTCACGGCGAAACGCCCGGAAGCCCGTTTTCTTGGGCCTTCCGGGCGTTTCCCGTCTTCCGACGCCACGGGACCGGGCGCCTCACTTGAAGAAGTCGGCCGGCTTCAGCGGCGTCTTCTGCCACTCTTCCGTCTTCTTGAAGTAGAAGCGGGTCGGTGTAAACTCGCCCACTAAACTGACATTCGTCTTGGCCGGGATCGCGGCGTCCAGTTTGGCGGCCCAGAAGCACCCGTTGACGATCAGACGCCGCGTCCCCTCCCACTGCAAGTCTTCCGACGCGCCCATCGTGGTCGTGAACACGCGGCCGACCTTGTCGCCGTCGCCCTTGTAGGTCTTCGTCCACGCCACCGGCATCATCGGGTCGTTCTTCTTCACCTTCGCGTCCGGCTTGTCCACCACCGCCTTCGAGTCCGGCTTCAGCGTTTCCGTAACCTCGCCCAGCACCAGCGGTTGGCTGTCGCCCGGCAGCGGCAACTTCACCGTATAGACGTCGGTGGTGCCGAAGATCGCGCCCGGCTCGATGCCCTTCAGGATCGGGTGCATTTCCTGACCGTCCACGACGATCCCGCGTGTGCCCTCGGTGCCGTGGCGGCCGTGGTGGTTCACCCACTGCTCGCCGAGCACCGCCTTGCCGAACCCGCCCTCCCAGCCCTTCACGTTGCTGCCGTTGTTGAACTTGGCGTACGGGCTTTTCCCCGGGATGCCGTTGAACGCGTGCGTCGCGGTCCGCAACCCGACCACCGGCTTGCCGGCCGCCAGATACGCGTCGATGTGCGCCAACTGCTCGTCCGGCAGGTTCAGGAACCGCGTGAAGATGACCATCAGGTCGGCGGTCTTGAGCGCCTCCAGCCCGGGAATGTTGTTGATGTTCGGGTTGACAGTTCCGTCCTTCGGGTCCACCGTGAAGAGGACGGTGCATTTGAACCCGTGGTGCTTCGACAGCATCTTGGCGAGCAGCGGAATCGCCTCCTCGGACCGGTACTCCTGGTCGCCGCTGATGAGGACGACGTGCTTGCCCTTGCCGGGGCCGTCGCCGCCTTCGAGCACGACCGGCTTGTCGTCGGCCCGCACGAGCGGCGCGAGCGCGAGTAAGGCGAGGGCGGCGAGGAGTCGAGAGAGCTTCATGGCGGGCCTGGGTGAGAGGGTGGAAGAACCCACCCCCGGCCCCCTCCCTACAGGGAGGGGTGACCAAACCTCTGCGCCTCGCCGACGTTTGCGAACGCGCGGTGCTTTTTCTCCCCTCCCTACAGGGAGGGGCCGGGGGTGGGTTCTTCGCGTCAGTATACTGCCTGAACGACGTCCGGGAGGGCAGCCATGTTTCGCGCGCTGTTGTGCGGAGTCTTCGCGTTGACCGTTTCCACCGATGCGTTCGGGCAAGAGGGGTATCAGAAGCCGCCGCGGGCGGTTTCCGACATCCTCGACGCGCCCGCCCCGCCGGCGCTGTCCGTCAGCCCGACCGGCGAACACCTGCTGCTCATCCAGTCGGCCCGCTACCCCTCGATCGAAGAGGTGGCGCAGCCGATGCTCCGCCTCGCCGGGCTGCGGATCAACCCGAAGACGAACGGCCCGCACCGGCCGCCGCGGGTCACGGGTTTGTCGCTCCTGCCGGTCACCGGCGGCGAGCCGAAGCCCCTCGCGCTGCCCGAAGGGCGCATCGGCTTGCCGTTCTGGGCGCCGGACGGCAAGCGGTTCGCCCTGCTCACCACCACCGACGCCGGCATCGAGTTGTGGGTGTGCGACCTCGCCGAACTCAAGCTCCAGAAGGTGAAGGGGCTGAAGCTCAACGCCGCGGTCGGCGACGCGGCGCAGTGGATGCCCGACGGCCGCTCGCTGCTCGTACAACTCATCCCCGAAGGCCGCGGCGCGGTGCCGCAACCGCCGGCCGCGCCGAGCGGACCCGTCGTGCAGGAGAGCGGCGGCAAGGCGGCGCCCGTCCGCACCTACCAGGACCTGCTCAAAGACCAACACGACGCCGACCTGTTCGAATACTACACGACGTCGCAACTCGCGGTCGTCAGCGGCGAGCCGGACAAGCCGAAACTGCAACCGGTGGGCAAACCGGGCATCGTGATCGGCTCGGACCCGTCGCCGGACGGTCAGTTCGCGCTCGTCTACCGCGTCACCAAGCCGTTCTCGTACCTGCACCCGTACACGTCATTCCCGCGTGCGGTCGAAGTCTACAAGACGACTGATGGCGAGAAGTCCGGCACCGTCGCGGAACTGCCGCTGCAAGACAAGGTGCCGATCGAGGGCGTCCCGACCGGCCCGCGCGGCACGCGGTGGATTCCGACGCAGCCGCACGCCCTCATCTGGGCCGAGGCGCAGGACGAGGGTGACCCCAAGAAAAAGGTCCCGCACCGCGACGCCCTGTTTACCGCCAACGCGGACGGCGACATCAAGGGAATCGAGCTGCTGAAGCTCGAACACCGCTACGCCGGGTTGGATTTCTTCCCGGCCGGCAACCGGATGCTCGTCCGCGACTACGACCGCGACCGCAAGTGGGGCCGCACGTTCCTCGCGCCTACAAGCTCGCTGCTGACCGCGGCCGAGCCAAAACTGCTGTGGGAGCGGTCGGTGCAGGACCATTACGGCGACCCCGGCACGCCGGTCATGAAGACGCTGCCGAGCGGGCACAGCGTGATCCGCACCGCGGGTGACCCGGCCGGCGACACGTTCTTCCTCCGCGGCGACGGCTCGACACCGAAGGGCGACCGCCCGTTCCTCGACCGGTATGACCTCAAGACGAACAAAGCCGAGCGCCTCTTCCACAGCCCGGAAGGGGCCATCGAAGAGGTCGTGCGCGTCCTCAACGTGTCCGGGTCGAAGTTGCTCGTCCGCCGCGAGAGCGTGAGCGAGCCGCCGAACTACTTCTACCGCGACGGCGTCCACGAGAAACAACTGACCAAGAACGTCGATCCCGCGCCGGAACTGCGCAAGGCGAAGAAGCAACTCGTCACCACCAAGCGCGCCGACGGGACGACGATCTCGTTTACCCTGCACCTGCCGCCGAATCACAAAGAGGGCGACACGGTGCCGGGCGTGTTCTACGCCTACCCGGTCGAGTTCGCGTCGGCCGACACCGCCGGGCAGGTCACCGGCTCGCCGCACCGTTTCACCGCGGTCGGCGGCTACTCGCACCTGTTCTTCCTCACGCAGGGATACGCGGTGATGGAGGTGTCGATGCCGATCGTCGGCCCGCCGGAGACCGCGAACAACAACTTCATCGACCAACTGCGCGACAACGCCAAAGCGGCGCTCGACAAGGCCGCGGAGTACGGCGTCGATCCGTCCCGCGTGGGGGTGATGGGGCACAGCTACGGCGCGTTCATGACCGCGAACCTGCTCGCCCACTCCGACCTGTTCCGCGCCGGGATCGCGCGGAGCGGGGCGTACAACCGGACGCTCACCCCGTTCGGCTTTCAGAACGAGCGCCGCACCTTCTGGGAGGCGCCCGAGATTTACGGCAAGATGTCGCCGTTCTACCACGCCGACAAGATCAAGGAACCGCTGCTTCTCATACATGGCGCGGCGGACAGCAACCCGGGCACGTTCCCGGTGCAGAGCGAGCGGATGTATCAGGCGGTCCGCGGCACCGGGGGCACCGTGCGGCTCGTCCTGCTGCCGCACGAGGACCACGGGTACGCGGCCCGCGAGTCGATCGGCCACGTGCTGTACGAGCAGATCGCGTGGTTCGACAAGTACGTCAAGCCGGCTAAGAAGTGAATGAAGGCCGGTTTCACCACAGAGACCACAGAGACCACAGAGGAAGACAGATACAGAGTGGAGAAGAACTGCCTTCTGAACTCTGTATCTGTCTTCCTCTGTGGTCTCTGTGGTCTCTGTGGTGAATCCTCTTCTGTCTTCGGGATGTTGACATGCCGGGTTCGCCTGAGTTGGTGATCGGGATCGACGGCGGGGCGACGCACACGGTCGCGGTGCTGGCCGACGCGCACAGCGGGGCCGAACTCGGCCGCGGGCAGGGCGGGTCGTCGAACATTCAGGCGGTCGGCGTCGAGTCCGCGCTCCGCGAGTTGAACCACGCGGTCGCGGGCGCGTTCCAGGCGGCGCACGCCCCACGGCGGCCGGTCGGGGCGGCGGCGCTGGGGCTGGCCGGAGTAGACCGGGCCGAAGGGCTGGACGTGATTCGCGGGTGGGCCGACCTCGTGCAACTGGCCGGCCGGCTCACCGTCGCCAACGACGCGACGCTGCTGTTCGCCGCCGGCACGCCCGACGGTTGGGGCTTGGCGATCGTCGCCGGGACGGGGTCGATCGCGCTGGCGGTAGACCGCGACGGCCGCGACGCCCGGGCCGGCGGGTGGGGCTACCTGCTGGGCGACGAGGGCAGCGCGTGGCGGGTCGGGCAGCGGGCGCTCCAGACCGCGTGCCGCGCCGCCGACGGGATCGGCCCGCCGACGGCGCTCCTCGCGGCTTTCCTGAACGAGTTGGGGACGTCCGACGCGCGGGAGTTCATCCCGGCGGTGTACCGCGGGAAGTGGGACAAGGCCGCGATCGCCCGGCTCGCGCCGGTGGCGTGGGCGGCGGCCGAAGGCGGCGACGCGACGGCGGCGGCGATCTTCGCGGAGGAGGCCCGCGAGTTGGCGAAGACCGCCGCGGGCGCGGTCGCGGCCGGCGGGCTGCCGCGGGACGGCGTCCCGGTCGCGCTGACCGGCGGGATGGTGGTCGAGAACGCCGCCTTCCGCGCGCGGTTCCTGGCCGAACTGAGCGCGCTGGGTGTAACGCCCGGCCCGGTCGGGTTGGTGGACGACCCCGTCGTCGGGGCGGTGGTGCTGGCGCGGAAGCTGCTCGCCGGCTGACTACGCGGTGGCGAGCAGGTCGTCCCAGCCGGTCGCGGTGCCGTCGAACAGCCGGTCCTGCATCCGCTCGAGCCGGCCGCGGTCGGTGATCGCCGCGACGGCCACCTTCGCCGCGTCGTTGGGCGGCGTGCCGAACTTGCGGGTGCCGAACCGCAGCACCGACGCACGAGCCTCTTCCAACCCGCCGATCTCGATGCCGCGCTTCTCGCCCTTCGCGATCCACTCGTTCACGAACGTCGATTCTTCCACGTTCCAGCCCTCCAGCTTCTTATCCCAGATTGTACCACGGCCGGTCCGGCGCGCGAACAGCCGCGCGAGCGCCCCGAGTTGCGACCGACGGCCCGCGTCGGGTTCGGCGGTCGCGAGCGCCTTCCAGCGGTCGATGAGGGCCGCGTCGTCCGCGCCGGCCATGAGCGCAACCCACGGCAGCAGGCACGCCGACCACCGGCCGCCCTCGAGCGCGGTCAGAAGCGTGTCCGCCAACTCGTGTTCCAGGTGTCTCTCGACCGGGGTGAGCAGCGTCCGCAGCCCGGCCGCCGGCCAGTGCATGTCGCGCCCCGCGCGGCCGCGGCCGGTCAGGTTGACGACCGCCGCGCCGAGGTGGTAGCGGCTGCCCCGCTCGTCGTCCGGGCGGCGGCTCAGCCACACCCCGGACAGGTACCCGAGCAGCCGGCCGAACATGTCCGCGTCCGGCTCGGTCTGGAACTCGATCGCGACGACCCACGGCACCCCGTGTGCGGTCAGGTCGGCGACGCGGGCGACCGTGTCGGACACGCGGTCGGGGTCGCCGGGGAAGGGGACGCCGCGGGTGTCCAGCCACCCGCGGAACGCGAACTCGTGCGGCGCGAGGCCCAGCAGCCAGCCGAGGAACGCCGGCGGGTCGAGCGTGGCGAGGTAGCGGCTCGCCTGGTCGAGATAGTTCTCCGGCATCCCGTCCTCCGGCTCAGGCCGCCCGGCCGGCACGCGGGTAGTCACTGCTCTGATCGGCCAGCCACGCGGTGCAGCGCGCCCAGTTGCGGCCGTCGCCGGGCGAGATGTGACCCAGGACGCGCCCGCCGCTCGCCCCGGTCAGCACCGGCAGGTTGCCCGCGACGCCGTCGCACGTCAGCGCCGCCAGCACCGCGGCGGCCGCCGCGTTTCGCCCCAGCGCCGACACCCCGACCGCGTCGGCCCGCTCGACCGCCCCGCCGAACTGCTGCGCCACCAGTTGCCACAAGAACCCGTTGCGGACCCCGCCGCCGGTCAGGAGGACGCGGCGCGGGCCGTCCGGCTTCAGTTGCGGGAGCTTGCCGGCGTCGCCAATGGCTCGGGCGGCGAGGTGCGTGGCGGTGCAGAGCAGGTCCGGCAACCCGGCGGTGAGTTGGCGCGCCGCGTCGAACGCCGCGAGCAGGAAGCTGCGCCCGAACGCGTCCGCGTGGACGGTTTTGGGCGGGGTGCGGGTGAGGTGCGGGTGTTCGAGCCAGCGGGCGAGCAGCGGTTCCAGGCAGCGGCCTTGCACGGCCTTCTTGCCGCCGGAATCGACGAACTCCTTGCCGCGTGTGCCGTGGAACAGGATGGCGTCGAGCAGTTGGTTGCCCGGGCCGCACTCGAATCCGAACGCGGCCGACACGCTCGCCCCGCGCGGCAGCACCAGCACCCCGGCCGCGGCGCCCAAGTGTACGATCAGGCGCGATTCCGACGCGTCGCGGAAGAGGAGGAAGTCGGCCGCGGCGGTGATCGGCCGGCCGGTGCCGCCGGCGGCGCGGTCACGGTCGGAGAAGCCGTGTAGCACGGTGACGCCGGTCTGCTCGGCGACGCGGTCGGCGACTTCCGGCCAGTGGATCGGGACCGCGGCCGCCGGCCGGGTCGGTTCGAGGAACCCGGCGGCGAACGCGTCCCGCGGCGACACCGCGGCCTTCGTCAGCGCCTGCCGGGCCGCGAACACGGCCGTATCGCCAACGGCGCGAAGGAATTCGGGCGGGAGCGGGGTCGCGGCGGTCGCGGACGCGCGGATCACGTCGCGGACGGCGGGCGGGAACGCGGCGCGCCCGGCGGGCAGCACCCGCGGCGTCAGGTCGAGGCCGAGGCCATCGACCCGCACCGCGACCGCGTCCACGCCCTCCAACCCGGACCCGACGGACAGACCGAGAAAAGTTCGGGACATGGCGGAGAAAGTGAGGAGTGAGGAGTGGGGAGTGAGGAGTGAGGACGGGAGCGACAGCGGTAACGGGACCGGGATTCACGCCCGGCTCGCTGCCTTCACTCCTCACTCCTCGCTCCCCCACTCCTCACCGCTTTCAGGCGACCGCCAGCACGCCGTCCACGCTGCGGACGGCGGCCTGCACGAAGCACTCGAAGATTTGCACGTCCAGCGCACTGGCGGTGTCCGCTTCCGGGTGCCACTGCACCCCGACGCAGAACCAGTTCGGGTCGGTCGATTCGATCGCCTCGATCACCCCGTCCGGCGCTTTGGCGGCCACCCGCATCCGCTTGCCGATCTGGTTGACCGCTTGGTGGTGCAGGCTGTTGACGCGGAGTTCCTGGGTGCCGTAGATGTCGTCGAGGCGGGTGTTCTCCTCGATCAGCACCATGTGCCGGTGCGGCGCGCCGGTCTGGTCGAAGTGCGGCATCGCCTTCGGGTTGTCCGTCGGCAGGTGCAGGTGCAGGGTGCCGCCGGCGAACACGTTCAGTTGCTGCATCCCGACGCCGATGCCCAGCACCGTCATCTTCTTCTCGAAGATCTTGGTGAGGAGGTAGCGGTCGGCGTCCTCGCGGCGGGCGGGCATCGGGTTGACGGCCGCGGTGGTCGCCTGGCCGTTGCGCCGCGGGTCCATGTCGCCGCCGCCGGTCAGCACGATCCCGGCGCACTGGTTCAGGAGCGCGTCGATGTCGGGCAGGTTTTCCTTGCGGAGCGGCGGGAGGACGAGCGGCAGGCCGCCGGCGGCGATGACGGCGTCGATGTACCCGACGTTGAGTTTGGCGAACGGGAGGCCGTTCTTGGGGGCGACGAGGTCGGCGTTGACGGCGATGAGCGGGCGCGGGGTCGGGGCGGCCGGTTCCTTCGGCTTCGGCTCCTTGACGGTATCCTTGGCGGCATCCTTGACGCGGGGGGGCATGAGTTGCGAGTCCTCCGTGACCGGCGGGACGGGGCATCATGCCCCGCGAGAGGTGAAGTGTAGTGCGCCGCCGGCGCGGGAAACAAGGGCAATTCCGGTGCGGCGCGAGCGGCGGTATACTTCAGGCGTTCGCCCGCGAGCGGGAGGGAGTCATGAACTGGGACGTCGTGGAGCAGTTGGAGGCGCTGTCGGCGGCGCGGCGGAAGCCGGCGCTGGACCGCGAGAACGAACACCTGTACGCGACGTATGCCGGGCAGTACGTCGCGTACACCGACGACTGGAACGACCGGTACGAGCTGACGCGCACGGTGCTGGCGGCGTCGCCCGACCGGGCCGAGTTTGAGCGGTTGTGGGACGCGATCAGCCCGCAGCTCCGCTTTCGAGTCAAGTCGGTGGGCATCCCCCCGGCCGACCCGCTGCCCGAACCGCCGAAGGTCGACCGCCGGGCGATCTACGAGAAGTTGCGGGCGATGAACTACAAGACCCCGGCGCAGCGGGCGGCGCTACAGCGGGCCCACGACGAGTTGTGTGAGAGATACCCGGGGCAGGACGTTGCATACATCGACGAGTGGAACGGCGAGGAGTTGACTCGCACCGTTGTGGCGGCGGCGCTCACATGCGCCGACTTCCACAAGCAACTGCGGGAGCTTCCCGCGGACCTTTGCAATCGGGTCGAAATGACCCAAGTGCCCGACCCGCACGTAGTCGATTGCCCGTCCGTTTGGTTTGAGTGACACCTTTCGCCCGGTGACGAATGTCCTTCAGTTGCCCGATCCAGCGCGGGAGTTACTATGGTGCCGGCTGTGCGCGCGTTGAAGTGCCCCTGACCGTCATCGGCTCCATCGGCGAAGCGACATACACGTTCCGCTTCGACACCGGGTGCGACGTGACGACCGTGAGTGAGGACGTGGCGGCTGCGCGCGGCCTGCCGACCGGCGGCACAACGCTGGGCGTGCGCGGATCGACAGGAACCGCGAGCGGGCGTCTCGTCCCGGTTACGTTCCGCTTTCCACCAGACATGATCAGCGGTTCACAACGACCGCCCGTCACCTCGCTGTGGATCGTGCTCGGCGGCCGAACGCGCCTCGCGCTGCTCAGCTTGCGCGAAGCTGAGTTCCACTTCTACATCGGCACCGACGACACGTACATGACGTTCACCAACCGCTAGCTGTCGAAGTACAGGGCGAACTCGTACGGGTGCGGGCGGAGCCGGATCGCGGACACCTCGGCCTTCCGCTTGTAGTCGATCCACGTCTCGATCACGTCCTCCGTGAACACGCTCCCGCGCAGCAGGAACTCGTGGTCCTTTTCGAGGGCGTTGAGCGCCTCCGCGAGCGTCCCGGGCGTCTTCGGGACGTCCTTCAGTTGCTCCGCGGGCATGTCGTAGATGTCCTTGTCCAGCGGGCCGCCGGGGTGCAGCTTCTTCTCGATCCCGTCGAGCATCGCCATCAGCATCCCGGCGAACGCCAGGTACGGGTTCGCCGTGCCGTCGGGCACGCGATACTCCAGCCGCTTCGATTTCGCGCGCGACGAGTATACCGGGATGCGGACCGCCGCCGACCGGTTCCGCTGGCTGTACGCGAGGTTGACCGGGGCTTCGTAGCCTGGCACCAACCGCTTGTAGCTGTTCGTCGTGGGGTTGGTGATCGCGCACAGCGCCGGGGCGTGCTTCAGCAGGCCGCCGAGGGCGTACATCGCGGTGTCCGACAGGCCGGAGTAGTCGCTGCCGGCGAATAGGTTGTGGACGTCGCCGTTCCGCTTCTTCCACAGCGACACGTGGACGTGCATTCCGCTGCCGTAATCCTCGAACAGCGGCTTGGGCATGAACGTCGCGGCCTTGTTGTGCCGCCGGGCGACGTTCTTGACGATGTACTTGTATTTCAGGACGTTGTCGGCCATCGGGACGAGTTCGTCGTACCGCACGTTGATGGCACACTGCCCCCCGCCGGCTTTTTCGTGGTGGTGGGACTCGACGGTCATCCCGCAGTCCATCATCGCCCGCATCATCTCGCTGCGCACGTCGTGCAGCGCGTCCGACGGCGGGCACGGAAAATACCCCTGTTTGTAGGGAATTTTGTACCCGAGGTTGGGCCTTTCGTCGCGCCCGGTGTTCCACTGCCCCTCGGCCGCGTCCACGAAGTAGAACGCGGAGTGCGGGGTCTGGTCGAACTTGACGTCGTCGAAGACGAAGAACTCCATCGACGGGCCGAACATCGCCGCATCGGCCACGCCGGTCGATTTCATGTAGTTGACGGCTTTCCGCGCCACGTTCCGCGGGTCGCGGGAGTAGTCTTCCTTGGTGAGCGGGTCCTGAATGTTGCACAACATGGCGAGTGTTGTGTCTTTGCAGAACGGGTCGATGAACAGGGTGTCCGGCTGCGGCATGAGCAGCATGTCGGACTCGTTGATGGCGACCCACCCGCGGATGCTGGACCCGTCGAACCCGATGCCGTCCTCGAACGCGTTCTCGTCGAGCACCTCGGCGGGCACGGTGAAGTGCTTCCACTGGCCGGGGAAGTCCATGAACCGGAGGTCGACGGCCTTGGCCTCGCGCTCGCGGATGTAGGCCAGGACTTCGCGGGGTGTGCGTGCGGGCATAACCGGGTCGGCCCCGTTGTCGGGAAGGCGGGAATCGCGCGAACGCGGAGAGGAAGTGGCGCGTCAGGGGTGTTATAGAGAACCGCGAACCCGCCCCGCAAGCCCGGGGCGCGTTCGCCCCACGAGGAAACCGCATGTCGAACCTGCCGATCCGCCGGGTGGTCCTGTACAAGCACGGGGTCGGGTATTTCGAGCGCGAGGCAGCGGTGGAGGGCGATCAGTCGCTCTCCCTGTCGTTCAAGCAACGTGAGGTGAGCGACGTGCTGAAGTCGCTCACGGTCCTCGACCTCGATGGCGGAACGGTGTCGGCGGTCAGCTACGACTCGACCACGCCGGTCGAGCAACTCTTGGCCGAAATCGCCCTGAGCATCCCCGACGACGGCTCGCTCGTCGGCCTGCTGCCGCAAATCAAGGGCGCGCGGGCCGCGGTGCGGCCGACCGGCGGCGCGGCGGTGCAGGGCGCGATCCTCGGCATCGACAAACTGGACGTGCGGCACGCGAGCGGCGTTCAGCAGACGTTCCGGCTGTCACTTCTGACCGACGCGGGCGACGTCCGCACGTTCGACCTGTTCGACCTCGAACTCACCCTCCTCGACGACGGCATCCGCCGCGACCTCGACTTCTACCTCCGCACCCAACTGGCCTCAAAAAAGAAGGACGCCCGCACCTTCACGCTGTTCGCGCAAGGCGAAGGCAAGCGCACGGTGCAGGTGAGTTACGTGCTCGAAGCGCCGGTCTGGAAGGCCACCTATCGCATTCTGCTGGGCGAAGAACCCACCCCCAACCCCTCCCTGCAGGGAGGGGAGCAAAACCTCGACAACTCGCTAACGTCATCAGCGCGTGAAGGTTCTGAAGCCCCCTCCCTGCCTCCGCGTGCCGCCGAAACTGCGTCTGCAGGTGAGGCGCGGCACGCGGGAACCAGCGGAGGGGGTTGGGGGGTGGGTTCTTCGCCCCTCATTCAAGGCTGGGCGGTGGTTGACAACACCTCCGACGAAGACTGGCAGGACGTCGATTTGACCCTCGTGGCAGGCCTGCCAGTTTCGTTTACGCACGACCTGTACACGCCGCGCTACATCAAGCGCCCTGTCGTCGAGGTCAAGGAGACGACGGGGGTGCTCCCGCCGGTGGCCGAAGCCGGGTTCGAGGAAGCCGTGTTCTCGGCCGAACTGCTTCCGCCCATGCCGGCGGCCGCGCCGTTGGGCGCGAAGGCGCGGAAGGCCGTCCCGGACGAATCCTGGGGGAACGTCAAGGCCGGGGCCAAGTCCGTGCGCTCCGCTGTCTCGTCGGTCCCGGCTCAGACTCGCGAGCGGCAGGTCGGCGACCTGTTCGAGTACGGCATCGAGAGACCGGTCACGGTGCGGCGGAACCAGTCGGCGCTGGTGCCGATCCTGCTCAAGCCGTTCGCCGGCCGGAGCGTCCTGCTCTACCAGAAGGCCGCCCGCTCCGAGAACCCGATGCGGTGCGTCGAGTTCGAGAACACCACCGGGCTGACCCTCGAAGGCGGGCCGGTGACCGTGCTGGAGCAGGGGAGCTACGTCGGCGAGGCGATGCTCGACACCCTCAAGCCGACCGAGAAGCGGCTCGTCGGGTACGCGGTCGAACTCGCGGTCCGCGTCCTCGACAACGTCGATACCCACCACGACCACGTCAGCCGCGTCACCATCCGCGCCGGCACCCTCCAGACGCACCGCGCCCACGTTCTGAAGACAACGTACACGTTCAGTAGCAAGTCAGACAAAGAGCAGGTGCTGTACCTCGACCACCCACGACACGGCTCGACGTGGACGCTGCTCGACGGCACAACCCCGCACGAGGTGACCGAGAACTACTGGCGGTTCCGCTTCACCCTGCCGCCGAACGCGGCGACCAAGTTCGTCGTCCGGCAGCAGCAGATCGTGGCCGCGTCGCACCACCTCGGGAACATCTCCGACACCCAGCTTTCGGGCTGGATCGCGGCCAAATACCTCGACAAGGCCACCGAAAAGGTGCTCAAAGACGCGCTCAAGCAGCGGCACCAGGTGGCGAAGGTCGAGGAGAAGTTGGCGCAACTCGACAAGGAGCGGGCGCACATCCACGCGGAGCAGGGGCGGATTCGCGAGAACCTCGGCGCGCTGGGCGACCGGGCCAGCGAGAAGACGCTCCGCGAGCGGTTCGTGTCCACCCTCGACAAGCAGGAAGACCGGCTCGCCGCGATCGCCGCCGAGGAGGAGAAACTCCGCGCCGCCCGCGACGCCGCCCGCGCCGCGCTCGACGACCTGCTCGCCAAGCTCGAATACGACGCGGCGGTGGCCTGAAGAGTGTTCACCGCAGAGGAGGTTCCCTCCCGCCTCGCGGAGGGAACCTCCTCTGCGGTGAACACTCTTCGTCTTCCTCTTTCCTGTCACGCACAGCAGTTTGACGGAGTATAATCGCCGCGACCGGTCGCCTCGCTCGCTTCATCATACCTTCTCCCCCCTTCGGGGCTGCGGGCGGGCGCAGGTCGTGTGGGGCCGCCCATGAGCATCCCGTGCCCGTACTGCCGGGCCGTACTCAACCCCACCGGGTTGAAGCCGGGCCGGTTCCAGCCGAAGTGCCCGAGCTGCGCGAAGCCGTTCGTCATTCTGCTCACCGTTGAGCCGCTGGAGGCCGAACGCCCGACTGCGGACGCCACGGACCCGGACGCCACGTCGGTCCGCGCGCCGACGGCCGAGACCGACCCGAACGCCACCGGCGACTTTTCCGCGCCGGCCGCGCCGAAGAAGGCCACGCTACCCCGGACCGAACTGCGCGCCCCGGAACCGGAAGACGCCAACGCGACCGGCGATTTCACCTCCCACGACGACCGGCCCGCGACCGGGCACGACCCGCACACGACCGGCGCATCGACCCGCGCCCGCGCGCCGCGGGCCGACGAGGGCGCGGCCGACGACACGCCGTCGCGGCTCGGCGGGTATGAGGTGCTCGACGTGCTCGGGCGCGGCGGGATGGGCGCGGTGCTGCTCGGCCGCCAGATCTCGCTCGACCGCAAGGTCGCCCTCAAGGTGATGCACCCGCGGATCGCCGCCGACCCCGGGTTCGTCGCCCGGTTCACCCGCGAGGCGTACGCCGCCGCCCAACTGACGCACCACAACGTCGTCCAGGTGTACGACATCGGCGAGGACGCCGGCCGGCACTTCTTCAGCATGGAGTTCGTGCCCGGCCGGTCGCTCATGGACGTGGTGAAGAAGGAAGGCAAACTGCCGGCCGAGGTCGCGGTCGGGTACGTCCTCCAGGCCGCCCGCGGGCTGCGGTACGGGCACCGGCAGGGGATGGTTCACCGCGACGTCAAGCCCGACAACCTGATGCTCAACACCGAGGGCATCGTCAAGGTCGCGGACCTGGGGCTGGTGAAGCTGCCGGGCGGCGAACTGCCGACGCAAGCCGGGGCGGTGTCGTCGGACGAGGGCGATTCCAACCTGACGCGAACCGGGGCGGTGATGGGCACGCCCGCGTACATGCCGCCCGAGCAATCGACCGACTCCGCGAGCGTGGACGCCCGGGCGGACATCTACTCGCTCGGCTGCACACTGTACGTGCTGCTGACCGGCAAGCCGCCGTTCGAGGGCAAAACGGCGCTCGAAATCATCAGCAAGCACCAGACCGCGCCGCTCGTCCCGCCGGAGGTGGTGGTGAAGCGGGTGCCGAAGGCGCTATCGGCCATCCTCCTGAAGATGATGGCGAAGAAGCCGGCCGACCGCTATCCGTCGATGGACGAGGTCATCGCCGCGCTGGAGGGCTTCCTGGGGTTGGAGCGGGCCGGGCCGTTCAACCCGAAGGAGGAGCAGGCCGACCAACTCGAAAAGTGCGCCCACCAGTACCACTACCGCTCCAAATCGGGCCTGAAGAAGTCGCTGTCGCTCGGCTTCGTCCTGGCGTGTGTGCTGGGCGTGGTCGGGTCGGCGGTCGCGGGGCTACCGGTGCTCGCGGGCGGGTTTGTCGGCCTCGCGGTGATGACCCCGCTGGCGTACTTCGCCGTCCACGGCACGCTGAGCGGGAGTGTGGTGTTCCGCCGGGTGCGGGCGGTCGTGTTCGGGATGCGGTTCTTCGACTGGCTCGCGTACGTCGTGGGCGCCGCGCTCCTGCTCGCCACGCTGTTCCTGTTCGGCTGGCTGTGGGCGTGGCTGGGGTTCGCGGCGCTGGCGGCCGGGCTGGCGTTCGGGCTGTGGGCGCTCGCCGACCGGCCCGCCGCCAGGGCGCAACAAGCGCCCCTGGAGGAAGCCCGCGGGTTGCTCAGATCGCTCCGCCTCGCGGGGCTGGACGAGGAAACGGTTCGGAAGTTCGTGTGCCAGTTCGGCGGCGCGTACTGGGAACCGCTGTACGAGTCGCTGTTCGGGTACGAGGCGATGCTGGCGGCCCGGGCGTCGCGCAAGGGCGACACCGGCGAGCCGTGGAAGCGGGTCGGCACCTGGCGCGAGCCGGTCGTGCAGTGGGCCGACGCGAAGGTCGAAGCCCGCCGGCTGGCCCGCGAGCGGGCGCACCTCCAGAAGGTGGAAGCGAAGGCGCTGGTCGCGGAGGGCGTGAGCCAGGCAGAGGCGAAGGCGCGGGCGGCGGAAATGGCCGCGGCGATGGTCGATCAGGCGGCCGAGGTGATGCAGGCGCGGAAGGAAGGCAAGACCGTGAGCGTCAAGGAACTGGTGGCCTCGGCCCGCGAGCGCCGGCGGCCGAAACCGGGTACGACGATCGCCGGCAAGCGGCACCGCAACTTGTGGTTGAAGGACGCCGTCAACGACTGGTTCGGCCGCCGGTTGCGGCTCGCGCTCGGGGCAGCGGTGTTCGCCCTCGGGCTGCTGTGGCTGCACCAGAACAACCTTTTGAAGGACAACAAGGCGGTCGCGGCGCTGACGGAGGGGAACGTCGGGGCGGCGCAGAAGGCCGCGGAGGCGACCGGGAAGAGCGCCACCAAGCCGCTGAAGGTGCCGGGCGATGTGGTGGCGATCCCGACCGACCTTCAGCCGGCCCTCAACTCCTGGGCGCTCCCGCTGACGGGTCTTCTCCTGCTGCTGAACGGCGTTTTCTACTTCGGGTGGAAGCCGACGCTGGTGACGCTGCCCGGGGCGGCGGTGGCGCTGTTCGGGCCGCTCGCGGGCGTGCCGGACGTGCCGCCGCTGACCGCGTCGCACCTCTGCCTCGCGGCCGGGGCGGCGCTCATTCTGGGCGTCGCGCGGTTCCTTCGGCAGTAGTCGTGTTTTGTTTTTGGTATGTGGTGTGTCGTGCTTCGCAATTGTGGTGCGGCATTCAGTTCACCAACGCCGCCGTGTATCATGAGGTTGTACCCCACGGTGTCGGGTGGCCGCGACACGGCCGCGGAGCACCAAACACCAAAAACGAAACACCAAACACAAGGCCAGCCATGTCACAAGCGATTGTCGACCCGGCCGAGGTGCGGCGGTTCGCGAGCAACCTGAAGCGGTTCAACGCCGACCTACAAGCCGCCGTCGCCGGGCTGCACGGGCAACTGATGACCCTGGGCGACTCCTGGCGCGACCAGGAGCACGACCGCTTCCGCCAGGAACTCGAAGCGACCATGACCGTGCTCGACCGGTTCCTGGAAGTGTCCGAGGAGCACATCCCGTTCCTGCTCCGCAAGGCCGAGCGGATCGAGGAATACCTCTCGCAGCGGTAAATCGTCGAAGGTCGTAAAGTCGAAGGTCGTAAAGTCCACTGCCGCTGTCTTCCCGACTTTTCGACCTTCGACTTTACGACTTGCGACTGACCAACGACCTGGGACTCAAGACTATGTCGGCCGACGTTCGTTCGATCGCGGCGCTGGCGGAGTGGCGGGCCGACCTCATCAACTACGGCGACACGCTCGCCGAGGCGATGGCCGGCGTGAACCTCGAGATCCGCCGCGCGTTCGACTGGCTGGACGAGCAGATGACCCTGTGGAAGCGGGCCGTCCGCGACTGCGAGGACGAGGTGACGCGCGCCAAGGCCGAGCTGGCGCAGCGGAACTTCCAGACGTGGGACGGCCGCGAGCCGGACTGCACCGTGCAGGAGAAGGCGCTCCGCCGCGCCAAAGCCCGGCTCGAGTACGCCGAGGACAAGGTCGAGACCGTCCGCCGCTGGATTTCGCGCCTGCCCAAGCTGATCGACGAGGCGTTCACCGGGCCGTCGCGGCGGCTGGGCACGCTGCTCGAAGCCGACCTGCCCGTTGCCAGCACCGAGTTGGGCCGCCGGGTCGCGGCGCTGGAGAGCTACGCCGGACTGCGGGCCGACTACGCGCCCACCCCGGCAGCGCTACCCACCCCCCCGGCCCCCCTCCCTGAAGGGAAGGGGGAGAAAGCCCTCGACAACGCGCAAACGTCGAACGGCGCGCAGGAGGCGACTCCATCCGTCACCCCCTCCCTGCAGGGAGGGGGCCGGGGGGTGGGTTCTTCCGCCACCGAGGAGAAGTCGTAATGCGCTTCGGCACCACCCGCAGCCAGATCTACGACGCCCAGAAGACCGCCCGGGGCAAGTGGCTGGCGACCGAGGAGTTCTGGAACGACGAGGTCCGACGCGACCACGGCGAGAAGGTGGTCGAGCCGCTCGACGCGGCCGTCGGCGACGCGCTCCGGGCCATCGACCAACTGGCCGTGCTGTTCACCCAGGTCCGCCAGGAGTGCGAGTTCGGCAGCTAGCGCGGCCGCCGCACCGAATCACCCTTCGCCCGCGGGGCCACCATGTCCGAATCCCTCTTCGACCGCCAGCGGGACGCGCTGGCCCGGCTCACCGAAGCCGCCGCCGCCCGCGCCGCCGCCGACGCCGACCTGACCGCCGCGTTCGAGACCGCGCGCGACAAGGCCGAGGCCGAGGTGCAGCGCGCCCGCAAGGCCAACGCCGCCGCCCGCGAGCGCGACCTCGGCACCCTCGACGCCGAGTACGAGGACGCCAAGGAGCGGGCCGCCCGCGACTTCACCACCGAGCAGATCGCGCTGGAGCGCGGCCGCGAGGACCGCAAGAAGCAGATGCAGGAGCGGTTCGCCGCCGCCCAGAAGCGCGGCAAGACCGAGTTCAACGACAAGATTTGGAGCCTCGACTCCGTGCTGGAGGCCGCCGAGAAGGCGGCGAAAGACCAGCTCGAAGCACTCCACCGCAAAGCCGCGGCCGGCGGCGAGCGGGCGGCCGAACTCGCGGCGGAACTCGAGCCGCTGCTGGCCCGCGGTCGCGTGACCGCCGCCGAGGTCGCGTTCGATGGCGAACTGCCCGAGCCGGCCGACGATGACGACCCCATCGGCCGCATGAACACGTGGCTAGAAACCGCCGACGAGGCGCTCGCCAAACTCCGCGGGGCGAAGTCGCCGGCGTGGGGCGGCCCGGCCCGCCTGCCGATTCTCGTTGTGCTGTTCGCGGCGCTCGGCGCGGCGAGTTTCGCGGTCGTCCCCGACCCCGCGGTGGCCGGCGGCATCGCCGCGGCGTGCGGGCTGCTGCTCGGCGGCGGGGTGTGGGCGTTCCTCCGCTCGCACGGCAAGAAAGTCACCCTTCGAGACGGCCGCGCGATCAGCGAGCACCTCGCGGAGGCCGACCGTGCCGTCGAGATGCTCAACCGGTTCGCGGCCGACCAGTACGCGGCCGAGGTGGGCAAGCAGCGGGAGCGGCACGCCCGCAAGAAGCGCGAGACCGAAGGGTACTTCGCCCCGCTGCTGGACGAGCAGAAGAAGCAGTACGAGCAGGAGGCGGTGAAGCTCGAATCCGACTTCGCGACCGCGTCCGAGAAGCTGCGCCGCAAGCGCGGCACCGAGCAGCGGCTCGGGGAGGACCGCTACCGCACCAAGCGGGCCGAGATCGAGCGGTCGCTGAACGCCGAACTCGAAGCCGCCGAGGCCGCGTACTCGCAGAAGATGAGCGCCGCGACGTCGGCACGTACCGCCGCGTGGCGGGCGATGGCGTCGGCGTGGGGGGCGGTGACGGGCGAGTGCTCGGCCGCGTTCACCGAACTCCGCGAGACCGGCGACGCGTGGTTCCCGCCGTGGCCGGAACTCGCCGTGCGGCCGCTCGCGACGCGGGTGCCGATGGGAATTCGGCTCGGCGCGCTCGCGGTCGATGTGCGGGTGATCGACGGCGCGCTCTCGACCGATACGCAACTGCTGCCGCCGCAGGCGCTGACCGGCGAGCAACCGGCGTTCGTGCCGTTCCCCGACAAGTGCTCGGTCTTGCTCCGCTGCCGCGACGAGGGCCGGGCCGCCGGGGTGTCGGCGCTGCAGGCGATGATGCTCCGCTTCCTCACCGGGCTGCCCCCGGGCAAGGTCCGGTTCACGATCGTCGACCCGGTCGGCCTCGGCGACAACTTCGCCGCGTTCATGCACCTCGCGGACTACGACGAGAAGCTCGTCACGTCGAAAATCTGGACCGACCCGCGCGACATCGAGCAGCGGTTGGTCGATCTGACCGACCACACCGCGAGCGTCATCCAGAAGTACCTCCGTAACCAATACAAGTCGATCGAGGAGTACAACCGCGCCGCGGGCGAGGTGGCCGAGGCGTACCGCGTGCTGGTGATCGCCAACTTCCCGAACAACTTCACCCCGGAAGCGGCCAAGCGGCTCGTCAGCCTGGCGAACAGCGGGCCGTCGTGCGGCGTGTGCATCCTCGTGAGCGCCGACACCAAAGCCCCGATGCCGCGGGACTTCAACATCGCCGACCTTGAAGCCGCGAGCTACACGCTGGCCTGGAAGGACGGCCGGTTCACGCCGAAAGACGCGACGCTGGCGCAGTTCCCGCCGGCGATCGACAGCCCGCCCGACCCGGCGACGGTCGCGGCGCTGGTGCAGCGGGTCGGGAAGGGGAGCAAGGAGGCGGCCCGCGTCGAGGTGCCGTTCGAGTACATCGCGCCCCGGCCCGAGGACATCTGGAAAAGCAGCGCCGCGAAGGGGTTCGAAGTGCCCGTCGGGCGCGCCGGGGCGACCCGCAAGCAGAACTTCGTGCTCGGCCGCGGCACCGCGCAGCACGCGGTCATCGCCGGCAAGACCGGGTCCGGTAAATCGACCCTGCTGCACGCGCTCATCACCAACATCGCGCTGATGTACAGCCCGGACGAGGCCGAGTTGTACCTCATCGACTTCAAGGAGGGCGTCGAGTTCCAGTGGTACGCGACGTACCGCCTGCCGCACGCCCGCGTGGTCGCGATCCAGAGCGAGCGCGAGTTCGGCTTGAGCGTACTTCAGCGCCTGGACGTGATCCTCCGCGAGCGGGGCGAGAAGTTTCGTGATGCCGGCGTCAACGACCTCGCCGGCTACCGGGGGGCCCGGCCCGATGAGAAGACGCCGCGCATCCTGCTCGTCATCGACGAATTCCAGCAGTTCTTCACCGAGGACGACAAGCTCGCGCAGGAAGCCTCGCTCTTGCTCGACCGGCTCGTCCGGCAGGGGCGTGCGTTCGGTATGCACGTCCTGCTCGGCTCGCAGACGCTGGGCGGGGCGTACTCGCTGGCCCGCAGCACGATCGACCAGATGGCGGTTCGCGTCGCGCTCCAGTGTTCCGACGCCGACGCCCAACTGATTCTGAGCAAGGACAACACCGCGGCGCGGCTGCTGTCGCGGCCGGGCGAGGCGATCTACAACGACCAGAACGGCCTGACCGAGGGCAACGACCCGTTCCAGGTGGTGTGGCTGGCCGAGGAGAAGCGCGAGAAGACGCTGGAGGAGATCCACGAGCGTGCCGGCGACCGCTGGCCCGCCCCGCTGGTGTTCAGCGGCAACAGCGCCGCCGACCTCGCCAACAACCGGCCCTTGATGAAGCAACTGGCGGCGCACACGCCGGTCAAGGTCGCGGCCGCGTGGCTGGGCGACCCGGTGGCGATTAAAGAGCCGACCGCGGCGCTGTTCCGCGCACAGGGCGGGTCGAACCTGCTCATGGTCGGCCAGAGCGAGGACGCGGCCCGCGCGCTGTTCGTCGCGTCGATGCTGAGCGTCGCCGCTCAGGTGCCCGGGGCGCGGTTCACGCTCTTGGACGGGACGCCGGACGACGCCGACGAGGCCGAATACCTGACGTCGTTCGCTCGAAAACTGCCGGGCGCGACCGCCCCGGGGCGCATCGGGCTGGCCGCGGCGCTCGCCGACCTCACGTCGGCGATTGACAAGCGCCAAAAGGGGGAGGAAGAGCGCATCCCGCGGCTCCTGCTGATCTTCGGCGTCCACCGGTTCCGCGAGCTGCGCAAGTCCGAAGAAGACTTCGGCTTCGGGCGGCGGGGCGAGCGCGAGCCGCAACCGGCCGAGCGGCTCGCGACCATCCTGAAGGACGGGCCGTTGGCCGGCGTGCATGTGGTCGCGTGGGGCGACTCGCTGGTAAACCTGGGCCGCGCGTTCGACCGCCCGCTCATGCGCGAGTTCGGCCTCCGCGTCCTGTTCCAGATGAGCGCGGGCGACTCTAGCACACTGATGGACTCGCCCGCGGCGTCGAAGCTCGGCCGGCACCGCGCCCTCTACCTCATGGAAGAGCAGGAGCGGCCGGAGAAGTTCCGTCCCTACGGCCTGCCGCCGGCCGCGTGGCTGGACGAGGCGTGCGCCGCGCTCCGCTCGCGGGTCGGGTTGCAGCCCGAACCGGCGAGCGTGTAATGTCTTCAGAGTGGTCCGCTCGCTCCGCGAGCGGTGCGAGGCGTGCCGCGTCGCGGTACGAACAAACCCGAGGCATCCACACGAGTTGCCTGAACCGCTCGCGGAGCGAGCGGACCACTCTCAGGAGGCCCGGATGCCGAAACCTCTGTCGCAGCGAATCGCGGTCGTCGGTGCCGGGCCGGTCGGCATCGAGGCGGCGCTGTACGCGAAGGCGTGCGGGTTCGCGGTCAAGGTGTACGACCGCGGCCCGGTCGGCGAGCACGTCCGCCGCTGGGGGCACGTCCGCATGTTCACGCCGTTCGGCATGAACGCGACCCCGCTCGGGCTGGCCGAGGTCCGCAAGGAGAAGGCCGGCCGCTACCTGCCCGCCGAGGGCGACCACCTCACCGGCAAGCAGTTCATCGAGTCGTACCTGCAACCGCTCGCCGAGTCCGACACGCTCATCGAAAGCCTCAGCCTCGAAGAAGCGGTGTTACAGGTCGGCCGAGCCGCGAGCGTGAAGAAGCCGGAAGGCGGGCGGGCGCAGCGGGGGAACCTGTGGGAGGCTGCCCCGAACGCGGCCGAGGAGCGGATGCCGTTCCGGCTGCTCGTCCGCGACGCGGGCGGCAAGGAGCGGATCGACACCGCCGACGCGGTGCTCGACTGCACCGGCAAGCTCAACACCCCCAACCGGCTCGGCGACGGCGGCATCCCGGCCGTCGGCGAACTCGTCGCGCGGCAGCAAATCGCCTGGGGAATCGAGGACATCGCCGGTGAGCGCCGCGCCCACTACGCCGGCAAAAGCATCATCCTCGTGGGCGACGGCTACTCCGCGGCCACTACTATTTGCGCGCTGGCCGACCTCGCGGAAGAGGTCAACGACACGTGGGTGTTCTGGCTGACGCGCGGCCCACGGGGCGCGCCGCTGGCGCGCCTCCCGAACGACCCGCTGAAGGAGCGCGACCGGCTCGCGGCGCGGGCCAACTCGCTCGCCCTGCGGTGCGACGGCAACCTCGAGTTCCACCCCCAAACCGTCATCGACGAGGTGGTTTGCCACGGCCCCGATAAGGGTTTTCGTGTGGCCGGGCGGACGGCCGGCAAACCGGTGTCGTGGGAGGTCGAGCGGGTGATCGCCAACGTCGGCTACCGCGCCGACGGGCGCATCAGCGACGGGCTACGCGTCGGCGAGCCGACCGGCGACCCGGAGACGGGCGAACCCGGCTACTTCGTCCTGGGCGACAAAAGCTCGCGCCCCGAACCCGGCTTCCTCCTGCGCGACGGGTTCGCCCAGATCCGCCGCGTGTTCGCCGGCCTGACGGGCAACCCGAAACTCGACCTGTACTCGAAGAAGGCCGCCTGAGCCGCTTGCGGCGTCGCGGGTGCTGGAATGCGTCCCACAGTGGTCACCGGCGGGGCGGGGTTTGTCGGGGCGCACCTCGTCTCCCTGCTGGCGTCGCGCGGCGAGCGGGTGCGGGTGATCGACCGCCCCGGCGCGCCGACCGAACACCTCCCGCCGTCTGTCGATGTAGCGACGGCCGACATCCGCGACGAAGCGGCAGTACGAAGCGCCCTCCGCGACTGCGGGAACGTCTACCACCTCGCCGCGAACCCCCAACTGTGGACGCGGCGCCGCGGCGACTTCCACGCGGTCAACTACCGCGGCGCGGTTCACGTCCTTCGCGCCGCACTTGAACAGGGCGCGCCGCGCGTCCTGCACACCAGCACCGAGAGCATCCTCACCCGCGCGCGACAGACGACGCCGATTGCCGAAGATCAGGACGTTCCGCCGGCCGACGTGATCGGGCCGTACTGCCGGTCGAAGTACCGGGCCGAGCGGTACGCGTTCCACCTCGCCCGCGGCGGCGCGCCGGTGGTGGTCGTCAACCCGACGCTCCCGGTCGGCCCCGGCGACCGCGGCCGCTCGCCGCCCACGCAGATGATGCTCGACTGCTGTCGCGGCAAGCGTTCGATCTACCTCGACGCCGAACTGAACCTCATCGACGTGCGCGACGTGGCCGCGGGGATGGTCGCGGCGCTCGAGCGGGGCCGCACCGGCGTCCGCTACCTGCTCGGGGCGGAAAACTGGTCGATTCGCTCGGTCTTCGAGCGTGTCGCGAACCTGTCAGGCGCGGCCGCGCCGCGCTGGAAAGTGCCGTACCCCGTCGCGCTGGCCGCCGCTTACGTCGATGAGTTCGTCGCGGACGCGATTACGGGCCACATGCCGGCCGCGACCGTCACCGGGGTGAAGTTGACCCGCCGCCGCATGCACTTCGACGCCAGCAAAAGTCTCGCAGAGCTGGAAATTCGGCCGCGTGCGGTCGGCGATTCGATCGCCGAGGCCGTGGCGTGGTTTCGTGAAGTCGGTTGGCTTTAGGCCGCGCCTCACTGCCCCGGCGCCGGGCGGCTGACGGCCAGGAACAACTCCTGGCACTCGTCCTCGAGAACCCCGCCGACCACCCGGCACCGCATGCCCGGGGCGCGGCGGGCGAGTTCCTCGGCCGGAATCTCGATCTGCTTCCACCCGGTGGCGGCGAGGAACCGGATCGACGCCCCGAACACCACCGCCCCGATGCCGGCGAACAGCACCGCCCCCTGGCACATCGGGCACGGCTCGGCGGTGGTGTACAGCACCACCTCCGACGGATCGACGGCTGGGGCCGCGGCCGTCAGCCGGTTGATGGCGTCGATTTCCCCGTGCCAGGTGGGGTTCTCGTCCGTCCGGTTCCACCCCTCGGCCAGCACCCGCCCGGTCGGGCCATGCACCAGTACCGCGCCGAACGGCAGCGCCGGGCAGTGGGCGGTCAGCTCGATCGCCCGCCGCATGTGCCGCTCGTGGTCCCCGTCGCTCATCGGACTTCCCCTCACGACACGCCCCACACCGCCAGCCCGCCCCGCGCGCTCCACAGAGCCGTCCGCACCCAGTTGGTGGCCACGAGCCGGCGGTGCGCGGCCGCGTCGAACGCCACCGTCAGCCGGTTGTGGCACGGCACCTGAACGCCCCACGTGGACGCCCAGATCGCGAGCAGCAGCGCGAGGCCGACCAGGGACGGCCAGCCGGGCGCGAGCCACGCGAGCGCGGCGGCAGTGCCGAGTTCGGCCAGCATGACCGGCCCGAGCACCCACCCGGTGCGGCGGACGTGCTCGCGGGCGTACGCCGCCGACTGCCCGGCCATGAGCGGGTAATGCACCACCTGCACGAACCACACCGCGCCCACCATGAACAGGGTGGCGGCGAGGTGGCACGCCGCGACGAGCGCGAGCGCCGGCCCGGTCACGCCGCACCGCCCGCCGGCCGCTCGTGCCGGTAGGCGTCCCGCAGGATGAGCGCGAACGGCACCCACCACAGCAGATCGTTGGTCAGGATGGTCAGCCCGAACGCCGGCGGCAGGGTGCCCTTCCACAGCGCGGCGGCGAACCCGATCGGCCCGAACACCTTGCCCAGGAAGCCCACGAGCACGACCGGCCAGTGCCGCCACGGGTCCGCGGCCGCCGCCCAGTACCCCACCCCGTACACGCCCACGATCATCCCGACGCACTGCCAGATCTCGGGGTAGTTCGGCCGCGGCATACCGCACAGGTCGAACAGCAGGTGCGGGAAGAGGATGACGAGGCCACCCCACGCGAGGTTGTACACCGCTGCGGCCCGGAGCCACCGTCCGGCCCACGCGGGCGGGCGGGTCGCGGGCGCGGTCGGAACTTCTGGCGGGCCGGTGGGCGGCATGTGTCTGACCCCGTTCGTGGGACGTCCGCAGTTAACCGCCGGCACGGCGGGGGCGCAACGCCCGCCGCAGTTGAACTTGAATCGTCGCGCCGGCCGCCGCTACACTCTGCCCGCCCACACGCACCGCCACGGCAGGAAAGGACTCCGCCCCGTGAAGCCGACGCTCCCGCGCACGCACGCGGAACCCGTTTCCGAGCGCGACGCCGACTGGTTTGAAGAGGTCGCCGCCGCCGTCGATCGCGGCCGCGCCGGGTTGCTCGCCCGCCAGCGGCCCGACGGCCACTGGGTCGGCGAACTCGAGGGCGACACCATCCTCGAGTCCGAGTTCGTGCTGCTGCTCGCGTTCCTCGGCAAGTACGACGATCCGCGAATCAAGCTCTGCGCGAACTACCTGCTCAAGAAGCAACTCCCCACCGGCGGGTGGCCGAACTACACCGACGGCCCGGCCGAAATCAGCGTGTCCGTGAAGGCGTATTTAGCGCTCAAGATCGCCGGGCACCCGGCCGACTCCCCGCATATGCAGCGCGCCGCCGAAGTCATCCGCGCGCTCGGCGGGGCGGAGGCGACCAACTCGTTCACCCGCTTCTACCTCGCGCTGCTCGGGCAACTGCCGTACTCGGCGTGCGCGTCGGTCCCGGCCGAAATCATCCTGCTGCCGCGGTGGTTCTACTTCAACGTCTACGCGATGTCGGCGTGGAGTCGCACCATCTTCGTCCCGCTCTCGATCGTGGACGCGTACAAGCCGGTGACGCCCCTGCCCGCCGAAATGGGCGTCCGCGAGCTGTTCCTTCACCCGCCGGAAACGCCGCGGTGGCCCGCGAAGCCCACCGCGAAGTGGCTGTCGTGGACGAACTTCTTCCTCGGCGTCGACTGGTGCTTCAAGACGCTGGAGCGGTGGAAACTGACGCCGCTGCGCTCGCGGGCCGTCCGCAAGGCCGTCAACTGGATGCGGGAGCGGTACGCGGACAGCGACGGCGTCGGGGCGATCTTCCCGCCGATGGTTTACAACGTCATCGTGCTCAGGTGCCTCGGCATTCCTGAAGATGATGCCGAGTTCAAGTGGGCGATGAAGCAACTCGAAGACCTGTGCATCTTCGAGGGCGACACGCTCCGCCTGCAGCCGTGCGTGTCGCCGGTGTGGGACACCGCGCTGTCACTCATTGGCGTGGCCGACGCCGGGCAGGGCGAGAAGTCGCCCGAGTGCGAGGCGGCAGTGAGTTGGCTGCTCGACAAGGAAGTGCGCCGCGCCGGCGACTGGTCGAAGACGGTTCGCGGGGTCGAGCCGGGCGGGTGGTTCTTCGAGTACCGCAACGGCTTCTACCCGGACACCGACGACACGTCGATGGTGTTGATCGCCCTCGCGCGCAGCGGGCACGCCCTGCGGGAAGCGCCGGCCGGGGCGATCCACCGCGCCGTCAACTGGCTGCTCGCGATGCAGAACCGCGACGGCGGGTGGGCGGCGTTCGACAAGGACATCGACAAGCAGATTCTGGAGCGGGTGCCGTTCGCCGACCACAACGCGATGCTCGACCCGAGCTGCCCGGACATCACCGCCCGCGTGCTCGAAGGGCTGAGCCACTACGGGTTCCGCGTCGGCCAACCGCCGGTCGATGCCGCGATCCGCTTCATCCTGTCGCGGCAGGAGGAGAGCGGCGCGTGGTTCGGCCGGTGGGGCGTGAACTACGTGTATGGGACGTGGCAGGTGCTCGTTGGGCTGGACGCGGTCGGCTTTGATATGGCGTCGCTGCCGGTCCGCCGCGCGGTGCGGTGGCTGAAGGAGGCCCAGAACGCCGACGGCGGCTGGGGCGAGAGCTGTAAGAGCTACGACGACCCAGCCGAAGCGGGGAAGGGCGTATCGACCGCCTCTCAGACCGCGTGGGCGCTCCTCGGGTTGCTCGCGGCCGGCGAAGCGGCCAGCCCGGAAGCGCGGGCCGGCGCGGAATACCTTGTCGGCACGCAACGGGCGGACGGCGACTGGACGGAGGAGCCGTTCACCGGCACCGGGTTCCCGCGGGTGTTCTACCTCAAGTACCACATGTACGCGGTGTACTTCCCGCTCATGGCGCTCGCCCGCTACCGAGCCGCTGTCAGCTCTCAGCCGTCAGCCGTCAGCCGGACACACGTCCGCATCGATGCCGGACACGCGCCCGGCGGCCCGAAAGGTTATACCCGTCACACTCTGGCTGAATAGCTGATAGCTAACAGCCGATAGCTGGAGATAATATGCGCTTTCCACTGAGCCTGACGACCGACATGGCCGGTTATATGCTTCGCAAGAAGCTCGGCCGCGAGAAGAAGTTCCCGCTCGTGCTGATGCTGGAACCGCTCCACGCGTGCAACCTCACCTGCACCGGGTGCGGCCGCATTCGTGAGTATGAGAGCACCATCAAGCAGAAGCTGAGCGTCGAAGACTGCCTGATGTCGGTCGATGAGGCCGGCGCGCCGATCGTCAGCATCTGCGGCGGCGAACCGCTCATCTACCCGCAGATCGGCGAGCTGGTCCGCGGCATCCTGAAGCGGCGGAAGCACATCTACCTCTGCACGAACGGGATGTTCATCCGGAAGAAAATCAACCAGTTTACGCCCACCTCGCGGTTCTTCTTCAACGTCCACCTGGACGGTCTGGAGAAGACTCACGACCTGATGGTGGAGCGTGAGGGCGTGTTCGCGGAGGCGGTCGAGGGCATCAAGGCGGCGAAGAAGGCCGGGTTCCTCGTCTGCACCAACACGACGGTGTATAAGGAAACCGACATGGCCGAGATCGACGCCCTGTACGCGTATCTCACCAAGTTGGGCGTGGACGGGTTTATGCTGTCGCCGGCTTATGGATATGCGGCGGTGTGCAGCACCAACCCAGACGGCGCGGCCGAGATCTTCCTGACCCGCGACCAGATCAAGGAGAAGTTCAACGAGGCGCAGGGACTGTTCAAGAAGTACAAGATGAACACCTCGCCGGTGTATAAGGAGTTCTTGCAGGGGAAGCGCGACCTCAGTTGCGCCGCGTGGGCCAGCCCGACGCGCAACGTGAAGGGCTGGAAGGGGCCGTGCTACCTCATCACCGACGAGCACCACGAGTCGTTCCGCGGGCTGATGGAAGACACGAACTGGGACGAATACGGGTACGGCAAGGACCCGCGGTGCGAACACTGCATGATGCACTCCGGGTACGAGGTGGCCGCGGCGCTGGGGATGAACGCCCGGCTCAGCGACAGTTGGAAGATGCTCATGTGGCAACTCACATGATCGCCGTTCTGTTCGCGCTCGAGCGGGAGGCGACCCCCTTCCGGCGCGCGGTCGGCGCGCGCCGGGATGTCGCGATTCGCGTCTCCGGCGTCGGGCGGACGGCCGCACGAGCGGCCGCAGAGCAACTCCTCGATTTGCGGCCGTCGCTCGTCATCGCCGCCGGCTTCTGCGGCGCGCTGAAGCCCTCACTGCGCGTTGGGGATGTGGTGAAGTCGCCACACATCCTCACCGTTGATCATCTCGTTTCTGACCCCGCGGAAAAATGTCGGTTGAGCGCCTCTCACGACGCCGTCGACATGGAATCGGCGGCGGTGGAGGCAGTGTGCGGCGAAAATGGCGTGCGGTTCCTCGCGGTGCGGGCCGTTTCCGACACCGCCGACACCGCGTTGTCCCCGGAGTTGGTGCGGGTGCTGTCCGGCGGCAACATCTCGGTGTGGAAGGCGTGCGCGGCGCTCGTTCGCAAGCCCGCGCTCCTCGGCGAGTTCCTGCGGCTGGGCCGCGACACGAAGATCGCCGCCCGAAAGCTGGCCGACGAACTACAGGCGGTGGTCGCGGGGCGTGCTACGATTGCGGGATGAGCGACCCGAGCGCACTTCTGGCCGCGATCCTCGCGCACCCGGACGAGGACACCCCGCGCCTCGCTTACGCCGACTGGCTGAGCGAGCACGCGGAGGACGAACCCGACCGCGCGCGGGCCGAGTTCATCCGCCTTCAGATCGAGTTGGCCCGCGGTATTTCGGACGCCCGCCGGCGGAAGGCGGTCGAGACGCGGTGCGCGGAACTGGAGCGTGACCATCACCCCCGCTGGCTCCATGCGATCTGGAAGTTCGTCGGCGTTGGAGCCGTTACGGCCGAGTTCCGCCGCGGGTTCGTGGGGCACGCGACCGGCCCGACCGACGCGCCCGCGTGGGTGTCGGCCGTGGCCGCCGCGTGCCCCGTCCAGGAGATTTCCTTCCGCGGGCACCTGACGCCGCCCGACACGACCGCGTGGGCCGACCTCGCCGCCCAACCCGAGCTAGAGCGTGTCCGCGGCATCCATTTCGAGTGGCTCCCGACCTCGGTTGCGGAGGCGTTCTTCCCGTCGCCGCACTTCACCGGGCTGCGCACCCTATGTGCCAACTGGGCACCGGCGGAAGCGGTCGAGGCGATCGCACAAAGCCCGGTCGCGGACCGCCTCCGCAATCTGCGTTTGTCCGGCGGGTACAGCGCGACCGCGCCGCCGGGGAGTTGTTTCCGGGCGGTGCTTTCGGCCGACTGGCCGGCGCTGGAAGCGTTGCGGCTCGACCGGTTCGAAGTGAGCGACGCCGGGCTGCAACTCCTGATGGCCGCGCACGCCGGCCGAAAGCGGGTGCAGGTGTCCGACGACCGCATCACGACGGCCGGGGCGCGAGCCGCTGTCGAGACGGCGCTACCCGGCGGCCCCGCGTCCGTCGTGCTCGGCAAGTACCTGACCCGCGCCGAAGCGGACGACGTTCCGTTCGTCGGGCGCGAGCTGCGGCTGATGGGCTTTCACGGCGAGGGCGACGCGCTGGCCGGGTGGGTCCGCGCGGCCGTCCCGCCGGGGCGGTTCGACCGACTGGCCATCACCGGCTGCCGGATGAACGCGACCGGGGCCGTCGTCCTGTCCGCGTGGCCCGGGTTAGCGAACTTGGTCGAACTCGATCTGTCGAACAACTGGATCGGCGACCTCGGCGCGGTCCGCCTCGCCGAGTCGCCGCACCTGGAGCGCGTGGAGGCGGTGTTCGTCGCGAGCAACGACATCACCAAACGCGGCAAGGACGCGCTGAAGAAGCGGTTCGGGCGGCGCGTCCGCATCTCGTGACGCCGCTCAGCCGGCGACCACGATGTTGACGAGCTTTCGCGGCACCACCTTCACCATCTTCACGGTCTTCCCGGCGATCTGGGCCTTCACCGCCTCGTCCGCCCGGGCCGCCGCCTCGAGCGCCGCGTCGTCGATCTCCGCCGGCACCTTCAACTTGGCCTTCACCTTGCCGTTGATCTGCACCGGGATCTCGATTTCGTCTTCTTTCGCGAGTTCGGCGTTGTACAGCGGCCACGGCTCGTAGGCGAGCGTGCCCGTGTGCCCCAGGGCGCGCCACAGTTCCTCCGCGACGTGCGGGGCGTACGGCGCCAGCAGCAATACGAAGGGTTCCAGCGCCTCCCGCGGCCGCACCGCCAGCCCGGTCATGTGGTTGACGAACTTCATCATCTCCGCGATCGCGGTGTTGAAGCTCAGCGCCTCCGTGTCCTTCGTCACCTTCTGAATCGTCTGGTGCAGCACGCGGAGGGTGTCGCGGTCGGCCGGCACGTCCTGCACCGCCGGCGACAGCTTGAACTGCTCGCCGTCGTCCACGATCAGCCGCCACGCGCGCGTCAGGAACCGGTACACCCCCTCGACGCTCTTGGTGTTCCACGGCTTGACCGCCTCCAGCGGCCCCATGAACATCTCGTACAGCCGCAGGCTGTCGGCCCCGTACTCCTTCACGATGTCGTCAGGATTGACGACGTTGCCGCGACTCTTGGACATCTTCTCCGCCTTGCTCGTCAATTCGATCTCGGTGCCCTTGAGGTAGGTTTTGCCCTTCTTCTTCTCGATCATCTCGTCTGGCAGCGGGGTTGACGGTTTGTCAACTCCCGGCACGCGCAGGACGAAGCTCTCCACAGGTTCCTCTTCCTTCTCTGGAACGCGGATCGCGATAGCCCCCCGTTCGGCAATCTTCGCCTTGTTCGCCTCGTACACCTCGGGCGAAACGTGGTACTCGTACTCGCCCAGGATCATCCCCTGGTTGACCAGCCGCTGGAACGGCTCCGGGCACGGCAGGTAGCCGCGGTCGAACAGCACCTTGTGCCAGAACCGCGAGTACAGCAGGTGCAGCACCGCGTGTTCGGCCCCGCCGACGTACAGGTCGATCGGCAGCCAGTATTTGAGCTTTGCCGGGTCGGCGAACGCGGTCGCGTTCTGCGGGTCGATGTACCGCAGGAAGTACCAGCACGACCCGGCCCACTGCGGCATCGTGTTCGTCTCGCGCGTGTAGTTCTTCCCGCCGATGACCACGTTCACCCAGTCCGTCGCCTTCGACAGCGGCCCCTCGGGCGTCCCGGTCGGCTTGAAGTCCTCCAGGTCCGGCGGGACCAGCGGCAGCGCGGCTTCGGACAGCGTGACGGTGGTGCCGTCCTCGCCGTGCAGCACCGGGAACGGCTCGCCCCAGTACCGCTGGCGGCTGAACAGCCAGTCCCGCAGCTTGTAGTTGACGCGGCGCGTGCCGACCCCGTTTTCCTCCAGCCACGCGATCATCTTCGGCTTGGCCGACATCGTCGGCAGGCCGTCCAGCATCCCGCTGTTGATCGCCAATCCCTCCTCGCAGTACGCCTCTTTCAGATTGTCGATGGTGCTGGACGTCTTCTTCAGCCATTCGTCCGTGGGCTGGACGACCGTGACGACGGGCAGGCCGAACTGCTTGGCGAACGCGAAGTCTCGCTCGTCGTGCCCGGGGACGGCCATGATCGCCCCGGTGCCGTAGGTCGCCAGCACATAGTCGGCGATCCAGATCGGGATTTGCTTGTCGTTCACCGGGTTGACCGCGTACGCCCCGGTGAACACGCCCGTCTTCGTCTTGGCGACCTCGGTCCGTTCGAAGTCGCTCTTGCGCGCCGCGGCCTGCTGATAGGCTTCGACGGCAGCCTTTTGCCCCGGCGTCGTGATCCGCGACACCAGCGGGTGCTCGGGCGACAGCACCACGTACGTCGCGCCGAACAGCGTGTCCGGGCGCGTGGTGAAGACGCGAATCCGCCGCTGTTTGTAGAACTCAACGGAATCGCTCGTATCCTCGGACGTGTCCTCGTCGGCCAACGGAAACTCGACCTCGGCCCCCTCGCTCCGGCCGATCCAGTCGCGCTGCATCTTCTTGATCGACTCGGACCAGTCCAGCGGGTCCAGGTCGGCCAGCAGGCGGTCGGCGTAGGCGGTGATGCGCATCAGCCACTGGCGCAGCGGGCGGCGCTCGACCGGGAACCCGCCCACCTCGCTGACCCCGTTCACCACCTCCTCGTTCGCCAGCACCGTGCCCATCGCCGGGCACCAGTTCACCGGCACCTCGGCCTGATACGCCAGCCGGTGCGAATCCTGATACTTCCGCACCGCGCCCGGCCCTTGATTCCGCACGTCGTCGGGGATCGGCAACTCGCCGATCGGCCGGCCTTTCTTGGCAACCGGGTCGTACCAGGTGTCGTAGATGGTCAGGAAGATCCACTGGGTCCACTTGAAGTAGTTCGGGTCGGTGGTATCGACCTCGCGGTCCCAGTCGTAGGAAAAGCCGAGCGACTTGATCTGCCGGCGGAACGTGTCGATGTTGTTCCGCGTCGTAATCCGCGGGTGGGTGTTGGTCTTGACCGCGTACTGCTCGGCCGGCAGGCCGTAGGCGTCCCAGCCCATCGGGTGCAGCACGTGGAACCCGCACATGCGCTTGAACCGGGCCAGGATGTCGGTCGCGGTGTATCCTTCGGGGTGGCCGACGTGCAGCCCGGCCCCGCTCGGGTACGGGAACATGTCCAGGATGTAGTACTTCGGCTTGCCGGCCGCTTCTGGCACGCCGGGATCGGGGGTGCGGAACGTCTTGTTCGACTCCCAGAACTGCTGCCACCGGCGCTCGACGTCGGCGGGTTGGTAACTCGGCATCGGAAACCTTTGAGCTGTTGGCGGTTAGCTGTTGGCTGTTGGCAAGACAGCCGCGGCGTGCGCGAAGTTCGGGTCTTTTGTACGGCCAACAGCTAACCGCCAACAGCCTCCCGCGGAGCTTCGCATGGACCCCGTCGCCCTGTTTGCCCTCGGGCTGGCCCTCCTGGCCGCCGGCGCGCCGCTGCTGGTGTTCGGCGCGGCCCGGCTCGACCGCGCGCTCGGCCGGAGCGCGTTCGCGGTCGGGGCGGTGGGGGCGTCCCTCGGCCCGGTCGTCGGCGGGCTGGCGTTCGACCTCGCCGCGGCGCTCCGCCAACCGCAGGCGTCGCAGCTCGCGGTCGGGCACCTCCTCGGCAGCACCGTCGCGAGCGTCGGGCTGGTGCTCGGCCTCGCGGCGCTCGCGCGACCGGTCGCGGCGTCGGCGCGGGCGACCTACACCGCCGTGCCGCTGGCACTCGCCGCGGTGCTGCTGTTCTGGTTCCTCGGCCGCGGGGCGCCGAATGAGCCTATTTCGCAGGTCGGCGGCGGAATCCTGCTCGGCGCGGCGGTCGTCGCCCTCGTGCTGCTCGTCCGCGCGACGAGGCGGGAGTCGGAGGCGGTGAAGGCGGAACTGGGGAGTTGGGTGCCGGAGCGGACGCCGGTGTGGCTGGCGGCGGTGTTCACGGCGCTCGGGCTGGCGGCGCTGGTCGGCGGGGCGTACCTGACGGCGGCCGAACTGGGGCCGGCCGCGAACCGGCTGCGGACCCCGTGGTTCGTGGTCGGCAGCACGGCCGCGGCGTTCGCGACGGCCCTGCCGACGGCCGTCGCGGCGGTCGTCGCGGCCCGCCGGTGGGCGCACGACCTCGTCCTGACCCTGGTCGTCGGCCCGCTAATCTTCAACCTGCTGCTGGTCGGCGGGCTGGCCGCGCTCGCGCACCCGCTGAAGGTCGAGGACCGGGCGATCCTGGACGTGGTGCCGGTGACGGCGATGTTCGTGCTGCTCCTGCTGCCGGTGCTGTTCAACGGGCTGCGGCTGCCGCGGTGGGAGGGCGCGGTGCTCCTCGCGGCGTACGCGGCGTTCGTCACGTGGCAGGTCCGGCTGGCGCAGAAGGCGGGGTGACCGCTTCGGCGGCCGCGGTGTCGGCGTCGAGGTGTCGCGCGCCCCACAGCCACAGCACCGCCGCCACCGCGATCAGCGACGAGGTGAGGGCGAACGCGAGTTGCAGGCTGGTCGCGTCCGCCACGGCGCCGATGATCGGCGGCGAGATGACGTCGCCCAGGATGTGGATCACCAGCACGTTGATGGCGAACGCGGTCGCCCGCACCTCGGAGCTGACGACGTTCGCCAGGATGGTGTTGCCGGGGCCGGTGTACAGGAACAGCCCGAAGATGGCGACGAACACGCACGCCCACGACAGGTGGGGCGGGGCGTACAGGATGCCGAGGAAGAACGGCAGCGCCAGAATCGCGCCGGCCGCGCTCACCAGGAAGTACGCGCCGCGCACCCCGCGCCGCCGCAGCACCTCGCCGGCCCACGCCCCGGCCACCGTCGAGACGAGCCCGCCGACGACCAGAATGACGCCGAACGTCTGGGTCGCGTCGCCGGGCTTGGGCGAGGCGGGCGTCGCGGCCTCCTCGTACACCTTGTCGGCGTGCGCCCCGGCCCCGGCCCCGAGGGCGGCGACGATCTCCGTCTTCATCTCCGCGTACGTCCGCTCGCGCCCGTCGGCCAGCGGGCGGAGCCGGCCGACCTCCTCGGCGGGCAGCTTCCTCTCCAGCCGGGTCAGCACCTCCGGCGTCACCTCGAACCGGGCCTCGCGCTGGAAGAAGTAGACGCCGATCCACACCGCCACCCCGCCGAGCACGAACGTGATCGCGGTCATCCCCAGGCAGCACAGCACGAACGACTTGATCGTCGTGAGGCGCTTCAGGACGGCGACGTACGACGGGGCCGTCTCGGGCGACACCGGGACCGTCCGCGGCAGCTCCCGGCGGGTGAAGCAGAGGAGGCCGAGCAGCAGCCCGGAGAAGGTGAAGTAGAACGCCGGCCGCCAGTCCTTGGAGTAGTCGGCGATGGTCCCGCCGATGACGAACCCCAGCGCGCTGCCGACCGGGATGGCCAGGTTGAACCCGGCCAGCACCGGGCCGCGGCGGTCGGCCGGGTACGCGTCCGACAGCATCGCCGACGCGACCGGCGCGTACGCCGCCTCGCCGATCCCGACCAGGCACCGGGTCGCCAGGAGCATCGCGTACCCGGTGGCCAGCCCGCTCGCGCCGCTCGCCAGGCTCCACAGGGACACCGCGACGCCGAGCAGCACCCACCGGCGGAACCCGCGGCCGTCCAGCCAGCCGAACACCGGCGAGCACAGCACGTAGGTGAGCAGGAACGCGCTGGTCAGCAGGCCGAGCTTGAACTTCGGGTTCGGGTCGCTCGGGTCGATGATCGAGCCGTCCGACTCGAGCCGCGGCAGCACCGCCGACAGCACCTGCCGGTCGATGTAGTTGAACAAATTGATCGCGATGAGCACCGCGAGCGCGGCCCGCGCGCCGGGGACGGTCTGGCTCGGTCCGGCGCTGGTACTGTCGGCCCCGCTCGGCATCTGTTGGCACTCCGCTACGTCGATTGAACGGCCCGCAGGGTAGGGTATAATCGGCCCGGTGTCGATGCGGATAAAGATTTGCCGCGGCGGGGCGAACTTCCAATTAACCGGGACACTCTCATCTCCAGTCGGCCGAAGCGGGGGGCACCGAACATGGACTTGCACGACATCAAGAAGCGGCTGGTCGAGGAGATCAAGCTGCGGGCGTACGAGGACAAGTACGTCGATCGCGGCGAGGAGCGGGAGATCCTCCAGATCGCGATCCAACTGGGCGTGAGCGTGGACAGCGCCCGCGGGGCGCTCATCCAGGTGTGCGACGAGAACAGCTACGTGCTGGAGTCGGCGCTGGTCAAGCAGATCAAGGACCAGGTGGAGACGGCCGCCGGCAACGACGGGCTGGTCGATCAGAAAGAGTTCGAGATGATCTTCGGCAACATCAAGCGGTCGGCGCAGGGCAAGAAGAACGACCGCGAGCTGAAGCGGATGATCGTCGCGGTGATGGAAGAGACCGGCAACAACAAGGTCAAGAAGGGGTGGTTCAGCAACTGGTACGCCACCCTCAAGCAGGACTTGGGGATGTGAGGTGGGTGTTTCGTGTTCGGTTTTTGGTGTTTTGTACCTGTCGGCCGGCGGTCGCGCCACGAGAGGTGGGTTCGCAACCAAAAACAAAACACCAAACACGAAAGACCGGCGAGGTTGCCGCCCCCAGACACCGCCCCTATCCTGACACCTTCCGAAATATCGGAATCATTGACGCAGTCTCACCAGAGTCAGGGTAAGGCGAAATGAATCGGAAGAAGCTGGGTAAGTCGCGGGCGGGGCGGTGCCGGTTCTGCACGAAGGAGGGCTGCCCGCGGCCGGCGTTCGTCGATTACAAGGACGTCGGCAACCTCAAGAAGATGATCACCAGCCAGGGCAAGCTGTTCAGCCGCAAGCGGAGCGGGCTGTGCGCCGCGTTCCAGCGCGAGGTCGGCACCGCCGTCAAGCGCGCCCGCTTCATGGGCCTGCTGCCCTACGTCGGGGAATGATGCGGAGAAGGCAAAAGGCAAAAGGAAAAAGGCAAAATTGAAAGCCGACGCGCTCGGCCGCCCTCAATTTTTGCCTTTTTCCTTTTGCCTTTTGCCTTCCCTCCGAAGGAGGGTGGCCGTGGCTACCGCGGAAGACCTGTTCCTGCAGGGGGTCACCGCCCACCGGGCCGGCGACCTCGAGACCGCCGAGCGGTGCTACCGCCGCCTGCTCGATACCGCCGCCGATCACGCCCCGTGCCTCAGCAACCTCGCCTCCGTCGTCGGCCGGCGCGACCCGGAGGAGGCGCTGGCACTCTACGCGCGGTCCGTGGCGACCGACCCGGACCTGATAGACACCCACTTCAACCGCGGCAACCTGCTCCGCCGCGTCGGCCGCCCGCAGGACGCCATCGCGTCCTACGAGCGCGCCCTCGCCCTCAACCCGGACGCGCCCGCGCCGCTGGTCAACATGGCGCTCGCGCTGGGCGACTGCGGCGACTGGCCGCGGGCGGCCGAGTGCTTCGCCCGGGCCGCGGCACTGGCCCCGCACCTGCCGGACGTGTTCGCCTACCTGGCCGACGCGCTGGTCCGCGCCGGCCGCGGGCCGGAGGCGCTGCCGGCGCTGCGCGAGGGGGTGGCCCGCGCCCCGGACTCGGCCCGCGCGCTCTACAACCTCGGCATCCACCTGGCCGCGACCGGGTCGGTCGAGGAGGCGATCTCGTCGTTCGAGCGGGCGCTCGAACTGAACCCCGAGTACCCCGCCGCGCACAACGGGATGGGCGTCGCGTTCGAGACCGTCGGCCGTGTTGACGACGCCCAGAAGCAGTACCGCGAGGCGATCCGGCTCCGCCCGGCGTTCGCCGACGCGTGGGGCAACCTGGGCACCAGCCTGGGCGAGCAGGGGCGCACCGCCGAGTCGGTCGAGGCACTGCGGCACGCGCTGACGCTCGCCCCCAACCCGATCACCGCCAGCACCGTCCTCTGTAACCTGCTTTACTCGGCCGACCTGTCGCCGGCGCAACTGCGCGACGAGCACGTCGCCTGGGCCGGGCGGTACGCCGACCCGCTGCTGCCTGCGGAGCCGCCGCCGCGGGCGCGGGGCGAGCGGGTCCGCCTCGGCTACCTGATCGGCGAGTGCCGCTCGCGGGCGGCGGCGGGGTTCGTCGAGGCGCTGCTCGCCCACCACGACCGCGCCCGGTTTCACGTCGCGGCGTACTCCAGCCCGGTGCGGGCGGGCGGGCCGCTCGAGCCGCTCCGCCGGCTCGCCGACGCGTGGCACCCGGCGGCGTCGCTGTCCGACGAGCAACTCGCCGGGCAGATCCGCGCCGACGGGATCGACGTCCTCATCGACCTGAGCGGGCACACGGTCGGCAACCGCCTGCTGACGCTGGCCCGCAAGCCGGCCGCGGTGCAGGTGAGCCTGTTCGGCTACCCGGTCACCACCGGGCTGAAGGCGATCGACTACCGCGTCACCGACGGCACCGCCGACCCCGACGGGGCGGGCGCGCTGTACGCCGAGAAGCTGCTGCGGCTGCCCGACCTGGGGTGGGTGTACGCGCCGCCGCCGGACGCGCCGGCGGTCCGGCCGGCGGCGGCCCGGCGGTCGTTCACGTTCGGCTGCCTGAACCACCCCGGGAAGCTGTCCGACCCGTGCGTGGACGCGTGGGCGGCGATCCTGAAGGCGGTGCCGCGGTCGCGGCTGGTGCTGCTGGCCGGGCAGTCGGTGCAGGCGGCCGAGGGGATCGCGGCGCGGTTCACGGCCCGCGGCATCGCGTCCGACCGGCTCGAATTGATGTACACACTCCCGGCCGGCGACTACCTGGAGGCGCACCAACCGCTCGACCTGGCGCTGGACCCGTTCCCCTACGGCGGCGCGGTGACCACCTGCGACGCCCTCTGGATGGGCGTGCCGGTGCTGACGGTGGCCGGGGCCGACGCCCGCGGGCGGCAGGGGGCGAGCATCCTCAACGCGCTGGGCCTGCCGGAGTTCGTCGCCGACACGCCGGACCAGTTGGTCAGCCTGGCGGCGACGTGGGCCGAGCAGCGGGCGGCGCTAGGCGACCTCCGCGGGTCGCTCCGCGAGATGATGCAGAGTTCGCCGGTGACCGACGCGGCCGGGTTCGTGAAGCACCTCGAAGCGGCGTATCTGAGCACCTGACGAAGAATCGCCCGCCCCGCCCGTTGGCCCCTTCTCATCGCCGGTGTACCATCTCGGGCAGGCGCGGCAAACCGCCCCCGGCGCGGGCGGCCGTGCCGTCGTTTCTCCGGGGGTGTCATGCGCGCGTTCGCCGCTCTCGCGTGTCTGCTGACCGCCGCGACCAGTCCGGCGGCCGAGGGGACGGCTTCGCCCGCGGTCGCCGCGGCCGGCGTGACCGAGGTGATCGGGCACATGGGGTCGTGCGCCGACCGCCCCGGGAACACGCTCGCCTCCATCCGGCGGGCGATCGAGGCCGGCGCGCACGTCGCCGAGGTGGACGTTCGCACGACCAAAGACGGCGCGCTCGTCTGTATGCACGACCCGGACGTGGACCGCACCACCGACGGCAAAGGGGCGGTCGCGGACTTGACCCTTGCGCAGGTGCAGGCGCTCGACGCCGGGGCCAAGTTCGACGCGAAGTTCAAGGGCGAGCGGGTGCCGACGTTCCGCGCGGTGCTGGAACTGGCGAAGGGCAAGATCGCCGTCATGATCGACTTGAAGGAGAGCGGCGACGGGTACGCGCGGGCGGTCGCGGCCGCGGTGACCGAGTTCGGCGAGCCGAAGCGGGTCGTGATCGGCGTGCGGTCGGTCGCGGACGCCGAGCGGTTCCGCAAACTGTTGCCCGACGCCCGGCAGATCGGGCTGATCCCGACCACCGACGACATCGAGGACTTCGCGAAGGCCGGGGTGCAGGTGATTCGGCTGTGGCCGAAGTGGCTGGCCGACGCGACGCTCGTCTCGCGCGTCCGCAAGGCGCGGTGCGAACTGCACCTCGGCACCGGGACCGGGACGAAGGCCGAGGTGCTGCCGCTGCTCGTCCACCGGCCCGAGTCGCTCGCCTCCGACGACCCGGCCCAACTGCTGAAGACGCTGGCCGAACTCCGCAACGGCTGGGAGCGGTTGCCGCCGCTGCCCGACAGGGAGGGCTTCGCCGGGTCGTTCGCGGGCGTCAGCGGCGGCGCACTCCTGGTCGCCGGCGGGGCGAACTTCCCCGACAAGAAGCCGTGGGAGGGCGGCGCCAAGCGGTGGACCGACCGCGTGTTCGTGCTGGAGAAGCCGGGCGGCACGTGGAAGGTCGCCGGCACGCTCCCGCGCCCGCTCGGCTACGGCGTGTCGGTCACGCACCGCGGCGCGGTCGTGTGCGTTGGCGGCGGCGACGCCGAGCGCCACTACGCAGATGCTTTCAAGCTCGAATGGCGCGACGGCAGGCTCGTCACATCGAAACTCCCGCCGCTGCCGAAGGCACTCGCCAACTGCAGCGGCGCACTCGTCGGCGATGTGCTGTACGTCGCGGGCGGCATCGAGAAGCCGGATTCCGTCGCGACCGAGCGCGCCGGGTACGCTCTCGACCTCTCGACGCCGGAAGCGCGGTGGCAGGAACTCCCGCCGTGCCCCGGCGGCGGGCGGATGCTCGCGCTGGCCGCGGCGTTCGACGGCGCGTTCTACCTCGCCGGCGGGGCCGACCTCGTCGCGGCGGGCGGCAAGGTCGAGCGCCGCTACCGCACCGACGCCTACCGCTACACCCCGGCGGGCGGCTGGAAGCGGGTCGCCGACCTGCCCGCGGCGCTGGTCGGCGCCCCGTCGCCGGCGCCGGCCGACGCGCGCGGGTTCTTCGCGCTCGGCGGCGACGACGGGACGCAGGTCGCGGCCGCCCCGGACGGGCACCGCGGGTTCCGCACCGCCGTGCTGCGCTACGACGCGGCGCGCGACGTGTGGGCCGAAATGGGCGAACTGCCCGCGCCGCGGGTGACGACGCCGTGCGTGCGGTGGGGCGAGTGGTGGGTGGTGCCGGGCGGTGAGGTGCGGCCCGGTGTGCGGTCGCCGGAGGTGTGGGGCGTCGCCGCGTTCGCGAAGAAGTGACACCGACTTGCGTTGATCTCTTCCTGTAGCCGGCCTCTGTGAGGCCGGAGCTACCCGGGCGGTGTCGCTCCGGCCTCACAGAGGCCGGCTACAGAAGGCCACAGGCCGCGCCGCCGGGCGGGCGCGGCAGGAATTCACGCACGTGAGCGTGACACAAGCGGCTTCCGGTGCCGCGAGTAGGAGCAGCGGAAAACGCGTGGAATTTGACGCGTGCCCGCCGTGGCCTCCGACCCCTTCGCCCCGCGCACTTACGCCCCGGCCGCACGTCTCGTTTTCGCCGCGACGTAATCCGCCTCGATCTCCATACACCGCGCCGGCGTGACCTCGGGGGCGGGGCGTGAGCGGTCGCGTCATTGTCGCGACGGCGGCCTCGCGCCCGTGCCGCTTCGATCAGCCGGCCGGGCGCGGGGGCGGCGCGACCGGCGTCTTCGGCGGCGGGTCCCGCGGCGCCGGCTTGTGGAACGGCTGCTTCCGGGCGTACATCTCCAGCCGCGCCCGCGCGCCGGCGCCGGCCGACTGCGCGAAGTTGGGGAAGCTCAGCGCCCGCCGCTCCGCCTCCACCGCCCGGTCGAAGTCGCCCGCCTCGGCGTACGCGGCGGCCAGCGTGTCGATGTGGTTCGCGTCCCGCCACCCGCCCAGCCGGCACGCCTCCAGGCCCGCCGCCACCGCCCCGCGGCCGTCGCGGAACCGCGCGTCCGGGCACGTCGCCAGCAGCCACGCCGTGGCGTTGTACCCGTCGGCCCGGCCCGGGGCGCGGCGGACCGCCAACCGGTACGCGGCCCGCGCCCCGTCGTAGTCGCCCCACCGCTCCAGGTCGGTGCCGATGTCCAGCAGGTCGTCCGCGTCGCGCGGCTCCAGCGCCAGCCACCCGCGGTACGCCGCGACGGCCTCGTCGAACCGGCCCAACTGCGCCAGCGCCCGGGCGAGGTTGATCCGCGGCTTGTCGAACTCCGGGTCGAGTTCGATCGACCGCGTGTAGCTCGCGACCGCCTCCTCCAACCGCCCGGTGCGGCGCAGCGCCACCCCGCGCGCGTTGTACGGGTTGGCGAAGTCCGGCCGCAACTCGATCGCCCGCTCCGCGGCGATCAGCCCCTCCGGGTAGTTGTCGGCGTCCATCAGCGCCAGCCCCAGCCCGTGGTGCGTGTGGTACTGCCGCGGGTCGAGCCGCAGCGCCTCGCGGAACGCGGCGATCGCGTCGCCCGGCTCGTCGGCGTCGCGCAGCGCCCACCCCAGGTTGTTCCACAGCGTCGTGTTGGTCGGGCGGAGGGCCAGGGCCGTCCGACACCACCCGGCCCGCCGCTGCGCCGTCTGCGGGTTGTCCGCCCGGTGGAGGGTGCTCAGGGCCATCAGCACCGGCAGGTGCCGCGGCGCGCGGCGGTGGGCGGCGGTCAGAATCCGGTCGCACACCGGGATCGGCAGGAGCCGGTGCCCGGCCAAAAGGATGTGGGTTCGCGGCGGCTGCCCGGCCAGCGCCGGCTGGAGCGCGATCAGCCGCACGAACAGCCGCAGGTCGGCCGTGATCGCGAGCCGGACGGCGTCGCGGAACGGGTCCGGGTCGGCCGCCTGCACCAGTTCCAGAAGGGGCGACGCCGGCGCGGCGGCGAACCACTCGTCGAGCGCCGCCAGCAGCCGCTCGCGCACCAGCGACTCGTTCACGAAGCGGACCGCGGCGGCGCGGTCGGTCTCGCCCGGAATGATGCCGTGCCGGCGGAAGAACGCGGCCCACGCGGCGGCGTTCTGGGCGCGGGGCGGCGTCCGGCCGTCCGCCTCGGTCCAGCGGCCCTCGTCGAGCCGGTCGAGTTCGGTCAGCAGGTCGAAGTCGGCGCGGCAGCGGGCCAGCCGCGGGCGGAGCGGTTCGGCCCCGTCTTCGGCGATCCGCCGCTCGGCTTCCCGCAGCACCGCTTCGGCCGCCGGGGAGTCGTCGTCCCGCAGGGCGGCCTCGCACTCGGCCAGCAACCGGTCGAGCGCCTCGGCGTTGCGGCCGCCGCGCGCCCGCGCCTCGTCGGCGGCGCGGGCGGCCTCGAACCGCTTCTGCTCGGCGGCGCGGTCGGCGTGCCAGGCGAACGCCCCGCCGCCGAGCACGAGCAGCGCGAGGGCGCACACCAGCCCGAGCTGGGTGCGGCGGCGCCGCCGCTGCTCGCGGGCCTTGGCCGCTTCGGCCTCGGCGCGGTGGTGCGCCTCCTCGGCGCGGGCGGCGGCCGCGGCGCGGGCGGTCTCGGCCGCCGCCAGCCGCGCCTGAACCCCGGCCCGGTGCGCCGCCACCAGCCGCGCCACCTCGGCCGCGTCCGCCGGCCGGTCGGCCGGCTCCGGTGACAGGCACCGCTTCGCCAGCGCGATCAGTTCCGGGTCGGCCCCGCACGCGTCCAGTCGGGCGAAGCACGCGGCCAGGTCGCCGGCCCGGGCGCTGCGGAGTACGGCGCGGGCGGTCGCGCCCTCGTGCGGCGGCTTCCCGGTCAGGATGGCGGCCAGAATGCCGCCCAGCGCGAACACGTCCGACCGCTCGGTAACGACGTCCCACTCGCCGCGGGCCTGCTCCGGCGGCATGTACTGCGGGGTGCCCATCGCCCGCCCGAACTGCGTCTCGAAGTACGAGTCGGACGGCTCCGTCCCGCCGCCGGCGTCGGTCTCCGCGCCGGCGTCGGCGCCGCGCGACTCCTTGGCGAGGCCCCAGTCCATCACCTGCACCTCGCCGAACGCCCCGACCATGATGTTGAGCGGCTTCAGGTCGCGGTGAATAATTCCGCGGGAGTGGGCGAATCCGACCGCCTGACAGACGTACTCGAAGACGGGGAGCAGGTCGGCGGCGTCGGCCCGGCCGGCGTCGGCCAGCAGCGCGGCGAGCGTCTTCCCCTGGATCAGCTTCATCGCCAGGAACGGGCGGCCGTCGGCCAGCGTCCCCACTTGGTGGATGGGCGGGATGCCGGGGTGGGCCAGCCCGGCGGTGATGCGGGCCTCGTCGGTGAACCGCCGCAGGGCGGTCGGGTCGGTCACATCCGGCCGCAGCGTTTTGATGGCGACGGCCCGGCCGAGGGCGCGGTCGGTGGCGGCGAGGACGACGCCCATGCCGCCGCGGGCCAGCTCGCCGCGGACGTCGAACCCCGGGACGGCCGGCCCGGCGGCCGGGGGCTGGTCCGGCGGGGCGGGCAGGGTGTGGTTGGCGTCGGTCGATGCGTGCGGCGCGCCGGTCGAGGCGGTCGCGTCCCCGGCGACGGTGCGGGCGGCGCGGCGGGCGCGGTCGTCCGGGTCGTGGGCGGGCATCGCGGGTCCCGAAGTCCGGTGGGAGAAGCTTTTGAATCGGCGCGCAAGTTCGGGTTTGTCGGCGGTCGATCGTCGGCTATTCTGTAGAGAGTGTACCGCGCGACCGGGCCGCCACGACAGCTCTCCTCTCCCCCGAGTTGCCGCCGGGGTGTACGATAGAGGGATTCGCGGGGCCGGCACGCCCGGATTCGACGCGCACGGACGGAGTTCGCAGACGATGGCCGAGCTCGAAGCGATCACCGAGGTCCAGTTCGACCCGCGCAAGTCCGCCATCCAGGCCCGCCAGTACGGGCGGCGGTTCCCGATCACCGCGGGCAAGCCCCTGCACCTCGGCCGGGACGAGTCCAAGATGGACATCGCCATCCCCGAGGACGACCAGATCTCCCGGTTCCAGGCGATCCTCAACTGGGACCCGGGGCAGAAGAAGCTGACCGTCCAGACGCGGCCGGTCACCCCGCCGACGTACCCCACCCCGCCGGCCAACCAGACGCTCGTCTTCGACGACAAGCAGAAGAAGCTGGTCGAGGCGCCCGGCGGCAAGTGCGTCGTCGGCCAGGGCGAGTCGTTCTGGATCGGCCAGACCCGGTTCACCCTGCACTCGGAGGGCGAGAAGGAGCCGGAAAGCCCGGCCGACCAGACCATCGCCCCGCGTCAAGAGGAACGCACGCGGGCGCAACTGGAGGAGATCCCGTTCGCCAACCCCGGGGCGGCGCTGCGGGCGCTGGAGCAACTGCCGGCCACCATCCGCGCCGTCAACAGCGAGCAGGGGCTGTTCCGCCAGATGCTCAAGATGGTGATGGAGGCGATGCCGCGGGCCGACGCGGCCGCCATCGTCCGCATCCCGCCGGACTGCCCGCCCGGGGAGCAGCGGCTCATCCAGGTCGAGTCGAACGTCCGCCCGAAGGTCGCGCACGGGTCCAACGGGTTCCTGCCGTCGAAGCGGCTGGCCCACCGGGCCATCGTCGAGAAGCGGCGGAGCTGCCTGCACTGCTGGTCGCCGGACGCCACCGGCGGCACCGCGGCCGAGCTGACGATGGCCGACACCGCCGTCCACGGGGTCACCCCGTGGGCCGTCTGCACCCCGTTCCAGGACGGCTCCAAGTACGCGCTCTACGTCGCCGGCCAGACCGGCGGCCAGTGGAACCTGCTCGACAAGGCCGCCCAGGACAAGATCGTCAACGACCTCACCCAGTACCAGAAGATCGCCGAGCTGCTGGTCGGGATGATCGAGACGACGCTCCGCGTGTCCCGGCTCACGCAGCAGAACAAGGTGATCCGCCGGGCGTGGCCGGGCAGCCTGTGGAAGTACCTGGACGACGCCGAGAAGCTGGAGCAGATGCTGGCCCCCAAGGAGATGGAGATCACGACGCTGTTCTGCGACCTGCGGAACTACTCGCTGTTCGCCTCCCAGAACGCCACCAAGCTCCTGGAGGCGCAGCGGGAGGTGGCGGCGGCGCTGAACGTGATGTCCAGCGCGATCACCGACCGGGACGGGGTGGTGAGCGGGTTCCGCGGGGACGCGGTGCTCGGGTTCTGGGGCTGGCCGGCGCTGTACGACAAGCAGATCGAGCTGGCCGCCAAGTCGGCGCTGGCGATCCAGGCCCGCTTGAACGCGCAGGGCGGCGGCGGGCCGAGCGGGCGGTGCGGCGTCGCGCTGACGCACGGGACCGCGGTCGCCGGGCGGCTGGGGGCGCACGAGCTGGCGGTGGTGGACCTGTACGGCCCGGTGGTCAACCTGACGTTCCGGCTGGAGGCGATGACGAAGGCGTTCGGGGTGCCGATCATCGTCAGCCAGGCGATCGCCGACGGGGTGGCGGCGGCCGACCCGTACGGCCGCGAGATGCGGACCCGGACGCTCGGGTGGGTGATCGCCAAGGGGTTCCCGGAGCCGCAGGCGGCGCACGAGCTGTACTCGGCCGCGTCGCCGAGCGTGCAGGACTGGCAACTGCACGACTGGGCGGAGGCCGTGCGGCTGTTCACCGAGGGCGAGTGGGCGACGGCCTACGACATGCTGAGCGGGGCGTTCTCGTCCGACCCGGTGGCGAACTGCCTGATGCGGGTGATGGACAAGACCCGCCGCCGCCCAGACAAGGACTGGAAGGGCGCGTTCGTCCCGCCGTCGCCGGACGGCGGCTGACGCGAAGGGGGCCGAAGCCGTGGCCGAGTTGGAAGCGCACACCCGTTTGACGTTCCCGCCTGTCGGCGGGCCGACCGACCGGCGGCGGCTGTTCACGCTGACCGTCGATGAGCCGGTTCAGCTCGGCCGCGACCCCGGGCGGTGCCCGGTCGGGATCGACGACGACCACACGATCTCGCGGCTGCACGCGGTGCTCACCTGGGACGGTGAGGCACTGGCCGTGTCGGTCCGCCCGCCGACGCCGGAGTTGCCCGACCCGCCGGTGAACCCGATCTGGTTCCGCAACGCGGCGGTGGCGGCGTGCCGCGTCGCCCCGGGCGAGTGGTTCGTGATCGGCCAGACGCGGTTCACCCTGCACGCCGCCCCGGACCCGGCGATCGTCCCGCCGTCACCTTACGACGACTTCAACCGTTCGCTGCTCCCCGATTGGGATTGATTCGGGCCGGCCCATTTCGTCGGAAAAAGCGGAAAATTGCGCTTGCATGTTCCGCTATCGAACGCTATCGCACGCCCCAAACAGTCTCGACCGCGCATTGCTGTTCGGGGGAGTAGCCATGGCGCAAGGACGCTTCTGGATCGGGTTCGGGTTCATGTTGGCGACCGCGGGGGCGGTCGCCGCGCAGGCGGTGCCGCACACCGCGCCGGGCCTGCCGGGGGCGCCGGCACCGGCGTTCCTGCCCGGCGGGCCGCCGACCGCGCCGCCGCCCGGGGTGGCGACGCTCGGCGGCGGGTCGAGCATTCAGTCCATCGCGGCGATGGCCGACGACCACGCCCCGGTGAAGGAGTTGCCGAGCGGGCTGCCGGAACTGATCCCGGCCCCGGACAAGCACCACGGCGGGGAGCACGAGATCGAGGGGTTCATGACCCCGTTCGTGCCGGAGCACGGCGGCTGGTACACCCAGGCCGAGTTCCTGCTCCAGCGGCCGCGGAACACCGACCTCGACTTCGTGCTCATCAACCGCGGCGGGACCGGGCTGGGCACCGTCGGGCCGATCGAGTCGCTCCGGTACGAGCTGGGCACCGGGGTGCGGGCCGAGCTCGGCCACCGCTGGGGCGAGGGGAAGTGGGAGACGGCGTTCGCCTACACCTACCTGACCGCCGGCACCGACCGCGCCATCACCGCCGGCGCCGGCCAGAACCTGCTGCCGACGCTCACCCGCCCGGGGCTGACCGACCGCGCGCTGACCGCGTTCGGGAACGTCGACCTGGACTACCAACTGTTCGACATGATCGCCGCCCGCCGGGTGCTGGTCGATGAGCACTTCGCCCTCCGCTACATCGCCGGGTTCCGGTTCACCGACATCCGCCAGATCCTGAACGCCGGGTACGACGGGCTGGACGCCCGGCAGGCGCGGATCGCCACCCGGTCGCGGTTCCAGGGGTTCGGCCCGCTGGTCGGAGTCGAAGGGGTGCTGGCCAGCCACAAGGGCTTCCACGTGTACACCCGGGCGATCGGCGGCCTGCTCACCGGCCGCAGCACCAACAAGCTGATCGAGACCAACGACGCCGGCTCGACCACCTACGTGAACACCCAGAACGACATCCGTAAGGTGGTCCCGTACGGCAGCTTCGCGCTGGGCGGCGGGTGGCAGTACCGGTCGATCTCGCTCCGCGCCGGGTGGGAGGTGACGCACTACGAGGGGCTGTTCGAGCGGCCCCGGTTCACCGACGACGTCGCCCAGGGCAAGGTCAACACCCGCCCGTCGAACATCACCCTCGAGGGGCTGTTCCTGCAGGTCGCGGTGTCTTACTGAGTGCTGAGTGCTAAGTGCTGAGTGCTGAGAAAGCCCCGGTTCGCCGCGGGCTTTCTTCTTTTCGGCTTCCAGGCCGTTCACCGCCGAGATGGTGATGCAGCTGCTCCCGGTTCGCCGCGGGCTTTCTTTCTGCTTCGCTCCTTCTTTTCTGAGCACTCAGCACTCAGCACTCAGCACTGCGCCGAGCGGCGATTGCATCCGGGCGGTCGGCGGGTTAGAAATAGGTTATCGCGTTCCGCCACCGCACCGAGCCGCACAATGGCCGACCTGGAAGCGCTCACCCGGATCGACGCCAGCGCCCGCGGCTCGCAGACCGCCGTCAAGCTGTCGCAGCTCGGCCAGTATAGCTGGCGGTACACCCTGCAGGACAAGAAGGTCATCCGGCTGGGCAGCGACAGCGCGTACTGCGACTGGGTGGTGCCCGAGGACCGCATGATCTCGCGGTTCCACGCGACGCTCGAGTGGAACGGGACCACCCTCACCGTCGCCCGCCGCGGGGTGCTCCTCCCGGACTTCCCCAGCCCGCCCCAGAATCAAATCTGGTTCCAGAACCGGCCGGTCGAGACGTGCGTGGTGCGGCCGGGCGAGTGGTTCGTCATCGGCCAGACGCGGTTCACCGTCCGCGGCGACGACCAGTCCGACCCGGACGCGCCGGTGGACGGCACCATCGTCCAGCGGCAGGAGGAGCGGAGCCGCGAGGAGCTGGAGCGGTACACGTTCTCCAACCCGGCCATCCTGCTGAAGGCGATGGAGAAGCTGCCCGACCACCTCAAGACCGTCGCGGACGAGGCGGCGCTGTTCCGGCAGATGCTGCGGGTCGCGCTGGGGGCGATGCCGAAGGCCGACGCCGCCACCATCGTCCGCATCCCGCCGGACTGCCCGGTCGGCGAACTGCGCATCACCGTCGTGTCGCAGAACGTCCGCAACCCGGGGGCCGGGGCGGTCGGCGAGTACATGCCGTCCCGCAAGCTGGTGCGGCGGGCGGTGTGCGAGCGGCGGCGGAGCTGCCTGCACGTGTGGTCGAGCAACCCGGCCGACTACTCGATGGGCGGGTCCGACCAGAACCTGACGCTCGGCATGATGCACCAGCAGGGGGCGACCCCGTGGGCCATCTGCACCCCGTTCCAGGACGGGTCGCAGTTGGGGCTGTACGTCAGCGGCCGGCTGACGAGCGGCAAGGCGAACGAGACGACGCCCGACCAGAGCCACCTGACCGAGTACCAGAAGTTCATCGAGATCTTGGTCGGGCTGCTGGAGACCACCCGCCGCACCCTGCGGCTGACCCGGCAGGTGGCGGTCGCCCGGCAGGCGTGGCCGACCGGGGTCCGCCGGTACCTCGAAGACCCGGACCGGCTGGAGGAGATGCTCAAGCCGCGGGAGCGGGACGTGACCGTGCTGTTCTGCGACCTCCGCGGGTACAGCCGGTTCGCCGAGCAGCAGGGCGACAGCCTGACGGCGGCGTGGGCCGAGATCCAGAAGGCCCTGGACACGATGTCGGGCGCGGTGACCGAGCGGGGCGGGGTGGTGGCGGGGTTCCGCGGGGACGCGGTGCTCGGGTTCTGGGGGTGGCCGGACACCCGGCCCGACCAGCCGGAGCGGGCGGCCGAGGCGGCGCTGCGGATCTACGAGAAGCTGAGCGGGTTCATGGTGCAGCGGAAGTGCGGGCTGGGCGTCACCCACGGGCGGGCGCTGGCCGGGCGGCTGGGGGCGCACGACCTGGCGGTGGTGGACCTGTACGGCCCGGTCGTCAACCTCGCCTTCCGCCTGGAGGAGATGACCAAGGCGTTCGGGGTCGGGGTGGTGGTGAGCGACGTGGTGGCCCGGGCGCTCCTGGCGGTGGATCAGCGGGGCGACCGGTGGCGGATGCGGCAGTTGGGCCGGGTCCGGCCGCGGGGGATGAACGAGCCGCTGGTCGCTTACGAGTTGTGCCCGCGGGAGCCGGTCAGCGGGCTGGCGCACTGGATGAACAGCGACTTCTACGGGTCGTACCTGGGGCAGTGGGACGAGGCGGTGGCGGCGTTCGTGGCCGGCCGCTGGACCGAGGCCCAGGGGCGGTTCGACGACACGTTCGCCGACGACCCAGCGGCCCGCTGCTTCCTGCGGTTCATGGAGCGGACCCACGGCCACCCGCCGGCCGGGTGGGACGGCGCGTTCACCCCCAAGCCCGAAGAGGGGTGACGCCCGGCCGCCGGGCCGCAAAATCGCGGACGCGCGGCCTCGGCCGGGGGCAGTATAGGCGTCACCCCTGCACGGAGGCTCCATGAACCGGCTCCGCTCCCGCCCGCTGCCCACCACCCTGCGCGACGCGCTGCCGTCCGCCCTCGACGCCCTGCCCGACGCCGAACTGCTCGACCGGTTCGCCCGGTACGCCGACCACCCGGCGTTCGCGGTCCTCGTCCGCCGGTACGGGCCGATGGTGTTCGGCGTCTGCCGCCGCACCCTCGGCCGCTCGCCCGACGCCGACGACGCGTTCCAGGCCACGTTCCTCGTGCTCGTCCGCAAGACCCGGGCGGTGGGGCACGCCGACCGGCTCGGCCCGTGGCTGTACGGCGTCGCCTGCCGGGTGGCGATGAAGGCGCGGGCGCGGGCCGCCCGCCGCGCCGCCCCGCAGTTCGACGCGTTCGACGCTCTTCCCGACCCGAACCCGCCCGCCGACCCGCCCGACTGGCTCCCCATCCTCGACGCCGAACTGAACGCGCTGCCGGCAAAGTACCGCGACGCGCTCGTGCTGTGCGAATTGCAGGGCGCGGCGCGGGCCGACGCGGCGCGTCGGCTCGGCGTGCCGGAGGGGACGCTCTCCAGCCGGCTGGCCCGCGGCCGCGACCTCCTCCGCAAGCGGCTGCTGAAGCACGGCACACTGCTGCCGGCCGGCGGGCTGGCGGCGCTGTTCGCGGCCGGCGAGGTCGGGCGGGCGGTCGCCCCGGCGGCGCTGCTGGCCCGCACCTGCGAACTGGCGAACGCGGCCGCCCCGGCCGGCGCGGCCCGGCTGGCGGACGCAGTAATCAAGAGCATGTTCCTGACGAAGCTGCGAACGGCCGGCGCGGCGCTCGCGCTGGTCGTGGCACTGGTCGCGGGTCTGTCGGCCGCGACGGGGACCGGAGGCAAGCCCGCGCCGCCGGACGAAAAGGGCGCGGCCAGGAAGGACACGAAAGCGCCCCCGCCCGCGGAGAAACCCGCCCCCGCCGGGCCGAAGCTCCCCGACCGCGACGCCCTTCAGGGACTGTGGGTGCTGGAGAAGTGCGACATCAGCAAGAGCGCCGGCAAAGTCGCCGGCCTCAAAGAGCAGCGGGACGCCATGAGCGGTGTCGGGAAGATGCGATTCCTGGTGTCCGGCGACACCTGGTGGGCCATGCTCTCGTCCGCGGGCGGGCCGATCGAACCGCTGCGGGTGAAGCTCGACCCGACCAAGAACCCGAAATGGCTCGACCTCAAATTCCCCGGAGAACAAGCGAACCAACTCCTGATCTACGAGCTGGAAGGCGACCGCCTCCGCGTCTGTCTGGTTGTGGGCGCGACACCGGTCCGCCCGGCGGAGTTCAACCTGGACGCCGACGTGCCACTGGTCGTGATGGAGTTCCGCCGCGAACCGCTCCCGCCTCCGGCCGGCGACAAGTCCATCGTCGGGACGTGGGTCGGCGGCGAGGTGCAGTTCGACAACACCCCGAAGGCCCAACCGACCCAGACGGTCGTCGCCCTGGACGGCCACCTCTTCTTCAGCGGCTCGGGGCTGCGGGCGGTCTCCCCCACCCAGTGGACCGGCGGGCGGTACACCGTCGACACGACCAAGAACCCGAGGTGGATCGACGTCGAGCTGCCCGCCCCGTTGGACGACGGGAAGACCCAGAAACTCTACGGCTGCTACGAGCTGAAGGACGGGCGGTTGCAGATCGCCCTGGGCGCCAGCCGGGCCCTTCGCCCGCTCGACTTCACCAGCGGCGAGGACATCCTCCGGTTCGACCTGAAGGCGCCGAAGGACTTCGCCTACGGGCCGGTGGCCCCCGCGCCGCGGCCGAAGGAGCAACCGGCCGACTGGCGGCCCGAACTCGAGCGGTTGATCAAGAGCGGCGACCCGCTCGCGGTCGAAAAGCACCTGCGCCTCACGGTGCCGAAGCTGAGCGGCAAGGAACGGGTCGAGGCCCAAAAAGACCTCGCCTTCGCGCTGCTCGACCGCGCGGGCGACGAGACCCCGCGGCGGGCGGCGAAGGTGTACGACGAATCGGCGGCTCAGTTCCGGGCCGCGATCGCCGACGCCGCCAAACTCCCGGCCACCGACAAGGACGCGAAGCGGCTCCGGTGGGACGTCGAACTCGGCCTTCTGGTGACGCTCAAGTACGCGGAGCGAGCGGACGAACTGCTGGCGGCGTCCACCGAACTGCTCGACCGGTATCGCGGCACGGTCGAGGAACTGGTGGTGCTGCTGATGGTGCAACACGCCCACGAGATGAAGAAGGAGACGGACAAGGCCGAAGCGGTGCGGAAGCGGGTGCGGGAACTGTACGCCAAGCTGCCGGACTCCGTCTTCCCGGACACCGCCGGGCACTTCAGCCGCGACTTCTGGCGGTCGCAAGGGTACGCGAAGTAACGCAGCCGCGGTCAGACGCCGCCGTCGCCCGCCGGAGGTCTTGACCTTCGGCGGCGACGGCAATTTTTTTGTGAACACCCGTTGACAAGATGAGTTTTTCGATAAATAATTACAGAAGTGGTATTAGGTTCAATTCGCGCCTCTGCAATTCCGAGGTGGCCGATGACCGCGTGCGCCCCGACCTCGCCTCCGCAACCGCCCCTCCCGCTGTCGCCGGAATTGCGTTCCGACCTTGCCGCCCGCCGTGCCGGGGGCGAGTCGTGGGACGCGATCGGCGCGGCGCTCCGCTTCGACCCCGCGGCGCTGCGCCGGGCCGCGGCGGCCGACCCGCTGTTCGCCGCCGAGTACGACGCGGCGTGGGCGGGGGCGATGCAGGAGGCGGAGGCGACCGCGCTGCGCGCCCTCCGCAAGCTGACAGCCAGCGATAACGAGAAGGTGGCGCTGCGGGCGGCCGAGGCGGTGGTGGTGTGCGTCGGGCGGTACCGTCAGGCCGAGGTGCGGCGCGAGAGGGCCGCGGGGCGGGCGGTCGAGACGAAGACACGGCCGGACGCGCCGCGTGCGGTGCCGCGTGCGAGCGCCGAACCGGTTCGCCCCGCGAGTGCGCCGGCCGCGCCGCGGGCGGTGCCGATGGGGTAGGCAGAGGTGGTCTGGGTGTGCGCGGAGGTGGTATCCCCTCACCCGGCGGCCCAAAGCGGCCGCCGACCTCTCCCCAGCGGGGAGAGGTCCATCCGGGGACACGCATCGCTACACGGCGCGGGTCGCTTGGCGCTGCTGCGGATGCACCTCTCCCCGCTGGGGAGAGGTCGGCGGCCGCTTTGGGCCGCCGGGTGAGGGGCCCCACGCAGACGGCTCTCACGTGAGTGCGGAGAGTGTGGCACCACCCGCCCACTTCCGAACTTCGCGCCGCACGGGGTCAGACCTTGAACACCTCGCGGACGTTGTCGCGCAAGAGGCGGGTGCCCAGCGCGACCGCGTCCGTCTCGCTCAACTGCCCCGACCGCACGAACTGGTCGGCCAGCACGTTGGCGAGGATGCGGCGGTACATGCCGTACTTCGGCTTCACGAACTCCAGCTTGTACGCGTCGGAGTAGTACCCGATCAGCTTGGTTTTCGGCACGCAGGTCAGGCGTTCCGTCAGGTCTTTCGTGATGAACGGCGGGGTGTTCGAGTACCACCAGTGCCCGTTCGGCAGCACGTTCGGGAAGATCCACGCGTACGCCGACAACTCCTGGTTCTGCGCGCTGGTGAGTACGGAAATCGGGAACGTCACGTCCGGGAAGGCGTTGAACAACTCCTTGTACTGCAAGAGGCTGGTCCGCTGGTCGAACAGGTCTTGCCCCTGGAACACGCCCTTCTCGTAGACGCGGCGGTTGACGCCGATCATCAGGTCGAACGGGAGTCTGAAGTCGCGGCAGAACTCGGCGATCATCCAGAACACGCCGGGGGCGAGGTCGTGGAAGCCGTGGAATGTCATCTGCTCGTACAGGTGTTCGTCGTCGAACTTGGCCGGGTGGAAGTTGGGCGGCAGCGAGATGGCGCACGCCTTCGCGCCGTTGCGCGTGAAGTGCATGAAGATGGTCGCCAGCGCCTTCCGCAGGGTCGCCGCGTCCCGCACGAAGACGCCGGTGGCCGCCTCGATCCGCCGCCGCGTGTCCGGCTTGTCGAGGTGGAAGACGAGCGTGTCCGTGCGGAGGCACGGGACGTACTTCGACGTATCGAACCCCTTCAGCGGGTCGTCGAACTCGTTGGTCAAGAAGATTTTTTCGAGCCGCGTCTTCGAGAAGACCTGCGCCTCCCAGTCCGGCTGAGCGAACGTCTTCTGCGCGGCGTCGAACAGCGTGTCCGCGTCGGCCGCGGTCACCTTCTGGTGCTCGTCGAGGCCGAGGAAGGTGCGGGCGATGTCCACGAACCACGCGTACTGGGCGGTGTTGTCGTAGCGGTCCATGAAGCGGACGATCTCGCGCACCCGGTCGCGCGGGTCGGCGTCCTTGGCGAGCACCGCCTGGCTCATCCCGGCGGAGTGGGCGAGTTCGGTGTAGTAGTGATACCCGAGGATGTCGTCGAGCGACTTCGACACCGGGGCGAGCGGGTCGATGTGCGAGTGCGGGTCGATGAGCGGAACCTTCGACAACTCGGACTCGAGGTTCTGCACCAGTTGGTCGGCGGGCATGAGCGCACACTCTCCGCGGGGAGATGTAGAAACGGGGCAAGTCTTGTCAGTTTTACCGGTGGTTCGTCTTACGCGGGCGGGCAAGAATTACAAACCGCCGGGCGCTCGCGGGTCGCGGTGCGCGAGCTTTTCGGCCGCCCCGGCCGCGGTCATTTTTCTTACCGCTTTGCGGGGTCAGGACTTGCGCCGGCGTCGGCATCTCCGACACCGGGCCGCCGCGAGAATTGGCACGACCGGTGCTTTTACTACTTCCGTTCGCGACGAGCTTCCCCCAAGCAGGTCGCGAATCGGTGCCGGATCGCGAACGGCGAACCTTCCCCCAAGGCCCTCGCCACCCCCAATCGCGGGCCGGCACCGCCGGAATACGAAGACCGAATCCCTTTCCCCCAAAGGGCCGGTCGCGGAGGAGAGATCCCCCCTCCTCCGGACAACTCAGACACCACGTCCGTACCCCCGTCACGGCTCCATCCCCCGCGCCGCCGCCCTCCCCCAGGGCGGCGGTGGTCTTTTTCGCATAGTTGGTAGTTGGTGGTTGGGAGTTGGTAGTGAAGGCAGAAGGCCGGAGCCAACGAGGGTTCTGGCCTTCTGCCTTCACTACCAACTCCCAACCACCAACTACCAACTATTCCAGGTCCATCCGCCACCACGCCAGCGCGGTGAACGCCGCGCCGAAGGCGACCAGTACCCCGCACGAGAGGAAGACGGCCGACACGTCCGGGTTGGGCGCGGCAAGGAGTTGGGAGTACGCATCCAGCGCCCACGCGTGCGGGGTCACCAGGCTGACGGTCTTCATCTGTTCCGGCATCAGCTCGCGCGGCAGCAGCGACCCGCTGACGCCCCCGAGCACCAGGACGAGTAGCGTGCCGTACACCGCGACCTGCGTCTCGCTCCGGGCGACGCTGGCGACCAGCACCGACAGCCCGACCGCCGCGAACGACGTGCTCGCGACCAGCGGGATCAGGAGTTCGGGCCGCGGCCCCCACGACATGTTCAGCACCAGCCGCCCGGCGCCGAGGAGGAAGAAGCCTTGAAGGAGCGACACCAGCAGGCACGGCAGGAGCTTGCCGAGCAGGATCTGACCGCGGGTGAGCGGGGCGGCGCGGAGCCGGACCAGCGTCCCGTGCTTCCGCTCGGCCACGAACAGCCACCCGACGTTCAGCACCAGGAAGAACGCGAACATCACCGAGTTCGACGGGACCAGGATCGGCGCGCGGAGGTCGGTCGCGGTCACCAGCGTGGCGCGGTTCGCGGCGTTGGCCTGCCGCTGCTCGCTCTTGACGAGGTCCGACCACGTCGCGGCCTCGAAGTTGTAGTTCGAGAACAGGTCGCCCACGCCCCGCTTGACGGTCGGCCCGACCTGCTTGCGAACCGAAGGGGTGAGTACCTCGCCGAACGCCAGTTCCTTGCCCATCGCGTCGAGCAGCTTGGGGTTCTGAAACGCCTTGTGGACCGCGGCCTGGAACTCGGCCTTCCGGCCGCTCACGACGAGCGCGTCCTGCGTCGCCTTGATGACGGTGCTGCCCTTCGCGTTGCGGAACTCGTTGAAGACGAGGGCCTGGAACTCCGGGTGCGCGGTGAGCGCGGTCAGGAGCTTCTGCACGGCCGGGTCGAGTTCCTCCAGCACTTGCGGCGGGATCGGCTTCACCCCGTTCAGCCGGTCGGCCACCAGTTCCATGAACCCTTCGTCGCCGACGCGCTGAAACGCCTTCCCGATCATCCACGGGATGACGACGCGCAACAGCGTGACCTGTGCCACTTGCTCGATGACGGACGCCGAGACCGGTTGCGTGCGGTCGGTGAGCAGTTGGAAGTCGAGGCGGTCGAAGGCGATGCCGTCGCGGCCGAGCGGGTTGACGGACCCGGGCTGCGTGAGGAACGAGCACGCGTGCATCCGGGCGCTGAACTCGGGGCCGAACACGATCACCGCCGGCCGCCGCGACTTCGCGATCAGGCGCTCCGCTTCCACCTTGTCGGTGATGATCTCCAGCCGGATGTCCTGTGTCGCGCTGAGGTCGTCGAGGACGACGTCCGCCCACGGCTTTTCGGGGAAGGGCACCTTCGCCGGCAGCCCGCGGTCGAGGTTGACGACGGACACCCGCAGCCGCTCGTCCGGCTTCTCACCGAACCCCTCGCCGAGCGCGAAGTACATGACCACGATGAGCAGCAGCGGGGTGACGAGCAATATGACCGCGCTCCGCGGGTCGCGCAGGAGCAGGCGTAGGTCTTTGGCCGCGAGGGTGAGGGTCGGCATGCGTCAGTCCCGCAGGGCGCGGCCGGTGAGGTGGAGGAAGACGCGCTCGAGCGTCGGCTCGTTGGCGGACGCCGAGACGAGTTCCGCGCCGGTCGCGGCGCACAGGCTGGCGACCCGCGCCAGCGCCGGGCCGATGTCATCGACGACGAGGGTGAAGGAAGAACCCACCCCCCAGCCCCCTCGCTGCAGGGAGGGGGAGCCAGAACCCTCGCGCGCTGTTGGCGCGAGCGAGGCGCGAGGGCTTTGCTCCCCCCTCCCTGCAGGGAGGGGGGCCAGGGGGGTGGGTTCCGAGACGCGCTTCACCCCGGCGATCGCCGCCAGCCGCGCCTCAAACCCCGCCGGCGCGCCCTTCACGATGAGCGTAATCGTGGCGTCGAGCAGCTTGAGCAGGTTCGGCAGGGTGTCGCACGCCCGCACGCGGCCGCCGTCGATGACCGCGATCCGCTCGCACAGCGCCTGCACCTCCTCCATGTAGTGGCTGGTGTAGACGACCGTCAGCCCGGCGTCGCGGAGCGCCTTCACCTGCTCGAAGATGTGGTTGCGGCTCTGCGGGTCAACCCCGGCCGTCGGCTCGTCGAGGAACAGCAACTTCGGCTCGTGGACGACCGCCGCGGCGAGGTTCAGGCGGCGCTTCATGCCGCCGCTGAAGGTGCCGGCACGGTCGTCGGCGCGGTCCGTCAGCCCGACCGCCGCCAGCACCGCCGCGACCCGCTCGCTCAACCGCTTGCCGCGGAGGCCGTAGAGCCGACCGAAGAACCGCAGGTTCTCGGCCGCCGACAGGTCGGGGTAGATGGACAGGTCTTGCGTGCCCATCCCGACGAGGTGCCGGGCGGCGAGATCGGCGCGCGTGAACGGCTTGCCGAACAGCCTCACGGTGCCGCCGTCGGCGTCGAGCAACCCGGCGGCGATGGACAGCGTGGTGGTCTTGCCCGCGCCGTTGGGGCCGAGCAGGCCGAACACGGTGCCCGCTTCGACCGCCAGCGACACGCCGTCCAGCGCGACCGTGCGGCCGTACCGCTTGCGGACGTCGACGAGTTCGAGCACCGGTTCGGGCATGACGGTTATGCTATGTGGTCACTGGTCATTGGGCATACGTTGTGGGCGGCCGCGGTGTGCGGTTAAATGCCGACTCGCCGACCTTGACATTATGTGGCTATTAGTATACTGTGTCAAGGTGATCATGTCCTGCTGGGAGAGGCGTCATGTCCGCTGTGCAACCGGAGCGCGTCCGCGCCGCGAACGACCGCCCGCCGAACGCGAAGGGCGAATACGTCCTCTACTGGGCGCAGATGTTCCGTCGGCTGCACTGCAATCACGCGCTACAGCACGCGCTGAACATCGCGGCCGAACACGGCGTGCCGCTCGTCGTGTACGAGGCGCTGAAGCTCAACTACCCGTGGGCGGCGGCCCGGCACCACGCGTTCATCCTTCAGGGGATGCGGGACAACGCGACCGCGGCGAAGAAGCTCGGGCTGGCGTACTGGCCGTTCGTCGAAACCCCGGCCGACAGCGGGCGCGGGCTGGTCAAGAAGCTGACACAGGACGCGGTGTGCGTCGTCACCGACGATTACCCGGCGTTCATCGTCCCCGCTCACAACCGGGCGCTCGCGGCGAAGTGCGCGGTACCGGTCATCCTGGTGGACAGCAACTCGGTGGTTCCGCTGTCGCAGTTGGGCGCGCCGGTGGCCGCCGCGGCGCACCTGCGCCCCCGCATCCACAAGCTGTTCGCCGCGTCCTACTCGCGGCGCGCCGCGGTCACGCCGGACGTGCCGACCGTCGCCAAATCGAAGCTGAAGCCGCCGTTCGAGCCGTGGGACGCGACGTGCGACGTCCTCAAGTTCGTCGCGGGCCTGCCGGTCGATCAGAGCGTGTGCCCGGTGGCGGGCGTCGAGGGCGGGGCAGTCGCCGGCACTGCGGCGCTCGACGCGTTCGTGACCGACAAGCTGCGTCGGTACGCCGATTTCCGCAACGAGCCTAACCACCCGGACCGTGTCGCCGCGAGCCGGCTCAGCGCGTACCTGCACTACGGGCACCTCTCCATCGAGCAAATCACCAGCGCGGTGCTCGGCGACGACTGGACGCCGAAGCAGATCAACCTCAAGACCCGCAACAAGGACGACTTCTTCTGCCGCGACGCCAACGTCAACAGCTTCCTCGACGAGGCGATCACCTGGCGCGACGTCGGGTATCACTGGCACTGGTGCCGAAATGCGGATTACGAGGCGCAGAGCGCAGATTTCAAGAACGTGAGCTGGCAGGACTCCGGTTCTTCTAATCCGCAATCCGCAATCCGCAATCCGCAATCGGATATGCCGCTGTTCAACTTCGAGAGCATGGACTTCTCGCCCGGGGGCGAGCGGACGCTCGACGTGGTGCTGCCGGACTGGGCGAAGGCGACGCTGAGGAAGCACGCGAATGACCGGCGCGAGTTCACCTACACGCTGGAGGAGTTCGAGACCGCGCGGACGCACGACCGGCTGTGGAACGCGGCACAGACGGAGTTGGTGGTGACCGGGCGCATCCACAACTACCTGCGGATGCTGTGGGCGAAGAAGGTGCTGGAGTGGAGCGAGTCGGCCGCGGCCGCGTACCAAGTATTGGAGCACTTGAACAACAAGTACGCGTTAGACGGCCGCGACCCGAACTCGTACACGGGGATTCACTGGTGCTTCGGGCTGTTCGACCGGCCGTGGCCGCCGGAGCGCCCGGTGTTCGGCTCGCTCCGCTACATGTCGTCGGACAACACCGCGAAGAAGTTCGACCTGAGCGGCTATTACGCGTACGTCCGCGGCCTTGTGCCGGCGGTCGGGGAGTCGCGCGCGGGGGGCTGAAAGCCGACGCGCAGTTCGTCGCGAGGAGCGTGGCACCGTCGTGCGGGTGTGGTAGAATGGCCCCTCCCGCCGCACCCGCCCTTGCCGGAGCCGCTATGCCCGAGCCTCTGGAACCGGACCGCACCGCCGACGCGGGCACGAGCGACGCCCGCCCGTCGGCCGCCTACGACGGCGACGAGACCGCGACCGCCGTCCCGCGCCCCGGGGCCGCGACCCCGACGTTCGGCCCGCCGGCCGCACCGGGCGAGGTCGGCGAACTCGGCCCGTACCGCGTGCTCAAGGAACTCGGCAAGGGCGGCATGGGGGCGGTGTACCTGGCGCGGGATACGCGGCTGGACCGCCCGCTGGCGCTGAAGGTGATGCTCCCGGCGTTCGCCGCCGACCGGGACGCCAAGGAGCGGTTCCTGCGCGAGGCGCGGGCCGCGGCGAAGGTCAATCACGACAACGTGGTGACGGTGTACGAGGCCGACGAGCGGAACGGCGTCCCGTACATCGCCATGCAGTTCCTCCAGGGAATGCCGCTCGACGACTACCTCAAGCACAAGGGCGTGCCGCCACTCGCCCACGTCATCCGGATCGGCCGGGAGGCCGCGCTGGGGCTTTCGGCGGCCCACGCGCTGGGCTTGGTTCACCGCGACATCAAGCCGGCGAACCTGTGGCTGGAGGCGCCCAACGGGCGGGTGAAGGTGCTCGACTTCGGGCTGGCCAAGCCGATCGGCGGGGACACCGAGGTGACCAAGAGCGGGGCGGTGGTCGGCACCCCGGCGTACATGTCCCCGGAGCAGGCCCGCGGCGCGAAGGTGGACAGCCGCACCGACGTGTTCTCCCTGGGGGCCGTCCTTTACAGGTTGTGTACGGGCAAGACGCCGTTCGCCGGGCCGAACGTGATGGCGGTGATGATGGCGCTGGGGACGGAGGACCCGACGCCGGTGCGCGAGCTGAACCCGAGCGTGCCCGAACCGCTCGCGGAACTCATTCACCAGTTGCTGGCGAAGAAGCCGGAGCAGCGGCCGCAGACCGCGGCCGAGGTCGCCAAGCGGCTTCAGGGCATCCTGAGCGGGCTGTTCGCCCCGCCGGGGCCGTCGGTGGCGTCGAGCGGGTCGGCGCCGGCGGTCAGCAGCGCGGACGTGTCGGTGTCGCAGCCGGTGGTGGTTCACGCGGTGCCGCACCAGCCGCCGGTCGTCGTCCCGATGCACGTGACCGCGGTGCAGGAGAGCGTGTTCGCGAACCTGGGCGACGACGCGAGCGGCGCGGACGCGACCGCGGCCGAACCGGCTCCCGCGGCGGCCAAGCCGGAGCGCAAGACGGGCGGGACGGGGGTGCTGTTCGCGGCCGGCGGGGTGGTGCTGGCGGCCGTCGCGGTCGCGGCGGTGGTCGTCTTGCAGATGGGTCAGAAGAAGGCCGAGCCGGCGGCGACCGCGCCGGACGCGGGCACGACGGGAGTTGAAAAGGGGAAGCCCGACCCGAAGGCGCCCGACGGGCCGCCGGCCTTCAAGAACAGCATCGGGATGGAGTTCGTGAAGGTGCCGAAGGGGACGGGGTGGCTGGGCGGCGGGGCGGGCAAGCCGGGCGACACGAGGGCGGAGTTCAAGCAGGACTTCTACCTGGGCAAGTACAAGGTCACCCAGGACGAGTGGGAGAAAGTGATTGGCACCAACCCGAGTCACTTCTCCCGCACAGGCGGCGGCAGGGACGCGGTCAAGGACATCTCGGACGCGGACCTGAGGCGGTTTCCGGTGGAAATGGTGTCGTGGGACGACTGCCAGGAATTCATCAGGAGGTTGAACGAGAAGGCAAAGGATTCGGGTTGGGTGTACCGGTTGCCGACGGAAGCGGAGTGGGAGTACGCGTGCCGGGGCGGACCGATCCCCAAGGCCGACAGCGCGTTCGACTACTACTTCGCCAAGCCAACGAACGCGCTGTTGCCGACGCACGCGAACTTCAACGCCAACTTGGGGCGGACGTGCAAGGTGGGTTCGTATGAGCCAAATGTGCTTGGATTGCATGATATGCATGGGAATGTCTCGGAGTGGTGCGACGACGTCGTGATGAGTGGTGACCGGGCCGGGCAGCGTATGTCCCGGGCCGGTGCCTGGAGTTTCGAGTCCGTGGGTTGCCGGGTGGTGCGTTGGGATACGGGGCCGCCGTCGTTTCGGGCCGTTTTCCTCGGCTTGCGCCTGGCCCGAGTCCCGTCGGCACCGGCGGGCAAGTGAAGCCGGCGGTGTCGGGCCACCGGATCGAGCGCGGCTGCGCCATCGAGCCGAAGAGGTGACCGCCGCTCGTCGTTCGCGGCCCGGTGTGGACAACCGGCACTTCTTGACCGATAATGAGAATCGAAGTTGTGTTGCCACCGGGCCGTGCGGTTCGCTATGAACACGGTTCGGGAGTCGATCGTCACCGAGGCGCTGCCTTGAGTCGATAAGCGAAACACCCACCGCCGCGAGGGGCGCTGCAACGGGACGCATTGGGCGTACTTGCCAGGCTCGCGGGGGTGGATTTACCACCGAGCAACGGCGCCCGTTCACTCTGTCAGGAGACCGTGAACGTGTCCACCGCCGTTGCTCACAAGCCCGCCGCCACTTTCACTGATTACCACGTCGCCGACATCACGCTCGCCGGCTGGGGCCGCCGCGAGATCGCCATCGCCGAGACCGAGATGCCCGGCCTCATGGCGATCCGCGAGGAGTACGCCGCCAAGCAACCGCTCAAGGGCGCGCGGATCACCGGCTCGCTCCACATGACCATCCAGACGGCTGTTCTGATCGAGACGCTCGCGGCGCTCGGGGCCGAAGTCCGCTGGGCGTCGTGCAACATCTTCAGCACCCAGGACCACGCGGCCGCCGCCATCGCCGCCGCCGGCATCCCGGTGTTCGCCTACAAGGGCGAGTCGCTCACCGAATACTGGGAGTACACGCACAAGATCTTCGAGTGGGCCGACGGCGGCTTCACCAACATGATCCTCGACGACGGCGGCGACGCCACCCTGCTCCTGCACCTCGGGGCGAAGGCCGAGAAGGACATCCACGTCCTCGACAAGCCGGGCAGCGAGGAAGAACGCGTCCTGTTCGCGGCGATCAAGAAGAAGGTCGCGGCGCAGCCGGGCTGGTACTCGGAGCGGCTCGCCGCGGTCAAGGGCGTCACCGAAGAGACCACGACCGGCGTCCACCGCCTTTACCAGATGCACAAGCGGGGCGATCTGAAGTTCCCGGCCATCAACGTCAACGACAGCGTCACCAAGTCGAAGTTCGACAACCTGTACGGCTGCCGCGAGTCGCTCGTGGACGGCATCAAGCGGGCCACCGACGTGATGGTCGCCGGCAAGATCGCGGTCGTGTGCGGCTACGGCGACGTGGGCAAGGGGTCGGCCCAGGCGCTGCGGGCGCTGTCGGCCCAGGTGTGGGTGACCGAGATCGACCCCATCTGCGCGCTGCAAGCGGCGATGGAAGGTTACCGCGTCGTGACGATGGACTACGCGGCCGACAAGGCCGACATCTTCGTGACGGCCACCGGCAACTACAAGGTCATCACGCACGCGCACATGGCCAAGATGAAGAACCAGGCCATCGTGTGCAACATCGGGCACTTCGACAACGAGATCGATGTCGCGTCGCTGGAGGACTACCGCTGGGAGGAGATCAAGCCGCAGGTCGATCACGTGATCTTCCCGGACGGCAAGCGGATCATCCTGCTGGCGAAGGGGCGGCTGGTGAACCTGGGCTGCGGCACCGGGCACCCGAGCTACGTGATGTCGTCGTCGTTCGCCAACCAGGTGCTGGCCCAGATCGAGCTGTGGCAGCACAACAGCAAGTACGCGGTGGGCGTGTACGTGCTGCCGAAGAAGCTGGACGAGCACGTCGCCCGGCTGCAACTGAAGAAGCTGGCCGTGGAACTGACCGAGCTGACCCCGGAGCAGGCCGCGTACATCCACGTGTCGAAGGACGGGCCGTTCAAGAGCGACCATTACCGCTATTGATCACCCCGACCGGCGCGGCCGCGGCCGCGCCGGTCCCTTCGGCAGGCTGTTGACGAATAAGCATTTCGGCGATCGCGAGGTTGGGCACCCAGCACAGCCAGGTGAGCGCCGGGTAGAACACCTCGAACGGCAGCCCGGACGCGAACCCGACGCCCAGGCCGATGCGGATCGTGACCGCGGCGAGGGTGAGGGCGAAGTTGCGAACCATCCACCGCCGGTGCGCCGCGAAGTCGCGCCGGCGGGCGGTTTGGAACGCCCGCACGCCGGTCAGGAGCCACAGCACCGCGAGCAGGCCGAACCCGGCGGTCGAAACCGCGCCGCCGAACGCGAAGAACGCGATCACCAGCCCGGCCGCGCCGCCGACCGCGACCCCTACAAGGTACAGCCGGCCCAGGACGCGGTGCAGGCGGGGCCACGCGGCGCGGGCCGACGCAAGAAACTGCCACGGGCCGAGCAATAACGCGACGGCCGAGGCGAAGATGTGAGTGTAGACGGCGAGCGGGCGGGCGTTGAACTCGGCCCGCATGTCCGGGTGAACGGACGCGCCGAGCGGCCGCACCGAATACGCGAAAAGGGCATACCCGGCGACGGCGATCGACAGCACGCAGACGAGGGCGAACGCGACCGGGCGCATGCGGCGACTCTCAGCGGTGTTTGTTGGTGTCGCCGTATTCTTTCCGCCGCGTCAAGTGCCGCGTAGGTCAGCGGCGCTTCGGCAGCGACCAGCCGGACGCGGCCCACCAGTTGCGGAGTTGCTGCCGGGCGGCCGGCGGGAAGCCGGAGAAGGTGAGGGCGATGCGCCCGCCGGCCCGCGGCACCCCGGCCACCCACCCGGACGCGACGCGGTGCTCGGCGGCGACCTCGCGGACGCGCAGGAGAAAGCCGTTGGTCGCGGTGCCGACGACCGCGCGCGGTTCGCCGCCCACGACGCGCACCGCGAACACCGGCCGCGGCCGGGCGGCCCGCATCAGGCAGTAGGCGACGAAGGCGACGGCGATCAGCACGGCCGTCCGGCCGAGTACCGGGTCCATAACCGCCTCCCGTCGGGCGCGGTCAGGTCGCGCCCGACGGAATGGTAAACCGGCGCCGCGCCGGCCGCAATGAGCGACGCGACCGGCGTCCGGCCTTCGACCGCCAGGGATCGGCCCTACTTTTCGAGACCGTTCTTGAAGTAGACGACGCGGGTGAGCTTCTCCTGCCCGCGTGTGATGTGCAAGATGCCGGCTTCGAGGACGACGGAGTACCGCAGTTCGCGGCGGATGTCGTTGAGCGTCTTGGCCGGCTTGTCGTTCACCTGCGTGATAACGTCGCCGACCTCGACCCCATACTTGGGGAGCGGCGAGCCGGGGGTGAGCTTGGCGACGGTCACAGCCTGATCTTTGACAACCAACTCGACACCGACATCGGCCGTCTGGAAGAACCGCACCCCGAACGGGTTCTCTTTGAGGCCGGGCTTCTCGCGCTCGATCCCGGTTCGCGGCTTCCCGGTGTTGGCGTCGATGATGTCCCCGCCGGCCAAATACAACCCCTTATGCGTGGTACTGCCGGCTTCGATATTGCCCGCGGCGAACAGGCACGAAGAGTCCGATCTAATCCCACCTTTCCGACGGATTGAACCACCGATGACGACCGTCGAGGCCCGCACGCTGCCAGTGAATTCAACGTCTCCGTCACACACGAGCAGAGACCAGGATAGATCGACAAGTTGCAAGTCGGAGTTGTGAAAGATGTAGCAATTCTCCCACTCGTTGTGAGGGAGATGTGTCCCTCTCAATTCGTCTCGCGTCAAGACGAGCCAGTTGAACCGCTGCCGCGCACTGACTTCGCAAGATCGCGCGCGGACGAAACCCCAAGTCTGCCAGTCGGTCTTCAGAACACCGGCTTTCTGATGAAACTCGCGTGTTTCGCGGTTCTCGACGAAGAGTTTCATCGAACCGGTGAGAGCTTGATTGGCTTCTGGGCCGCCTAATATGGGCGCAACCGGCCTCATCGTTTCCGCGAAGTCAAAGAACGCCTGCCCGACTTTCTCGACTTGCTCGGTTGCCGTTAGATGCAGGCTCACATCGACTAACAAATCGTATCGGCCTTGCTTCGCCCACTCGGTGGCTCGTTTCACGTTCCGCTCGGCGCGGCCGGCATCCAAAGCGTCGAGTACCTGATCGGCAAGCGCGTCGGCCTTGCCCTGTGGGGTGTAGGAGTAAAACCGGACGTACGGCTCGGCGTCTTCGAGTTTAATCAGGGAGGCCGCGCCTTTGGCATTGGCCTTGTCATCTGCGCTTTTGAGTTCATCAAGGGCAGTGGCGATTGCCGCGGGCGGGGAATCGATCGCTCTGACGGCGATAGGTGCCGTCGAGACCTTGCCCGCTTGCCCCTTGCCCGGGCGCTCATCCGACGTGCCGACTGCCAGTGGCCCCGCGGCGAAAACGACAAGCAGGAATAGCCCGCGTAACCGACAGCGACAATGACGGTACACGGCTCGACCTCGTGGGCTGAAGGGGCGGATCGGGCGAACGACGTTTGAGCGGGGCGTGGGCGGCTTTCGTGGCGAGTCGTGATCGAACCGGACTTGAGAAAGGATCGTAAAGCCGTTCGCGCGTCCGGTCCACATGTAACTTTCAGTTGTTACAATTGCCGCCGCTTGCCGCCGCTCACAGCCCGTCGCCCATGCCGACGTCGGCGATGTAGTTCTCGTACCGGTTGTACTCCTTCCGCCATGTCAGCGTGATCTCGCCCGTCGGGCCGTTCCGCTGCTTGGCGATGATGATCTCCAGCACGTTGTCCTCGGTGCCGTCGAACTTGCCCGGCCGGTGCAGCATCATACACGTGTCCGCGTCCTGCTCGATGCTGCCCGACTCGCGCAAGTCGGACAGCCGCGGCTTGTGGTCCTGGCGGTCTTCGGACGCGCGGTTCACCTGCGCCAGCGCGATCACCGGGATGAGCAACTCGCGGGCGAGGAACTTCAGCCGGCGGCTGATCTGCGCGACCTGCTCCTGCCGCGGGTCGCGGCGGTTCTCCGGCTCGATGAGCTGGAGGTAGTCGATCACGATCAGCCGCAGCCCGCCGTCCTTCTCGTACCGCTTCTGCAGCCGGCGGGCGGTCGCGGCGATCTGGATCATGGTCCGCTGCGGCGTGTCGTCGATGTACAGCCGGGCGCGCTTGAGGATGTCGCCGGCGTCCATCAGCCGCTGGATGTCGTCGCTGCTCAGGTGCCCTTTGCGCACCTTGTGGCTGTCCACGCGGGACTGGCAGGTGAGCAGACGCTCGGCCAGTTCGATGCGGGCCATTTCGAGGCTGAAGAACAGCACCACCGGCGACGGGCCGGCGTCCAGGTTGTCCGCGATGATGTTCCGCACCATGTTCAGCGCGAACGCGGTCTTACCGACCGACGGCCGGGCGGCGATGATGACCAGCTCCGATTTCTGCAACCCGGCGGTGATGTTGTCCAGGTCCACGTACCCGGTCGGCAGCCCGCTGATGGCCAGGTTGTCCTTGCCGATGCGCGAGTCGAGCCGGGTGAACGCCTCCTCGATCGTCTTGGCCAGCGGGATCGTGTCCCCCTGGATGCCGCTCTTGGCGATGTCCATGATCTTCCGCTCGGCCTGCGCCACCAGCTCGTCGGACGACTGGGTGCGGTCGTAGGCGTCGCGGAGGATCTCGTTGCTGGCGTGGATCAGCCCGCGGACCATGGCCGCGTCGCGGACCAGCTTGGCGTGGTACTCGGCGTTCGCCCCGGTCGGGACGTCGGTCCACAGCTCGGCCAGGTACGACTGCCCGCCGACGTCATCGATCTGCTTGCTCTTGCGGAGCTTGTCGTACAGCAGCACCAGGTCGATCGGCTGGGCCTCGTTGGCGAGGTCGCACAGCGCCTGGTAGATCTTCTGGTGGGCGTCGAAGTAGAAGTGCTCGGCGAGCAGGATCTGCTGGATGACGGGCATCACGTCCGGGTCGCGGAGGATGCCGCCGAGCACCCCGCGCTCGGCCTCGCGGTTCTGCGGCGGAAGGCGGTCGGTCAGCGCGTCCGACATGGCGGGTCACTCCGGTTGTGGCAGTGCGTATACTGCGGCGGAGTGTGTTTGATAGCGGCCGGCGGGCGGAAATGGAAGCCCCACCGCGGCGCCCGCGGGCCGGCGGCTCGCGGCTACGCGTCAGAAGCGCTACCCATCTTCTCGACCCGCGCCCAAAGCTCGCCCGGCACCGGCATTACGGACAGCCTGCCCTGTTTGACCAGTTCCCACGCGGCGAACGCCTTGTCCGCTTTGATCGCGGCGAGCGTCACCGGCGTGGCGAGCGGTTTCACGGGTTCGACGGTCACGACCACGCGCTTGCCGGTGTCGTCGGCCGGGTCGGGGGTGGGGTCGGCGGTGACTTTCATCACGCCGACGACGGCCTTAACCTTGCCGGTGGCGTAGAAGAACACGCGGTCGCCGGCCTTGACGGAGCGGAGGTGCTTTTGCGCGAGCGGGTTGCTCACCCCGCTCCAGGTGGTCGCGCCGTCGCGCTCGAGGTCCGCAAAACTGTACGTGTCCGGCTCCTCTTTGAACAGCCAGTCGGCCATTTCAGGCTCCGAGGTGGTGTGGTGCAACTTCCGGCGTGCCGGTTGCGTATAGTTTGGTGGCGTGGCTCCGGCGGTCCGCTTCTTGTGTTCCGCACCTTGAGTGCCGGGGCCACGTCACTTCTTCGGCTCGCCGAAGATGGCCTTGCGGGCTGCCTCCGTCTCGTCCGGCGTCCAGAGGGTCAGCTTGTCGCGCGCGAGTGCGGCGATCGTCTTCGCCGCGGCCGGGCTGGACATCACCCGGAAGTGGCTGGCCGACGACCGTACGACCGGCACGCCGGCCCGCTGCAGGTCGTCCGGCCACTGGCTGCGGGTCGGCACCAGGCCGTCGGTCTCGACCAGCCGGAGCTTGCACACGACGCACGCGAGCGGCACGCCGCCGCCCGGCGGGTTCTTGCCCGCCGCCGCGGCCCGCGCCTCCGGGGCGAGCGACCGCACGAACGGCTCCTGAACCTTCGGCACGCCGAGCTTGGCGTTGGCGATTTCCACGCCCGCGAACGGCGCGGCGACCGCGATCACCTTCGCCACCCCGGCGTCCGGGTTCGCCTCGACGAACTGCCGCGCCACCACCCCGCCGGCCGAGTGCCCGACCAGCACGAGTTCCGCGTACCCGGCCTTGCGGAGTCGCGCGACCGCGTCCTTCAGCCCGGCCGATTGCGCGACGGCATCGACCGCGACCGTTTGCGCGTAGCCGAACGCGAACACGTCGAAATCCGGGGCGAGCGCCTTCACCAGCTCGCTTTTGGGGTCTTCCCACGGCCGGCGGTCCGGGAGTGTGGCCTTGACCGGCCGCACCGCGTGGATGAACAGCCCCGGGATGAGTACGACCGCCCGCGACTTCTCCGGCCGCGCGGCCGGAGCCGCCCACGGCTTCCCGCCCCCGTCCGGGCTGACCTGCCACAGTTCGGTGGCCGCGTCCGTGGGGTCGGGTTCGGCGCGGACGAAGGCCGCGGCGAGTAAGATGGCGAACATGGGCAACCTCGCGTCGTGCGGCCGGGGTTCTACCCGAAGGGCGGGGGATTCCGCCAGAGCGGTTCGCGCCGGTTCGGTGAAGTGCGCCGCCGGCGCGGGCCGATACCGGGAGTTGAGTGGTTGCGCAGGAGGCCGACGGCGATGGGCGTACTTCCCGACTGGATGATCGAGCGCGACGTGAAGATCGTGCCGTTCGCGGCCCAGCAGCACCGGCCGGGCGTCATCTCTTACGGCGTCACCAGCTACGGCTACGACGTCCGCGTCGATCGCCGGTTCAAGGTGTTCACGAACGTGTGGGGCAGCACGGTCGATCCGAAGCACTTCGACCCGAAGTCGTTCGTGGACGTGGAGGCCGACACCTGCATCATCCCGCCGAACAGCTTCGCGCTGGCCGAGACGGTCGAGTACTTCGAGATCCCGCGGGACATCCTCGCGGTGTGCCTGGGCAAATCGACGTACGCCCGGTGCGGGATCATCGTGAACGTGACCCCGCTGGAACCGGAGTGGCGCGGCCGGGTGACGATCGAGATTTCCAACACCACCCCGCTCCCCGCGAAGATTTATGCCGGCGAGGGGATCGCGCAGATCCTCTTCTACAAGGCCGAAGCGGTGTGCAAGACGAGCTACGCCGACAAGAAGGGCAAGTACCAGGACCAGCAGGGGTTGACGCTGCCGTTCGTGCCCGGCGCGGGCGAGTGAGTCCGCCGCACGGCGGCGAAACGGTACGCCGGTTGCTCCGGGCCGGGCGACGACTTCGCGTCGATCCAACGGAGCCGAGATGAGCCGCACATTCGGGGTGGTGGTGCTGGCGGCCGCGTGCGTCGCGGCCGTCGGCCAGGAGCCGAAGGCGTTCACGCTGGACAAACTCGACCCGGCGAAGGTGCCGGCGGCGCTGCGCCCGGCCAAGGGGATGCCGAAGGACGTGATCGCGGTCCTCGGGGCGCGCGGCGACAAGGTGGACTGCCTCGCCTTCCGCCCGGACGGCCGGTTCCTGGTCATCTCCGGCCCCGACCAGTTCCTCCGCGTCTGGGACCTCACCGGCGGCCCGCGGTTCGTCGCCTCCACCAAGCTGCCGGAGTCGGCCGTGTCCCTCGCCTTCTCGGCCGACGGCAAGCGGCTGGCGGTCGGCGACGCGGTCGGCGCGGCCCGCGTGTACGAGAAGGTCGAGACCGGGTTCCCGCAACTGAAGCACACCCTCGCCGCCCACAAGGACGGCCCGGTGTGGGCGGTCGCGTTCGCCCCGGACGGTAAGACGCTGGCGACCGGCGGCAAGGACAAGGCCGTGCGGCTGTGGGATGTCGGCAAGGCGAAGGCGAGTGCGGTCACCCTCGACGGGCACGAGGAGGCCGTTCAGGCGGTCGCGTTCGCCCCGGACGGCCGGTGGCTGTTCTCGGCCGGCGGGGCGGACGAGTCGGTCCGCGCGTGGGACCTGAGCGGCGACAAGCCGGCGGCCGGCGAGGTGCTGAAGCCGGGCGGGAAGGTGGTCCGGCTGGCGGTGTCGGCCGACGGCGCCCGGCTCGCCACCGCCGGGCAGAAGGGGGCGACGAAGGTGTGGGCGGTGAAGGACGGCAAGCCGTCCGACCCGGTCGCGCTGGACACCGAGCGGCCGGTCAGCTCGGTCGCCTTTTCGCCCGACGGCGGACTGGTGGCCGGGGTGGTGCTGCACTCGATGACCGAGGACCGGATGTTCGTGTGGGACAAAGAGGGGACAAAGAAGCACGAGCTGAAGTACGAGTCGCACCTGAGCGCGCTGGCGTTCGCGCCTGACGGCCGGCACCTCGCGGTCGTCACCGAGGTGCAGACGTTCCTCGTCCGGCTGCCGAAGTGAGGCCGCGGTGGCTATTCGGCGGCCGGCGGTGGGCAACCCGTGCGCAGTCAGTCCGGTCGCTCGTCAGAATTATCGACGTGCGGCCGGTTTTGCGTTAAACTGCGCCGAAACCCACCCGGTGGGGCGACCGTGAACGACCTCGACCTGCTCCGGAAGGCGGCGCTGGCCAACCCCGACGCCGACCTGCCGCTGCTCATGCTGGCCGACGAGCTGCAAGCCGCCGGCGAGGACTCGACCGCGGCCGAGGCGCGGGCCGTCGTCGAGTTGCGGGCGCTGGTCCGCGAGGTGGAGGCCGACCTCGCCGCGCTCAACGCCGCGATGGTCGCGGCCGAGCGGGTCGCCGACGAGCGGCGGCAGGCCAACGAGGAACTCGAAGCGGCCATCGTCGATGCGCTGATGCGGAGCGTGGACGCGACGCCGCCGGGCGCGTAAGTCGGCGGTCAGTCGGTCGCGTCCGGCTCGGCGCGGCCGGCGAGGTGCCAGTCGCCGAGCACCCGGGTGCGCACCTGACGGCCGCCGGGCAGCTTCGCCACCGCGTACCGGCCTTCGACGCGGACCAGTTCGGCCCGGACTGCTGCGGCGGCGGTGGTCGAGCCGGACCGCGTCGGTACCCGCATCCGGCCGACCTTCTCGGCGACCGCGACTACCTCCTCGGTGACCGCGTCGGTCACCAGCAGCCCGTACTCGCTCCGCTCGCCCGGCACCCAGATCATCTCCCGCGGCGCCACGAACCGCCGGGCGGCGCGGCCGCCGGCTGTGGCCGCGACAGGTTCGTCGGACGGGCGATCCGCCAGGGGCAGGGAGTTCTGCTCGCTGCCGAGCCGCCAACCCCGATCGTCGCGGCCCGCCTTCGGGTCCGGCGCCCAGGCGAGCTTGAGCCGGCGGAGGTCGGCCAGCGCGCGGCTGACGGCCTCGACCGGGTGCGGGCCGGCGTCGGGGAACCGGGCGTCGAGCCACTCGGCCACGTCGGACGGCCAGACGGCGGCGAGGTCGCCCCGCTCGGCCCGCATGTCGCGGACGGCCCGGTACGCGGCCCGCACCGCCTCGCGCGCCTTGCGCAACTCCGGCGGCAGGTCGGCGGCCGGGTCGAGCGTCTTCTTCGGCAGCTTGGCGGTGACGGACATGACCCGGCCGTCGATCTCGCGGGCGTAGTGCAGCGTCTCGCGGCCGGCCCGGCGGAGCGCCTCGCGCAGCTCGCGCAGGCACCGGTCGGCGGTCTGCTCCGGGGTTTCGGACGTCGTGAGCATCGCGGGCACTCCGGCGGACGGCCGCGAACCGCGCCGGCGCTAGCCGCCCGGCGTGCCGAGCGGCGCGCGGCCGATGACGGTGTACACCGGGCCGTCGCGGTCCAGTTCGCTGCTGTATACTAGCACCTCATCGACCGCGAACCGACCCCCCTCCCACCCCTGCCGCTTGGGGATTTCAGCCGCCACCGCGTTCGCGTCGGCGTCCCCGGTCACGCGGCCGAGCGTCAGGTGCGGCGAGTACTCGCGCTCCTCCTTGCGGTAGCAGCCCAGGTCCAGCATCCGCTCTTCCAGCCCGGCGTGCAGGCGGCGGAGCGGCTCGACCCCGTCGGCGATGCCGGCCCACAGCACCTTCGGCCGCCGCGGCGTGGGGAACGCGCCCAGCCCGGACACCCGGAGCGAGAACGCGGGCTCGCGGGCCGCTACCGCCTTCACCGCCTTGCACACCGCGTGCAGTTCCCGGTCGTCTACCTCGCCCAGGAACAGCAGCGTGACGTGCAGGCTGTCCGGGGCGGCCCACTTCACCGCCAGCCCGGCCCGCGACAGCTCTTTGACGAGCGCCGCCGAACTGCCGCGGATCGCGTCCCCGATGTCCACCCCGATGAACGTGCGTGTGCGGCCCATGTGGTCGGTTTTTGGTGTTCGGTTTTTGGTGTTCGGTACTTTGCGTCTGGCGTTCTGGGCGGGCGTGGTGCTTACGAGTCCGTCAGGACAAAACACCAAAAACCAAAAACGAAACACACGCCCGCTACACGCACGCCTCGTCCCAGAACGCCTTCGCCCCGTGATGCAACCGGGCGCCGATCTGCGTGATCACCCGCATCGCCAGGTAGTTGGCGGCGCGGGCCGCCTTCTCCGGGGCCACCCCGTGGGTGACGCCGTAGAGGAACGCCCCGGCGAACATGTCGCCCGCCCCGGTCACGTCCACCGGCTTGCACGCGAACGCCGGGACGTGGTGTTCCGCCCCGCCGAACCGCACGAACGCGCCGTTGGGGCCGTCGGTCACCACCGCGTTGGGCACCAGCGCCTTCAGGTTGGCGAACGCGGCCGCCGCGGAGTCGCCGCCGGCCACCGCGACGGCCTCGGTCGCGTTGCAGAACAGGAGGTCGCTCTGCGCGAGGGCTTCGCGGAACGCGTCGCCGAACACCTGCGGGATGAACGCGTCCGAGCAGGTGAGCGCGACCTTCGTGCCGGCGGCCTTCGCGGCCTTGAGGGCCTCGCGGATCGCGTACTGCCCGGTGCTCGGGTTGGCGAACACGTAGCCTTCTACGAATAGCCACTCGGCAGCCGCGATCTTGTCGGCCGGGACGTGCCGCGCGGCCAGGTGCGAGGACACCGCGAGGCACGTCCGCATGGTGCGCTCGGCGTCCGGGGTGATGATGCTGACGCAGGTGCCGGTGGTCTCGCCGACGATCGGCGGGTTGGCGAAGTCGATGCTCAGCTCGTTGAACTCGGACGTGTAGTGCAGGCCGTACCGGTCGTCGCCGACGCACCCGACGAACGCGCCCTTGCCGCCGAGCTGCGAGCAGGCGATGACCGAGTTGGCGACGCTCCCGCCGCTGACCAGCCGCGGCTCGTGGTCGGCGAACGCGGCGAGCAATTTCTGCTGGTCGGCGGCTTCGGTGAGCCGCATGGTGCCCTTCTCGAAGGCGAGCGGCCCGAACTCCGCGTCGGTCAGTTCGAGGAGGATATCGACCAGCGAGTTGCCGAGGCCGATGAGGTCGAATTCGCGCGCCATGTGTGCCTCTGTTGGTCGCCGGGTGCCTTTACTCGCCGTCGGCCGGGGCGGCGACCGCCGGGGCGTCGGCCGACCCGCGGGCGAGCGGCCGGCACTCGACCAGCGTCACCACCTCGCCCTCCTGCACCACCTTGCCGTCCTGGTTGAGCACCGCCCGGTACCAGACGACCTCGCCCCGCCGCCCGCGGCCGCGGAGCGTCTTCTCCTTGACCCGGGTGAGGTTGCGGACGGTGTCCCCGGCGAACACCGGGTTGCTGAACGTCCACACGTTGACGCGGAGCATGGCCAGGGTGCGGACCGGGGGGGCGAACACGCCCAGCCCGCTGGCGATGCAGAACACCGCGAACCCGTGCGCGATCGGGCGGCGGAACGGGGTGCCCTTGGCGAACTCGTGGTCGATGTGGATCGGGTTGAAGTCGCCGCTGAACCCGGCGAAGTTGACGATGTCGGCCTCGGTCACCGTCCGCCCGCCGCTGGTCCACTCGTTGCCCACTTCCAGGTCGTCGAAGTACAGGTGGGCGGACGAGTAGCTGGACGTCAGACTCATGGCAGCCTCGGATGCAGCGGGCGCGGTCAACCGACTGGTATAGCGTCGCGCCGGCCCGAAACAAGTGTGCGGCTACGTCGGTTCGGCGACGGGGAACAGCGGCACCGGCTTGCGGTCCGGGGTGCTCAGATCGACCCCGACGAACACCCCCTCGGCCTCGGTGACGTGGATCGTCTCGGCCCCGCGCTCGGCGTGGACGTCGATGTGGACGGTGATCGACGTCCGGCCGATCTTCACGACGGTGGTCTGGAACCGGACCACGTCGCCGACCAGGACCGGCTTTTTGAACTCGACGCGGTTGATGGCGACGGTGACGAACGACGCCCTCGGGTTGCCGCCCCGCAGCAGCAGCTCGCGGCGGGCGGCCAGCGCCCCGGCGGTGTCAATGTGGCTGAGGATGACCCCGCCGAAGATGGTCCCGTACAGGACATTTTGACCCACGCCGGGCAATATCGTGGGAAGCGGGTTGGCGTCCCGGGGCATCATCACCACCTGGATGGCAATCCACGGTTCGGTCGGCTCAGGCATCTGACGACTCACAAGAGGAACGCAACACCGGTCTCGCCGGTTACGGTATCAACGGTGATACCCCGTGTACTCGGTTCCTGGCACAGGATGCCTTCGGGCAAGATCAGAGGGAAGTGAACGATCCAGTAATCGGCGGCGTTCGGTTCCTCTCGGTAACGTCCGGGGATCAGAAACGCATCCTCCGGTTCCAGCTCACAGCTTTGGGAGAGGTCTGGGCGAGAATGCAGGTACTCAATGGCGAGCCTGATTGCTTCTTCTTTCGTCATGTTGCCGCTCCCTCACTGGAAATTGGCCCCACGCGGGTTGGTGTCCCGCGGCATCATAACCACCCGCACGGCGGTGTGCGGCTTCGGCGTCGCCCGCAAGCAGGATTCGCGCCTGGGCACACACGGCCTACCGGCCACCGCGACCCGGTCGCGGTGTCGTCGGCCGGGGCAACGGCACGACCCGAACTGTCGCCTCAACGGCGCCCCGCGTTCGGCGGGTGCGTACTGGCGTCGCGTCCGCCGGGCCGCTATCGTCAACTGGAGACCGGTTCCTGTCCTATACAGGCCTCACTGTTGCGGTTCGATCGCCGCGGAGCCGTAGTTCATGTCCGCAAACCCGGCCGACGACGCGCGCGACGGGCCGCCCGGCCGCCCGGCGCCCTCCGACCGACCCGGGCCGCCGGACCCGCCGCCGGGCGACCCGCAGCAACAGGAGACGCGGTTCCTCGGCCCCGTCCCGCCGGTCGCGGCCGAGCCGGATGAGCTGCAAGCCGACCTCGCCGCGGTGTTCGGCGACCGGTACGAACTGGGCGAGAAGGTCGGCAGCGGCGGGTTCGGGGCCGTGTACCGGGCGCTCGACCGGCGGCTCGGCCGGCCGGTCGCGATCAAGGCGGCGCGGGTCGAGCGGACCGGCCCCGCCGGCCCCGGGGGGATGCTGGCGGAGGCGCGCCAGCTCGCCCAACTGCGGCACCCGGGCATCGTCACCGTCCACGACGTCGGCACCGGCGGGCGGCGGTGCTTCATCGTCTCCGAACTGCTCAACGGCCCGACCCTGTCCGCGTGGCTCCGCGGCACCCGGCCGGGCTGGGGGGATGCGTGCGAGATCGCCGCGGCGCTCGCCGACGCGCTCGCCCACGCCCACGCCCGCAGCATCGTCCACCGCGACGTCAAGCCGTCGAACGTCATCCTGCTCAGCGACCGCCGGCCGGTGCTGGTCGATTTCGGCATCGCCCTGTCGGACGCGACCGCCCCCGGGGCGCGGGGCGTCGTCGTCGGCACGCCGGAGTACATGTCGCCGGAGCAGGCGCGGGGCCAGGCGCACCGGCCCGACGGGCGGACGGACGTGTACAGCCTCGGCGTCGTACTGTACGAGATGCTGTGCGGCCGCGCGCCGTTCCGCGGCGACGACGCGTGGGAACTCCTCCGCGCGGTCCAGGAGGACGACCCGCAGCCGCCGCGTCAGCTCGCCCCGGACGTCCCGCCCGAGGTCGAGCGGGTGGTTCTCAAGGCGATGGCCAAGCTGCCCGCCGACCGGTACGCCACCGCCGCCGACCTCGCCGCCGACCTGCGCCGCGCCCTGAAGCGCGCCGAGCCGCCATCGGCGCCACCCGCCAAGTCGCCGCTCCCGCCGGCCCCCGCCGCCGCGCCGCCGGACGCGCCCGCGCCGCCGGTCGAGCCGGTTTCCGGCCCGCGGACCGACCCGTGGGCCGGGCGGGCGCGCACCACGGCCGCCGAGCGGCGGCACCTGTCGGTCCTGCACTGCTCGTTCGAGCCGGCCGGCGACCCGGGCGACGTCGACGCGGCGCACGACGGGTTCCTGGCGTTCCGCGCCGCCTGCCAGGCGGCCGCCGCCCGGTTCGGCGGGATCGAACTGCCGGCCACCGGGAGCACCTTCCTCGCGTGCTTCGGATACCCCGTCGCGCACGAGGACGCCGCCCGGCTGGCCGTGCGGGCCGGGCTGCAGGTCGTCGCGGGCTTTCCGGACGGGGCGCGGGCGGCCGTCCACACCGGGCCGGCGGTCGTCACCGGCACCGCCGCCGGGCGGCCGGAGGTGGTCGGCGAGGTGACGACCGCCGTCGCCCGGCTCGACGCGCACTGCCCGCCAGGGTGTGTTGTGCTGACGGATACAACGCACCGCCTGGTCGAGGGCTACTTCGACTGCGCGCCGGCCGGCGCTCTCGGGCTCCGGGCTGGCGGGCCGGCGACGCCCGTGTTCCGCGCGACCGGCGAGCGGGCCGCCCGCAACCGCGTCGAGGCGGCCGACCCGGCCCGGCTCACCCCGCTCGTCGGCCGCGACCGCGAGGTCGGGCTGCTCCAGGAGCGGTGGGCGCTGGCGGCTGAGGGCGTCGGCCACGTCGTCCTGCTGGTCGCCGACCCAGGGCTGGGCAAGTCCCGGCTGGTGCGGGTGATCCGCGACCACGCCCGCGGGGCGGCAGACGCCGACAGCGACACGCTCGCGTCCGACGGGCCGGCGGTCGTGTGGTACTGCTCGCCGTACCACGCCGGCAGCCCGTTCCACCCGGTCACCGACTACTTCGCCCGGGCGTTCGGGCTGGACCGCGAACTCGATCCGGCCCGGCGGCTCGGGCTGCTCATCGCCCGGCTGCGCGAGGACGGCGTCACCGACCCGGAGCAGATCACCCTGTTCGCGTCGGCCCTCTCGATCCCGCTCGCCGGCCGGCTGCCGGAGTCGGGGGTCAGCCCGGAGCGGCAGCGGGAGCAGTTCCGCGCGGCCGTGCTCGACTGGCTCCGCGGCCGCGCCGTCCGCCGCCCGGTGCTGTTCGTGGTCGAAGACCTGCACTGGGTGGACCCGTCCACCGAGGAACTGCTCGCCGAGTTCGTCGAGCGGTGGGACGACGCGCCGCTGCTGGCCGTGTTCACCGCCCGGCCGGAGTACGAGCCGCGGTGGAAGGGGCGGGCGCAGCAGACGGTGGTCGCGCTCACCCGGCTCACCAAGCGGCAGGTCGGCGAGATGGTGCGGGCGGCCGCGGGCGGGGCCGACGTCCCGCAGGCGGGCATCGACCAAGTCGTTGACCGTACCGACGGCGTACCGCTGTTCGTCGAGGAGTTCGCCCGGGTGTTGACCGACGGCGGGCCGGCCGGCGCGATCCCGGCCACGCTGCAAGACCTGCTCCTCGCCCGGCTCGACCGGCTGGCGAGCGACACGGACGTGGTGCAAGTTGCGGCCGCGATCGGCCGTAGCTTCCCGTACGAGATGCTGCGGGCGGCGACCGGGCTGGGCGACGACGCGCTGGGGGCCGAACTCGACAAGCTGGTCGCGGCCGGGGTGCTGTTCGCGAAGGGTACGCCGCCCCGCGGCAGCTACACGTTCAAGCACGCGCTGATCCAGGACGCCGCGTACCTGTCGCTGGTGAAGAAGCGGCGACAGCACGTCCACCTGCGGATCGCGGAGGCGGTGGAGCGGTCGTTCCCGGACGCGGCCGAGGCCGAGCCGGAGGTGCTGGCCCACCACTTCACCGAGGCCGGGCGGGCCGAGGCCGCGGTCGAGTACTGGACGAAGGCCGGCAACCGCGCCCGGCAGCGGTCGGCGTACGCCGAGGCGATCCGGCACCTGACCCGCGGGCTGGACCTGCTCGCCGCGCTGCCGGACGGCCCGGACCGCGACGCCCGCGAGTTCGGGCTGCGGCTCCCGCTCGGCTCGTGCTATCTCGCGGCCCGCGGGTACGCCGCCCCGGAGGTCGAGGCCGAGATCGTCCGCGCCCGCGCCCTGTGCGAGCGGCTCGGCCCGGCGTTCCCGCTGTTCGACGTCGCGCTGGTGTACTGGGCGCTGCGGTTCATCCGCGGCAAGAACGCGCTGGCCCGGGCGCTGGCCGACGACCTGCTCGCGCTGGCCGACGCCCGCGACGACGGGTGCCGGACCGAGGCGCACTGGGCGTGCGGCTGCACCGCGTGGTGGGCCGGCGACTTCGCCGGGGCGCTGGCGCACCTGGAACTGGCCGCCGACCTGTACCGGCCCGCCGCGGCCGCCGAGCACGCCGCGTACACGCAGCAGAACAGCGGCCCGCTGCTGACGTCGTACACCGGGCTGGCGCTGTGGGCGCTCGGGCGGCCCGACGCGGCGCGGCGGAAGGCGTCGGAGGCGGTGGCGTTCGCCGACCGATTGCGGCACCCGTTCACCCGCGCCGTGACCGCGTGGCAGACCGGGCTGATGCTGCAACTCGGCGGTGACGCGGCCGGAGCGCTGGCCGAGGCCGAGCGGGCGCTGACCGTCGCCCGGGAGCAGTCGTTCGCGTTCTGGATCGGCCTGGCGACCTCACTCAAGGGCGCGGCGCTGGCCCAGATGGGTCAAGCGGCCGACGCGGTGCCGCTCCTGACGGACGGACTGAGCCGCGTCGAGGCGACCGGGTGCGAGATGGTCCACCAGCACTTCCTGGGGTGCCTCGCGGACGCGCTCTGGGCCACCGGACAGCGGGCAGAAGCGTGGGCCGCGCTCGACCGGGCGTTCGAACTGACCCTCCGCGACTGCGAGCGGTACGTCGAGGCCGAACTGCTCCGCCGGAAGGCCGCGTTCCTGCTGGACGAGTCCCCGGCGAACGCGCCGGCCGCCGCGGAGTGCCTGGAAGCGGCGCTGACGGTCGCCCGCGAGCAGGGCGCGCGGTTCTTCGAGCTGCGCGCGGCCGTCGCGCTCGGGCGGCTGTGGCAGACGCACGGCCGCGCCGACGCTGCGCGGGACTCGATTAGCCCCGTGATCGAGGCGTTCACCGAGGGGCTGAATTCGCCCGACGTGATCGCCGCCCGCGAATTTCTCGCCCAGCTTGGGTAGCACGACCGAACACGAACACGAGGTCGCCGATGGGACTGACCTGGGATCGGGTCAAGCTGTGGCTGTGGGCGCGGTTCTTCATCCTGCTGATCGCCGTCGGGTCCGGGTCGCGGCGGCGGCGGATGTCGCACAACAACGGGATCGCCGGGCGGGGTAAGCTCCGCATCGTCGATCACCCGCAGTTCCCGGCCGCCGAGTTCTTCGAGCCGGGCCGCGAGTGGACGGTCCGGCTGCGGCACGCCAGCAGCGGGTACATGGACGACGCCATGAGCCCGGTCCGCAGCGCCAGCATCAAGTTCGCCGATACGCGGTACGTCGCGCCGTTCGACCTGCAAATGAATACCGGCCGGCACTGCTTCTTCTGGAACGCGGCCAGCTTCCTGGAGTTCGCGTTCTCGCGCGACGAGCACGACGGCATCGAGTACGTGAAGTACCACACCAAGTACGCCGACGGGCGGAAGTCGGCGGCCGACGCGCAGATCAAGGTGCCCGAGTCGTTCGCGACGATGTACTACCACAGCCACACCCCTTTTGAGTGGAAGGCGCGGGACGGCGTTAAACGCTATGTGCGGTTCCGTCTGATCCCGGGCGACCGCGCGCCGGAGCAGCCGCCGCCGAACCCGGAGTGGGTGGCGAAGGTCCGCGACGATCCGGCGCTGGCCCCGATCGCCGCCAATCAGCGGGCCGTTGACGGCGAGACGCGGGACGTCAACTACCTGAAGAACGAGTGGGCGCGGCGGGTGCAGGCCGGCCCGGTGAGTTACATCCTGCAGGTGCAGTTCCACGTGGTCAGCCCGGACGACCCGGACGTGGTCCGCAACCCGCTGGAGCCGTGGGACGAGGCCACGCACCCCTATCTGGACATGGCGACGGTCGTCATCGACGAACTGCTCCCGTACAAGGAGCAGGACCAGATGGCGTTCGAGGTGACGAACATGCCGCCGAGCATGGACTTCCTGCCGGCGCGGTCGCTGCAGGACTACAACTCGCTGAATTACATGCGTCGGCAGGCGGTGTGGGCGATCCGCGCCCGCCGCTTGGTGTCGATGATCTTCGGCGTGCAGCGGCCGATCGCCGACGGCGACATGTCGGTGCGGAACAAGCGGCTGCCGGGGATGTGAGCCCGCCGGGCCGCCGCGTCGGACGGTTCGCTACGCGCGCAGCACATGCCGCACCCCGTGACGAGGGTCAGGGAACGGGCGGCCACCGGGTCGCCTCTACTGAACAATTGGCGATAATATCCAGAAGTCAAGAAGGATTCCGCGGAATTTTTCGCGGAGCGAGCCGGGCGGGGTTCGGAGAGGGGATGACGCGCACGGCTCGGCCTGTCTTGCGGCACGCCCCGGGCCTACCCGCGAACGACGAGGCCCGTCGGCCCGAGTTCCAGGAAGGCGTGCGCCGCGAACTCACGGACGATGTCCGGGATGAGGGGCACCACCAGCGCCTCCAGGTCCCGGTTGCTGATGTTGCCGGTCGAGACCAACAGCAGCCGCGCCGGGCGGCCCGAGAGCAGATGGGAGTCCACGAAGTCGGCGTCCTTCGTGACGACCACCCGGTTCTCACGGTCGGCCACGTCGTTGACCTGCGCGTCGGTCGTCCGGTTGCCGTCCGGCAAGTCGAGGGTGTGGACGGCATCGCACCCCGCGGCGACGAGCCACGCGGCCATCCGCCGCGGGAGCTGGGCGTCCACGAGGACGTTCACGGCTGCTTCACCGGCTGCAGGCGGCGGGTGCGGGCCAACCGCGCGGCGTACGCCAGCACGGCCAGCAGGTCGTCGCGCTCCAGGTCCTCGTAGTCGGCCAAGACCTCGTCGTGCGTCATGCCCGAACTCAGGAGCTCGAGCAGAACTTCAACGGGGTAGCGGAGGCCGCGGACACACGGCTTGCCGTGGCACACGAGCGGGTCGATCGTGATCCGAGTGAGGAGAGCGTCCATGACACCAGGATAGCAGAACCGAATACCTTCCGCCGCGTCTTGCCGAACGATGAAGCCCGCCGGGCCGCCGAGTCGGGCGGTTCGGTACGCGCGTAGGACATGCCGCACCCGCTAACGAGGGTAAGGGAACGGGTCGCCTCTACTGAACAATTGGCGATAATATCCAGAAGTCAAGAGAGATTCCGCGAAATTTTCCGCGGGAGCGCGACGGGCAGTTTCGGGGCGTGGTCGATGTGTCCGGCGGTCCGAACGATCGAACTCCACTGCCCGGCCGCACTAGGGAGCGGGGCTGTTGTCTGCTGTAGCGCCCGGGTTAGGCCCGGTTCTCAATGGACTGCCGCACTTGACGGGCAACGAACTCGCGAGCGAGTTGGTCACATCGCCGGAACTCGGGCAGATCCTCGCTCGTCGGTACCCAGACGAACTCGACGGAGTGCTCCGCGCACAAGCTGAGCAGTTTCTCCCACAGGTCCGAGTGCGCCGTCGGCTTGCCGCCAGCGGTTGTCCGCCCACCCCTTTGCCATGCTGTCGATGAGGTAGCCGTTCGAGTTGTACAGTTTGACCCGGCAGGGCCACTTCAGGGCCGCCAAGCCCTCGACCGCGGCGAGCAAATCCATGCGGTTGTTGCTTGCTCCGGCTTCGCTACCAGACATTTCACGCTCGTGGCCATCGCACACCAAGACCGCTCCGAACGCGCCGACGCCTGGCAAGCCAATGCCGCGCGTGTAAATCGCCACGTCCTTCGGTTCTTGCATCGGCTTGCTCTCTGTGGCCGAGCTACCAAGCTCACCGGCCGCGCACGCCGCGACACGGTCACACAAATAGCCTATTTTATAGCGGTCCGGTGCAGCGCCGGGTTCGGCCTCGGCTTGGGCGGCGGTTGGAGCCACAGGAGCAGCAGTGGGTAATACACGGCGAGGAACAGCGCCCAGCACGCCCCAGTGATACAGGTACACAGGGCCACACGCGACACGACCGACCACGCCTCTTTCCGGGAGATGGCTACACAGCCCACAGCGCCCGTGACGCCAAGAAATGTCGGGATTAGGCCGCCGACCGTCAGCATCGGAATTATGCCGCACGCGATGACGAACATCCACGCGAACCGCGGGGTCGATACCGGGTCCAAATCACCGCGGGCGGCCGGAGCGTCGGGCTCGGTCCGTTGGTATCGTTCGCGGAGTACGGGCAAGTCCGGTATCACAAGCGGGCGGCCACAGGAGCACCGGACTTCGGTCCCAGCGTCCCCGGCCGTAACGGCGAATTTGTGGCCGCACGGGCAAGGCACCTCAAAGTTCATGCACACCCTTCGCCGAACACAGATTGAGTGTGCGAAGTTTCGCACACTAAAACTGGCGGGGAACGACATCGTTAGCCGCCCCAACCACCATCGTTGGCTAGGCTAACATCTCGACGGCCGTACCGCAATGGTGCGCGAAACGAGCGTGCGAAACGCCGCTCAGATGTTGATGCTCTGCGGGATGCCGGCGGGGCTGAGCGTCGTGTACGGGACGCGGGTCGCGTTCCGCTCGGCGATCTGGCGGCCGGCGTCCGCGAGCCGCGCCTGGAAGCGGGCCAACGGGTCCGCCACCCGCGGGTCGACGAAGTGGCCCGCCGGGTACTGGCCCAGCGTCGTGTAATGCACCGTCCCGAGCAGGTACCCCAACTCCATCTGCAACTCGGCCATGTCCAGCGGCGGGAACATCGCCAGGTGGTCCGCCGCCGTCGCCCCGGTCTTCGACGTCGGGGCCGGGGCGTACCCGGCCAGCGGCATCGCCGGCACGTAGCTCATCACGTCGTACTGCGGGAAGTTCACCGCCGCGTGCTGCACGCTGCACGTGAACAGGATCATCGTCACCGCGTCCGTCAGGTACGCCAGCGTCGGAGCGGCCATGCCCGGCCCGAAGCCGCTCACCCGCCCGCCGTCGGCCGCCCCGATCTCCGCCAGCCACGCCTTCAACTCCGGGTCCGCCTGCACGTCCGCGTCGGTCGGGTAGTACAGCCCCAGATACGCCCCCACCCACTCGCGGATCGCGTCCCAGTACAGCTTGGCGTCGTCGCGGTACGGGTACACCGGCAAAACGTCGGCGGTCGCGCCCCGGGCCGCCACCGCGGTCGGAAACATCGCCTCGTTAAACAGTGCCGTTTGCACCCCGCTCACCGCGAGCCGCCGGGACGTCTCGATCGTCCCGCCGAACAACTGATCCACCGCCCCTTTGTTCGCAATGAGGTGCCGCCACGACGCGTCGTTGATGGCGAGCGTGCCGTCGAAGTGCGGGGCGAGCAGCACGAACAGCGGGTGACACGGGGCGAGTTGCCGGTACGTGCAGACGACGAACGGCTCAATCAGCAAGTGCGTGCGGCCGAGGTGCGTGACCGCCTCGTGGAAGTTGCCGTCGGCGATCTCGACCACGGTTTTGGCGATCAGCCAGTTCGTCCCGTCCTCGGGGGTGAGCACCGGGTTGTCCGCGGCCGGCGTCTGCTTGCACCGGATCGCCACCGGCCGCAGGTGGCGCGTCGTCTTATCGGCGACAAACAGCGCGAGCGGCGCGTAAACGTACTTCTGGATGCCGTGCGGGTAGGTGCCGAGTTCGGCCCCCTCCAGCGCCGCGTAGTCGGCCAGGAACAGCCGCCCCTCGGCCGCGGCGGTGGTCAGCGCGTCGCCGGGCACGATTCGCGCGAACTCCGCGTCGGTCAGCGGGAGCCGGTCGTCGAGCGCCGCGACCCGCTTCAGCATAACCGGGTTCGGCCCGGCGAGCCGCAGGTAGGCGAACATGGCGTCGTCGGCCGTCGCGGCGGCGATCGGCGGCAGCCCGATCGAGCGGAACAGGTCGGCGTAGGCCGCGAGGTCGGCCGGGCGCACGGCCGCCGCGGTGGGCCGCCCGGTGAACTTCAGCGCGTCGCTCACGAGTTCGCGGAGGACGCCGAGGAACAGCTCCGCACCCCACGACAGCACCTTCGTCAGCAGCGAGTGCTTGCTCCGCAGGAACTCGGCGTAGTGCGTCTCGCCCTCCAGTTCGATGCGGTTCGCCAGGCTGGTAATCACCCGCTCGCCGACGACCTTCAGCCACGCGTGCGAGAACTCGTGCTCGCGCGGGACGCGGTCGATGACCGCGAGCGGCGAGACGTAGGTGTAGTTGAACTGGAAGGCGGCGCGGGCGGCGACGAGGGCCGACGCGCGGGACGCGGGGTCGGGGTCGGCATGGGGCAGAAATGCGGACATGGGGTTCCCGATAAGCGGGCGACCGGCCTATGGTGCCGCATCAGACCGACGGTCGCAAGAGGCAGCCGGCTTCACCGACCTCACCGCACCGGTGTTTCCGGTTTGACCGCGGGCGGCGCGGGCGTGACAATGCCCCGGCGTGATCCGGCATCGAGGCCGGGTCGCCGTGTTCGGAGGTGTTGTCGTGCTCTCCCCCCGCTCGTCGCCCCTGTGGCCCGCGTGTGTCGCGCTCGCGGTCGGCCTGAGTGCCGCCCCGGCCGCCCGCGCCGCCGATTCGGCCCGGCCCAACGTCGTCGTCATCCTGACCGACGACATGGGCTTCTCCGACATCGGCTGTTATGGCGGCGAGATCAATACCCCGAACCTCGACGCGCTCGCGGCGGGCGGGGTGCGGTTCACGCAGTTCTACAACAACGCCCGCTGCTGCCCGACGCGGGCCAGCCTGCTCACCGGGCTGTACCCGCACCAGGCGGGCGTCGGGCACATGATGGAGGACAAGGGCGAGAAGTTCCCCGGCTACCGCGGCGAGCTGAACCGCCACTGCGCGACGCTCGCGGAGGTCGTCAAGCCGGCCGGGTACCGGTCGTACGCGGTCGGCAAGTGGCACGTCACCCCGCAGGCCGGGCCGAAGGCGGCGAAGCACAACTGGCCACTCCAGCGCGGGTTCGACCGCTACTACGGCACCATCCACGGGGCCGGCAGCTTCTTCGACCCGTCCACGCTCACCCGCGACAACACCCCCATCTCCCCGTTCGCCGACCCCGAGTACAAGCCGCAGACGTACTACTACACCGACGCCATCTCCGACCACGCGGTGAAGTTCGTGGCCGACCACGGCAAGGAACACGCGGACAAGCCGTTCCTGCTGTATGTGGCCTACACCGCGGCGCACTGGCCGATGCACGCGCTGCCGGAGGACATCGCGAAGTACAAGGGGAAGTACGCCGGCGGGTACGAGCCGGCCCGCAAGGCGCGGTTCGAGAAGGCCGCGAAGCTCGGCCTCATCGACCCCAAACAGCCGATGTCGCCGACCGCCGGCGAGTGGGACAAGGTCGCGGACAAGGCGTGGGAGGCGGCCGGGATGGAGGTGTACGCGGCGATGGTCGATCGGATGGACGCCGGCGTCGGCAAGATCGTGGCCGAACTCAAGCGCACCGGCACGCTCGACAACACGCTCATCCTCTACATGCAGGACAACGGCGGGTGTGCCGAGCCGCAGGGGCGTACCGGGAACAAGAACCACCCGAACATCGACCGGCCGGCGAAGCCGACCTTCCCGCCGCTCGCCCCGGACGCGCTCCTGCCGCCGGGCAGCGTCCCGCCACAGACCCGCGACGGCTTCCCGGTGCGGATGGGGCCGAAAGCGACGCCCGGCCCAGCCGACACCTACGTCGCCTACGGCCGCGGGTGGGCGAACGTGTCGAACACCCCGTTCCGCGAGTACAAGCACTGGGTCCACGAGGGCGGCATCAGCACCCCGCTCATCGCCCACTGGCCGAAGGGCATTTCCGCGAAGGGCGAACTCCGCACCCAGCCGGCGCACCTCATCGACGTGATGGCGACGTGCGTGGAACTGAGCGGCGCGACGTACCCGGCGAAGGTCGGGGAGCACGCGATCGCGCCGCCGGAGGGTAAGAGCCTGACGCCGGCGTTCGCGAACAAGCCGATCGACCGCGAGGCGATCTACTGGGAGCACGAAGGCAACCGGGCGGTGCGGGCCGGCGACTGGAAGCTGGTCGCGAAGGGGCCGGGCGCGGCGTGGGAACTGTACGACATCGCGGCCGACCGCGTCGAGTCGAGCGACCTCGCCGCGAAGGAGCCGGAGCGGGCCAAAAAGATGGCCGCGATGTGGGAGGCGTGGGCGACCCGGGCGAAAGTGCTGCCGTGGATCTGGGAGCCGGAATACAAAGCGAAGTGACGACGTGCGGATTATGCGAGCCGCTGAGGTGTTGCCCTTCACCCACTGCGGGGCGCAATCCGCAGAAGCGCGAAGGTGTTGCCCCTCACCCGCCGCCGCAGAGCCGGCGGCGACCTCTCCCCAGCGGGGAGAGGTGCATCCGCCGATCCGCCAAGCTCAGCGGCGCGTGTTGCTATGCGTGTCCCCGGATGGACCTCTCCCCGCTGGGGAGAGGTCGCCGCCGGCTCTGCGGCGGCGGGTGAGGGGCAACACCTTCGCGGTTCTCAAACTCGCTTTAACTCCGATCGAGGCCTTCTCATGCGACTGCTCCTCTCCGCCGCCCTCCTGTCCGCGCTCCCGGCATTCGCCGCCGACCCGCCCGCTCACCCCGGCTACCGCGTCCTCGCCCAGGACAAGGGGCACGTCGCCGTCGTCGGCCCCGACGGCAAGGTCGAGTGGGAGGTCGAGTGCAAGCACAACTCCCACGACGTCCATCTCCTGCCGAACGGCAACTTCCTGCTGCACACCGCGCCGACGGTCGTCACCGAGATGACGCCGAAGAAGGACGTCGTGTGGCGGTACGAGGCAAAACCCAAAGAGGGTTACAAGGGCCGCGTCGAGGTCCACGCCTTTCAGCGCCTCGCCGATGGCAACACGATGGTCGCCGAGAGCGGCAACCGGCGTATCGTGGAGGTCGGCAAGGACGGGAAGATCGTCAAGGAAATTGCGCTTCAGGTGAACAAGCCCGACCCGCACCGCGACACCCGCATGGTGCGCAAGCTGGACAGCGGCAACTACTTGGTGTGCCAGGAAGGCGACGGCCGCGTGTGCGAGTACGACCCGGCGGGCAAGATCGTGTGGGAGTACGCGCTCGACCTCGGCGGGCGGAAGGAGTCGCCCGGGCACGGGCCGGAGGGACACGGCACGGCGGTGTATGGCGCGATCCGGCTCGCCAACGGCAACACGATGATCGCCGGCGGCAACAACAACCGCGTCCTCGAAGTCGATCCGAAGGGCAAGATCGTGTGGGGCATCGACCAGAAGGAGCTGCCCGGGATCACGCTCGCCTGGGTGACCACGCTGCACGTGCTGCCGAACGGCAACCTGATCGTGGGCAACTGTCACGCCGGCCCGGACAATCCGCAACTGTTCGAGGTGACGCGGGACAAGAAGGTGGTGTGGCAGTTCAAGGACCACAAGACGTTCGGCGATAATACCGCCGCAGCCCAGGTGCTCGACCTCAAGGACGTGCGGCGGTAGAAGGGCAGGGCACCTGTTTCCCAGAGCTTGAAGAGACGCAAAACCCACGGTGTCAGCGGGTGTCAAAGCTGAGCGGATCAGGCTTGCACCGCGCCGGCCTGCAGTTACCATGTCCCTCGCCGCGTGGTATGGGCGACTCGCGGCACGCGCCGGTGCGAGGGGCAACCCTCCGCCGGCGTTGTTCGTCTATGGGAATTCCCATAGACCCGACGATTGATATCGGAATTCCGACATCAATCCCCACACGTCTTCGCCGGGCCGCTCGGAAGTGTGAAGCGGGAATTCTCGCTTCACTACTCGCCCTCATTCAAGCCATTGCCGAATTGACGGGAATTCCCGTTGATTCGACGGTCGCGAGAACGGGGGTCGGTCGGAATTCCGACCGACCCCCGACACCTCTGGCGGTCGATATGGGATTTCCCATATCGAAAACGCGAATCCTCGCGCGGCCAGGTCCATCGGGATTCCAGTCGGCGGGATATCCTGCCGACCTCTCCCAGCGTTGCCTTTCCGATGCCGGAATTCCGGCATCGGTCGTTAGCACTCGACTCTCGAGCTTCAGAAGCGCGAATTCGCGCTTCTGAACTCGTCCAAGCGTTGCGGGAATTCTCGTCACGCCTCCAGGCGCCAGCGTCAGAAACGGGAATTCCCGTTTCGGAACTCGTCCAAGTGTCACAGGGGTTTGCGGTCGAACGGAGGGCGAGTTCACCGACTGACCGGCGGCGACTTCGGGTGATCTGGCTCAGGTGTATCTGGGGGATACACCTGCTGCCTTACCGCCTGACCGGCGGCGACTTCGGCGGCCCCTCCCTGTACGGATACCCCACCCCAGGCCGCGCCGCCTGGAACCGCCCGGCCTCCCACCGCGCCTGCCCATCCTCGCACCCGTCGCACAGCGGCGGCAGTTCCGCCCGCTCGGCCTCCACCGTCACGAACCCGGCCGCGGTCCGCTCGACGTCGGCCCACGTCGGCCCGACCGCCCCGCAGCACGAACACACCCCGTCAGGTTGCACTCGACGCATGGTAAGGATCCTCGCTCGCTGTAGGTGTGGTGGTGATGGGGAAGGCGGAAGGATATCAGCATTACTGACACCCCTCCGCCCGCCTGATCCTGATCAGCCCGCCTGGTCAGCCGTGCCCAGCCACGCGTTCGCGACCAGCGCCCGGACCGCGTCAACGTGCTTGCAATGCCCGGCGTAGGCGAACCCGCGGCAGTCGCACCGGTCGGCCGCCGGTGTGCGGCTCGAGCAGAACACGCTGTAGCTCTCGGCCGCCGGGTCGGTGCCGGCGGTCAGCTTCCGCAGCCGGACGCCGCGGCCCGGCCAGTCGGTGGGGAACTCGGCCACCGCGTACGCCACCGACGCCCGGTCCGTGTGGACGGTCAGCACGCCGGCGACCGGGTTAGGCGCGCCGGCCGCGCCGCCCGGGGCCGGCGTCCAGTTGATCGCGCCGCGCCGGCTCGCCTTGCGTTCGGGCAGCACTTCGGTCAGAGTGGTCATCAGCCTTCGCCCTCGCTAACAGGGTTGGGGGTAAGCGGGCCGGCGGTGTTGGTAGCACCGCCGGCCCGCGTTCGTTCGCTCCGCCGCTCCGCCGTCTACGCCTTCGCCTTCTTGCCCTTGGCCGGCTCCGCAGCCGCCGCCTCGATCGGCTCACCGGCCGCGCCAGCCACGCTCGCCACCCCGGCCACCGCCGCCGCGGGCAGCGCCTTCGCCGGAACCGCCGTGCCCACGCTCGCGGCCAGCATGGCCCGCAGCTCGCCCAGGTCCGCGGGCGGCTGTTCGCCCTCGGGGGTGATCGCCTTCACCCCGTCGGCCACGCCCTGCACCACCGCCTCAGCCGCCTTCCGCTTGATCCACCCGAACACGTCGAAGCCCATCATCGAAGCACCCTCGAAGGAACCGTCAGGAACGGGCCGCCCACCGCGAGCGGCCCGGGTCAGCCCACACTCAGTTGTTGCCGCCCGTCAGCCCGCTCACGATCGCGGCCACGCACAGCCCGACCAGCTCGGCCGCGTGGCCCAGCCCGCCGCAGGCCAGCCACATCGTCGCCCCCAGGCACCCGCGGCACGCCTGCACCACCAGGCACACCGACCCGATCACCACCAGGACCAGCAGCACCGTCGCGAGCGTCGTCAGCATCGTCGTCTCCCGTTTGCGTCCGACGCGTCACTCGCGTCGTGAAAGTAATATAGGTGCGGTATAGGTGCAACGTCAAGGCGGAATCCGGGAAAACATTTGGTGCGGTATAGGTGCGGTGCTATAGTGTGTTCAACGGAGGTGCGTCATGCCGGTACGGCCGAGCAAGAACGTGGTGCAGAAGCTGATCGAGTTCCCGCCGGAGGTGGCTTCGGAGGTGGAACGGTTCGCCGCCGGGCGGGGCGAGACGTTCAAGGCGGTGGTGCTGCACGCGCTGCGCCGTCACCTGAAGTACCCGCCGCCGCCCCCGGAGCCGGAGCCGGCGGAGCCGCTGCCGGACAGCCCGACGGCCGTAGGGGGCGAGCACGGAATCGCTTACGGCCGTATTATTCGCGAGTTTCGTGAGGCCGCCCCCCCGGTCACTCAGGACGAGTTCGCGGCCCTGACGGGTTTACCCCTCGATCGGGTGCGTGCGATCGAGGCGGGTTCGACTCCCACCCACGGCGAGCTCTTATGCATCTCGGACGCGATCGGTGACTCGTCCGCCTTCATGACCGACGCTGAGCATCAGATGATGCTGAACGGCAGACAGTCCCGTGCGACGGCGAGACGGACGTCGAAGGGCAAGGGGAAGAAGTGATGGTCGGTCCGCCCGCAACTGCGGAGGAGAAGTCCGTAGTTGTGTAGTGGAGATCACCACACAGGGGCCCGATCCGGCGTCCGTTTTGCCTTCTTTGCAACACGGGCATTGGACGTTTTCAGTTGCGGAGGAGATCACCGCAACTGGCCATCTCGTTGCTGAGAAGGCAACAACTGCCCGCGCCTTGCCCTGAAGCTCCGACGAGCCAGTCGTGTCGGAGATCAGCACGACTACAGCCGGCTGAGACCGGCCGGCTCAGAGGTGTGACTGGACCGATTCCCAGAGTTCCACCGCCCCCGCCGCGAAGCCCTCGGCGAACCTGGGCTCGTAAATCCGATCCCGGTCGTCCTCCCCGAGGACGCGCTCCCAGAAGTCGTTGATCTCGTGGCGGTCGGCCTGGCGGTCGCCGTTGATCAGGAAGTACACGACCCCCGCCCAGCCGTAGGCGTCGGGCTCGCCTTCGAACGGCCCCGGCGACCTGCTGAAGCTGTCCTCGAGCCGCCGCAGCTGCGACGGCCTCGCCTCGTCCTTCGCCCACTGCGTGCCGGCCGTCTTGCCGTCTTCGAAGTACGTGTCCTCTTCCAGCACCGCCGCCGCCTTCAGCCGCTTGATCACGTCTTCCATGTTCTTCCCCTTTCTTGAGGATGCGAGGTCGAGCAGCGCGCGGCGGAAGGCCTCCGCCGCGACGTTCGACCAGTTCACCGACTCCTTCACGGCGTCCATCTCGGCCTTCAGGTCGCCCGGCAACGAGATGTTCATTCGGACCGAACCGCCTTCGCCCATGACGACCCTCCGATACGAGATACACAACGCCTCGCGTGACGTGTGTGTATCGAATGATAGCGGCGTTGTGTATTGAGTCAAGACGTGATTGCGCAAGATTTATCGGCGCCCCGGCGGCGCTCGATGTCACACCTCCCGCTTGTTGCACCCCTCGCAACAGCCCCGCCCTTCCACCTTCCGGCCGATCGTGCACGTGCCGAACACGCGGCAGCCGTACACCTTCAGGCATCCTCTTGGCCTTTCTTCTACTTGAAGGAGGAGGGCCATGGCTGACGCCGTCGAGTACCGCGACATCCCCGGGTTCGCCGGCTACCGTGTGGGGAGCGACGGGAGCGTGTGGAGTTGCAAGAGGCGAGTCGGGCGTCCGGGCGGCGGAATCCAGTGGGTAGCGGGCGAGGAGTGGAAGAAACTACGGCTGTTCGCGAGCACATCGGGCCACCTCTTCGTTGTCCTTTACGGGCGAACTCGCTACGTCCACCGGCTGGTTCTTGAGGCGTTCGTCGGCCCGTGCCCGGATGGCCTGGAGGGCTGCCATGACCCGGACCCCGACCCGAGCAACAATTCGCTCTCGAATCTCAGGTGGGACACCCCGAAAGCGAACGTCGCCGACAGCGTCCGGCACGGCACCCACTGTTGCGGGGAGAGTAGCCCTCACGCCAAGCTGACCGCCGCTCAGGTCTGCGTGATGAGAAGCGAGTACGCCGCGGGCGGGATCGGCACGCGACGACTGGCCCGCCGGTACGACGTCAGCCACACCACGGTAAAGCGCGCCCTGGCTCGCAAAACTTGGCGGCACGTCGATTAACTCTGCCTGTCCGGGCATTCCGAGCAACACGCCCTGCCCGGCACCTTCTTCGCGACCGTGCATTCGCTGTGCTGAGGCAACGCACAGCGGAAGATTTTGAGTTGGACCGTCCCGCCGCACGTCTCACAGCCGACCGCGGCGACCGGCTCGGCCGACCGGTGCCGGCACGGCGAGGCTGGCGCCGCCGAAGTCGGCGGCGTGGCCGTCGGTGCGCGCGCCGCGGCCTCGACCCGCTCGCCCGGCGGCCGCCCCAGCACGTCCCGCGCCCACGCCTCCAGCCCGGCGTCGGTCGTGCCCGGCTCGCCCGGGTTCCACGCGTACCACGTCACGCGGTCCGCCCGCTGGGCCACCAGGAACGGGTCGGCCGCGACCACGCTGAGTTCGCCCCGCTCGCTGGCGAACGCCAGGAGCTGGTCGCAGTGTGTCCCGGGCTGTGAGTCCACGATCGCGGCGACCTTGGCCGCCGCCCGCCGCGGGACCGCGTAGCAGTGGGTGCGGACGACGCCCGCCGCCCGGGTCAGCCGCGGCCCGAGCCGCTCGCCCCGCCCGCCCGGCTTCCACACGTCCCCGCCGACGAACAGCACCTCGGCGTCCGGCGGCACCGCGGCGGCGATTTCGGGCCACGCCGCGGGCAGGACCGGCCCCCACCGCGCGTCGTCCTCCATCACGACCAGCCAGTCGTCCGGCGCGCCCGGCCGGCCGGCGAACCGGTACAGCGCCGCGGCGTGGCTGGCCGCGCACCCGATCGCGTGCCCGACGCCCGGGATCGACTCGGCGTCCACCC